>Ga0123335_1007223_pt1 | contig 12517 bp, 10 predicted proteins | sample BiotimSIPDNA_2_FD_89707 | JGI IMG/M metagenome (GOLD analysis project Ga0123335, IMG submission 89707) | Anaerobic biogas reactor microbial communites from Washington, USA - Biogas_R2 time_0 SIP DNA | ecosystem: Engineered > Bioreactor > Anaerobic > Unclassified | place: Washington, USA... | reverse complement strand
GCCTCAAAGCCTGCGGCTTCCAGGGCCCGGTGACCATCGAACGCGAGATCAGCGGCCCCCAGCAGATCGAGGACATCAAGTACGCCATGCGGTTCCTCGACCCCATGCTCTAGACAAAAGCGGCAACGTGGCTTTTTCATCGAGATACGGCAGAGCCTTAGCCATCATTCGGAGATAGGTACGTGGCCAAAGTCACCTTCATCGGAGCGGGCAGCCTCGGCTTCGCCCGGCGGCTCATCATCGACGTGCTCAACTGCCCCGCCATGCGGGATACGCACTTTTGCCTGATGGACGTCGATCCCAAACGCCTCGACTACACCCGCCGGATCGGCGAGCGGATCATCCGCGAGCAGAAGATGCCGGCCAAGGTGACCGCGACCACCGATCGCCGCGAAGCCTTGCGCGACGCCGACTTCGTGGTCATCATGCTCCTGGCCCACGGGGTCGAACCCATCGAAGCTGAATACCGCATCCCGCTCAAACACGGGATCGACCAGTGCGTCGGCGACACCCTCGGTCCGGGCGGCGTGTTTCGATTCCTGCGGACCGCGCCGATGATCCTGGACGTCTGCCGCGACGTGATGGACGTGGCCAAACCCAACTGCTGGGTGCTCAACTACACCAACCCGATGTCCATGCTCACCTGGGCCGCCTACCGCGGATGCCCCGGAATCAAGTTCGTCGGCCTCTGCCACAGCGTCCAGGGCACCACTGAAATGCTCGCCAAGGCCATCGACGTGCCCTACGAGGACGTCCGCTACTGGGTTGGCGGCATCAACCACCAGGCCTGGGTCCTCCAGTTCCGCCACAAGGACGGGACCGACCTCTACCCGCGACTCAAGGAAGCCCTGCCCAAATCGCCCAGGAACAAGCCCGGCATCGCCGACGGCGAAATGGTCCGGATCATGATGATGCAGCACCTGGGCTACTTCGTCACCGAGTCCAGCGGCCACAACAGCGAGTACAACCCCTGGTTCCGCAAACGCAGCGACCTGATCGAAAAATACACCGGCCCCGACTTCGCCGGCGAGTCCGGGTTCATCGCCCGGGCCTACGGCAAGGACCGCGAAGGCTGGGAAAAAGGCCTCGAGGATCAGGTCAACCAGGCCGATCCAATCGACTTTGTCCGCAGCCACGAGTACGGCTCGGGCATCATCAACGCGATCTGGACCGATGCGCCCTTCCGGATCTACGGCAACGTCCGCAACGACGGACTGATCACCAGCCTCCCCGAAGGCTGCTGCGTCGAAGTGCCATGCCTGGTCGACGGACACGGCGTCAACCCGTGCTTCGTCGGCGAGCTGCCTCCGCAGTGTGCAGCCCTCAACCGCATGAACGTCAGCGAACACGAACTGGCCGTCGCCGCCTTCTTCGAACACTCCCGAGAGCGCCTCTACCAGTCGCTCTACTACGACCCGCTGACCGCAGCCAAGCTCTCGCTGCCCGAGATCCGGGCGATGGCCGACGAGATGATCGCGGTCGAAACCCAGCACGGCTGGTTGCCGCCGCTGCGCTAAAACACGGTCCGGACGCACGCGGGATAGACGCGGCGCAACGTTTCAGGGGCTTTTGCATATGAGCAGCCAGGCCAGACCGGGCGAGGCCCGGTGGTTCTATCTCGTCCTAACCGCGGCGTGGGTCGTGCTGCTGGTCTACGGCAGTTGGTGGCCCTTCGAATTCCACCACCTCCAAGCCGGAACGGCGTGGGAACGATTCCTCCAGAAAATGGACCCGGTGGATCAGCGATTCTCCAAAAACGACCTGCTGGCCAACACCCTGCTGGGCATGCCGCTCTCGTTTCTGGCCCTCGGCGCCCTGGGCCGGCGATTGTCGCTGGACCGCGTGGTGCTGGTGATCTGCGGGGCCTGGACAACCAGCTTCCTCGTCGAGTTCGTCCAGGTCTATCTGCCGATCCGGTCGTCGTCGCCAGCCGACATCCTCGCCCAGTGGGCCGGCACGCTGCTGGGCTTGGGAATGTGGTTCGCCGTCGGTCCGATCCTGACCCACAGCGCCGGATCGTTCCTGCGGAAGCGGTTCCTGCCCGGTCTGCGGGCCAGGGTGCTCGTGGCCTACGCGGCCACCCTCTTCGTCTACTGGCTCCATCCCTTCCTGCTCACGCTGCACCCAGCCTCCCTCTACCACAAGTACCGCGACGGCCAAATCGTGCTGCTCCCCTTCTCGGAAACCGGTGGCCTGCCGTTTCCCGAGGACGTCCTGACCGTGGCCCTGATGCTCCCGCTGGGATTCCTGCTCTTCTCCATCAGCCGCTCGCGATGGCCCGCCCTCTGGGCCACCCTCTGGTCGCTGGCGTTCGCCCTCTTCATCGAGTGCTGCCAGGTCCTCAGCGAAATGCACACCGCCAGCGCCACCCACATCGTCCTGGCCTGGGCGGGCGGCACGCTCGGAGTGCTGTCCGGCTCGCTCGCCGACCTGCTGTTCGGCTCGCACGACCCTCTGGTATAAACACCCCCCCACCGATCAACCCCAATGGGGCGCAAGCATGTAGCCAGAGAGCGCAACCCCCTGCTTATCAACCACCCGCCGGCGCCGATCAGCCCCAAAGGGGCGCAAGCCTGTAGCCAGGGGCGCAAGCCCCTGGTATCAAATGCCCCCCGCGCCCCTCAGCCCCGAAGGGGCGACAGAAAGACTACCTCATGTCGCATTGGCCGCCTGTCCCCTGCGCGATGCGAGAGATTGCACTCTCAAAACCGCATGCCGCTTCGCGGCGAAGAAAAAGGGCAAAGGCCTACCTGCGCACGTCCCTTCGCCTCAGGAACATCCCAACCGCGCCCAAGACGAGGATCGCCAGGCAACCTGGCTCAGGGACCTCGGAGACGCGGAACCCGAGGCCGCCGACCTCGGAGCCCGGGCTACTGATGCCGCGAGTCGATGCGCGCAGCATGACCTCGTACTCATCGAACGAACCACCCCGGAAGCCGGGATACGAAGTGGAGATGATCGCCTCGTTCCATTCCGAGACGTTGCCGCCCTGGTCGAACGTCCCGTAGGGGCTGTCGGAATTCTCGTGGCCCCCCACCTCCGTGAGGTAGTAGGGGCTGCCGATCGTGTATCCGCTGTCCTCGAACGTGGCGTTGTTGCCGGGGTCGCTCGGGTCCCCCAGGACATTGCTGGGCACGCTGTTGCTGCTCGTTGGGTACAGGAAGTACCCGGCGCTGGTTCCGCCGCCCTTGTAGTACGCCGCCTTGTACCACTCGTCCTCGCTGGTGACCGCCCAGATCCAGTCTGTCTCCCGGGTGATGCTGGTGCTGGTCGGGCTGGTCACACCATTGAGGAAGTAGGCCCCGTCCTCGGTGGTGGCAAGACCCTGCGCCCCAGTCGGCTGGCCATTGTGGAGCCAGTTGGCAAACCGGCAGGCGTCCCAAAAGCTCACGTAGTTCACCGGGCGGTTCGCCCAGTCGCCGGCCACGCGGTACTGGTACGGGTCGCCGCTCGTACCGCTGCCAGCGTACCGCTCGATCTTGCAGCCGTACACGTAGGACCACATGCCCGGGTTGTACAGCCCGTGCGTGTCCACGCCCGCCACGGCATTGAGGAGGGCGCAGTACTGCCCCGCCGTCACCTCGTAAGTGCCGATGTTGTACTGGTAGGCGACCGCCCCGTAGCCCGTACTATCCGGCCCGTTGCCCATATCGCTTACCGGAACGGTGTCGATCGTCACCGCCGATCCGGCCGTACCAAGAATCAACACCGCACCCACCGCCACCGTCAGCATCGTTTTCATCACCCGTACCTCCTGTAGATAGGTTCCCCAAGACCCCGCCGCAGGCTACGCCGCCCGCTGCGCAACACAAAACGCGGAGAAAAACTCTCTCTCTAGGTGATTCAACAGCCGCGAGTATACCGCCTTCCCCATCACCTGTCAAGCGGCGGCCATTGTGCCTCAATGACGCCCTCTGGCGGGTCGCCTGGGCTTAAAGGACGGCCGGACGCTCCAGCAGCGATCTGATAATCGCCGGGACGCGGGTCCGGATCGGCGCAGGGACCGCGCGTAGGCCTCAAGATCGACATTCAGCAGGTGTGCGCTCGCCTCCGTCTCCACACGCTCGATCGCCTGCCTTAGGCGCTCGCGGTGGACCGCCGGCTCAGCTCACCGCCAATTCCAGGCGGGGATTGGTGACAATCTGTCCGTCCCGACGGAAGCAGATCCCGCCGATCTGAGCGAAATCCCGACTGCGGCTGATTGCCGACAGCAGGTCGATCAACACCTGGTCCGGTTCGTCCACCACGGCCAGATCAATGTCCGGACACTTCAGGATCATCTCGCCCGTGGCGTCCGAGTACGGACCGAACGCGACAACCGTCACCTCCTGCAGCAGGCGTTTGACCAGCCAGGCGGTCCGATTGGCCGAAGCCAGATTTCGCGCCTCGGACCAGACCGCGACAATGGACGGCCGACTCTCCACCACCGTGGCCGCCAGTTGCGACCAGACCGGATCGCTCGGCTCCGGTTCGCCACCACTCCCCGACGTCCCGGCGCACACGCCGCCCTCAAAAACCAGTGAGCGCCAATCCGTGTGCTCCGCAATCGTCTGACCCAGGCGGTCCAGATCGCACGGACACATCCGCAGCGAGTAGTGATCGGCCGATGACGAAAGCTGCGGCGGTTTGATCAACAGAACGTTCTTGTTCGCGTTCGCGGATCTGGTCATGACTCCCCTTTGCCAATCTCCCCAAGGTTCGTTTACTAATCGACTTATCGGCAATCGGGGGCGCTTTCATCAAACCCGGGCGGAACCAATTCCATAGGCTCGGCCAACGGCGCGACGGGCGGCACACACCCGTCCGGGCTGTACAGTGTTCTATCGGTTAGTGCGCTGTACAGCGAATCGGGGCCCTAAGACAACTGGGCGATCAGGCGAGGCCCAAGCCACCGGGCGGCGGACACGGGCAGGCGCTTCCAGATCGCCACCGGCAGACGGTGCCGGGCGCTGTGCGGCTGCAGATCGGGCGGTGAAGCGCCGGGCGGCAGCAGGTAGTGCCAGTACAGCGGGCAGGCGTGGCCGCCCCACTGGCGCTTGAAGCGGTAGGTGCCCGAATCGACGGAACTGCGTCCGAAGTCGAAGACCGCCGCGCCGCGGCCGACGGCCTGTTCGAGCATCGTCCAGTACAGTAACATATTGGGGCACATGGCGTTATAGCGATGATCGGAGGCCGCCCAGGGCAGATGCACGATCCTGCCGTCGCTGAGGGTCAGACCCGCCGCCACGGGCGTGGACCCGTGACGGATCACGACCAGTTCGATTTCATCGGCGAAGCGCTCGGCGATGAGTCGGAAGAACCGCACGGCATGGGGCGGGCTGCCCAGATCGCGCATGGTGCGGACATAGACCCGGTGGAAGTCGGCCAGAAGCTCGGCTTTGCCGGCTTGGACGGTCAGACCGCACCGTTGGGCCTTGCGGACCTGGTTGCGGACCTTGGCCGGCAGGCTTTCCCAGAGCTGATCGGCCCGATCGGGCAAGTCCAGCCGCAGGGCGGCCTTGTCGGTTCGCTGAGGGAGTTGCGGATCGAGCGGGGCGGTCTGGCGGAGTTCGGTCCATCGGCCCCCGAGGCGCTCGGCCAGTCGCCAGGCTTCGCGGCACAGGGCGTGGGCGGTTTGGGGATCGTCGGCCAGGACGCCGGCGGCGTCGAACCAGGGCAGGCTGGTCAGGTGCGAACCGAAGAGGCGGCTTTTCTGGGCGATCAGGGCCAGCAGTCCGACCAGTTGGCCGTTGCGGCGGGCGGTCAGGCAGAACGGCTTGTTGCTCGGGTACGCGCGGGCGATCAGGGCGGGCCAGCGCGGGTCGTGAAAGAGCGTGGCGTCCCGGCGGCGGGTCAGGTATTGGGACCAGCCGGGCGGCGGCGACGAATCGACGGTCACGTCGGGCCGGTCGGCCAGAAGACCGGCGACGGCGGCTTGCACCTGCTGCGCGCGGCGGCTCCAGTCGTCGTCGGCGACGCGGCTTCGCATCTTCGACGGCAGGTCGGACCGGTGGTCTTCGAGGGCGGCGCGGACCTGTTCGATGAGTTGGTCGGACCGGTCGTACAGGCGAACCACGTCCGCGGTCGCAACCAGGTCCGGCAGGTTCCGAGCGACGATCGGCTTACCGACGGCCAGGCACTCGCGGAACTTGAGGGGCGAGGCCTTTTCCGTCTGGCCGTCGCGGACGTAGGGCAGCAGAAGCACGTCCATCGCGCCGAGCCACGCGGGCAGTTCGGCGTAAGGTATCGGGCCGATCAGGTGCACGTTCGGCATATCGTTCAGCACGTCGAGTCCGACCGTCGCCGGACCGATCAACACGATCTGGAGCGACGGCATGGCCTCGGCGAGGCGGCGGATCGCCTCAAAGTCGATCTTCTCATAGAGCAGCCCGAAATACGCGGCGCGGGGATGGGGGACGGCGGCCAGTTCCGGCGGTTCGTCGCCCGCTGCGGCGAAATGCTCGAAGTCCACCCCGTGCGGCAGGAGGCGCGTTCGCGGCGTGCGATGCGTCTCGGCCAGGGCTTCGCTGACGGCCAGGATCAGATCGGCCCGTCCGGTCAGGTGTCGATCGTCGCGACGGACCTTTTCGCGATCGGCGCCGGGCCAGAAGGCGTAGTCGTCGGTGACGTAGTAGACCAGGGCCCGCTCGTCGAGCCGGCGGATGAAATCGGCGGCGTTGGGCACGGAGGTCCAGAGCACCGGCTGATGGAAGCGGAGCCGGTCCAGGGTCCGCCGAAGCGTCCGCGCGGCCAGCGCGACGTTCAGACGCGCCGCGATGCCGCGCCCGGTCAACGGCAGCATGGGCAGATCGAGCACCCAGAATCGCTCGCCGACCTGCCGCAGCGGTCTTCGCCAGTCGCGGAGCTTGCGGAGTCCGCGGCGGAGCGTGAAGAGATCGGGACGCGCGGGACGGATGCCGACCGTATTGACCCACAGCACGCGATGGTCGCGGGCCAGGTGTTTGAAGAGGTGCTGGCAACTGGAGGGATGGCGGCCCCAATCGTCGCTGAAGACCAGAAAATCGCAAGCGGCCTCACGCGTCACGGGTCGCGGGCTCCCGATCGCGGCGGTCGCCGACTTCCCGCGCGGGATTGCCGGCGACGATCTTGTACGGCTCGACGGGATGGGTGACGACGCTGGCGGCGGCGACCACGGCGTGATCGCCGACGTCGGCCAGGACGATCGCGCCCGAACCGATCCAGCAGTCGCAGCCGATGCGGACCGCCCGGTACTCGCCCGCCTGCTCGCGGATCGGCACATCCAGCCGCGAGATGCCGTGCTGGGCTGCGCCGCTGGGAATGCAGACGTGATCGCCGATGAGGGTATCGTCGCCGATGCGGACGTCGCCGAAGACGCCGTAGGCCCCGAGGTAGACGCGATCGCCCACCTCAGCTGAGGCCTTGGAGAAGATCGTGCCGAACGAAACCACCGCGTCGCGGCCGACGCGGGCCAGGCCGTAGCCCAGCACGGCCCGCCGCAGGTATTCGCCGAACACGCCCGGTGCGCGGGCTACCCGCTGGGACAGTCCAGCCGCTGCGCGATCGCGGCCAAGAACGAGAACGGCCAGCGCGAAGCACGGGCGCATCAGCAGGGCCAGCGGCCAGACGGACACAACGAGGATAATTTTGGCGAACGTCTTCATGATGATTCCAGAACGCGGCGATAGAGGTCGAGCATGTCGCGGATGTGGCGTTCGAAAGAGAACTCCTCGATCACGCGGCGGCGGGCGCTGCGGGCCAGCGATCGGGCCAGATCGGGTTGGCGGTCGAGTTGCCGCAGCGCGTCGGCGAGGGCCTCGGCGTTTTGCGGCGGGCACAGCAGCCCATCGCGGCCGTGGCGGATCATCTCGGGCACGCCGCCGACGGCGGTGGCGACCACGGGCACGCCGGCGGCCATCGCCTCGAGGATGGCGTTGGGCATGCACTCGGTGCGGCTGGGACAGACCAGGGCGTCGGTCCGGGCCAGCAGCGAGCGGACGTCGCTGACGAAACCCGGCAGTCGCACGGCGTTGTCGAGTCCGCGTCGTCGGGTTTCCGCGGCGAGGACGTCCCGCTGCGGTCCGTCGCCGGCGATGGTCACTTCGACCGCGACGCCTCGGGATTTGAGGTGCGCCGCCGCGTCGATCAGATTGAGCGGGTCCTTTTCGGGACTGAGCCGGCCGAGATACAGCAGCCGCAGCCGCCCGTTGCGGCCGACCGGCTGGACCATCGGGCCGCCGCAGTCCACGCCGTTGGGGATGGTCCGGATTCGCGACGCGGGCACGCCGCGGCGTCGAAGCTCATCGGCCATCTGCCGGCTGGGAGCGACCACCGCGTCGGCTTGACGAAGCAGGAGTCGATCCAGCCCGTAGTAGAGCAGTTCGCGTCGCGAGGTGCGGTTGTATCCGTGGGCGGTGGCGACGACGCGGTAGCTGCGGCACAGCCGCAGGAGTTGGCCCAGCGCGCCCGACTTGTACTCGTGGACGTGGACGATCCGATAGCGGCCGCGGACGAGACAGCGCTGGAAACGCCGAAGCGTGTCGAGGCAGACCGGTCGGTCCTCGAAAGCGGTGTGCACGTCCACGCCTTTGGCCCTGGCCGCGTCGAGCAACGGCTGATAATCACTGCGGCGATCGAGGATGTAGAACGCCTCGGCCCGGCAGCCGAGTTGGCGCAGGCGTTGGCAGGAGGCCAGGATTCCCTTGTCGGGCCCGCCACCGCTTCCGCGGACGGTTCGCACGTGCAGGATGCTCAAGGCGGTATCGGGGTTCACCGGGCCGCTCCCGCGCTCAGGCGGCGATAGATGTCGAGGTATCGCTGGTGCATGGTGCGATTCGAAAAATGCGTTCGGACGTGTTCCGCTGCGGCGCGCGACATTGCGGCGCGGCGGCCGTCGTCTTCGAGCAACGTGATGAGAGCCTGGGCCATGGCGTGCGGGTCCTGCGGGCCGACCAGCAGGCCGGTCCGTCCGTCGGGAACGGTCTCGGGCACGCCGCCGACGCGGGTGGCCACGACCGGACATCCCGCCGCCATCGCCTCGAGCATGGCCAGGCTGTGCGCCTCGCAGAGCGAACTGGAGAGGGCCAGGTCGCCCGCGGCCAGGATCGCGGGCACGTCGTCGCGGCGGCCGAGGAACCGGACCGCGCGTTCGATGCGCAGCTGGCGGGCAAGGGTTTGGCAGGCGGAAAGCTGCGGCCCTTCGCCGGCGCAGACGAGCACGGCGGCGGGCCGGCGGGCCAGGACCATCGCCATCGCCCGCAGGGCGGTCGGATGGTCCTTGATCGGCCGGAACGATCCGACGTGGACGATCACGTCCGCGCGGTCGGGCAGTCCGAGCCGGGCCCGCGCCGCTGCGCGGTCGGGCAGGCGGTCGAACGGTTCGAGGTCGATGCCGTTGGGGATAATCTCGATGCGCCGGGCGCACAGCCCTTCGTTAGCCACCAGGCTCCGCCGCGTGAAGTCACAGACCGCGGTGACTTTGCCGGCGCGGGCGTCGAGCAGCCGATTGAAGAGCCGCCGCTTGCGGGACACGCGATCGGGGAAATGCCGTCCGTGTTCGGCGAAGAGGACGCGGACGCCGGGCGAGCCGAGCGCGGCCAGCCCGCCGTAGAAGAAGGGCGTGTATTGATGGCAGTGCAGGACGTGCGGGCGGAAGCGGCGGATGATCGCGGCGATCCGCGGGATCTGGCGAAGGTCGACGCCGGGTCGCCGCTGGGTGCAGCGGACCTCCAGCCCCGCCTCGCGAAGGCGGGCGGCCAGCGGCCCCTGGCGATCGAGACAGACCGCGGCGGACTCCACCTGCTCGCCCAGCGCGAGCATCAAGTCGCAGGCGAGTCGCTCGGTCCCGGCGCAGTCGAGGCTGTGCAGCACGTGCAGCACTCGCAACCGCGGCGGATTGTGGGCGATAGATCGGATCATCGTCGGACGTCAGGGCAGCACTCCCATGCAATGCTCGCAGGATTCGCCGACGGGGGTGCGGACGGGGCGACGAAAGCTTCGACGGGCGGCGCGATACGCGGGCCCGTTCCAGATCTCGCGGAGCGGGCGCTCGCCGACGTTGCCCAGGTCGTGTCGCGGGTCGAAGACTCCGCAGCAGGCGGCCACGCCGCCGTCCCAGTTGATCACCGTCCGCCGCCACGGCCAGTCGCAGCGGTAAGGTTTGCCCGCGCCCGTCGGCTGAAAGTCGATCAACTCCTCCACGCTCCGGCGGTACCACGGGGCGATCCACTGCGGATCGCGTGGCAGCCATGTCTCGGCGAGTTCGCGGGCGACCTGGCGTTTTCGCTCGGGCGGCCACTTCCGGTCGGCCAGGTTCCGATCCCGGCCCAGGAATCGCAGGTTCAGCGAGGCGGGAGCGAAGACGGCTTGGCAATCCAACTCGCGGGCCAACTGCCGGAATGGCTCGATCTCGTGTTCGTTGTGCCGGGTGACCACGAAGAACAGGCGGACGATGGGGGTTCGCGAACCGAGGCGTCGCCGGGTCTCGAGCAAGGCCCGCAGCTTGTCCAGGTCGGCTTGGAGCCACCGGCCCGGCTGATAGTGGCGGCACGTCTCCGGGGTCGCCGCGTGCAGCGAGACGTTGAGCATATCCAGGCCGGATCGGATGAGCGTTTCGGCGTCGCGGGCGGGATCGAAGAGGGCCAGGGTGCTCGAGAGGTAGGTCCAGATTCGCGCGTCGTGGGCGCAGCGGATCATGCGGTAGATTTCGGGCGAGGCCAGCGGATCGCCCCAGTTCGAGAGGTCCAGGACGTACGCGTGGTCGCGGATCTGCTCGACGAGGCGTTCGAACCGCTCGAACGGCATGACGCCCTTGGCCCGTCCCTGGAGGCCCTGGCCGGTCGGGCACAACCGGCACCCGCCGCCGCAGCGGTTGGTCGGCTCGATCTTGATGTCGTACGGCAATCCCAGGAGCCGCTCTCGCCGAAGCAGGTACTCGACGTTGACGACGGCGATGTTGAGCAGCTTGCCCGCGGTCAGGTAGCGACGGTTCCGCCACAGATGCCAGACGACCCGCAGCGGCAGGTTCAGTCCCAGCGCGAGTCGGCGGCGCCATCCGGGGCGCCGGGTCTCGGCCCAGCGATTCAACGTGCGAACGATGCGGTCCAGGTGATCGGTCAGCCGCCAATTCATGCAGGGGTCTCCGCGGGCGAAAGGGCGGCGACGCGAGGCAGCCGGCGCGGCTGCGAGTCCGCGATTGCGAGACGCGGCTCGCCGGCCAGATCCGGAGCGGCCGCCGCCATGAGCATCAGAAGATAGGGCAACTCGAACGTTTCAAATGACAGGAACACCGATCCGACCGCGAAGGTGGCCAGGCTCCATCCGCCGGCCCGGCAGATGTAGTGGTGCCATCGCATTTCCGGATCGTCCATGTCCGCCGCCGCCCGCTGAGCCCCCAGATGGAACCAACCGAATGACGCGACCAGAAGGCTCACGAACACCGTCAGCGCGGGCAGGCCGGCGTCGGCGGCAATCTGGAGGTAGTTGTTGTGGATTGTCCGGCCCGCGCGGTCCGCCCCGTAGTCCCAGGTCAGCAGATTCGAATTCCGAAGCCCCACGCCGAACAGCGGGTAGGCCTTGGCGATCCGGTAGCCCGCCCGCCAACTGAGGTACCGCGACTCGGCGGAGGGGTCCTGGAGCTTGTCGCCGATCGTGGCGAAGCGGTCGCGGACCTCCGGGCCGGCCAGGACGGCGATCGCCGCCGTCAGCAGGATCGCCGCCAGCAGCGTCCGTCCCGCGTGGCGACGGGCCGTCGCCGCCAGCATGCCCACCATGACCACCAGCGTGCTGAGCATCGCTCCCCGCGAGAGACTGAGCATCACCACGTGCATCGCCGGGAGCGTGACCGCCAGGTACCCCCATCGCCACCAGCGCCGCTCGGCCAGCCAGAAGAAGTAGCCGAACGGAATCACCATCGCCAACGCCAGCGCCGCCCCGTTGTTGTCGTAGCCGCCGAAACCGTGATGGTAGATGTAGAGCATCCCCTTGAAGAAGTACAGCGAGTTCATCTCGTAGACCACGTAGCCGAGGCACGCGAAGATCATCCACGCCAGGTACCGCAGGTGGCGGCGCTCCGTCAGGACCCACGCCCCCACGACCAGCATCGTCAGCAGCTTGGCGTATTCCCAGCCGGTCGCCGACGCCAGCGTGCGGTCCAACGCGTGGTGGTAGCTGCACAGCAGACAGAACGCGAAGACGGCGAGCATCGGCAGGAAGAGGGGACGGGTGGCCCGGCGTTGGACCGGGCGGCCATGCAGGATCGCGACCACCACGGCCAGCACCGCCGCGTAGAGCGACCATCGAATGCCTTCGGGCAACGCCCACTCCCACAACGCCTGGGGGCGAAGCACGGACAGGCCGTAGTAGAGGAACACCGCCCAGAACGGTTCGACGAACGAGCGGCAGGTGAAGTAGAACATCATCAACAACAGAAAGAGGGTCTGTTTCATCGCGGACCCTCCGGGCACAGCCATTGAACGTCTGGGCCCATGGACGGTGCGGATCGGACGTCGAGCACGGCCCGGCGGAGCAGGGCCACCGTTTGCGGCCAGGCCATCTCCTG
>Ga0123335_1007221_pt1 | contig 12520 bp, 10 predicted proteins | sample BiotimSIPDNA_2_FD_89707 | JGI IMG/M metagenome (GOLD analysis project Ga0123335, IMG submission 89707) | Anaerobic biogas reactor microbial communites from Washington, USA - Biogas_R2 time_0 SIP DNA | ecosystem: Engineered > Bioreactor > Anaerobic > Unclassified | place: Washington, USA... | reverse complement strand
TGTAATCGGATTTCATCATATTGACTGTAATGGTGCCTTCCGGAGAGTGAAAATTCTCTGGTCTGGTTTCAGTGATATCAAAAGGTGAGGCCCAGTCTGCTGCGAAGTAAATAGCATTTACCAGGACAGAAACTGTACCGGCTGACAGTTCCCGTGGGTCAACTGCATTTTTAATGTGCTGATCAGTGTTAGCGCTTATCCAGTTGTTTATCTTACCGGCAGCTTTTTCAGGATTGCTGAAATTGGTGCCGGCAATTTCCACACCGTATTTACAGTTTATAGTCTTTCTGAAAGTGTCGGTAAAGCTATAGGCTGAATCGATCCAGACTGCATCAGCGCATTGAAGTACAACTGTCTTGTCGGTGTATAACAATTCAGACAGAGCATCTTTAGCGTCATCCAGTGCTGCTTGTCCTCCGAGGGCTTCCAGAAGTTCCGTCTTTGATTCACCTGTTGCTCCTTCAGTTATTACCGCAAGGTTTCGACTAATACTGAAGGGACTCAGGACAACGTTGCTGTCTGAAAAATCCGGACCGGAATAGACTTTTTGAAGCAGATTTACCGAAAATGTGTTAATGGCAACACTGTATTCAGAAGAGATTGAAGAGAGAGGATTATCCGGGATTACATTGTATACAAAGGCGACAGTATTGTTTTCGAGATTGCTTGACGAAGCTCTGGTTTGCTGCTCCTGATTTGCGCAGTTTGTAAATGATAATAGAAGAAAAGAGATGGCGACAACAGAGAAACACGTCAGATTAGTAAAAACCCTACTGTTCATATTAAGGCCCCTGATAAAGAACTGTGGAGCATGAGAGAAATGATTAAAATAAAATAAATGTAAAAAAGAGTACTGGCAAGCTATCAGGATAGGTGTGGTATTCGGGGAAGTGAAAAAATCTGGTACACATCTTGCTTTCTAAAACCTGCCGTTGAAAACAATAGGTTATTTGCTTAAGCGGAACGAAAAAAATGGAAGTATTCAGTTACAACGCAGATGAAATTCTCCAGACTGCAGTCTCAATCGAGAAAAACGCCTCTGAGTACTACCGGGAAGCATCGGTGGCCAGTGCCGGTTTTGAGAAACAGAGGAATCTTTTCCTTTATCTATGCCGGATGGAGAATGAGCATGCTCAGACCTTCTCGCAGTTAAGAGAGGGCCTTTCACAGGTAGAAAAAGGGTTTCGGGTGTATGATCCCGGAAATGAGATGCTCTTTTATCTTGAGAGCATGACAGGGCTTCACGGCTGGGAGGGTAAAGCGGGGCCTGCTGCAAAGCTGACTGGTAAAGAAAGTGTCCGAGAGGTGCTGATAACCGCAATCGCAGCTGAAAAGGATACAATTATCCTCTACAATTTTCTTAAAGATTATGTTCCGGAGGAAAAGGGACGCAGTATTGTCGAGCGGGTACTGAAAGAAGAGATGATGCACGTGGCAATTTTAAACCGTGAGTTAGATAACGTCAAGTAGAAATGCAGATAGATACTGAGGAAAACAGATGGCTGAAGAGCTTGAGCGCGGGATAAAAGAGATTACACAGGCAGTAAACTGTGACCCCGATGCATTGATTGACATTCTGCTGGAGGTACAGAGGAGATTTCGTGCTGTGTCCCCGGAAGCAGTCGATTTAATTGCCAAAGAGCTTGATATTCCCCGGATCAGAGTTGAGGATACTGCAACTTTTTATTCTGTTTTTTCAAGAAGACCGCAAGGGCAGATAGTCATCAGAATCGGTGATGATATTATCGATGAATTTAAAGGCTCTGACGACATCATCAGGGCCTTAATTGAGGAACTTGGAATAGAACCGGGGCAGACAACCACTGATGGATTGTTTTCACTCGTCAAAATTCCATATATAGGTATTCCTGATCAGGCTCCCTCGCTGATGATAAACAGTGTTATTCTATCTAATGTAAGGTCGGAATCTGTTCCCGGGATTGTAAGGCACCTCAGAGAAACAAATGATCCGCAGACACTTGTTACTTCAACCGGTGATGGAAACAACTCTCATGAGCTTGTTCGCTCAATGATCAATAACAATATCCGGATAAAAGGGCCGGTTCTTTTCGGTAAATACACCCGTGGGGCATCTGTCAAAAAGGCTCTTGTCATGAGTGCTGAAGAGATTATCGCTGGAGTGAAAAAAGCAAAGCTTAGAGGCAGGGGTGGAGCGGGGTTTCCAACAGGGATGAAGTGGGAATTCGGCCGCAAGGCGGGAAGCGGCAGAGAGCGGTATGTGTTCTGCAATGCCGATGAGGGGGAGCCTGGTACATTCAAAGACCGGGTACTTTTAACAGAACGAGCCGATCTTATGTTTGACGGCATGACGATTTGTGCTTATGCAACCGGGGCACTTCATGGAATCCTTTACTTACGATTTGAGTACTCCTATTTGCGGGAATTTCTGGAATATGTACTGGAGCAGCGGCGCAGGGAAGGTCTTCTGGGGAAAAGTATAGGCGGCACAGGGGATTTTGATTTTGACATCCGCATACAGTTGGGAGCCGGGGCCTATGTCTGTGGAGAGGAAACAGGCATGATTGATTCCTGTGAGGGTAGAAGAGGTGATCCTAAGAACCGTCCGCCATTTCCTGTGCAGAAAGGTTTTCGTGGATTACCTACGATTATTAACAATGTGGAGACTTTCTGTTGTGCGGCACGAATCGTAGAGAAAGGGGCAGAATGGTTCTCTTCAATGGGAAGCGGGACCTGTCCCGGCACAAAGCTTCTGAGCGTATGTGGCGACTGCGATTATCCCGGTATTTACGAAGTGCCTTTTGGTATCCGGTTGAATGATCTGTTGAAAATCGCTGGTGCATCTGACCCCTATGCTGTTGTAGTGGGAGGTGCCAGTGGTCTGATAGTTGGAAAGGACAATTATTCAAGATCAATCAGTTACGATGATCTTTCAACTAGCGGCGCTGTTATTGTCTTGAATAAAGAGAGGGACCTTTTCAGGGTAGTAGAGAAGTTTACCGATTTTTTCATGGATGAGAGCTGCGGGCATTGTACTCCCTGCAGGGTAGGGACATACCTTCTGCGGATGCGCCTTAAGGATATCAGGGAGGGGAGGGGTAGCGAGTCTGACATTTCATATCTGGAGCACCTTGGCAAGGTGATGAAAACCGCAAGCAGGTGCGCGCTTGGTCAGGTCGCGCCTAATCCGGTGTTTTCCACTCTGAAAAGTTTCAGGTCGATTTACGATGATAAATTTATAAAGCCGGAATCCGGTCGTAAAGCATCGTTTGACATATACAATTCAATAGTTGAAGCCGAGAAAATTGCCGGAAGAAAATCAACATGTTTCCCTCACTGAGGTGATATGGAAGAGTTCACTTTTTCTATAGATGGAAAAAAGGTGAGTGGCAGGCCAGGGCAGACTATCATGGAGGCAGCCGATGAGGCTGGTATCTATATTCCGCGTCTTTGCAGTCATAAGAAAACCGGACCGCACGGGAGCTGCCGTATCTGTATGGTGATTGTAAACGGGCGCCCCCAGGCAGCCTGTATTCAGCCTGCGGCCAAGGGGATCAATGTAGAAAATAATACAGAGTTTCTCCTTGAGATACGGCGCGCTTTATTTGACATGCTGTTTATCGAAGGGAACCACTACTGCATGTTTTGCGAGAAAAGCGGAGAATGCGAGCTTCAGGCCCTTGGATATCGTCTGGGTGTTCTGGCTTCTCAATTTCCGTTTATTTATCCGAAACGGGATGTGGATGCCTCTCATCGGAATGTTTTCATCGAACATAACCGTTGTATTCTATGCGCCCGCTGTGTGCATGCCTCAAAGGATATCGACAAAAAAGAGGTGTTCGGGTTTGTAAACAGAGGCAGACATAAGAAACTGGCTGTAAATAAACGCGATGGAGCAGCCGGAACAAACCTCGATCGGCATGATATGGCTGTAAGGGTGTGTCCGGTTGGTACTCTGATGCCTAAGCATGCAGGATACCGTGTGCCAATCGGGAGAAGAGTCTATGACAAGCTTGTGATCGGTCATGAGATAGAGAGTAGCGCAAAAGCTGAAAAGCAGGGTGAAAATGAGTAAACCGAAGATCGCTACTGTATTTCTGGGTGGATGTTTTGGATGTCATATGACAATTCTTGATCTTGATGAGAAGCTTGAGACGCTTACTGAAGTTATTGAGTTTAATAAATCTCCTCTTACTGATATTAAGGAATTCGGGGAGAGGTGTAAAATCGGAATTATTGAGGGCGGCTGTACAAATGAGGATAATGTACGGGTACTTCAGGAGCTCAGAGCAAATTGTGATTACCTGATTTCGATGGGGGAGTGCGCGATCCAGGGCGATATCCCTTCTCTACGGAATACTGTTTCTTTACGGGAGTGCATGGAAGAGGCTTTCCTTAACGGAATTACAGTTTACAATCCACAGAAGAGAATCCCTGATGATCCAGAGCTTCCTTTATTATTGGAAAAGGTGGTTCCCTGTCACCAGGTAGTTGACATCGACTACTTTATACCGGGTTGTTCACCCAACTCCGAAGCGGTGTGGAAGACAATTAACGCTATTTTGAGAGATGAGCCGGTGGAGCTTGAATACAGGCTGCTGAAATATGATTGAATTAAAGAGGTTAAGAAGTGCACCTTGGTTAGCGCTGAACGCTGAGCTGTGAACGAGCCATTTTAAAAGCAGGGTTTTCATCAGTCGGATCTGAACATGATAATAGAAATCGCATTGCAGGCGGGTGTGAAAACTTAGACGAAACAGGATATCTATGCAGAATTCAGGCCTGAAACGAATCGCAATTGATCCGGTAACGCGGGTTGAGGGTCATGGCAAAATCACAATTCTGCTAGATAAGAACAATAAAGTGGCACAGACCCGGTTCCATACGGTTGAGTTCCGGGGTTTTGAGCGTTTTATCAGGGGCAGGTTGCTTTGGGAGGTTCCTGTTATCGCGCAGAGAATGTGCGGGATCTGCCCGGTGAGTCATCATCTAACAGCTGTAAAGGCAATGGATATCATTGAGGGGATTGATAGAATACCGCCTGTGGCAGAGAAGATCCGCAGGCTGATGCATTATGGACAGATGCTGCAGTCTCATGCCACACACTTTTTCTATCTGGCATCACCGGACATACTTTTTGGTTTTGATGCAGCTCCCACTGGACGGAATATTTCGGGTGTGCTTGACAAATTTCCCGAGTTCGCCCATCAGGGAATTTTTTTAAGAAAGTTTGGACAGGAGATAATCAGGGCGACAGTCGGGAAGCGGATACATGGAACGGGTGCGGTACCGGGGGGGGTGAATAAGAATCTCTCTTTAGAGGAGCGGGATGAATTCATAAGGGATATAGACAGTGTTCTTGATCATTCAGAAAAAGCGGCTCAATTTATCAGAGATTTCACCTTGAAGAACATGGAGCTGTCCTCACTGGGGACGTTCCGCTCAAATCACCTCTGTATAGTCAAAGAAGACGGGGCAATGGATCTATATGACGGCAAACTGAAAGCTGTCAGTGCATCGGGAGAGTGCCTTTTCGATCAGGTTGAGGTTTCGCAGTACCATTCCTTTATTGCTGAAGAGGTTCGTTCGTGGTCATATATTAAATCACCTTTTATAATGTCTATGGGGCTGCAGTCGGGGTGGTATAGAGTCGGACCACTTGCAAGGATGAACTGCTGCACTTTTATCGATACTCCGAAAGCGGAAAGTATGCGTAAAGAATTCCGTGCTCAGACAGATAACCGTCCATGCAATCGATCTCTATGGTACCACTGGGCAAGGATGATAGAGATGCTTCATGCGGCCGAAAAAATCCAGGAATTACTGAATGACCCGGAACTTCAGGGCAGAGATATTATCGCCCCCAGGGGCGAGCGGCGGGAGGAGGCGGTCGCGGTTCTTGAGGCGCCTCGGGGTACGCTGATTCACCATTACAGGGTTGATAAGAATGATCAGGTTACAATGGCTAACCTTATAGTGCCTACGACTCATAATAATGAGCCTATGAGCAGGGCTGTCAAAAGCGTGGTAGAGCAGTTCATTGATGGAAAACCTGAGATAACAGAGCCGATGCTTAATCAGGTGGAAGTGGTGGTAAGGGCGTATGATCCGTGTTTGTCTTGTTCTACACATGCAATGGGTAAAATGCCGTTAGTGGCTGAAATCTATGACTATAAAGGGAACCTTGTTCAGAGAGTTGTGCGCAGGGAGTCGGATTGAAGATCAAGAATGTTAAAAAAAACAATAATAAGCAATTAAGGTAACACTACTCAATAATACAACGAGATTTTGTATGGTAATTTCAAGGTAACAGGTGTCAGCCTCATCATGCATTCCAATCCCTTTTTAACATCGAATAGACAACCGCATCAACGTAATGATCGTACAACCATTCAAAGTCCCGTGCTATGCCCTCCTGAACGAACCCGAGTCGTTCCGGAATTGCCCGGCTCTTTGTGTTGCCTGTTGCACAATTGATTTCAATTCTGTTCAGCCCGTAGTTGTTAAACAGGTAATCCAGGATGCCTTTACATGATCTGGTCATGATTCCTTTGCCTTGAAAAGGTTCTGCCAGCCAGTAGCCAATAGAGGTTTTTTTGTTAGCCCAATCAACAGGAAGGACGCCAAGAATGCCTGACAAATTACGTTTATAGAAGATTGCGACCTCAAAACCTTTGTTATCAGAGTATTTCTTTTTTACAGAAGAAATAAACCCTTTAGTTGCTTCAAGAGAGTTCGTGGTATCAACCCAGGAGAGCCATTCCCTTAAATACGCTTTATTATCAATAATTAGCTTGAAAAGCTCTTGGGCGTGTAAGAAATCCAAAAGAACTAATTCTATTTCATTGTCGATTGTTAATTTGAACAAATTTCCTCCTTCAGTATACTATGCGATATATACTGCCCTGATATAAAATAATGACAATGGTGCAATAACGTTTCGCGATTGAAATATGGAAGATAAATTCCGGGTGGAACTTCTAAACTTCAACTTCATACTCTGGAGCGACCTCTGCGGCCTGTGTTCAGACTACCGTGGAGGACTGGTGTCATATTTCTTCATTTAAAAGTAATACCAGATCGACTCATATTCATCCACATCCTCCCCGTCAGCAGCCAGTCTCTGGAGGTAGTTGTAAATGGGGACATCTGTGTAGAGGTAATCATCTGTGAGGGAGATTTTCGACTCCCAGGGATAGAAACGGTAAATTCGTTTACCGTCTGGAAGTACCATGACAGGCTCGTGGTCCTGCCATGCCCTGAGATGAGATTTGCCGAGTCTGGGCACATTAAAAACAGATTCATCGGTACGGGCAAGCCCTGGAAGAAGCCTGGCTTCCTCTTTTCTTTCCTGCTCTATTCTGGCAATCGGAACCCGGAAATCATCGGTTTCCTCTTTCCCTTTAGTGTTAAAGAGGTAATAGGGGTCGATTCCGCAAAGCTTGAGGGATTTCCTTAAAAACGAAGTCTCGAATCTTCGGCTGTTATAATATGTAAAGACCTGCTGATTATATATATTTATTCCGGCCTGCTTTATTGACTTTACAGCACCTGTTAATTCATCTGTCAATTCTCCGGTGCTTTCGACATGAGTCATTATCGAGATTTCCCGTTTTCCCCACTCATGGTATCTATATAGTATATCAATCAGCTCTTTATCTATCCTCATCGGGAGGGTAACAGGAACCCTGGTGCCGATTCTTATTCTCTCTATCCGCTGTATTGAGGAAATCTTATTCAGAATATCATCAATAATTTTGTTATCCAGAGTCAATGGATCACCGCCGGTTACCAGCACCTCAGTAATAGAGTCATTTTCTCTAATCCATTCGATAGCCCTGTTGATTCTGTTCTGGTTAAGCGAGCTTTCTTCAATATCAGTTATTTCCCAGTTGCGCTGACAATAGACACAGATCTGCGGGCATGAGTCAAATGGTTTTAGAATAACTATCTGAGGGTAACGACGGGTGACGTTTTCAATGGGACTGGTGGTTTTTTCGCCCATAAAGTCATTATCCATACCGCATTCCCTGTTCTTTGCAATTGTTCTGCAGTAGTTTACACCAGGGATGACCTGTGCTCTTGCTGCACGGTCGTGAAGCGTTCGGCCCGGTGATGAAAAGAGGGTAAGGTAGTAAGGTGTAATTTGCACAGAAATACCTGTAGCCTTTGCCTCTTTCAGACCTTTAATTTCATCGTTTTCAAGCTCTACAAATTTTCCGATTTCTTCAGCGTCCCGGAAGATGTGTTTAAGATGCCAGCGGTAATCATTCCAGTTATCTTCTGAGGCACCGTAATGTTGAAGAATTCGTGACCTGAGTTCGAATCGGGACCTGCTCACGACCTGGTCGGTGCCTGTTCTGAATTGTCTGAACCGCGAATGCATCACTCTGGCATAATTGTCAAGCTCTTTGGAACGTTCCTGTGGATTATCAGTATTAAACTCTTCCGCGGTAAAGAGATTTGCTATACCTGCATCTCCGTTTATTCCTCTAAACAGATATAGAAATTCACACAGGAACCCTTTTTCTGTTTTTTCAAGCATTTCTTCTTTATTCTGGGCAATTTCCAGAAGACGTTTCAGTGCAGAAAAGCTGGAGAGCATCTCATTTTCAGTACGGAAAATGTTTTTAAGCACCCTTATGCATTCCCTTGCGTTGTTGCGTTCGATTATGTGATGAGATGCGCTGTAGCGGGGGGAATAGACATTGAAATAATGTCTATCAAGACTGTCAAGATAGGCAAAGATCATTTCACGGGCGGTTGGAAGGTCGATGACTTTTTTGAGAATGTCGTAGATCGCCGGATCACTTTCCCATAAAGCCTTAGTAACAGCCTCTTTGCTGGAATTTACAAGCGTAGATGCGGTAATCATGGTCATCACCTCCGGAAATAAAAGGAGCACAGAGAAGCTCATGACCTGTATGGACATGCCCCATGACTCTGATCGTGTTTTTGTCTATTGCCTTACAGGCAATCTGTTTATTTACTTTGCAGCCATCAGGAAATCCGAAGAAAATACTACGGAGTAAACACTGGTCCCACAGGAAGATGGAGACTTGAAGAATATGGCTATCTTATAAAATATTAATGTGCACCGGAGATGCCAACAAAAAAGATAACTGATTTCCGGTTTGCCATGTTGCAATGTCACTGAATTGTCTGTTCTGCAGGAAAGAACCGTTCTTTATTGGCAAGCATCCATGCAGCTTTCTGCTGGTATATTGTGTTAAGAAGGCGCAAAGGACTTTGTGACGGTGTTTTTATGGAAATTGCTCTCTGCAGAAAATCCGAGAACCCATCGGAGTCAGATAATTTAAGAGAAAGTACAGAAGCCCTGTTTACATAAGGGGAAGCTTTAGTTCCGTCCGACAGATCAATGGCCTTTTTAAAGAACTCTTTAGATTTCTCCACATCCCCGCCGAGTGCTTTAGGTGCCGAGGCATAATAAATCGCCATGAATTCGTAAACCGCGCCGTCACTGAAACTGCTGTCAAGATAAAAAACTTTCTGCATTAGAGAGACCGCTTTTTTCAGAGACATGGCAAGGGCCAGATCTGATCTGTCAGAGAGAATTGCACCTGTCCAAGCCACAGATCCCCAGTACAGGTATGCGGTGTCATCAATGCCGGTAATGCTCAGGGCAGAATCGGATGAACCTCCGGAGAGAGCATCGTAAATGCCTGGGTGTCTTAGGTCAAGCCCCTTCAAGATGTAGTCTTTCCCTCTGAGGAAAAGTTTTTTTGCCCGTTTCCCGGCTGCCTTTTTTGCTGTCTTGAGAGAATCCGCAAGAGTATCGGCTTCAAATAAAACGTAGCCCTGGGCATAGAGGCAGAAAAGCTTACCTGTGGCAAGGAGGAGTTCTGCATTTGTCGAGTCTTTCCGGGCCAGTGATTCGTAGAGTTTTATTGTAAACGGGAGCGCATCCCCTATAAGCTCCGGATCATCATCGGAAGTAAAAACATCTCCGGTCTGGGATGAAAGGGTGCTGGTGAAACCCGTTAAAGCCATTTTCCTTATCGAGCAGCCATTAAAGAGAATAAGGGCCAGAAGAATCATCATTACATTTTTTTTGATCATAACCATAATACTCACAAAGTAGTTGAAATGAGAGAATTTCTGTGAATCTGGAAAATACTCAGCTTCGCCGGAAAAATCAAAGAATAACGCCAAATTCATCGAGAGTGCCGCAGGAATCAAAATACCTGATACCTGACTTATGCTCCCGGATCAGGGCGAATTGCAATTATGCTATCCCGAATGCATAAATCAGGTAACATAAGCATCTCCCCGGATATGCAGAAAGTATTTTTAATTATCTGGCTCATACGTGTACCTATTCATATTCACAGGAGTATTTCAGCATGAATCTTGATTTAGCGATCCGCAAGGTTCCAGATTTCCCCAAGCCGGGCATACTTTTTTACGATGTAACCAGTATTTTCACAAACCCTGAAGCTTTCGGGTATGTGGTTGACAGTATGGTAGAACTTTACAAGGGAGAAAATATCGATGGGGTTATATCGGTTGAGAGCAGGGGATTTCTACTTGGAGCCTGCTTCTCCTACAAGATGAAGCTTCCGCTTGTTCTGGCCAGAAAAAAAGGGAAACTTCCGGGCAAGACTATCTCCCAGAGTTATCTTCTTGAGTACGGTTCAGCGACTCTGGAGATACACGAGGCGGATCTGGTTCCAGGGAAAAGATGGCTTATTATCGATGATTTGATTGCTACCGGTGGAACTCTGGAGGCTGTTGCCGGGATGATTGAAAGTGTGGGGGCGCAGGTTGCCGGTATATTTGGAGTCATCGGGCTTCCGTTTCTCAATTACGATGCCAAGATTGGCAGATACAACCCTAAAACATTGATAAACTATCATAGCGAGTGAGTATGCAGGAACTAAGGATAAAGGAATTGCTGCTTAGGGGAAAGCCCGGCACAGATGTGCTGGTGAAAGGCTGGATAAGGACCAGACGTGATTCCAGAGAGTTTTCATTTCTGGAAATTAATGACGGATCCTGTCTGATGAATCTTCAGGTGATTGTCTCTCAGGAAATGCCAGGGTTTTCTCAGGTGTTAAAATTGACTACCGGGAGCAGCCTCGAGGTGAGAGGAAAGCTGGTGCAGTCACCTGGAAAGGGTCAGGCTGTAGAGCTTCATGCGGAGTCGGTAGTGGTCCATGGAATCGCCAATCCCGATTTCCCTCTGCAGAAGAAAAAACACAGCTTTGAGTTTCTTCGCCAGATTGCTCACCTGCGGCCCAGGACTAACACTCTCGGTGCAGTGGCAAGGCTCAGGAGTTCCCTCAGCTTTGCGGTACATTCCTTTTTTCAGGAGCGTGGATTCTTCTATGTACAGACACCCATTATCACCACCAGTGACTGTGAAGGTGCAGGGGAGATGTTTCATGTGACCACACTCGACCTGAAGAATATTCCCAGAAACGAATCTGGCGATTTAGACTACACACAAGATTTTTTTGGGAAGCCGGCCAGCCTCACTGTAAGCGGGCAGCTTGAGGGTGAGGCCATGGCGATGGCTTTAGGACGGATTTACACGTTTGGTCCTACATTCCGGGCTGAAAATTCAAACACTCCCAGACACCTGGCAGAATTCTGGATGATTGAGCCTGAGGCGGCATTCTTCACTCTGCAGAATGACATGGATCTGGCTGAGGAGTTTGTGCGCTACCTTTGCACTTACGTTCTGGAGAAAAACAGTGATGATCTCTCGTTTTTCAACGAGCGCATCGACAAGGATCTTATCGCGCGCCTTGAGGGGATAGCATCTTCTCCGTTTCAGCGCATTACCTATACTGACGCCATGAAGATATTGGAGGAGAAAAACAGTTCTTTTGAATTTCCGGTAAAGTGGGGAAGTGATATCCAGTCGGAACACGAGAGGTATCTTTCCGAAACTGTGTTCAGGAAGCCTGTTATTGTGTATGATTATCCAAAAGAGATAAAGGCATTCTACATGAGGCTCAACGAAGACGGCAGGACGGTGCGGGGGATGGATGTGCTTGTGCCTGGTATCGGGGAGCTTATTGGTGGAAGTGAAAGAGAGGAGAGATATGACGTTCTTCTTGGCAGAATCAAAGAACTGGGGCTCAATTCTGAGAACTACTGGTGGTATCTTGATTTAAGGAAGTATGGAAGTGCACCTCACGCCGGCTTTGGCTTGGGATTTGAACGTCTGCTATTGCTTGTGACTGGTATGTCAAATATCAGGGATGTGATTTTATTTCCCAGATTTCCGGGGAATGCAGAGTTTTAGTGGCTGGGAATGGGTTTGATTTAGAGGCAGGTGTTGCACTGTGAGGTATAGGTGGCACGGTGCTGTCTTACCCCAGAGATGACATAGTGCCAAGACCCAAGGCCCCGATTTCACCTCAGAGATGAAAAAGTGACAATGCAAATTCCCAAAATCATCTCTGAGGTGACATGGTGCCTCAACCCCTTAGACTACCAGATTCATCTCTGAGGTTGAAAAACAGGGGATTTTCAAGGTTTCTACTCGCCTCCGGCTTTTTGTCACGGTTTT
>Ga0123335_1007220_pt1 | contig 12528 bp, 9 predicted proteins | sample BiotimSIPDNA_2_FD_89707 | JGI IMG/M metagenome (GOLD analysis project Ga0123335, IMG submission 89707) | Anaerobic biogas reactor microbial communites from Washington, USA - Biogas_R2 time_0 SIP DNA | ecosystem: Engineered > Bioreactor > Anaerobic > Unclassified | place: Washington, USA... | reverse complement strand
ATGGCAAACGAATCAAACTGTTCAAAATTATCCGTCCAGTTGATTGCACCTAATTTTGTGCCGTCATAAGAAATACGCTTGAAATTCTTATCAATTATAAATCTGCTGTCATACTCGCCGTCTTCATAATTCCAAGGTCTGTTTGAGTCATACGCAATGAGAACGGGACGACCTTCGGCATCGGTGTAACAACCGGTGATAAGCACGGTATGTCCGTATGTTTCACCGTACTCGGTTGCATAAAATGTGAACAACGCTATATTGCCGTTTTCAACCGTCGTATAGAGCATGCGAAGTTGCTCGGAATATACGGGAGAAGTTGGCACAAAAGCCTTATTTTCGGTCAGATAACTTGTTGCAACCTGAGATTGATAGTAGTTGATTTTACTGACTAATTTCTCCTCCGCTTCAAGTTCACGGACACAGGAAACACCCTGATCGGACAGAAGATCAATCTTACCTAAATGTTGAAGACCTACCAAAGTGGAAAGACCGTAACAAGAACCTATCCAGTTCCATTTCGGATATGTCGCTAAAACAGCCGCCAAAATGTTGTTGGGAATGGGCAAAAGACTGAAATTCTTATAGATATTCTCTATCATCATTTCATAGTCCTCTTTGGACATATAGTAGCTTTCCTCGCCGTCAACATCAAAATAATAATCGCTATTATTAAAGTCAAAGACTTCATCGGGAGCAACCAGAACTTTTGTATAAACGGGCCACAAATCCAAATCATCCGTTCCTGCGGGAAGAACTTGTCCGGGATTATACTTCACCGCACCGCCTTCTTCGGTTGCCCAACCTATAAATGCGGATTTTTCTACTTCTACGGGATTTGTTCCGTTATAAAAATTGTCTTCAAGTTCAACTTCGTGTCCGATATAATAAGCCTTTGTGTAATCATCTACTCCATCAAAAATTGAATGATAAGTGACAGTTGTAACATCTTCACCGGCACAGTATTTTATTTTATCAATTTTAAATCCATATCCGTTAATACTCTCGTCCGAAATTAAAATTAGTTCAAACGTAGTACCGGAGAAAAACAGAGATTGACCTGCAAGTTCATCACCGTCATAACTCGACCACTTGCCCGCTTCATCATAAAAACCAATAAAATCACCGGTTTTATATGAGTAAGTACCGTCATCATTCCAGACTCTGTATAAATACGGCTCAACATATGTATCCTGCGAAAATGTCACCAGAACTCCCCAAGCAGTCTTTTCGGGACAGACGTATTTCCATCTTCCGTAATAACTGTCGAGATAAGGATGCGTGCTTTCAAATACATCCTCAACCTTGAAAGTTTCGTAAATGTCAGCCGCATTTACAAAAAGAGTGGAGAATGAAAAAAGCAAAGAGAACACTAAAATTACAGATATAACACGTTTCATAATAATCCTCCTGATTTGTATATTTTTTACAAAGAATTTTATCTATGCACTATATTTCAGTATTATTATACCATCATAATATCGCCTTGTCAAGCAAAAAAAGGAGCCAAATTGCCCCTTTTTAATTCAATGCAAAGAATTACGGAATGAGAGAACCGATGTTTTCAACGGCATTCTGATTGCCTTGCATACCGAAATAATATTCATAAATGTCAGCGGCAACTTGTGCGGTAGCTGCACCAGAATCAATGTCTTCAATAACAACTGCTACGGCAATTTCAGCATTTTCGTAAGGTCCGAATGAAATTATAAAGCCGTTATTTCCTTTGACATATTCGTCTTTGACCTTCTTCAATTTCTGCGAAGTACCGGTCTTTGCCGCAACCTTGACGGGAAGATTTGCAAAAGCCTCGGCACAAGTACCGATAGTTGCAACGTCATACATACCCAATTTTACAATATTAAGTGTTTCCGGACTTATACCGGTTTCAAGTGCAATTTCCGGTTCTTTGCGTAATATCGTTTCGCTGTAGTCCGCTGATACCACGCTCTTGATAATATGAGGCACATAACGCGTACCTCCGTTTGCGATGGTTGCACAGTAGTTTGCAAGCTGAATCGGAGTAAACAAGTTATCACTCTGTCCGATGGCTGCCTGAATGGTGTCGCCCGGAAGCCAGGTTGTGCCTAATTTTTCACGATATGCCAAACCGGCAAGAACTCCGCTTGCCTCGTTAAGTTCAACACCTGTCTTTGCACCTAAACCGAACATGGAGGCATATTCATTCATCTTTGTAATCCCCAACTTATTGCCCAGATTGTAGTAATAAATATTACAGGAATAGTTGAGTGAATCCCGACAATTGACGTTTCCGTGAGCTTTCAAGCATGAAAATTCGGTGTCTTTGAACTCAAAGATTGAATCACAGTAAAATGTTGTATATTGGTTAACCACGCCACTTTCAAGACCTGCAACTGCCATAGCCGGCTTAAAAGTTGAGCCGGGAGCATAGGTTGAGGAGAGTGCCCGATTCCAAAGCGGAGCTTCACTATCGACGCTTAATTTATCGTATTCTTCATAATAAGTATCCAAATCGTAGTCGGGATATGATGCACAGGCAAGAATATCTGCCGTATTTACATCAAGAACCACGACCGCACCGGCAGCGTTTAATCCGTCAACTCTACCAAGCTGAGCCAACGTGTCTTTCAGTGCTTTTTCGGCAACGGCTTGAATACCGGAATGCAAGGTAGTGATAACCGTGTTTCCGGCGACACTCGGAGATGTCATTGTTTGATTTACAACACCGGCAGAATCTACACTAATCGCCTTTTCGCCCGCAATACCACGCAGATATTCCTCACAAAGACCTTCAATGCCACTCTTGCCTATTTCGGAATTCATCAGATATGACGCACGCTTTAATTTGCTTTTTTCTTCGTCCGTCAAATTTTCATCGGCAAGTTTTTCGTTCAATATTGAACGTGAAGTATAATATTCGTCGGCACTTATAGCCCCGACTGTTCCGATTACATGAACAGCCAGAGACGAATCCAAATATTTTCGGGCAGTGGAAATGCTAACTGTAACACCGGGATATTTCTCGTTATTTTCAAGGATAACGGCACAAAGCGAAGTGTCAACATCAGATGCAAATACATAAGGATTTCGTGACGAAAACTCGTTTTTCTGCATATTGTATCGAACCGATGCAATTTTTAGTGTATCCTCTTTTGAATATCCTTCAATCTCATATTTCTCAACCATTGCATCAAAACAATTCTGAGCGGTTGCATATTCATTAAGATTAAGCATTGATGCAGATTTCATAAATGAAATATCGCTGTCTGCGTTTTTATCAAATTCAGGTTTTCCGTCTATAATCAAAAGCGGAATTTTGTCTTCTCTTGACTGATTTTTCTTATAAAAAAGATTGATTAACTCAATGATAAGTGCATTTCGTTCATTGGCTTTTGTCGGGAAATTGGCAGCTTCAAAAACTACTTCTTTAATCTGTTTGTTCTCAACGAGCTTCTCACCGTTTCGGTCTAAAATCTCTCCCCTTGCCGCCTCAACGGTAACCGTGTAAGTATTAATCGTGTTCATATTAGCAAGATGTTCATCCCCATGAATAATCTGTTCAAAAAATAAATTCCCGCCAAACAAACCAAAGCACATTGCAATAAATACAATGAACACTGTTGTTCTTTTAACGGAAGATCGTCTAAACATAAATATCCTTTCGTTGTCTGAACATCATATAGAACAGGGGAATTGTGGCAAAAGATAACAGCAATCTGAAGAAAAAATCTACGAAAAACACCCGCATAAACGAGCCGAAAGAATGTGCATACACTATTGATATTACAACTCCGAATATTAATAGTCCAATCCCACCAAAAAACAGGCTTGTGCGAAGTGTTTTTCTGAAATATTTCTTGACCATAACTGATACAAATACCGCAGAAAACGCGAGTATAAGCGTATATAATCCGTCGGGTGCAGTTGATGAAAAATCCCACATAAGTCCAGCAAATATTCCGAAAAACAGCGACGCATATTCCCCGCGAAAACATGCGAAGGTCGTAATACAGGGGATAAGCAAAAACAAAGAATTTCCTGCCGGTGTATTCTGAAACAAACCAACCGACAGAAGTATAATTATCGGCAAAAGCCTTAACATTCTCTGTTTTAATTTCATTCGTTAATCTGACCTTCAAACTGAGTTATAATAAATACATTTTGAACATTGTCAATATCAATATTAGGCTTTACAGTTGCAAAAGTAGACAAATCCGTACTTGAATTTACCACACTGACAACTGTACCGACAATCAGGTCTCGGGGAACTTTGCCGCCGACACCCGAACTGCAGACTATGCCGCCTTCATTAACTACCGTACTTGAAGTAAGTCCGGAGAAATTTGCAACCTTACCAAAAGCGGACTGTGCGTCATTTAACAAATAGCCATCCTCACGGGAACGAATTTCATATACGCCGATACTCACTCCCGGATCAATGATTGAAGACACAACGCAAGAGGACTCACTGACCTTATTGACTATTCCCAAAAGATTACCTGCTCCGTATATAACGGGATTCCCGACTTTTACACCGTCAAGACTGCCTTTATTGAGCGTAAAACCGGAATATAAGTCCGCGGTATCACGAGCAACAATAGTTGAATAAACGACCTCATAATCCGGATTTTCATCCAATATTCCATAGGTCTGTTCGTATGCTTCAACTCGCTTTTTCATATCCTCATATTCGACGAGTTGAGCCATAAGCTCCAGATTATCAAGTTCAAGTTTTTCCGCTTTTTCTCGATAATAAGTTGACGACCTAAATGTTATCGCATATTCTTTCAAACCATCAGTAATGATGTCAGATATCCTCTCAAGCGGAGTAAAACATATGGAAAACACTCTCGAAAGAGGCGATGTGCCAAGTCCCGAAATACTCGCAAATATAACACCAGCAAGCAGAAAAACCAATATGCCGGTGATAATTTTGAATTTTGTGGTTTTATAAAATTTCATAATACTAACCAAGGGTTTTTGCATCATTATTTTCAAGGCAATAAAGAATACCCTGAATGATACATTCCTGCGGATTTTCAGCGACCGTCACGGGAACACCGACCTCATTATGAATCAAGTCCGCAATGCCGCGAAGGTGTGCCGTACCTCCCGTTAAAACGATACCGTTATCAAGAATATCAGCAACGAGTTCGGGGGGAGTTTTTTCAATGGTTGACTTAATCAAAGCAATAATCTTTGAAAGTGGTTCTTCAAGAGCTATTCGAATCTGAGCACTTGATACTTCAATGCTTTTTGGCAGACCGTCAGTCAAATCACGACCTCTGACATCAAGATTTGCTTCACCCAAGTATTCACAGGCAGAGCCGATTTTTATCTTGACATTCTCGGCAGTAGTCGAGCCGATAAGCATATTATACTCAGCGGCAAAATAACTGACAATCGCTTTATCAAGAGCTTCTCCGCCGATTTTAACAGAACTTACGGTAACCTCGTCACCCAAGGATACAACAGCAACCTGAGTGCTGCCTCCGCCGATGTCTACTATCATTCTTCCGTCAGGCTTCATAACCGACAAACCGGCACCGATAGCAGCTGCCATAGGTCCTTCAATAAGACTTACATATCTTGCACCGGCTTCACGAGCAGCCATGTGAACAGCTCTGCGTTCAACCTCGGTTGCTCCTGCGGGAACAGAAATCATAACTCTTGCACTGACAAGCAAACTCTTTCCGATTGCCTTCTTGATATAATGCCTAATCATCTCGGAAGTAGCGGTATAGTCAGCAATAACACCCTCTCTGATGGGACGTATTGCCAAGACGGAACCGGGAGTTCTGCCTATCATTGTCTGAGCTTCATGTCCAACAGCACTGACTGTTTTCTCATTAGTCGCTGCATCAACGGATACAACCGACGGCTCGTGGTAAATCACGCCCTTGCCTTTTACGCAGACGGCTGTATTTGATGTACCTAAATCTATTCCGATATCCTGTGAAAAAATCATGTCTTCACCCTTATTTTATATTGACCTTTTTTTCAATTAGCTCACTGTTTGCAACAAAGAGCAATATTGCGGCGATTGCCTCAAAATATATCTGAGTAAGCGATACATAACATCCGCCCATACTGTTTGCACTCAAAATCGCTTCGCGGTTTACCGATAATTCCATTCGCGTTTCCGGTAAAATTATTACTGCAAAACTTACCAAATCATCAAGCTTTGCACCAATCAAATTGACAACCGCAAATATGATAAAAAATGTAACGATAGTTCCGATTGAACCGAATCTGTCAAAAGGTCTGACATTTGAAATTGTAACCGAGAAATATGCAATACAAACACTTACCGCCAGGAAGAATAAGAATTTGAGTATATAAAACGGAATTGCTTTTTTAAGTACGGATAAATCCGGAAGTCCGAACGAATAGAGAATATCCGGAAGCATTTTAAGCCCCATTTTAAGTGCCTCAAATCCGTTTTCACCGCTTGAATACGCATATAAAAGAGCATATGTGATTGCAATAAATATTAAACTTACAACAAGCCAGAATACAGCAGTAAGCCATTTTGAAAACACAAGAGAAAATGATTTAACCGGCAAGGTATTTGTAAGATAACCCCTGTCGCCGAACATACTTTTCTTGTAATCGGTAAAAGTATGAACAACGGTAATAATCATTGCCAGCCAACCCGTAATCATAAGTGCAACACATGCAAGCACCTTACCGATACCGAAACCGGTAAACAGCGAAAGAATTGTTGCAATTGCGGCAATTCCCGCTGCGAAATATACTGTAGCAACTCCACGTGCAGAGGACTTGAAATCATGTTTAAGGAGTTTACCAAACATTTGCAAACACCTCCCTGAACTTATCCTCAACACTTATTCCCTGTTCTTTAATGGCATTGATACTGTCGTTAAAAAGTACTTTCCCGCCACCAAGCATAATAACATGATTAAACGCTTGTTCCAAATCATTGACCAAGTGAGTAGAAAGCAAAAGAGTTGAGTTTTTTGCGTAGTTTTTCATAATAATATCCAATATTCCGGCACGGGAGGCAGGATCCACGCCGCCCAAAGGCTCATCTAAAACATAGAGTTTTGCAGCACGGGACATAACAAGTAAAAGCTGTACTTTTTCCTGCATACCCTTACTCATCGTCTTAATTTTTTGATTGATATCCAGATTAAATCTCTTGGTAAATTCAATAGCCTTATTTTTGTCAAAATCGACAAAGAAATCAGCAAAATAATCAATCGCATCCTTTGTCTTGAACCATTCCGCAAGATAGATACGTTCCGGAATATATGCCGTCATTGCCTTTGTTTGTATACCAATCTTGTGTCCGTCGATCAGAACCTCACCGGAATAATCATGGATAATACCTGTAAGTATCTTCATAAAAGTTGTCTTTCCGCAACCGTTCGGCCCTAAAAGACCAATTATCTCGCCTTTGGGCAATTCAAATGTCAAATCATCAAGAACGAGGTTTTTACCATAGGATTTTGAAAGTCCTTCTACTGTGATAATAGAGTCGCTCATTTATTTTTCTCCCAAAGCCCCTTTAAGTTTTGCGATAACAACTGCGTCACCGCATTCGGGAACTATTGTATTTTCAAGGAATTTTTCAGCATCATGAACCGCTTTTTCAAGTTCATCGGAATTTTCGCAGTAACCGTTAAGTTTTTCCTCGGCTTTTTCAATATACTTCTTAACCCTGCCCGCACTTCTTGCGTTGTTAAACTGCGGATAGTTTTCATCGGAGTTTACACTGTTAAATGTGTCATCAGATACAAGTTTCCCAACTATATCCAAAGCAACATCGTTAAACTTAATACCGCCGTGTTTCTGATTCTTGAAAAACCAAACTCTATCGGGATTAAAGCAGGTTGATGCGTCAATCGACTTATCGGGAGAAACATATTTCTCGTTAAAACTATCCAACTGTGAATTTATATCGGCAGCAGTTGCACCCATAGATGCACTTTCAACATGTGCCATACCGTCTCCGTTTTTATTAGCACTGCCTAAAATCTTCAGAAATTCGATACCGTAACCGCATAATGCATAAATCTCAGTACCGTTTTCTTCCAGACGACGATATATTTCATCACGATTTTTGTGTAATGTCATAAATTCATCAGCCTGTTTCTTAATTTCAGGAAGAGCACCGTCAGCAAAAACTTTTTCTGCAACAATGTCATATTTATCGGCAGGAACTGAACCAAGCATAACGGTAGATTTCAATGCAACCAAATCCATAAGCTTGTCATATATTTTTTCGATACAAGTATCAATAATACCCGCCGGAAGTATTCCGAGCATCGGCTTTATGTCTTCAAAAGAACCGCCGCCGATAAGAGAAAGAACGGAATTTACATTACTCATATCAAGATTGTTGCTAAGCAAATCGGAAATAACAACAGAACCGTCAAGTCCCGCAACTAAATTCACAACACGATGAATGAGATTTTTCTCACCGTATCTGTATAAATAAGCATTTGTAACTACGCCACCCAGACTGATCGAGATAAGGTTTACCCTCTCTGCACCGGTTTTATTCAGCACAAAAGCAATAAATTCATCCAAATCATCGGCAGCATCAAAAAGATTACCGAATGAATTATATGAAAAATAGAAAATGTTTTCGGCTCCGACAGCGTCAACTATATCATCAACTCTGACCATTTTGTTGATATAGTTCTTCTCATTTTCTTCACATTCAGCATAGGATTTTTCATACTTGATCAAGCGAAGATTTTCAACAGCCTTGCCGTTAGAATCAAGACGAAGGGCAAATGCCCATTCCTCCGCTATGTCTTCAAGAGCATCAGAAAATCCGGCATCTCTACGCAACAAAAGCATCTTCATAAGCGGTGCTTTGACGAGTTTCATAATATCCTTGGTTTCAAAATTAACCGGCCATGCACGCTTTACAACTTCGTTCTTTTTATCAAGCAATTCTATATTTGACTGTCCGATTCCGGGGACATAGATTACGGGATATGACATTTTTATCTCCTTTTTGTGCAGTTATTTGATTTATTTTCTACTCTGATTTTGCTTTTAGTCTTCATCAAGTTTAAGTACCGCCATAAATGCTTCCTGCGGAACTTCTACCGAACCAAATGTACGCATACGCTTTTTACCTTCTTTCTGTTTTTCAAGAAGTTTCTTCTTTCTGGTTATGTCACCGCCGTAACACTTAGCCAAAACATCTTTTCTTAATGCTCTGACTGTTTCACGAGCGATAACTTTTCCTCCTATTGCAAGCTGAATCGGTATCTCGAAAAGCTGACGAGGAATATTATCTTTTAACTTTTCAGCTATTCTTCTTGCTTTTGCATACGCCTTTTCACTGTGAACAATGAACGACAATGCGTCAATCAAATCACCGTTAAGCAAGACATCCAGTTTAACCAGATCGGACTGTTGATATTCTTTAATTTCGTAGTCAAACGACGCATAACCTTTTGTGCGGGATTTAAGAGCGTCAAAGAAATCATAAATAATTTCATTAAGCGGAAGCTCATAGTGAATATCAACACGCTCCGGAGTGATATAATCCATACTTATAAACTTCCCTCGCCTATCTTGACACAGCGACATTATCGCACCGACATAATCCGGAGGAGAATAGATATGCGAGCTGGTTATCGGTTCTTCGGTATAGTCAATAAGTGCCGGATCGGGATATTTCGTGGGGTTATCAATCTCAACCATTTCACCATTTGTCATAAATATCTTGTAGATAACACTCGGTATGGTCGTAACCAAATCCAGATCATATTCACGCTCAAGTCGCTCTTGGACAATTTCCATGTGTAAAAGTCCCAAGAAACCACATCTGAAACCAAAGCCTAATACACCAGAAGTTTCAGGCTCGTATGACAACGCAGCATCATTAAGCTGTAATTTTTCAAGTGCATCACGAAGATTTTCATAGTCTGCACCGTCAGCGGGATATACACCGCAGAAAACCATCGGATTTACTTTTTTATAGCCCGGCAAAGCCTCCTTGCAAGGATTGTTTGCCAGAGTAATGGTATCGCCGACTTTCGCATCACGAACAGTCTTAATCGAAGCGGTAACATAACCAACTTCACCGCTTTTTAATATGCCCGTATTTTCAAGGGAAGTAGGACGCATTCTGCCGCATTCAACAACGGTAAATTCCGCACCGGTTGCACACATTTTCATCGTGTCGCCGGCTTTTAATATACCGTCCATAACACGGACATAGACAATAACTCCCTTGTAACTGTCATAAACGGAGTCGAATATCAAAGCACGAAGCGGAGCATCATCATTTGAATTAGGCGGCGGAACGATTTTTATGATATCCTCCAATACCGCACGGATATTCTCGCCTGTTTTTGCGGATACTCTCGGAGCTTCGCTGCAATCAAGACCGATAACCTCCTCAATCTCTGTCGAAACTCTTTCGGGATCGGCGGCGGGAAGGTCGATTTTATTTATTACCGGCACAAGTTCCAAGTTGTGGTCAAGTGCAAGATAAGTGTTTGCAAGTGTCTGTGCTTCAATCCCTTGCGTTGCGTCAACAACAAGTATCGCACCCTCACAAGCGGCAAGGGAACGGGATACTTCATAATTAAAGTCAACATGACCGGGGGTATCGATTAAATTTAATTCATAAGTTTCACCGTCATCGGCTTTATAGTCAAGCGATACGGCATGTGCTTTTATAGTAATACCTCTCTCTCGCTCCAAGTCCATACTGTCCAGCAGTTGTGCCTGCATATCACGGGAAGATACGGAATCAGTCAACTCTAAAAGACGATCTGCCAAAGTTGATTTCCCGTGGTCGATATGTGCGATTATCGAGAAGTTTCGTATGTGGTTTTTCGTTGTCATTATTTCCTCATTAATTATCTAAACTTTTAAGAAATTCCCAAGATTCTTCAACTGCCTTGAAAGGATCGTTGTCAACCCAATCGTTGTCCTGTTCATACATGATGTAGGGAATTTCGAGTTCGCAGGCAAGGTCGTAACATTCCTGAAGATTTACAATACCTTTGCCCAGCGACACAAAATGACGTTCATTGTTTTCGTCAATAATGTAGTCCTTGAAATGCAAAACTTTAACTCTGCCCTTCATATCTTGCAATACGTCAACGGGATTTCTGCCGGCATAATGAATCCAAGCAACGTCGGGGATAAAGTTAAATTTGTCGGGATCTGTTTCGGATAAAAGCAAATCCATCATACACATATCCGCATCATCAAGTTTTTCAAATTCAAACGCATGGTTGTGATAGTTAAACGTCATTCCGTTTTCGGCTAATTTCTTGCCTATTTCTGCCGTATCGGCGATAAACTTTCTGACATTACTTGAATTTTCTCTCATATCGGAACCTGCCGCACCCAAGCCCAAAGCATCGCAGCCGATTATTTTATGTTCGGCAATTAAATTATCAAGATCATTTATCATTCGCTCAAAGGGCTTATGTGTAACACAAACTTTCATATCATGCTTTTTAAGAATTTCCGCCTGAACTTCTGCGGGAATATCGCCGATAGCCGAAATCTGAACGTCTTTTACACCCAAATCCGCAAGACAAGCAAGCATATTATCAAAATCTTCCGCATTTTGCATAAAATCACGCAAAGTGTAAAGTTGAATACCGATAACAGGTTTTTTCACAATTACATGTCTCCTTCCAATTTGCGGATCTGTTTTTCGCCTTCAGTTGCTATAGCATTGAAATCGTCAATCGACTTGCGAAGACGAGGAAGAGCCTCCTGCTTGTATCTGTTAATATCTTCAAGTGCTGAAATAGCGTCATTAAAGGCATTTGTCAAAGTTTCGGGAGAAATATTGGCTGCCTCCGCCTGTGCCTGAATGGAACTTCCCTGTTCTTTAAGCATACGGGATGTCGCTTCAATCATTCTGTTTTTTTCCTCATTGAGTGCGGTTACTTTTTCAAGAACAATCTTTTGGTCATATAATGCACCCGCAACCGTTACTGCCGTACGAAGTGCTGAAACCGTAACCAATTTTGCACGATCAACCGAACGAACAAGTTCTTTATTGTTTCTCTTGATAATTTCCATGGCAATAATGCCTTGCTGGTTGACGATAAGAAGTTGCTGGAAATCCTGAATTTTCTGACGCAACGGATAAAGTATTTCTTCCTGCAAAAATTTGACTTTTTCGGGATCGGTATTTGCAAGTTCAAGATTTTGTATCTCACTGTCAATATATCTGTCCATCTGCATACCAATCTCGACGTTTGCGGATATCTGTTTTGTCAGCTCTCGCATATTCCCCTGTTCAAGGTCAAGGGTAACATTGTCGTCAAGCAAGGTCTTTTTGCCGACATCAAGGGATTTAACAATGGTTGCAATCTCCTCATCGGCAGTCTTGAAACGCTCAAAATAGCGGCGTGCAGGATTAAAGAGCTTACCTAATTTCCCGCCTTTAAGAAAATCTGTCTTTGAAGGGTCTAAATCCTTCATCTTGATTGTCAAATCTTCAAGACCTTTCGATACTTCGCCGGTCTCTCCGCCAGCTCTTGAGAACTGATACATGCGTTTTTGAAGTATTGCATTCTTGCT
>Ga0123335_1007217_pt1 | contig 12532 bp, 9 predicted proteins | sample BiotimSIPDNA_2_FD_89707 | JGI IMG/M metagenome (GOLD analysis project Ga0123335, IMG submission 89707) | Anaerobic biogas reactor microbial communites from Washington, USA - Biogas_R2 time_0 SIP DNA | ecosystem: Engineered > Bioreactor > Anaerobic > Unclassified | place: Washington, USA... | reverse complement strand
TGTCATAAAACCACCAATCGGTTTGGTCGGATGCTGAAATGCCGGATCATTTTTGTCAACAACCGTTTGTTCCAAAACACAGGCAACCGGTTTGTTGATGCCGCGTTTTTTCAGCTCATTTTGAAGATTTTGTACCAGCATATATCCGATTTGACCCTGGCTTTGCGCACCACACACATCCAGCGGCGCCATGGAAAGACCGGCTTGTTTTTCCGCAATTTCTGCTTTTTGCAGAATGAAACCAACCTGAGGCCCATTCCCATGCCCGATCACGACTTCCCATCCGGCTTCAATCATGTCCACAATATGTTTTGCAGTTTCCTTCGCTGCGAGGTATTGATCCTGGCAGGACTGATGAGCATTATCTTTGATTAATGAATTTCCGCCAATAGCGACAACAGCAACCTTTTTTTCCATTGAAATCCCTTTTTCGTTTTCTAATGATTATTTTCTATGCTTCTTGTTGATGAAGCTTTATTGTCTGACAAATATTATACACTGATTCAATTTTGTCAAATTACAACATTGTGAACCCGTGATTTGAAATAAGAGCATTCTTTATAAATAATGGGAGAAAGTTTGTTGTTGTGTTATTTTTCCGCTTCGCGCAAAAATAACACAACAACAAGTAATTCTATCCATACTTGGAATTGCTGATTGTGAACCCGTGATTTGAAATATCGAACGAATTAATGGTTGTTATCCTGATTCGAACAGTTGACATGCACTTTGCATTGCTGCTAATAACAACTTTTCGAATCCAGCGAAAAAAGTTCTTCATATTTAAATAATGATTCAAATTATTTTTGAGAGCAGGGGATATACCGAATCGGTTTTTTCAAAAACAATTATCCAGTGATACCGAAAATAAGAAGATAAGCACTGATCATGATACAAAAACCGATGGTTGTGAACAGAATGATCAATCGAGATTCGTTCCCGCAGCTATGATATTTCTGACTGACGATGAAATGATTTACAGCAGTCGGGAGCATGGAACAGATCACTGCAGCCGATAACCACCAGGCATCCAAACGAAAAAGATACTTACCAATCAGGAATGCAACCGATGGCTGAACGATCACTTTAAAAACGGAAGCGATTGTCGCCATTTTCATTTCATGTTTAGAAATCATACTGCCTGCGGGCAGATTGCTGGTAAATCCCAGGACAAAAAGCCCGGTTGTTGCTGCCGGTTTCCCCATCAGTTCAAAGGTTGTGATCAGGAATTCCGGGTAATGGATATTTAAAACCAGTGAAAGGATTGCCAGGAAACTGGCTATCAAAATCGGATTCTTTGCAACCAGGAGAAAAGTTCCAAAACGATCTCTTTTTACAGTTGGTTCACAGAACTGATCCATCAAGAAAATAGAGAGCGGGAAAAAGAAGGATGCCTGAAGGAACAATGCAATTAAGGGCGGTATTACCGATGAGAGAATCAATGATAGAACCGGCACACCCATATAGACGATATTTGCATAGTAACCACCCATCGTCAGCATGACCAGTTCCTGACCATGTATATGAAACAGGCGGGTGTATAAAAGATATTGCAGCAAAATCACAATCAGAATACCGGAAAGAAATGTGAAGAGAAATCGAAAATTCAATAAATCTTCGAGTTTTGATTGATAGATATTGGAGAAAGTCAGACTTGGCAAACAAAAGAAAAAAAGAAAACGGGTGAGTATGTCACTGGTTTCAACTTTTAAAATTTTAAATTTCCCGGCTGCATATCCAAAAAGAATGATGGACAATATGGGAATAATGAGATTGAGTATGTTTTGCATGGAATTTTCAAGATCATTTCTTATAAAAAATATGGGCGGAGACAGGCACTTTCATCGATCAGTTTTTGGCATTCTGTTTTTATAAGCGTACAAAACTGAAATTTTTATTAAATAATGCAAAAGGATTAAACAAGAACTGCTGAACCGCCGATATTGGATCGAATAATTTCTTTTACTCCCGCGATCTTTTCCAGTCTTGGCTGCAACGCCATCGAAACAGAAGCCGGACAAATAATATGCACATTCGGGCCTGCATCCAAAGTGGCAAAGCATGGAATTCCATCTTTTCGCCATTCCATGATAGTTTTCATGATTTCCAGTGACAAAGGCTCCCAGTAAAAAAGTGGAGGTTTTTGGGTCATCATGACCGCATGCATCATCGTACTATCTTTTTCACTGACATCAGCCAATCGGTTGAAATCACGATTTTGAATCGCTTCCCGGCATTCCTGCAGCCGTTCCGGTGCGGATAAGACTCTGGAATGCTGAAAAGGACTGGTTGCAGCCAGCGCATGACCGGCTGTGGATCCGACTTTCTTGTGATTTCCTGAGACAATGACAATCAAGTCGATCAGATCCCAGTAATCTTGCGCAGCAATCGAAACAGAAAGCGAAGATAGGTCGTCTTCTCCCGCCAACCATTCCGAATAACCGGCAGGAACAGAGCGGCAGGCAGATCCGGAACCTCTGCGTGCTAATCTGGAACATTCCGCTTCTGAAAGTTCCATTCCGGCCGCAGTGCTTCCGGCAAGAGCCAGTGCAGCAAAGGCGGCTGCGGATGAAGCAATCCCGGCCCCGATTGGGAAGTTGTTGATGCTTTCCACCGAAGCAAAGCGGTTTTCAGTGGACATCGAGCGGATGATTTGAAGGAAATTTCGGACACGGATCAAAGCTTCTCCACTAATTTCCTTCCCGTTGATTTTCAAGGTATCGCAACGCAGCTCATCCCGAAAACTTACAATGGTTCTGGTGTGTAATGTGCCGAGGTTCATCGAGATGGATCCATTCAATGGGAGTCTCAGCAAATCATCTTTGTTACCCCAATACTTGATGAATTCGATATTTGGATGCGCGATGGCGGCTGCTGTGCGGACTGCCATGAATACCTCACACTTGATATTTTTCTTTTAGTTTACCATGAACCGGTACAGGCTGAACCTTGTGTCAGAATTTGTCGTCTTCGCTTCAAATTTGCCTAGTCAAGGATCATAAATAAAAAAAGAGGAAGTTCCAAACAATAAAATAATTTTTATCCAAAAAAATCGTTCGAAAGAAACTTCCGATGACAAAGAATGTCATATTGCGTATAACGTTGCAGATTGGAAAAGGAAAGACACAAGAAACAAATATGGAACAGATACAAGATTCCTATAAATAACCCCTCCTATGGAAATATTTATTGAATTATTTGCCAATGGCGATTAATTCATTAAACTTCCTGGAATTCACATTCCTGCCTGTAAGCACAAAGACCGCTTTTTTCCCTTTGATATTTATCTTGCCCGCCAGCACAGCTGCCAAACCAACACATGCTGCAGGTTCAACAATGATTTGTTCATCTTCCTGAAATGTTCGCATTGCTTCCACAATTTCTGTATCGGAAACCACTTCAATAGTCTCAACAATATCTTTAGTAATCTGATAAGTTAGTGGGGTTAGAGTCCCCATAATCCCATCAGCAATGCCTGGTTTAATATCAACCCATTCATGACAATAACCATCCCGGAACGATATACTGCCACCAGGAGCAGCATCCGATTCGACGCCGATAATTTTTATCGATGGGGAAGCACTCTTTGCAATCATGGCAATCCCGGAGAGAATACCACCTCCACCAACAGGCACAATGATCATTTCAGCATCGGGTAAATCTTCCATAATTTCTATTCCAATTGTGCCCTGACCAGCAATAACCAGGGGATCACCATGGGAATGTACATAAGTTGCTCCACTCTTTTTATAATAGGAAATTGCCTCTGCATACGCCTCAAGAAAATGCTCTCCATGGAAAACTGGTTCCGCGCCAAAACTGCGAATTCGATTAACCTTAGTAGGCTCTGCATTTTTCGGCAAATATATACGGGTAGGAGGGTAACCGAACAAACTGGCGGCATAGGCCAGTGCTGTTCCATGATTTCCGCTTGAGCAAGTGACCAGACCTTTACGGCGTTGTTCAGCCGTTAAAACGGAAACCATATTAATCGCCCCGCGAACCTTAAAACAGCCGCATTTTTGCCAAATTTCCATTTTCAAAAAAACTTCTCCCCCGGTGCGTTGGCTTAAGGCGGAAGAGTATACCAATGGAGTGTGGTAAACATACTTTTCAATTCGTTCTCTTGCTTGCCAGATATGAACATTTTGAATATCTTCTATGCAAAAATTAAACTCATCCACAATTATCTCCTAAGTATTTTGATGGATTATTTTATACCGTTCATTAAAATATTAATCAATGTACTCTGAAATATAGATGATGTCAACGAAATCGTTTCTTCACACCAATTTTCCGCTCAATCTTGTCCCTATCTTTTCTCACGGCAATATAATCGGGTGTTTTCTCCAAATTAAGCCTGATTTCCTTGTTCTTATCTTTTTTTATCATCTGGTTTCGTTTGAACAGTATCCCCGAATGCAGTCCCTTTAACCATAAGTAGTTATGATTATCCCCAGCTTAGGTGTTCACGGGTAATTTCTGAACCAGATCCCGATCAACCAGGGCGCAAAAATGATGTTCGTCATACACCTCTCATGAAGTCACTTCAAGGTTGGTGATCAAACCGCTTTCAGAATTCATATTCAGATCGAAAATCAGGAATGAAAATACGTGAATATTGGGTGGTGTTTATATGAGGGGGGTAATGGATACTTTGACGAAAATCCACAGATTGGAAAAGAGAGAGGTAAGTGACCATAAATAACTTATGGAGGTTAATGACCCAAGGCTTGTTCTTATGGGGTAGGCTTGCCCGGTATTACCCAGACTGTCGATGGCATCGTTTCCATGGCCCCGAATCTATGTTGGAATGATTTACCCCTGCAAAAAAATACTCAAAGAATGTTTTTCCAAATTTCGAATTATCATCAAAATCTTCTTGACAAAAACTATTAACTTGTTTAGTATATTATTAAAATGAAAACTATTAACTTGGTTATTAGATAAATATGTCGGTTCGATACGCAATTCTTGGACTCTTAGCAAACCATCCCAGTCACGGGTATGATTTGCATGCTGCGATTTTGGCATTGGCCGGGGGTGAGCAAAACTGGGATTTGAAACCGGCTCAGGTCTATACTACTTTGAACCGGCTGGAACAAGGTGGCCTGATTGAAAAAACAGAGGTGCAACAGGATGGTGGTCCTGAGAGGCAAATTTATGCCATTACTGGTACTGGAAAAACGGAGCTGGCGGAATGGTTTTCAAATCCGACGATTGGGAATCAACAGGGAGATGATTTCTTTTTAAAGTTGATGACAGCATTGGTTTCTCCGGATATTAATCCATCAAGAATCATTCAAAAACAAAGGATGCTTCTGTTACAGGAATTGCATCGGGTAACCGCACAACGTGATCAGTACAACCCAAAAAGCGAAATGGTACAAATTCTTTTTCAAGACAAGATGACTATGCATCTTGAGGCTGATATTCGTTGGCTCGAGATGATAGAAGTCCGATTAGAGGAAATTCAAAAACAGCCTCTGCCTGAGCCAGATATTCGGCCGAGGGGCAGACCGAAAAAAAACAGTGAATGATCCATTTGATGTATGGATTGATAAAGGAGAAAAAATGTCAGTCATAGAAACTGAAAAATTAACAAAAATTTACGGGAAAAATGAGACAGCGATAACCGCGTTGGATCATATCAGCATTCAGATTCAAGAGGGTGAATTCGTAGCGGTAATGGGTCCCAGCGGCTGCGGTAAATCCACGCTGATGCATCTTTTGGGTGGATTGGACAAACCTACCAGTGGAATTGTCCGTATCGATCAGATCTCTATTGCTGAAATGAGAGATGACGAGCTGACAAAATTGCGCCGAAAAAAGATCGGATTTGTTTTTCAATTCTTTAATTTGATTCCGGTTTTGGATGCAGCCGAAAATGCTGCATTGCCGTTGACACTGGATGGAGAGAAACCATCTCTGGCCAACGCGAAGGCTCGTGAATGGCTGGAACGCTTCGGCTTGGAAAATCGGATGCATAATCGCCCGGATCAGCTTTCCGGAGGTCAACAGCAACGCGTAGCCATTGCGCGTGCATTAGTGGCTAACCCGTCCATCATACTCGCCGATGAACCGACCGGAAATCTGGACACACATTCGGGAGATGAAATAGCCGGATTATTACGGAATGTCTCGAACGATTACAACCGTACGGTCGTGATGGTGACACATGATCCACGGATTGCAGCCTACGCAAACCGGATCATCTTTCTTAAGGATGGAAAAGTCATTGATGAGACAATTCTGGAAGAAAAGAACGGAAACAATGCAGGTGTAGTTGCTGAAAAAATGAAAACAATTTCAGATTGAGAAAGAAAACTGATCAGGAATTTTTTAAATCCTTCAGAAGGATAAATCAATGAATATTCAATTTCGTTTAGCTTTACGATACTTACACGGCAGAAAACTGCGCACTGCTTTAACAACACTGGCGATTGTATTTGGCGTTATGGTCATTTTTGGCATGAACATCGTTCTGCCGACGATGGTCACAGCGATTAAGACCAACATTTATGCCGCTTCCGGTCAGGCCAGTTTGACGATTTCTCATATTACCGGCAATTTGATTGACCAGTCACTGGTAGAACAGGTTGTGCCGATTGAAGGTGTGCTTGCAGCAACGGGGCAAATGTTCCGGACGATTAATTTGCCAAAAAATTATTTTGATCAGGATGATCGGATTCCGGATCGAGTCTCTGTTCTGAACCTGGAGGGTTTAGATCTGGATAATGCACAGTCGGTCCGATCTTATCCGTTGAAGGAAGGCAGATTCTTACGGGCAGAAGATCGCGATGCTGTCGTTATAACACAATCACTCGCGGATAAAATTGCAGTCAAAATTGGCGAGTCACTCCGTATCCCAACCGTAATTGGTGAGAGGGAACTGACAATTGTCGGCTTACTGTTCCCACGTACCATTCCAGGGGATGAAGAAATTTTTGTTAATCTATCATTTGCGCAGGAAATCATGAACAGTGCCGGGAAGATTAATCTGATTGAAGTTAATATCGAAGATTTTGAGGATCAGAAACAACGGAATGAAGTGGTTTCTGACATCCGAGAAAAGCTCGGTCAGGATTTTCAAATCGGATCATTGAACAGCAATGAAGAATTGCTGGGCGTCATGGATATGGGTCAAATGATTTTGAATGTATTTGGTGTTTTGGCTTTATTCATGGGAGCTTTTATTATCTTTAATACCTTTCGGACCATCGTTCTCGAGCGGCGCTATGATATCGGATTATTGCGGGCAGTCGGCGCCAGCCGCAGTACAGTATCCGGTATGATATTGATCGAAGGCTTGATTCAGGGAATCATCGGATCGCTTTTGGGTATCGTATCCGGGTATTTTTTGGGTTATGGAATCCTGCGACTGGCTCAAGAGCCGATGAGCGCTTTTGTCAATATCAAGCTGGGCAATCCGGTTGTTCCTCCAGCGCTGGTTGGTATTTGTTTGCTGCTCGGTGTGTCCATCTCCGTTTTGTCCGGATTGATTCCGGCAATAAAAGCAGCGCGTATTGTGCCGTTGGATGCGTTACGTCCTTCTGTTGCGGATGTCAATTACCGGAAACAAACTGGAATTTTCTTCTTGATGGGATCCATCCTGATTGGCGGTGGAATTCTGATGCTGTTTTCTGATCAAATGACGTGGATCGGCATCGGCGCTTTTGCATTTCTGCTTGGGCTGGTCTGTATAACACCTGCAGCGGTTCGACCATTTGCATTGCTGTTTGGAAAGATTTTGGCAAGAATTTATCGCCGTCAGGGTGTCGGATCGTTGGCTCAGGGAAATATGTCCCGCCATCCTGGCAGAACTGCCATTACGGTCAATGCAACTCTTCTGGGACTGGCTGTTGCTGTCGCCGCTGGTACGCTGGTATCCAGTGTCAGTATTTCCGTTGCAAATTTGATTAAGCTTTCTTTGGGAAGCGATTATCTGCTGGTTCCACCTTCAGTTTCTTTATGGGGAACGAACATTGGTGCCAGTGCTGACCTGGAACAAAAACTGCGCGCGGTCGAACAAGTTGATGTGGTGTCTTCACTGCGTTTTGCGGAAAGCAAGGTAAAGGAAAATTCTGTTTCAGTTTTAGGGATTGATCCTCACGATTATCCCTGGGCTGGCGGACTAACCTTCATTGAGGGAAGTGAAGAAGATTATGATCTTCTGGAAGAAGATGGGGTGATGTTCATCAACAGTATATTTGCCATGACCGTCGGAGCGAAAAAAGATGACGTCATCGAACTGGCGACACCGGATGGTCGAAAGCCATATCGAGTGGCAGCCGTTGTGAATGATTTGTTAAATGCAAAAGTGACGACTGTATTCATCTCCCAGGACAACATGCTTAAAGATTTTCATGTTTCAGAAGATATATTCATACAAATAAATCTGAAAAAAGATGCTGACATCATCGCTGCGGATGCTGCCATTAAAACTGCTGCCTCGGGTTATGATCAATTTACAGTGATATCCGGAAAGGAATACTCACAGTCACTCGTAAATCAGCTGGAGACAGCTTTTTCGGGTTTTTACTTTTTGCTGATTTTGCTGGCAGTACCCTCATTGCTTGCTATGTTAAACACTTTGTCCATTGCTGTCATCGAACGAATTCGTGAAATCGGGATGCTTCGTGCTGTCGGCGCAACCAGGAGCCAAATCCGGCAAATGATGACGGTGGAAGGTCTGCTATTGGCTGCTTTGGGAACTACCTTTGGTATTTTAGGAGGGCTTTACCTGGGATTCCTTTTTGTTAAGGCGATAGGAACTTTCATGCCTTCCGAATATATTTTCCCGCTGCCCGGTATTCTCGCCGCTATCATCATCGGTCTGGTTTTTGGAATTCTGGCGGCTGTCATTCCTGCGCGGCAGGCTGCACGCCTGGATGTGATCCGGGCTCTCCGATATGAATAAATTTATTCAATTTTCAGATTAGCTTTTCGAATTAATCAGGAAAAATTGTTGTTGTGTTGTTTTTGCATAGCGCAAAAACAACACAACAATCAATAAAAATTCCTGTATTTCGGAATAACTGTTCAATCTCTTTTTACCAAACGGTTCCTTCAAAGTTGTAGACCGGTTGATTCGATTGATTTGTATCTCCGACTGTCCACCAGGGCTGTTTCAATGCCTCTAAGATTTTTGGTATTTTTGAAAAATCAAGAATTTTTCGAGTATATTGATCCCGTGTCGCACTTTGGGTCGAAACTTTTTGCAGGGATGATTGAACGCTTGCTCCGGTTGTCTCCGGTATTTTACCGGCTATCAAAGCGATTGCACCGGTTACCATCGGCGTTGCCATAGAAGTCCCTGAGCCATATGCGTATGAGCCATCTAAAATGGAGGACAAGATATTAACCCCGGGCGCCAGCAAATCCACTGCCAGCGCATGATTGGAGAAGCTCGCTATTTCAGGTTTGTTATTAACGAAATTTAACGCACCAATTGAAAAGGCGCTGGGAATACAAGCCGGATAGTTGATGAATCCATCGTAATAACTATTTCCTGCTGCAACAACCGGGATGGTTCCAAGCTCTGCCAAAAGGTCAAATAATGGCTTTCTTGGATCATCTTCACAATATCCGCTGCAGCTTCCTCCTCCCAGGCTCATGTTAAAAGCGACAATATTCAAACCGGACTGGCGTAGATCGATAAGATATTCAAGTGCTTTCATCTGGTCGCTGTCCCAGGAAAGCGCAAGGTTTGTTTGTTCCCCATAAACAACAGTGAAATTAGAAAAAACTTGGAGCGCAATAATATTTGCTTTTGGAGCGATGCCGCCATTGCCTGCGGCGATTCCGGCAACATGGGAACCGTGCCACCATGAACTTGATAATTCACCCCAATACGGATAGGCGGATTCTGATTCCGTTAATTGCATTGTCCTGGTTGAATCGGTACAACTTGCTATCGATAGAAGATCCGGTAAAAGATTTGCCGGTGAGGACCAGCAATGTTCATGGGTCACTCTTCCGCCGAATTCCGGATTGGAAGCGTCAAGGCCTGTATCAAGGATGGCGACATAGGCATCAGCGCCGTCATAGCCGGCTTGATGCATCATACTGACATGGGTGATTGCTTCCGTTGCTGCTCCCAGGGTTAAGGCTTCCGGAGTACTGAGCTTATCGGTTTGAATTCGGATGATGTTTTGATTATTCTGAAGAAGTTTTACCAGTTGGTTTGCGTCAGCAACGACCGAAAACATATTGGTGTATTTGTAAAAATATATATCTGCGATACCGAGTGAGGCTGCCAATGCCTGAATTAATTCTCTTTCATCAGAATCATATTTAAAAAGAACTTTAAAAACTTTCGCTGGCGCAATTGGACCTTTTTGAGCGGCGGATGCTTGCTGTCGGATGGTTTGCACGAAATTCAGCAAATCCTGGTCGTCAATTTTCTCCAAGTCGGTTTCACTAAGTTTTTGAAAGGCATTAATGTCTATCGGGGATAGTTGTGAGTTCTGAGTGTCTAATGAGACTTCATATGCTGCGTATTGTTGGCTTGTCAATGGTACAGATATATTCATGAAAAGTTCTTCTGTGTTATCTGCTGACACAGGGACCAAAGCCATGGCAGTGATTATCAGTACGACAAACCACGCAAAATATTCGCATTTCTTTTTATTCATGGGAATTCCTTTATCAGAAAGTGAGATTATTTAAATCGAAAAGTTTTGTTTCTGTGAGTAAAAAATGCAACTTTTATGCCATTTCTTTGAAAAGCGGATACATCTTCATCACTGGGAATATTAAAACAAAAGGCCCTTTCATTGTAAAAGAGCCCGAAAATGATTTGAATGGTAGTATAGTAACTCGAAATATGAAAAGAATTCTTTGTTGTTCTTATGGTTTTACGCTTCGCGCAAAACCATAAGAACAACAAATCTTCTTTCTCTATTCGAAAAGTAAATCCATATTTGGAATCGCGGATGGTAGTTTCGATGGAATGATGTATGTAAAAAATGTAAGTAAAATTTTAATAAACCTCGCCTGTATCCAATTCGATCATTCCACCTGAAACTTGTTCCAGATGATCATCTGATAATGGTTTATCCAGAAGGCTGTCATCTATCTGATGAATCTGCACTGACCTGAAAACAAATCCGGCTTCCTGAAGAAGTAATGCTTTTTCGTTTTCAGTCTTGCATTGAAGATATCTTTGTTTCAATGCTGCGCTTTTTTCAAATTCATTTAGAAAATTATCAATTTGATCTGTCATGTCAATGATTCCCTTATGTAATTGAATCAGCAATTTTGCTGTGGATTCGGGTATGGAATTGTTTCCCTCGTTATTTTGTCTCATTATACATGGATATGAAGCTGTTTTTGGAAAGTGAGATGTAGAAAAATTGATGTTCTTTAGATCTTGTCCACGAAACAGCGAATTCCCTGTAGTATCATTTTTTACCTTGCAAATGATTATAATGAATATCATAAATAGTGACTGAATGAGCCTGTAAATGCGAGTAGAAATAAACGGAGAATCGTTAGTCTTTGTAGCAATTTTGCATTTATAAAACCTTCAACAACAGCAAATAATCCTTCTCCTATTTTAAATAGATGGTCATCATTTGAGCCATGCTATAATTTTTGGATAAAGCTGGTTCTCTCATACTTTTTTCGCTGATTGCGGCAAATTCGCAGCAAAATAGAATCAAACCAATTACAGCCTGGTTATCAGATTCAATTTATTTTTGTGAGGTATCCATGTTCTATGAAGAATGGATGAGCAGCGATCCGATCGCGGCGAGTCGTGCTGTGCGAAAAATCACTGATAAAGCACTGTTGCGACATCTTGCACTGTTTGGACGTTTATCTGAAGTCAGGCAGGAGGCGCTTTTTCAATTGGATGATCCTGCAATATGGAAAAAAGCAGCAAAAGAAGATCCAAATTCCAGCGTACGGAGATGCGCAATCCGCCATATAAGCGATTTAGATTTTTTACAAGAAGTCTTACAGGAGGATTCGGATCTGTCTGTACAGAAAACTGCAGAAGCACAACGGGAAAAAATGTTTGGTCATACCTCTGAATAATTGAAATGGGGACTACCCTGCGAAAAGGATCGATACCGATATCAATTACTTTCTTTTGAATACAAATAAAAATATGCAAGGAAGGTCGCTCTTATGCAATTTGATTTATCACTTGACGCGTTAAAAACATATTTACCCTCTCGAACAGAGCCTGCTGATTTTGATAAATTTTGGGCAGACACACTTACGGAAACCAGAAAGTACGATCTGGATGCACGTTTTGTCCCGTTTGCGTGCGGTCTAAAACTGGTGGATGCTTATGATGTCACTTTTAATGGCTATAACGGTCAACCGATTAAAGGATGGTTATTAATCCCGCATGAACGAACCGGACAGCTACCCTGTGTCGTTGAATATATTGGATACGGTGGCGGAAGAGGCAATCCATTGGATTGGCTGTTATGGAGCAATGCCGGTTATGCTCATTTTGTGATGGATACGCGTGGGCAGGGAAGCGCCTGGCAGATTGGTGATACCCCGGATCTCGAAC
>Ga0123335_1007215_pt1 | contig 12533 bp, 10 predicted proteins | sample BiotimSIPDNA_2_FD_89707 | JGI IMG/M metagenome (GOLD analysis project Ga0123335, IMG submission 89707) | Anaerobic biogas reactor microbial communites from Washington, USA - Biogas_R2 time_0 SIP DNA | ecosystem: Engineered > Bioreactor > Anaerobic > Unclassified | place: Washington, USA... | reverse complement strand
CCAGTCCAGGTAGTAGAGACCCTGGTTGATGACGTTTTCATTGATGGCCCGCTTGTATTCGATGATGACCGGAAAGCCGTTCTCATCGATCCCCAGGGTATCGATGCGGCCGCCGTGCGTCTTTCCGGTGGAGTATTCGCTCTCGAGGAACGTGATCCCGAGCAGCTGCTCCAGGTTCTTCTCGATGTAGACCTGGAGGGATTTTTCGAGTGCGACCGAAGACCCCTTAAGTTCGCAGGCTTCCGGCCCGTCTATGCGAAAGATGCGGATGTCGCCCATGGGTTCACTCTCGCAGGTACTTCCCCCCGACCGGCACAAACCGCTCCGGCTTCTTCACCGTATCGTATTTTTGGACATCCTCGAGTTCGAGGGCCATCCAGGGCCGCTTTCGGGGCGCCTCCTTCCTGACCCTGACCCCCTGCCACCGCTCCTGGTTTTCGACGTAGGCGCGTGCCTCCTCTTTCGTCAGGAAGACCGCGTCCCCGAACGTCTCGAAGAACGCGAGAGGGTCGTCGTCGATGACGATCCGTTTGATCGTCGCCTCCCCGACGTAGCCGGTATCCTCGTGGGACTGGTAGAAGACGAGTTTCATGCCGCTCCGGAGTTCTTTGAAGACGGTGGCGGGCTTGATGAAGATGGTCTTACCGTCCTTGAAGAACCGGGGGATGTACTTCTTCGGGACCGGGAAGGTGACGCCGGTGATCTCTGACATCGGTTATGCCTCCACTCCGGCCTGCTTGAGGACAAACCGGTAGTCCTCTTCGGGTATCTCGCGCATGGCTATGCGGAGGTGGCCGCTCCACATCGTTTTATTCTTGATGAATTTGAGGTCGGGGATCAGCGGCTTGAACTCAAGGGGTTCGGCAAAGACTGCCACCGGCCTGACCTTCATGCGGAAGGGGAAGACTTCGTCGCCCATCTGCGGCGGGGTAACGAAGAGGCGGGAGTGGTCTTCGTAGGGCTCGGAGATGACTTCGTAGGCTCCGGTGATCGCCGAGGGGAGGATCGTGTCGTCCTCTTTCTCCTGCCGGACGTATACGAGGATGGTGTCGCCGGGCTTCACCCGGTGTATGAGGTTTTTGTTCCGCTTTGGAACTCCCCAGATATGCTTCGCATCGAGGATCTTGGCGTTGTCGCGGTTGGAGGAGGCGATCCAGTGGGTCATAGGTGGGATTTGATCGTTTGTAGTTAAAACGTTCACGGAGTGGGGCCCGCCCGAATCATCCTGTCTGTCTGGCAGGCCAGTTTAACAGATCTGGAGAGATTGTCCCCCCATATAGCCCTGCCCGGGAGGGAACACTCCCTCCCATGCAGCGAGAACCGTTTCATCAACTATATCAGAGCGTAACTATTATTTTTGTTACAGGTGCGTTCAGTGTCTTCGGATCTTACTTTTATTACTAATGAGGATGGCAATACGTTACTTGATCGTTTTAATGCCTTAGTTAAGGACACCACGCTTTTCGATTGTCTCGTCGGGTATTTTTATTCGAGCGGATTCTATGCTCTTGAGAGGGGCCTGGAAAATACCGAGAAGATCAGAATCCTCATCGGCATCAGCACCAATAAAACGACGTACGATCTTATCCAGACTGCCTCATTTGAGGGGCATTCAACACTCCTCCTTTCCAATAAGGACCTCAGGAATCAATACTCCAGCATGGTCAAAGAAGAACTGGATCAATCCGAAGACGCCTTCGACGTAGAAAAGGGCATTCTGACCTTTATTGAGTGGTTGAGGTGTGGAAAACTTGAGATCCGTGTCTACCCCTCAGAGAAGGTCCATGCAAAACTCTACATCATGACCTTCAAGGAGGGTGACCGGGACAGGGGGCGCGTTATCACCGGCTCAAGCAATTTCTCTCAAGCCGGACTGCAGGATAACCTTGAGTTCAACGTTGAACTCAAGATGCGGGGAGACTACGAATACGCGCTTAACAAGTTCAACGAACTCTGGGAAAACTCGGCCGATGTGTCGGAGAGTTATGTCGAGACGATACGGACACAGACTTGGCTCAACGATTCTATCACCCCGTACGAACTCTACCTGAAATTCCTCTATGAATACCTGAAGGAGAAGATCAATCTCGATAAGCAGGAAACCGGGAATGAGTATATCCCTGAGGGGTTCATGGACCTGCAGTACCAGAAAGACGCGGTGCAGGACGCAAAGTTAAAACTGGAGGAGTATGGCGGCGTTTTTATCTCCGACGTAGTCGGCCTCGGGAAGACGTACATAGCAACCCTCCTTGCGCAGCAGCTTGACGGGAGGACACTCGTTCTTGCCCCTCCCGTCCTGATAGACCGGGAGAATCCGGGTTCATGGCCGAATGTCTTCCTCGATTTCGGCGTGCGCCAGGCGGATTTTGAATCGGTCGGGAAACTGGACCATGTCCTTTCACGGGGGACCGAGCGGTACAAGAACGTGATCATCGATGAGGCTCACCGGTTCCGTAATGAGATGACCCAGAGTTATGAGAGCCTGTATCGGATCTGCAGGGGCAAGCGGGTGATCCTGGTGACGGCAACTCCTCTCAATAACTCCCCTAACGATATCCTGAGCCAGATCAAACTCTTCCAGAACGCCAGAAAATCCACCCTGCCTAACCCGAAGGTGCGCAACCTCCAGGGATATTTCAATACCCTTCAGAAACGGCTTGACGGACTCGACCGGCAGCAGGACCGCGAAGAATACATGAGGGTTGTCAGGGAAAATGCCGAGGATATCCGTGAGAATGTGCTCCAGTACCTGATGGTTCGGCGCACGCGGGCGAGTATCGCTGCGTACTACAGCGAGGATCTGAAGCGGCAGAACCTCAAGTTCCCCGAGGTTGAGGACCCTCAGCCGGTGTATTACCACTTTGATGATCATACGGACTCGGTCTTTCTGGAGTCGATCGACCTGATCGTGAACCCGTTTAAGTATTCCCGCTACACGCCGCTCCTGTATCTGAAGGAAGGGACCACGCATCCCGAGGAACTGGCCCAGAAGAACATGATGAAATTCATGAAGATCATGCTCTTGAAGAGGCTGGAGAGCAGTTTTTTCGCGTTTAAGATGTCTATCAGCCGCTTTATCGGGTATTATGAGGTATTTATCCGGGAGGTCGAGAGGGGGCATGTCTACATCAGCACGATGCACACGAACGCGATCTTCGACCTCCTTGAAGAGGATAATATGGATAAGGTCGCCTCGCTCATCGACGAGAAGAAGGTCTATTGTCTGCCGTCATCCAGTTTCACTCCGGCGTATCTGGAGGATCTCAGGTATGACCTCGAGATCCTCAAGAGACTGCGATCGCTCTGGGATACTGTTGAAGACGACCCGAAGAGAGCCGCGTTTGTTGAAGCACTCTCAACGGATCCCCGGCTCAAAGACCAGAAGTGCATCATCTTCACCGAGGCGAAAGAGACAGCGGATTATCTTGCTGATGCCCTGAAGGAACGGTTTGGAGACTGTGTTCTTGAGTATCATGGGTCTTCCTCGGAGAGTGAGAGGATCGCGATCATCGAGAACTTTGATGCGAAGGCCCGGCGCCCGAAGGATGACTACCGGATACTCGTGACGACAGAGGTTCTCTCGGAGGGGGTGAACCTTCATCGCTCCAACGTGGTGATCAACTACGACATCCCGTGGAACCCTACGCGGATGATGCAGCGGGTCGGCCGTATCAACCGTGTGGATACGAAGTTTGAGAGGATACATATCTTCAATTTCTTCCCTGCAGGGCCTATCAACGAGGAGATCGGCCTGCAGGAGGCTGCTGAGGCGAAGATAGCAGCGTTTATCGAGATGCTTGGAAACGATGCTCCTCTTCTGACCGACGAGGAGATCAAGTCGCACGATCTCTTTACGAAATTGACGTCCCGAAAGACGATCACGGGAGAGGATGAAGAGGAAGACCTTGAACTTGGGTATCTGACATTCCTGCGCGAGATACGGGATTCTGATCCTGATCTCTTTAAAAAGATAAAGCACCTCCCGAAGAAGGCGAGAGCCGGCCGGGCGGCCGACGGGTCCGAGCGTTCGGTGGTCACGTTCTTCAGGCGGGGGAAACTCCGGAAGATCTTTCAGACGACGACCCGCGGGCAGGAGGCTGTTACCGGGGAGGTGGACTTCCTGCGTGCGGCGGAGCTTCTCCGGGCGGAGGTATCGACGAAGAAGCACGCTCTCGGACCTGACTTTTACTCGCTGCTTGCGTCCAACAAAGCCGCCTTTGAGGATGTGTTTGCCATCGAGAGTACCATTGCGCCCTCACGCGCCAGTAGAGGAGGCGAGGTCAAATTCACCGGCATCCTCAGGGCGATCCAGCGCTCGCCGGCGTTTACGGACGAAGACGAAGATTACGTGGGAAAGGTTCTCGGGCTGATAGAAGACGGGGCACTCCCGAAGGCGACCATCAAGAAGATCCTCAAGAAGATTGAGTTTACCCCGGAACCTCTTCCGATGCTTGCGAAGATCAGATCCGAGATCTCGGAGGAGTTCTTCCGCCCGGCATTCGGGCCGGTGGATATCTCGGGGCCTAAAGAGGTCATCCTCTCCGGGTACTTTGCAGGAGGTGAATCTGCATGAAGGAAGAGGAGACCGTCAGGCTCATTGATGGGGTCTTCAAGAACGCCTTCAATCCGGGCCGGTACATGAAGTTCATCCAGGAACTCTTCGACGACTTCCAGATACTCCCCCAGCGGTTGCCGATCTGGCGCGAGTTCAAGAGTTACATCGATGAGGCATACAGTGTCGGAACTTACGTTGATAGGAAACATACCGTTGGGGTGCTCTATGTCAGGCTGATGAGGTCGACCTCCCGTGACCGCGCCAGAACGATGCAGCGGAACTTCATCGCGAAGTTCCTCAATAACGAAGGGAGGGATGCGGCTCTGGTCGCGTTTTACGGCGACGACCACGATGACTGGCGCTTCTCGTTTGTCAGGCTCGAGTACGAGCTCGGGACCGGTGACGACGGAAGGATCCGCACGAGTTTGAAACTGACGCCTGCACGCCGGTTTTCGTATCTTGTGGGGAAGAACGAGCCGAACCATACCTGCAGGGAACGGTTCCTCCGCCTTATCCGGGAGAAGAATGGAACGCCGGTTCTTGCAGATATCGAGGACTGTTTCAGCGTCGAGAACGTCACAAAGGAGTTCTTCGAGAAGTACAAGGCCTGCTACCTCAACCTGAAGGAGTCGCTTGAGAAGGCGCTCGAAGTAGATCCCATCTGTAGGGCGGAGTTCGAGGAGAAGGAGATCTCGACGGTCGATTTCTCGAAGAAACTCCTCGGCCAGATCGTCTTCCTCTATTTCCTCCAGAAGAAAGGATGGCTCGGGGTGAGGCAGGACCCCGGGACCGGGCGGTTCCAGGAGTGGGGCACGGGGCCGAAGGATTTCATGCGCCGCCTGTATGAGGGGGAGATCGTCCCTTACGAGAGTTTCTTCAACGATATCCTCGAACCGCTCTTCTACGAGGCGCTTGCGGAGGATCGGTCCGAGGACTACTACAGCCGGTTCAGGTGCAAGATCCCGTTCCTGAATGGCGGTCTCTTCGAGCCGATCCAGAACTACAGCTGGGTCAGCACCAACCTGCGGATAGAAAACGAGGTCTTTGGGGATATTCTGAAGACATTTGACGAGTTCAACTTCACCATCAAAGAGGACGAGCCCCTGGAGCGGGAGGTGGCGGTCGACCCGGAGATGCTCGGGAAGGTCTTTGAGAACCTCCTCGATGTGACCGACCGGAAATCGAAGGGAGCGTTCTACACCCCGCGCGATATTGTGCATTATATGTGCCAGCAAAGCCTGATCGGCTATCTTGCGAACCACACGAGTATCCCCCGCGATGACCTGGAGTTGTTCATCAGGCGTGGCGATGTCACCATCGGGATGACCATCCATGCACAGGAGGCCGGCGGCCAGGCCGAGGAGTGGCTCCGGGATGCCCGGTTTACCCTGCCGGAATCCGTTCGGAACCATTATGCCGAACTCGACGCGCTGCTCTGCTCGATCCGGGTGGCGGACCCGGCGGTGGGTTCGGGCGCGTTCCCGGTGGGGATGATGAACGAGATCGTGAAGGCCCGTTCGATCCTGACGCCGTTCTTTGCCGGGGAGGGCGCGGACCGGTCGATCTACGAGTTGAAGCGGCAGGCGATCGAGCATTCCCTATACGGTGCGGATATCGATCCTTCGGCGGTAGATATCACTAAACTCCGGTTCTGGCTCTCGTTAATCGTGGACGAGGAGAGTATCAAGACGATCCGGCCGCTCCCGAACCTCGATCACAGGATTATGTGCGGGAACAGCCTGGTGGACGAGTTCGAGGGGGTCAGCCTCTTTGATGAGGGGCTGTTGGTTGAGGCCGAGGATGGCCCGGAGGCCCTGACGGCGTCCATCGATGCCAAGATCGAGGATCTCGCGGAGGAGCTGCACCGGCTCCTCACGGGAGCGGAGGAGGGGGACTCAGGCCGGATACGGCGCGAGATAGCACGGCTGGAGAAGAAGAAGAAAGAGGCCCTTGCAGGCCAGAGATCCACCGCACGGCAGGTGACGTTCGACCAGGCGGCATCTCTCCGCATCAAGGAGTCGCGGCGCAAACTCCGGGAATTGAAGAAGTACCAGCGGCTCTTCTTCAACGAGCAGAACCGTGCGAAGAAGAACGAGTATCGGGCCACCATCGAGCAACTGGAGTGGGATCTCATCGAGGAGACCCTGAAGGAGGCAGGCAATACCGATGCCTGCAGGAAACTTGCTCTGTACCGGAAAAACAGGGCGAAGCCGTTCTTCCTCTGGAAACTCTACTTCTCAGAGGTCTTCCTGCGCCAGAACCCGGGGTTCGATGTGGTGATCGCGAACCCGCCGTATGTGCGGCAGGAGAGCATCACGGAGTGGAAACCCTATTTCAAGGAGCATTACCGCGTCTACCAGGGCGCCGCTGACCTGTACGTGTATTTTGTCGAACGCGGGGTGAACCTGCTTGCGGCCGGCGGGGAGTTTGCCTACATCCTGCCGAACAAGTGGATGCGGGCGAACTACGGGAAACCCCTGCGGGCGTGGCTGAAGGAGCGGCACATCGAAGAGATCGTGGACTTCGGTGATCTCCCGGTCTTTGAGAGCGCAACGACCTATCCCTGTATCCTCCGGATCGGGGCGGGGGCTCCCCGCGAGCGGTTCGATGCGGTGCAGGTGGAGACCCTCGATTACCCGGACCTCACGGACTACGTGAAGGCCCACTCGTATCAGGTAGACCAGACCGCTCTAGATGATGGGGGATGGTCCCTGACCGACGGAAGGACGCAGGCGCTCCTTGAAAAGATCAAGGGCGCCGGAGTGCCCCTGGGAACGTATGTGGACGGGAAGATCTATTATGGGCTCAAGACCGGGCTGAACGAGGCTTTCGTGATCGATGACGTGACGAGGGACCGGCTGATCACCGAAGACCCGCGGAGTGCGGAGGTTATCAAGCCGTTCCTCGCAGGGAGAGAGATCAAGAGGTGTCTCACCCCTTTCCCCACTAAATTCCTGATATTGTTTGAAAAGGGATGGACGAACCGGGAATCGGGAGGCATATCCGATACATGGAGATGGCTCAAGAGCGCCTACCCGGCGATTGCAGCACACCTTGAGCCGTTCGCGGAGAAGGGCAAGCGGAGGTGCGACAAGGGAGATTACTGGTGGGAGTTACGGGCATGCGACTATTATCAGGAGTTTGAGAAACCGAAGATCATTGTTCCTGCAATAGTTCAGAAGGGGTCATACACGTACGATGACAGATCAATCTATTCCAACGATAAAACATCTATTATACCCTGCACTGACATCTATCTGCTCGGCATACTCAATTCAAAAGTCGCCGATTTTGTTGTCCACCTTATTTCCTCGACAAAGCAAGGAGGCTATTACGAGTATAAGCCGATGTATATCTCCCAGATCCCAATCCGCCCCATCGACCCCGCCAACCCCGCTGACGTCGCCCGCCACGATCGCACGGTCGCCCTCGTCGAGAAGATGCTCGACCTGAACAGGCGCCTCGCGGCGGCGAAGGCCCCGCACGAGAGGGAGGTGCTCGCCGGGATGATCGACGCGACCGACCGGCAGATTGATACGCTGGTATATGAGTTGTACGGGCTGACGGAGGAGGAGATCGCGGTTGTGGAGGGGGCGGCTTGATGCAGTGGATACTTCACCTTATTCTGGAGTTATTTAATGTATTGCAGGGTTTCCTTGCCTTCATAATTCAGAATCAAGAATCTGTCTCTTTCCTTCTGTCATTCGCTGTGGCGATAGCGACAATTGTTTACGCTTTCCTCACTGCGCTTCTCGTATTAGACACACGGGAAATGAAGAGAAGGCAGATTGAGCCAATGGTTTCAATCACACTCCAGCAAAGAGAGGAAGGCATTGCTCTGTTCGATATGATCATTCAAAATATCGGGCCCGGAACCGCTTATAACGTGTCGTTTAATGTGCAACCAGACCTTGAATGTGAACTAGGAAGATCTTTGTCTGAAATAGGACTTTTTCGGAAAGGGTTGTCATATCTCGCACCAAATCAGAAGTACCAATTCTTTTTAACATCGGTATTTGGTAAGTACGAAACGCTGAGAGATAGCCCAATTGAAATTGATGTTTCCTACACCGATTGCAGAAAGACACCGTACACAAACAGTTACTATATTGATTTTGCCCTGTTCGAAGGCATGGCTCAATTGGGAACGCCTCCCCTGCATGAGATTTCTGATGCAATCAAGTCTATTGAAGAATCCCTCAATAAAATTTGCGCTGGAGGAAAAAGGATGAAAGTAATAGCCTACACAACAGAGGATCTGAAACAAGAGCAAGAACAAAAAGCTGCTAAAATTGAGGAAATGAAAGCAAAAACCACGTCCATTACGGAAGACAGTGGTCAAAACTGAATTGAGTCTGGGATCATGGCAAAAGCATACCGTTTCTATCGGCTGTTCCGAGAAATGAAGGAAGATAATCAGACGCAAGAGCGCGATCGCTTTATTTTTGACCTAGTGCAAGGCAGATCTTCGGAAGAATCCGACCGCATAAAGAGCCTTGACGGAAAGGCGAGCAGAATAATCGCAATAAGCGGCATCGTGTTAAGTTTGGAGACTGGTTTCGTTAGTATTCTCCTCAATTGCATTCCCAAAGGATCTGATTTTTACGTCACCTCACGATTGCTTCTTATTACATCATTCATCTTCTTGGTCACCTCAATTGCTATTGGTCTCAGGGCATACGCGATAAAAACGTGGAAAACCGCACCAAACGTGGAGCATTTAATCAACGAATATGCAATGCAGAATAGGCCTCTCGAAGAAATCCAAATACTCCTTACGAAGGAATTGGCCAATGCAGTTAAGGTAAATAAAGACGTGAACGATAAAAAAGCCGAAAATATTTCGTATAGCCTCTATGCGCTTGGTTTGGGCATCTCCGCATACTTTTTATTCGTTGTAGGGCTTTTATTAGTGTGAGCGATCGGATATGAGCGAGGAAAAACCAAAGAGACCTCCCACAGCGTGGGACGCTCCACGAGATCCAGAACTTACAGAAGAGATACGTAAAGCAAACAAAAATCTTGGAAAAGAGAGAAGCAAATAATATAGTCTGTAGAAGGCTTCACAATGGGCGATAAAAACAGTAAAGCAGAGAAATCTAGTAGATGGAACACACCCAGAGATCCAAAACTTGGTGAGGAAATTAAGAACACCAAGGATAGCAATGGAAAAAAGAAGCGATAAGAAAGGGCGTGCCGAACCGATCACTTGGAGTAGTCCACGCGATCCAAAACTTGGTGATGAGAGAAACCTTGGCAGAGAGCCTCGCCCTAACCGGAGGGCATAATTATCCGTTGAAACCCTAATTTTCTTACTACAAACTCGTTCCACATTCTACTGGAAGAACTGTAGCGAGGAAAACGCGATGGGGATTCAGGAGGGATGCTCGATGACCAGAGTCTGTTTGTAGTTGAGAGAATCCGTTGGCAGACGCCTCAACCGGCAGACCACACTCCCTGCCGGTCGTGGCGCCTGCCTGATCTTCTCTTCCTGTCCGGGACCTCAGACGACCATGACCGGCTCGGAACTCGCCGGTCATCGTTTGCTGGAAGTGCTCGTCGCGTCGTGCTCCGCACCACGCTCCTCGCACGGAGGGGTGGCCCTGTGCCACCCCTCAAACGACCCCCACCGCCCGGCGCTCCGCGCCTCCTCCCGCCCCCTCAGGGGGCGGGCAGTGCAGGGCGATAGGCCGTGGATGGGGAGAAACAACCGACCGAACCGGATCGAACTGAAACACTCGTAATAGAGGGGGTGGCCCCGCAGGGCCACCGCCTCCCGCGCGGAGCACGGTGCGATAGCACGGTGCGGAGCGCGCACCCCAGCAGGCGGCGGCCGGCGAGGTTCGAGCCGGCCGCGGCCGTCATAGAACCCAAGCCGGAATAAGAGATCAGGCAGACGCCACGACCGGAAGGGCGTGTGGTCTGCCGGTTGGAATCCCCGCTACCGACTACCGCACCCCAAAAAAGATCAGCCGGCCGGGCTCACCCACCGAGCACCTTCACCAGCACCGCCACGACCCCGCCGACGACCCCGCCGGCCCCGGCGCTCACCGTCGAGAGCCGCCGCTCCTCGCCTCTTTTCTCGGCCCGCCAGCCCTCCAGCGCCCGGATCCGGGCCTCGAACTCCTCGGCCTGCGCCTCCATTCTCTGGAGCGCCCGGCAGATCCACTTTACATCCCGGTTCGTCTCGTAGATAAGTTCCCTGGTGGTCTTTTCCCCGGTCATTCTGGTAACCCTCCCGGAGGGGAGTAGGATGGGAAACTCAAAAAGGCTGACCGTAAAGGATATAGGCCGGAATCCGGGCCAAATCCGCGCTCCAGGATAAAGTCAGGCTAATATTACTGGAAGGCATATCCTATGCTTGTCTGTCATATTCCCGGGAGCCTGGCAGGCATGGAGAACCAACCATGGCAGACTTCGTGCAGAAGACCGTGAACAAGACGGCGGTCCGGGACCTTGCGGCCCCGATCGCCAGTGTAACGGCGTTCAACAACCTCATCCAGATGGTCATCGACGACAACCCCTTCGGGTGCGTCGACCACACCGACTCCGACGGCGTCCTTATCGACGCGGTCGTCCGGAATCGCGAGCACTATACCGCGAAGGTAAACTTCGTCGACGAGGAGACCGGCAAGCGCGTCGGCAACGTCTCGCTCCAGTCCCCGACGATCGCCGCCTTCGATGCGAACGCCGCGGAAGCGATGGGGAACGCGGCCCTCGCGACCGCGATGGGCGGGGTGGCCGAGCGGAACTTCGCCGGCGAGGCCTACTACTGCCAGCTCAAGTGCCACGACCCGGCGGGTGACGACTACTACGTCACCTTCACCCGCACGAGCGTCCGGATCTCGTCCTACCAGGACGACGCCATTCGGACCGCGGTCGAGACCTGGGCGGATGCGGTGCCCGCTCTGGGGTGAGAGGGGGGATATCCCCCTTTCTTACCTGAAGTGAGTCTATTTTGCCAGGTTTGCTTCCAACGATATCGGTTGATACATGCTCTGCGCCAGCCGGTAATGCAGGCGGCGGTCACAAAGCAGCCGTCACGAAGCGAGTAGAAGCGAGCGAATGAGGGCATGAGAGGTCCCAGGAACCGAGGAGATAGTAGGGCGAGGCATCGAAGCGAGTGCAACGAGTGAGGTTGCTCACCCGTCTGTGTATTTGAAATCTTTCTTCTAACAAGTGCAGGGTAAAATTTATTGTCACTAATGTGTCAGAATATCATATGGTAGAAGAATACCAACTGAAAGGGGTAGAAAAGGATGAATACCCCACCTTATTTTCAATAACCCAAAATTTGATGAGAATTTATGGAATTAATAAGGTGAGGGTATTTATTCGACCAAGGTTCGGAAATGCTGCTGCATTATCATTTTTTGGGAACTACATTATTATTGGGAAACCTTTGATTGCTAAACTAAATGAGGATGAACTTGAGGGGGTACTTTCACATGAATTTAGCCATTTATTCAACAGAGATTCGTTTACTAGCCTAATTCTGTCACTTATCTTTGCATTTCCGGCATTCTTCTTTTATTATCAAATAGACCCACAAAACCCTTCGTTCCCCATGGTCACACTGTTCTTTTTGTCGTTTTTCTTTATGCTATACGGCTTCAGGGTCCGAAATTGGATCACACTGAATAGTGAAATTAGAGCAGACAGGGAAGCGGTTCTAAAGACAAAAAACCCAAAGGCGATGCAAAGCGCTCTCATCAAACTAACGACCCAGCCGTTAATCGCATCGAAACGTCCAAGTTACTTCTCGCTTGTTATCGTATGTTTTTGGTGGTTAATTGCATATTTCATAGGGTTCGATCACCCTCATCTCAAAGAGCGAATTGAATACCTAGAATTCACTCCACCGGCGTCAGGTTAAGACCGCTATCGCAACTCTTCACACTCCTCCTTAAGTAAGTGCTATTTTTTCGCGCACCGCTTCGCGGCAACTTCGTTAGATTTATATAGTTTGCCAAAAATG
>Ga0123335_1007214_pt1 | contig 12534 bp, 7 predicted proteins | sample BiotimSIPDNA_2_FD_89707 | JGI IMG/M metagenome (GOLD analysis project Ga0123335, IMG submission 89707) | Anaerobic biogas reactor microbial communites from Washington, USA - Biogas_R2 time_0 SIP DNA | ecosystem: Engineered > Bioreactor > Anaerobic > Unclassified | place: Washington, USA... | reverse complement strand
CTTGAGAGGGTTACGACCTAGGCCGCTAGTCGATGGGGCCTTGCTTTCTGGCTGGGGAACCTGGATTCGAACCAAGATTACCTGATCCAGAGTCAGGCGTCCTGCCATTGGACGATTCCCCAACTACGGTATTGTGATGCCATTTGTTCTGTGCGGGGAGTATATTACCATAAATCCACCATTTGACAAGGGGCGGGAGAAAAAAATGTTTAGTGAAAAAAATTTAGCTATAAATGTAATATGGCTGTTTACAAAAAGGCCTTGTTTAGAGATATAGCGTTTTGATACCGTGAGAATGGCAAGAAAAAGGATTCAAAAAATATATGCAGATTACATGAAAACTTGAGAGGTTGTGGAATAGTGCCGGGAAAAGCGGCTCCAAGAATGAGAGCAAAAAGTCATAAAAACGAAAGAAAAACCAGAATCAAAAATTTCGAAGACATGCTCGAAAGATTTTCTGAAAGGGCTTGTTTACCAATAAAGAGTTTTGATACCGTGAATTTGATGTTGTTTATAAAAAGGCTTGTTTATCGCCGGCGCGCTTTGATATCGTGAGAATGGCAAGAAAAAGGATTCATAAATTTATGCAGATTACATAAAATGCTGAAAGGTTGTGGAATAATGCCGGGAAAAGCGGCTCCAAGAATGAGAGCAAAAAGTCATAAAAACGAAAGAAAAACCAGAATCAAAAATTTCGAAGACATGCTCGAAAGTTTTTCTGAGTGGCGCATGGGGAATGGGGTGACTCGGACAACCGCAAAGGCCAATTGTGCCACGGTCCGGGCTTTCTATGGCCATTTTAATCAGACCGCATGGGAAGACGAAAAAGATACGTACCTCGAATGGATAGAAAAATATCCCCCCTCGTCGAATGCGCGAAACCAGCGGATGCATGCCATGCGGAAATTCTGGGAGTGGGCCATGGAAACGGGTGGCAGGAAACCTGGAACCAACTATGCTCTAAGAGCGACCAGAACGGTTGTCGATAAAGATATCCAGAAAAAACTCGACCAGTTTTATTACTGGCGCATATCCGAGGATGCCGTGGCGAAAAAAACAGCCAAGGAGAATTACATCCATGTCCGGTGTTTTTATGCTCAGCACAAGGCGGCCTGGGAAAAAGAAGAGGACGAATTCCGCGCATGGATTCTGGAATGCGAAAATCCATCAGATAAACGCAATCAGAGGATATTGAGCATGCGGAAATTCTGGGAATGGGCAGAAATAAAAAACGCTAGAAACTCCGGAAGCAATTATGCTGCAACTTACAAATTAAAAAAAACCTATCGAATACCCAGAGCGCCTACCCGGGAAGAAGTCCAGAAAGTCCTTGTAATAATGGATGGAATTATGCGGGAAAAAATGAATGAAAAACGGTCAGAAAAGTGGTCGGAAAAGTGGCGAACGATACGTAATTTGGGAGTAATCGTCCTGATGGCGTGCACAGGGATAAGGGCAAAAGAGCTTTTGCACCTTCTGCCTGAGGAAATCGACACAAAAAAAATGCAGATAGTTATTCCCTGTGCAAAAAGCAAAAATAGGAGAGAGCGGGTTTGCCCTTTACCCAATAATAAATATCTTCTTCAACTGATAAAAAACATAAAGGTTTTGCACGCTTCCCTCGTGGACAATAAAGTATTTAAAAAAACTTCGCCATTATTGGCGGGACTTGGTACAGGGACAGTGCATAAAAACAGCGGAATGCCTATCGGTACACAGGTAATTTGGGTATGGGTAAAGAAAATATACCACGAAAATAAAATCCATATCCGAGGAGTGCATGATTTTCGTAGGTATTATGCAACAGATTACATAATTGGATGCTACGAGCGTGGTAGGAATCCGGACGTCATGAAACTGCGTGAAATGCTGGGTCATAAAAAACTGGAAACGACTCAAAATTATATTGATGAGGTAACGGTGAGTTTGGCGCGCCGGAACGCCAACGACTACGAACCCGGTCAAGTTGCTCTGAAACTCATAACAGACAAAACTGGAAAGCTAAAGGGCAAAAAAATAATGCTTCCTGAAATTTCTCTTTCGGAACCGATAAATTTTTGATTCATTTTGCCGTCTGAACCCAAGGCCTGGCAAGCGCCCCAAGCGGATTCACTGGGCTCCTTTGAAAACTACCAAGGGAAAGGGGAATAAATGCTCATAAAACAAACGAAGGTGCGGTTCCGTTCCGCGTTTGAGGAGAGTGTGGCAGAAGGTCTGGACGCTGCTGGCCATGCCTATCGATACGAGGCAATCAAATTGGATTACATAGAGCCCGAAAAAAGGCGGAGGTACACACCTGATTTTTGCCTTGCTAACGGAATTCTCATCGAGGTCAAAGGCAGATGGAGCCGCGAGGACAGGAAAAAACACCTCCTGATAAAATTACAGTATCCAGAACTCGATATCAGGATGGTTTTTTCTAATCCAAAAGAAAAAATAAACAAGGGCAGCAAAACGACCTACGCAGATTTCTGCCAGCGCCACGGCATCCTGTTTGCAAAGGGCGCAATACCGCGTGAATGGGTCAATGAAGGCTCCCTACAATCAAAATGTCCCCTCCCGCAAATGAAGTCGAAGGGAAACAAAAAATGATTGGTTAGTGAAGTATCTAAAAAAGCATTTAACGAAAATTGAGCTGTATATTTTTTATCAAAGTTTTTTCTGTTTGCCTTTCTGATATCTAAAATTTATTTCTCTTTTGAATCAGTGAAAAAATTAATAGAGAGCAGTGGTCTGAACGTTTATTTCGTTCGGGACATTATTGTCTTTGTCGGATAGGATTGAGCCTCAAATATGAAGCGATTCATCCATCACACAGAACAGCTTTTGCTGTTCTGTGTGTTTTTGTAGAACAGAGACTATCGTCTAATGCATTCTCCGGAAACAGTTCTTCAAGAAGCGCATTTATAAGCGCTTCTTGAAGCGCAAAATAATAGCCTCTTAGATTATGTTGCACAAAACGGCACCTCGTTCGGAACGCAAACTTCGCCTAAGACGACAAGAAACAAGGGTTGTTTTCTTTTCTTCCGGACCGGTAAATTTCCTCGCGTTCAAGAAACTACGTCTCGCTGACCGTTCCGAACGCGAAGAAGCATCTCCTACAGAGAACAAAAAACTCCCATTCGTTTTTCTCAAAAAAAAGAAAACGCATAGCAAGTAAAGAGGATATATATATAGATATATATATACAATATATGGTTTTTCCTTGACTTATAAAATTTTCAGGCAAACAAAAAAGTACCGTTCTCACTGTTATTTCGTTCCTGACGAGGCGAAGCTTTCCCTTTAAACCATTCACTCTTTCTCTTCTATGTAAAAAATTCGTTCCAAACGTGTGCTGCTAAACAAGTCCAAAAAATCTTCGACATATAAAATCCAGCAGCGAGTAGGGTGGTGTATTTTTCCACATAATCAGGGCCGGTATTGCTTAACAAGACCTATTAGTGCTTTAGTTTTTGGCCTTAATGTGGAAGGTGAAGAAATTCTCATTGGCTTCCTGGGCATATTGGAGAACAGGACACTTTTTTTAATGGAAAGAAATTCTTGACACTTTAAAATTCCCAAAAATAAGTTATGTTCTTCGTGGCGTTGTCTATTTTCTCTCTTATTTGGTTTTGCGGGTGTCTAATACCATCAAATGCGAGAAAAACAGACAGTTATTCGCATTTAGTCTTTGCATTGTCAATGAGTCTTTGAAATCGTTAAGACAAAAAGTTTCGCTAAAAAGTAATATATTTGACAAGCATGTTGTTTAGGCTTGTCAAAAAATAGTGAAAGGTAGATACTTGTCCAAGCGGTCTTTTTTATGTTTTCCGGCAATAGTTTTTAATCTGAGGAGGTTCACCGGTCTTTCCCTTGCCGGTTCCGGAAGGAAAAGGGAAGGGAGCTAAGCGGAAGAATTTCCCATGGACGCAGCGTAATCCGTGGTTCCGTGAATCAGGCTTTTGCCCATTTCCATAACGTCCTGCATGCAAGAACTGAGAATGAAAAAAACCAATTCAGAAAGGACTGGTGAGAAAAAGTGCCTGTCCCCAATCTCTCGGAGTTTTTCCACACCGTTCTCGGCAAAAATCCCTTCCCCTATCAGGAAAAGATGGTGTCCGGACCATGGCCCGATGTGCTGGAGATTCCGACCGGACTTGGCAAAACTGCCGCAGTGGTATTCGCCTGGATGGTAAAGCGCCTCCGAGGGGACGCTGATACCCCGAGGAGGCTGGTGTATGTCCTTCCCATGAGAGTCCTCGTCGAACAGACGTTCAATGAGGTGTGCCTGTGGATTGAGGTTCTGGAAAAAGCTAGGATTATACCCGGAGGACGATTCTCCACCTACAGGCTTCAGGGAGGAGCAGTCGACAAGGACTGGGACATCTATCCCGAGCGGGAAGCTGTCATTATCGGGACGCAGGACCAGCTCCTGTCGAGGGCGCTGAATCGGGGGTACAGCATGAGCCGTTTCCGCTGGCCGGTCCATTTCGCCCTCCTGAACAACGACAGTCTATGGGTTCTGGACGAAGTGCAGCTTATGGGTCCAGGACTTGCCACCACGGCCCAGCTCGAGGCGTTCCGCAGGCATTTCGGGACGGTCTTGCCGTGCAGGTCCCTATGGATGAGCGCTACCTTCAACAGCCAGTGGCTGAGCACCGTTGATTTTAAAACCACGGCTAAAAGTCTTGCTATCCTCTCTCTGACGGAGGAAGACCGCTCATCGGAGAATGTCTCCAGGAGGCTCGGAGCGGAGAAAACCCTCCGACAGTGTCCTGCGGGTGACGGGACAGACACGAAAAAAATCGCTCAATTCATCCTCGAAAACCATGCTCCGGGGTCAAGAACCATAGCCGTTTTCAACAAGGTGCGACGGGCCCAGGACGTTTACGCCCATCTGGAGAAACTGTCCGGAAAAAAGAGCGGAAAACCGATGCTCACCCTTCTTCATTCCAGGTTCAGGCCCGACGACCGGAAGATGAATCTTGAGAAGCTTCTTTCATCCCCCGGAGACGGCGGGACAATCTGCATCGCTACCCAGGCCATAGAGGCGGGGGTGAATGTTTCCTGCAGCCTGCTCGTCACCGACCTCGCTCCGTGGGCGTCCCTCGTCCAGCGGTTCGGGAGATGCAACCGGTTCGGAGAAAACGAAAGCGCCCGGATTTTCTGGATTGCCCCCGACACGAAGAAACGTGGCTGGAGTGTCCCCTACGACGAGAACGACCTCTATCGGGCGAGGGATATTCTGAATAGCCTTGAAGGAAAAAGCGCCGCTCCGGCGAACCTTCCGGAAGTCACCGATGCCATGAGGGAGGACGCTGTTCTCAGGAGAAAAGACGTTTTGGAACTTTTCGACACGACGAGCGACCTCATGGGTTTTGACGTGGATGTCTCCAGGTTCATTCGGGATTCCGACGACCTTTCGGTCTCCGTCTTCTGGCGCGACCTTGGGGATGACGTGAAGTCCGTTCCGGATGGGACCCAGCCGGCTCCTGAAGAACTGTGCTCCGCTCCGTGGCAGGAGGTGGCAAAATTCCTGAAGGACAAAAGAGCGGCGTACCAGTGGGACCACCTGGAAAAAGTGTGGAACAGGACTCCAGTCGTTTTTCCCGGCGCTCTTGTTCTTCTGCCCCTGCAGGAAGGGGGGTATTCCCCCGCCCTTGGATGGACCGGGAGCAAGACTGACCGCCCCAGTGCCGTCCAGCACGAGCCGTTTCCGTATCCGGAAGGGGACGACGATGAACCCCTCACCGAAGAACCGTCGGAAAAGACCCTGGCGGAACACTCGGATGAAGTCCTCTCGGCAGCGGAAGAGCTTATCGGGGCACTGGGGAGCGAAACCATCGGCGCCGGAGTGGAGCAGGCCCTCAGGAAAGCAGCCCGATGGCATGATGCGGGTAAAGCCCACCCCGTGTTCCAGCGTTTCCTCGGGAATGGAGGAGAGAATGCTCAAACGAAAGTCCTGGCAAAAGGGAAAAGGGCTTCCAGGGAATTTGAGCGGAAGGGTTTCCGGCACGAGCTTGCCTCAGCCCTGGCGTTCCTGCAGAATGTGCCCGACAGCGAAAGGAACACGGATATGGAGAACCTCACGGCCTTCATTATCGCCGCCCACCACGGAAAGCTCCGTCTTTCCATCCGGTCAATGCCTCATGAATCCCCTCCGCCCGGAACGGACATACGCTTCGCCCGGGGAATATGGCAGGGTGACATCCTCCCCGGGGCGGACCTCGGAGGAGGGGAAACCCTCGAGGAAACAACCGTGGACCTTTCGATTATGGAGTTCGGCTCGGAGTCGTCAGGGCCAAGCTGGACTGAAAGAATCCTCCGGCTTTTGGAGGACCCTGCCGTGGGCCCGTATCGCCTGGCGTTCGCAGAAAGCCTTCTCCGGGTTTCCGACTGGCGGGCCAGCATGAGAGGGGGAACACGATGAGCGTCCGTCTCGAAGGATGCGGAATAACCCCGCTGTCCGGATACCTGAAAGCGCTCGGCGTCATGAGGATAGTTTCACAGCAGCTTGAACCTTCGGTACAGGGTGCATGGCGGGGGGACTGTTTTATTCTCGCCGGCTCCCTGGAGGAGGACAGCCTTTCGGACTTCCTCCTCAAAGAATACAGTCCCACGCCCATTGTGGCACCCTGGAACGGGGGAAGCGGCTTCAATCCCAATGACGATAAAAGCGCCCTGAATGCCATTCTTGCCTTAAAAGGCGACCGGTTCAAGCCCTACGTCTCCGTAATCAGGGAGATTCTCTCCTGGCCTGAAATACCGTCCCCCCCTGATACGGTGGAAAAACTCCTGGACTCTCTGGAGGCGGAGGCAGGGAGAAAGGGGGAAACGAAAGAGGGGGACAAAATCCGGGCATTGGCTGCGGAAATACGCGCCTTTCCCCCGGGGAGCGACCCGACGGTTTTCCCGACGGAAAAGAAACAACTTGAAAAGGCAATTGAAAGCCTCGGAGGAAAGAATGCCCTGCAGGATTCATCTCAGTGGAGGATGGCCGTAAAAAAAGGCGTCAACATAATTAGCAAGGCGCAGCGTTCCCTTGACAAGACCGCTCTCCTCAATGCGTGCAGGGCCCGCCTTCCGGAGGAAATTCTCGATTGGTTCGATGCCGCCTATGCACTCACCGGGACTGATTCGGCTTCCTTCGCCCCCGTCCTGGGTTCGGGGGCCAACGACGGAAGGCTCGAGTTCACGAACAACTTCATGAAAAGGGTACTGGACGTCCTGGTTTCCTTCCCCGAAGACAAAAGCAGGGAGCTCCTGGAAGCCTCTCTCTTCGGCCGGGGCGCCTCGGGCTTGATTAAGGGAAAGATAGGCTTCTACGACCCCGGAAGGGCAGGAGGCTACAACCAGGGAGCGGGGATAGAAAAAAAGGACTTCTTCATCAACCCCTGGGACTATGTTCTTCTCTTCGAGGGGCTTCCGGTGCTCGCCGCATCCGTTACCCGCAGAGCGGGACAGGCCGGCGCCTATATCAGTTCGCCCTTTACTGCCCGCCACACGCGGGTGGGGTATGTTTCCGCCGGAGGGGAGAAGGACCGGAACGAGACCTGGCTCCCGGTATGGGACAACCCGGCCAGCTACCGGGAAATACGCTTCCTGTTCAGGGAGGGGCGCAGCACCCTTGGCCGGAGGGTCTCGAGAACCGGGCTCGACTTCGTCCGCTCTGCCCGAACCCTGGGCGTGGACAGGGGCATTCGCTTCTTCCAGCGCTACGTCTACCTTGAGAGAAGAGGCAACAACTACGTCGCCCTCCCGGCGGGAGTAATCGCCGTCAAGGAGCAGAAGGACGTGGCCGTGCTCAACGAGGCCGATTCCCTTCTTCGTTCCCTGGACGGATTCCTCGGAGGCTTCGGACAGAATGTCCCCTCTTCATTTTCTGCGGCGAGGCGGAGAATCGATGCCTGCCTCTTCGCCTGCGCCGAGGAGCCGAATCCGGCCCGCTTCAGGAACCTTGTCCGCTCCTTCGGTGCCATGGAACAGCTCATTGTGAAAATGGACAACAGCAACCCGAAGAAGCTGAAGAGACCGCTCACGGGTCTTTCCCCCCGGTGGGTTGCCCTCTGTAGCGGAAAAGAAGATGCCCTTCCGGAGGTTTTTCTAGCCGGAGCACTCTCTTCGATAATGGTGTCGGGAAAAGTGGGACCGCTGAGAACCTACCTTTCGGGCGTGGATTCGCAGAACCCTCGTTCCTGGAGCAGGGACGGCCACCGTTTCTGGAGCGGTATCAGCCTGGAGGAAAGGCTCTGCCGCCTTGTGATGCGAAGGCAGATGGACGCGGGACGCCTTCGTGTTCCAGCATTTCCGGCGGAGGGGCATCTCAGGCTCAACCCGGAGCAGGTCGTTCCCTTCCTCGAAAAGAGGACCGATGACGCCCTTCTGGAAGAGCTTCTCTGGGGCTTCCTCTGGATTGACTGGCGGAAAAGCAGCCATGGGATGTTCCCCAAAGGTGCCGCTTGCTCCGGCGAGACTCCGGTCATTCCCAGAATATGGGCGCTGATGAAGCTTTGCCATGCTCCCGAGCGCATCGGGGACCGGGAGCTTCCTCTTGAGCCGCGCATTGCCCAGAACCTCTTCGCGGGAAGGATGGAGGAGGCAGAGCGAATTGCGGTCATGCGCCTGAGAGGGTCCGGTTACATCCCTCACCCGGTGGTTTTTTCGGAGGCCTGCGAACCGCGGAGGATTCTGGCCAGCCTCCTTTTTCCCGTGCGGGGGACCTTCCGGCTGGCAGGACTTGTATTGAAGGAAAGCAGCGTATCATAAATATTGGAGGTGTTTTTCATGTTCCAGCGGATGGAGAAAGTGCATCGTCTTTATTTCGAACAGGCCCTCAGGCCAGCGCAGGGAGACCGCTTCCAGCCCACCGGCTTCGCCGACCTCGGGGCGGCGGTCTATGAACTCCCCGACGGAAGGAGAAAACTTCTTCTCGAATCCGCCCAGTCCATGGCGAACCGTTTCGAAGCGGCCCTCCTCGGGCCGGATGGAGACCTTTCCCCCGAATTCGAGGGGCTTCCATATATAAAGGCCAGGCTGTCGGGAGACGCTGAAACCTTCGTGACCTCTCTCACGGAGCCTCACCGGATAAACTCTCCATGGTTCATCAGCGACGACAACTTCAAGGCTGAATTTTCGAAGCGGTCCTCCTACACGAAGGGGTCTCCCCTCGACTGGAGGAAAATAGGAAAAGCCATCTTCTTTTATGACTCCAACTCTCTTCTTCACGGATGCTTTCTCGCCAACCTTGAGGACGGGAGGATTAAAGCTCCCCGGGCCCTCTCCGCCTTCATTGAGGCCGACAACCCCAGGGAGGCCCTCTCCGGAGGAGTCAAGTTCAACCCCATCGACCCGACCGGAAAAATACGGGCAGCGAACTACGACAAGGACGTGTACGGCAACGTCCCCTTCCAGAGGATGGAGTACACCGCAGAGAAGATAACCGCATACTTCAGCCTGGACCTTAGCCTTCTGAGAGGATACGGTCTCGAGAAGCCTGCCTTTGAACTTCTCCTCGCCCTTGGGCTGTACAAAGTGCGCCACTTCCTCGACGCAGGGGCCAGGCTCCGCACGGCCTGCGACCTTGTCCCCGACGGGCCGGTGCTTTTCAGGGACCTGGACGGGTTTTCCCTTCCAGGGAAGGAAGAGCTTCTTCGAACGGTTCGGGAAAAGATAGGGGAATGCGCCAAGGCCGGCCTTTTTGCCCAGCCTCCGGTGACCTCGCTTGAAATAAAAGCCGTCATAAAGAAGGATACCGGCAAGGCCGCGGAGGAAGAGGAGGAGCCCGTCCTGTCCGAGGGTGAGGACTCTTGATTGGAGGATACGGCCATGCTTGACCTCGAATTCTTCTTTTCTGCGGGGAGGTATCATTCCACTCCGTGGGGAAGAAACGTCAACGAGGGGGTTCCTGAATGGCCCCCTTCCCCTTACAGGCTGGCGAGGGCCCTGATTGACGTATGGAAGAGAAAGCTTCCGGACCTGCCTGAAGAACGTTTCCTGAAGGTACTGGAGGCAATATCCGGCACTCCGTCATTCAGTCTGCCCCCATGGTCTGAAGGGCACATCAGGGTATGGCTCTCGAGCAACACGAGGGTGCCGACAGAACGGCAGCTCGTGTTCGACCCCTTCGTCGCCGTCAGCAGGGACACTCCCGTCCGGATGCGTTTCAACACTTGCCCGACGGAGGAGACCCGGTCCGACCTGTCGGCCCTCCTTGAGCTGCTTGCTTACCTCGGCCGCTCGGAATCGTGGATTGAGGCCACAATAGGGATTAATGACCAATCCGCAGGCATTCAGTGGAACTGCCTCCCGGACCAAAATGCTTCCCCTGACCGTTCCGCTCTCGTCTTTTGCCTTTCAAAGCCGGAAGAAGGGGAAACATCCGGGTGGCTCTCCTCTCTCAGCATGACAACCGAAACCATTCTCTCCGAGGGGCGCAGCTCCCCTCCGTTTCTTCTGAGGGAAAGGTACAGCCTTCCCATGGCCCGGAGTCTGAACCATGCCCATGCACAGGTGAGAGTGCCCGGGAAAAAGGTGCGGTGCGCGCTCTATGCCTTGTCCTCCACGGTGCTGCCGAAAGTGGAGGAGACCCTTTCCTTCGCTGAACGGGTTCGGGCCTACCTTATGGGCATCCATAAGAAAATCTCCGGAGGCAATCCTGACGTCGTTTCAGTCCGATTCAGCGGAAAGGACAGGGAGGGAAAGCCTCTGCAGGGACACCGGCATGCTTTTTTCCAGCCCATGGACATGGATAGAGACGGCAGGATAGACCACCTGTACATCCACTGCACGGAGCCTTTCTCCGACAGTGAAATACTGGCCCTCGACAGGCTGAAGACGGTCTGGCAGCCCAAGGGGCGTCCGGAGGTCCATTTCATCCTCGTCTCCCTCTCAGGACGGCAGTCCTCCCCGGCCTCCAGATGCTGGGAGAGCGCGACTCCCTTCGTGACGACCCGTCATTTCCGGAAAGGGAGAGGTCCCTACGGGGAATGGATAGAACGGGAGCTTCTGAGGGAAATGGACGCCCACGGCCTGCCGAGGCCTTCAAGCATTTCACCCCTGGCCGAGTCTAAGGGAAGGACGTCAAGGACACCGTGGTGGGCCTTCAAGAGGTCCAGAAAAAACACGCTCCCGCTCAAGGGGCACGGGTTTCGCCTCGAGTTTGAGACGCCCGTACAGGGATATTTCGCCCTTGGGTCCCTCTGTCATTTCGGACTCGGCTTCTTTCTTCCCCGCCTCGAAGACGAGGAATGACGCCTGCGCGAACCTGAAGCGGACGGAAAAACCCCGGGGAGTCCGCGATGGGGATGGAGTGGAGGTTCCCGAAGATTAGGCACCAGGAAATGTTCCTCGGAGAAAGGGAAAAAATACGGTTCGCGGAAATGGACCTTGAAAACCTCATAGGGAGAGCATCGGGAAGCACAGAGTCACAACCGGAGGGCAACCTCCGGCCCCATTGAAGCACTTATGAAATGGGGAAAGGACTCCATCGTGCCGGGTCACAACCGGAGGGCAACCTCCGGCCCCATTGAAGCAAACAGGCAAGGTATAAAGTGTATTACGGAGGCAGTCACAACCGGAGGGCAACCTCCGGCCCCATTGAAGCCAAAATCGACACGGGCAAGCATTGACGGACAGGTTGTCACAACCGGAGGGCAACCTCCGGCCCCATTGAAGCTTCATCGACCGTAAGGGTTCCTTCGAGTCGTTCAGTCACAACCGGAGGGCAACCTCCGGCCCCATTGAAGCTTCCACCCTGGCGTAAATTTCCGTCTTTGCAGTGGTCACAACCGGAGGGCAACCTCCGGCCCCATTGAAGCACGCTGGACTACATCATTGATACCCAACGACCCGCGTCACAACCGGAGGGCAACCTCCGGCCCCATTGAAGCGTTTCCGCAGTACCGACTCGCCCGCCAATTTCGTGTCACAACCGGAGGGCAACCTCCGGCCCCATTGAAGCCAAGGACAGGTAATTAGCGGTATCCGGTTCTCACGTCACAACCGGAGGGCAACCTCCGGCCCCATTGAAGCAAAACAATCGCCGTGTTGCTCGTTACCGTTTCAAGTCACAACCGGAGGGCAACCTCCGGCCCCATTGAAGCTACGAGACCGCGAGTTTTTACCGGGCTATCAGTTGTCACAACCGGAGGGCAACCTCCGGCCCCATTGAAGCTAAAAGGAATTGCCGTTCAGCCGCAGGACAGTAGTCACAACCGGAGGGCAACCTCCGGCCCCATTGAAGCTCAAGTGCCTGACTCGTACCTTGCGTTGCCAAGTGTCACAACCGGAGGGCAACCTCCGGCCCCATTGAAGCATCACCTCCTACGATATTCGGAAGCAGAGCGGCACGTCACAACCGGAGGGCAACCTCCGGCCCCATTGAAGCTTTGGGCGTTGGTGGGAGTCTGATGGATGCCAGGTCACAACCGGAGGGCAACCTCCGGCCCCATTGAAGTGGAACTTTCACCGCTGAGATAAGGAGGATTTAACAGTCACAACCGGAGGGCAACCTCCGGCCCCATTGAAGCCAGGAGCGGGTAGACACAGGCACAT
>Ga0123335_1007211_pt1 | contig 12536 bp, 14 predicted proteins | sample BiotimSIPDNA_2_FD_89707 | JGI IMG/M metagenome (GOLD analysis project Ga0123335, IMG submission 89707) | Anaerobic biogas reactor microbial communites from Washington, USA - Biogas_R2 time_0 SIP DNA | ecosystem: Engineered > Bioreactor > Anaerobic > Unclassified | place: Washington, USA... | reverse complement strand
GCTTCTCGAGGAGATCAGGCGGAGCGGGAGAAAACTCCTCAACGGGTTTCCGATCATCAACTATGGTGTGAAGCAGACGAGAAAGATAATCGAAAGCGTGGACCGCGGCGCCTTCAACCCGAGGCTGTCGCTGAAATCCTATCCGCTTGCGACAGAAATCTCGTTTGCTGCGGGCATGACCGGGATTGCCGCGTCGTCCTTCATCTCATGGGCCGCATATGAGAAGAACGCCACACTCGAGCAGTCGATGGCGACAAACCAGTACGTTCATCGTCTGATCGGCTACTATGCAGACCGCGGCGTAGTCATTTCTACCGATAATCACGGATGGATTCTTACCGGCATGCAACCCATGACCGTCAATCTTGCCACGACCATTGTCGATGCGCTCATGGTCGCCGAGCAGGGAGGAAAGAGCATCACGTCGGTTGTGCACCTTATGGGGAACATGGCACAGGATCTGGCGTGGATCCGTGTGGCTCCAAGGCTGATGCGTGAGTATCTTGACCGCTTCGGCTACAGGGACGTAAGCATTGCCGGCGTCTTTGCGCAGCACACTCCTCTGTTCCCGATGCCCCAGGGGATGGGCGGAGCGTTTGCCTTCCCGAACTACACGGCAATGGTGGCCGCACTGGGGAATGTGGAGGCAGTGTCGGTGAGGACGATAGATGAGGCTCTCGGGATACCTACCGAAGAATCGCACGCGCTCACCTACGAATCGACCAACTGGCTTCTTAATGTCATACGCGCCCAGAAGATCGATCTGACGATGAAGGAGATCGATGAAGAAGCGGTGGTGGCCGAGATGGAGATACGGGCGCTCGTGGATAAGGTGCTCGAGATCGGCGATGGCGACGTCATAGTCGGGTGTCTGAAGGCGGTTGAAGAAGGATTTCTCGATTCGAGCTTCAGTCCCAACAAGCAGGTTCGTGACCTGGTGGTGGGAGTAAAAGACTGCCACGGCGCAATCCGGTGGAAGGAATTCGGTAACCTTCCTTTTCCGGAAGAGGTGAAGAAGTTTCATCGCGAAAAAGTGTCGGAACGGGAAAAAGCCGAACGAAGGAAGATGGACTACGAAGTCCTGGTTGAGGATTTCTGGGCATTCAGCAAGGGACAGCTGATCGGGCGAGCATAGAACAGTAGCGAAGGAGGACCGCTAGCGTGGCTAATCCAACCGTAATAACCGGCACCGTCGGAAAGGACGCTCACGTCATTGGAACAAAAATCCTTTCCCGAGCTCTACGGGAAGCAGGCTTCAACGTTATTGAACTGGGAATTCTCACCCCGCCGGAGGAATTCATCAAGGCCGCCGTCGAGAACAACGCCGATGCCATCCTGATGAGCTCGCTTTACGGGATGGCGGAGAATGACGTCCAGGGATTCAAGGAGAACTGCATTAAAGCCGGCTTGAACGATGTGCTCCTGTACATCGGCGGAAATCTAGGAGTGGGAAAGCACGACTTCAGAGATGATGAGATTAAGTTCAAGAAGCTTGGATTCGACCGCGTTTATCCTCCTGCTTCGGATGTCAAGACGGCCATTGCCGATCTCCAGGCTGACCTGAAGGCGAAAGGGAAAGCATGACGGTGCAGCGTGTAAGAATGCTGGAAGGATATCGCGCACTTGACTTGACTGACGAAAGAGGTTTTCTGTGCGGCAAGATCCTCTCCGAACTTGGGGTTGACGTCATCAAGATTGAACGTCCCGGAGGTGATCCCGGCAGGAGCATCGGTCCCTTCTGGCACGATGATCCGGATCCTGAGAAGAGCCTGTACTGGTTCGCATATAACAGCAGCAAACGCGGGATTACGCTGGCCCTGGAGACCGATAGAGGGAAAGGTGTTTTCCGCGAGCTGGTCAACACCGCCGACTTCATCATCGAGTCCTTCGATCCCGGGGAAATGGAGAGGCTTGGCTTCGGCTATGATGAGCTGTGCCGGATCAGGAAAGATATCATCCTGATTTCTATAACGCCTTTCGGAAGGAACGGGCCCTACAGCTGCTTTCAGGCATCGGATCTGGTCCTGATGGGTATGTCAGGTCAGCTGTTCATGACCGGCGATCCGGACAGGCGCCCCGTGAACATAATGATGCCTCAGGCGTGCCTGCACGCCGGGGCCGATGCGGCCGCAGGAGCAATGATTGCGCATCATCACAGGCGGCGGACGGGTGAAGGGCAGCATGTTGATATCTCCATGCAGCAGAGCGCCGCATGGTTTCTAGCCCAGACCATACCTCACTGGGAAATGGACAATCTGATTCTCGGCAGGGTCGGCACATTCCGGACGAGCAGCCGTGGAACTCTCCAGCGCCAGGTGTGGCCGTGCAGAGACGGCTTCATATTCTTCTTCATGATCGGGGGGCAGCAGGGCGTTAAGACGTGCAGACGGCTTGTCCAGTGGATGACCGACGAAGGAATGGGGAACGAGTTTCTGCAGCAGTACGAATGGGAGCGGTTTGATATGGCGAACGCCACGCAGGAACTGATCGACCGGCTGTCGCAGCCGATTGCCGAGTTTTTCAAAACCCGGACCAAGAAGGAGGCACTTGATGCCGCGATTTCGCGGAATATTTCAATCTGTCCTCTCATGAGCATGCGGGATCTGCTGGACGATCCCAATCTCGCGGCGCGGGAATTCTGGGTTTTGGTGAACCATCCGGAACTGAATGCTTCAATCCCATATCCAAGGCGGTTTGCGCGATCTTCAGAGAATCTGATCGAGATCAGTCGCCGGGCGCCTCTTATCGGCGAACATAACGACGAAGTCTACGGGGAATTGGGATTGTCCAAAGAGAGTATTGCCTCGCTCAGAAAAGCCGGCGTCATCTGACGGTTCAAACCAGTGGATGATTATATGAAAACTCAACCTGAGACTGTCTTTTCCGACCTGAAGATCGCGGCGTTCAGCTGGGCGATGGTCGGCCCCCTGACGCTGAAGTTTTTCGCCGATTACGGTGCGACGGTCGTGCGAGTAGAGACGAGTCTGCGTCCGTGTGTGACGCGAACCTCACCCCCGTTCAAAGACGACGAGCCGGGAATCAACAGGAGCGGTTATTTCAGTCATTTCAGCGCCAACATGATGAGCCTTTCGCTGAACATGAATAACCCGCTCGGCGTCGGCGTGGCAAAGGACCTGGTCGCCTGGGCAGACGTCGTGATGGAGAACTTCACGCCCGGGGTTATGGACCGGTGGGGGCTCGGTTACGAAGAGTTGAGAGAGATCAACCCACGCATAATTATGCTGCGGCAGAATGGATTCGGAATGGAAGGCCCTTATAGAAACCTGGGTGCCTTCGGAATGATCCTGGCCGCAATAGCCGGAATACCAAATTACATTGGATGGCCCGATAGGGGGCCGCTGCCGGTTGGGGTCGGCGCGTACACCGATTGCATCAGTCCGCGCTTTGCTTCCGCAGCTCTGATTGCGGCTCTGGATTATCGCGACAGAACGGGTAAAGGGCAGGTCATCAATCTGGCTCAGTTCGAGACCGCACTGTACTTCTTCCTGCCGGGCCTGCTTGATGCCGCCGTCAACGGAAGAGAGCCGGTGCGCAGAGGAAATGCCGTGCCGGATGCTGCTCCGCACAACGTGTATCGATGCAGGGGGAAGGAACGCTGGTGCACGATCGCTGTTACCGGCGAGAATCAATGGAAGTCATTGTGCGGGGCGATCGGCGGGCCGGATCTGGCTACTGATCCACGGTTCGACACGCTGCTGCACCGGAAAGAAAATGAGGCTGAGTTGGATGCTCTGCTGGAATCATGGACGAGCGAGCGCAGTCCGGAAGAGGTCATGGAGACCCTGCAGGCTGTGGGCGTTCCTGCCGGGATTGTAGAAAATGCCGCCGATGTTTTTGAAGATCCCCAGTTGCGGGCTCGCGGTCTGTTCTGGCCGATGGAGCACAGCGAAATCGGATCGTTTGCGCATCTGGGGTCGAGCATGGTCCTGTCAAAGACGCCGGCGCAGGCGTCCATGCCAAGCCCGTGCATGGGTGAACACAATGAGTACGTCCTTACGAAACTCCTGGGCAAGACAGATGAGGAGTTCGTTGAACTTCTTGCCGCAGGCGCACTTGAATAATCTCAGGGAGGTTTCACCATGGGGTACGAGTTCATACTGTACGACAAAGAGGGGCAGGTCGCATTCATTACTCTGAACCGACCGGACCGGCTTAACGCAATCGGGCCCGAAATCTACCGCGACTGGACTGCAGCCTTGACCGAAGCCGAAGAGGATGACGATGTGAAAGTAATCGTGTTCAGGGGCGCGGGACGGGCGTTCAGCGCCGGAGCCGATCTGACGGGAGTGGGCTTCGTCTATGGAATGAAAGAGCCGAAGCCGGGAGAAAGAGGGAAACAGCGCATCCCGCAGCGAGTTAAGCTGAATTTCGACAGAAACGTCTTTCTCGATTTTCACCGCAGAATCCTCTACTGCAAGAAACTGACGATAGCGCAGCTGCACACCTATTGCCTGGGGATTGCATTCAACATCGTATCCTTCTGCGACTTGATCATCGCCAGCGAAGATTGCCTTGTGGGACATGTCGAGGAACGGCTGGGGCAGGGTGGGATGACGCTTACGCCGATGATGATCCTCCGCTGCGGCTTTACCAGGGCAATGGAACTGTGCCTCACCGGGAGGAAGATAACCGGCAAGAAGGCCGCTGAATACAACCTGATCAACAAAGCCGTGCCTGCTGACAAGCTCGATGAGGAGGTGCGGCAGCTTGCGCACGGCCTGACGCTGCACCCGAAGGACGGTATCGCGATCGGGAAGGCGACGAGGGAAATGATTTACATGACGATGGGCATCGACAGAGGGCTGGTCGATCACTACATCATGCACAGCTTCCAGACCAACAAAGTCCTGGATGAAGGAGAGATCAACTTCTTCAAGATGCGCAGGGACAAAGGGGTGAGGGAAGCGGCGCACGAAAAGCACGATCACTTCAAAGTTCTTGATGATTTCGACAGCTAGATCGTCTGGCTCTTAGCGGAGATGATCATGGATGCAGCGTACCTGTTTGCGAGAAATTTCGTCTCTACAGAATATGAAGCACTTCCTCCGGAAGTCGTAGAGGCAACCAGGAAGGAGATTCTCGATCTTCTAGGTGTTGCTCTTGGTGGCGCCTCTCGGGCCGGTGCAACGCAGGTGTGCGAGCTCGTCAAGCAATGGGGCGGAAAACAGGAGAGCAGCATCATCGGAAGCAGCTGCAGGGTGCCGGCGCCGAACGCGGCACAGGCCAATGCGACGATGGCTCACGCGCTGGATTTCGATGATGTCCATGAAGCGGCTGTCATGCATCCGGGCATCGCGTCAATCCCTGTCGCGATTGCGGTCGGCGAGGCCGAGGGGAACCTGAGCGGCAGGGAATTGATCGTCAGTACTGCGCTGGGAGTCGACATGATGTGCCGCCTGGCGTTGGCGACAACTCCGGGGAGGAGCCCCATCGAACTGGGGTGGCACCTGACGTCTCTTTTCGGATTCATGGGTGCTGCAGCGGTTGCCGCAAGAATGATGCGGCTGGATGAAGAAATGACCGTCAACGCCATCGGCATCGGTTACCACCAGTGCGCCGGAAACGGGCAGTGTGTGAAGGACGGCGCATTGACCAAGCGGCTCGGCCCCGGGTTTGCTCTCAAAGGAGGAATCACCGCGGCATACCTTGCACGACTCGGAGTCAGCGGAGCGAAGAAGTCCATTGAAGGCGAGTGGGGCCTTTACCGTCAGTACATGGATGGAGATTACAGCCGGGATATTCTCACAAGGGATCTGGGCAGGCGCTTCGAGGGCGTGAATGTCGCGATCAAGCCGTATCCCTGCTGCCGCGGCATTCATCCTGCGATAGATGCGGCTCTCGAGCTTGCGATTGAAGAGGGCCTGAGGAGCAATGACCTCGGCGAGATCATACTCTCAGTTACAGATGCGCATCTCGCACTGCTCTGTCTGCCGGAGGATGCGAAGCGCACGCCGAGGAGTCCCGTGGACGCTCAGTTCAGCATTCCCTGGGGAGTGGCTTCCGCCTTCGTCAAAAGACGTGTGGGACTGGATGACTTCACCGAGGATGCGATCAGAAACCCGGCGGTGCTTGATCTTACCCGCAGGATGAGGGTGGAAGTGGACAACTCCCTGCACAGACCCGGGCCCGAGCCGACCAGAGTGAAGGTGATAACGAGGGAGGGAAAGGCTTTTTCAAGAGTAGTCGAAAATCCTCTCGGCAGTCTCGAGCGGCCGATGTCGTTTGATGACTGTGCGAGAAAGTTCGCAGATTGCGCAAAGAGTCTCGGAAAGGAGAAGGTTGAGCGGATCATACATCTCGTCGAACAACTTGAACAGCTGGAAGACATCAGGGAAATAATCCGTCTTCTCACAACTGAATAAAAGGAGACCGTCATATGGGCAATGCTCTGTTAGGAAAAGTCGCATTTGTTACGGGGGCGGCAGCAAAGCGGGGGATGGGGCGGGCGATAGCGGTTCGGCTGGCGAAGGAAGGAGCGGATGTAGTTGTGACCGACAAGTTCGCGGCTCCCAAGAGTGCGTGGGCTGGAGACGAGGACTGGAAGGGACTGGAAGATGTTGTGAAGGAAATCGAAACTGTCGGCAGGAAGTCGCTGGCAGTGGTTGCAGGAGTAGAGGATTCAAAGGAAGTGGAGTCGGCCGTCAAGAAGACAATCGACAGGTTCGGCCAGATCGATATTCTCGTCAATTGCGCCGGGATACGTGGCCCTGTGGGTGTCAACATTGTGGATGGCGACGAGAAGGACTGGCGGCTTCTGTTCGATGTGAATGCGGTCGGCGCCATGATAGTCTCCAAGGCAGTCGCCAGGGAGATGATTCGAAGAAATGAGGGAGGAAAGATCGTTCACATCGCCTCGGCCGCAGGGAAGCTCCCCTGCCCCGGAAGCGCGGCCTATGCAGCGTCCAAATGGGCGGTCATAGGAATCGTGCAGGCTCTTGCGATGGAACTGGCCCCGTACAAGATCAACGTCAACGCGATCAATCCGGGCTTCTTCGCGACGAATCTGCGTGATAGCGAAGCTATCCGGCAGAGCCGTGAGAAGGGAATTAGTGTGGAGCAGTTCCGGGAAGAAGAGTATAAGATGCTTGCGAACATGGTTCCTTTGAAACGCATGGGTAGGCTGGAAGACATAGCTGATGTGACGTACTTCCTCGTCAGCGAACAGTCGCAGTATCTCACCGGCGTAAATATCAATGTCACAGGCGGAACCCTGATGCATTAAGCTGGTTTTCCAGTCATACGGAAACAGGGACGGATTCAGATGAAGACCCTCACGTATCGTGAAGACGGGTATTGCCGTGTCGTTGACCTCGTGTGCTGTCCTGACTCCGACAGCGCGGCCTTTCAGGCGGCTGAGTTCAGTGAGATCTGTGACCGTCTCGCATGGGACGAAGAGGCGAGAGTTGTGCTGCTTTACTATGATGGCGGCATAACCGCTCCTGCAGTTGATGGTACGGGGGAGCCGTTCTCCCAGGTCGAAGCAGCGGCAAGCTTGAAGCAGCCCGTCATCGCGGCAGTCAGGGGAAATGTCACGGGGTTCGGTCTGGAACTTGCACTGGCGTGCGACATACGGATCGCATGCGAGGATGCGTGCTTCGGTTTCCCGCAGGTACTGGAAGGAAAGATGCTCTGCCATGGCGGGACTCAGCGGTTGCCGCGGTTGATCGGGCAGGCGCGGGCGATGCACATGCTGCTTGCCTGCGGTCTTATTGATGCTGCGAAGGCTGTGCGTTGGGGCCTCGTGCACCGGACGGTGTCATCGGCGACGCTTGCCACGGCAGCGATGGATCTGGCCGCAGAGATTGCAGATAAATCGCCCCTGTCTCTCGCCTTTGCGAAGGAAGCCGTCTATGGCGGGCGCGATCTTACGCTCGATCAGGGATTGAGGATGGAACTGGATCTGTATCTTCTTTTGTTTTCCACCTCGGACAGGGTAGAAGGCATCAGGGCTTTTCGAGAAAAGCGAAAGCCTGAATTTCTCGGGGAGTGAAGCGCCTGCCATGAGCGGATTCGAAACTGTCATCTACGAAAAGAGCGATGCAATTGCCTTCGTCACGCTGAACAGGCCGCAGTCTCTCAACGCTTTCAGCGTGCGGATGAGGGACGAGCTGTTCGAGATCCTGAGCGCGATTAAGGCGGATGACGAAGTACGGGTGGTGGTTTTCAAAGGCGCGGGTGAGAGAGCTTTCTGCGCCGGCGCCGATCTTAAGGAGTTCCTTACGGCGCCGTCCGCGATCAAAGCACGGCGGATACGTGCCGTGCGGGATTTATGGCGTCTCTTCCTTGGAATGCCTCAGCCGCTGATTGCGGCGCTGCATGGGTATGTACTCGGCTCCGGGATGGAAATTGCATTATTCTGCGATCTTCGGATAGGATCGCCGGACGTGGTTTTCGGGCTGCCGGAAGTCGGGCTGGGAATCCTGCCCGGCGCCGGTGGAACCCAGACGCTTCCTCGCATTCTGGGGCTTTCCGGTGCTATGGACATGCTTATGACCGGACGGCGGATGGATGCGGAAGAAGCGCTTGCAAAAGGGGTGCTGAACGAAATCGTGTCGTTCGGCGAACTTTATCCGAGGGCAAAATCTGTCGCGGGTAGAATCGCCGCTTGTGATCCCGTGGTAATACGATATGCCAAACAGGCGGTGATCAAGGGATTGGATATGTCGCTGGATCAGGGTTTGGAACTGGAATGGCGGCTCGCCAGGCTCGCCCGGTCAGGGCCTGCCGCCGGAGAATAGGATTTTGCAATGAACAAGACTGTTGCCGGGATGGATGAAGCCCTCAGGGGCATTGAGGATGGCGCGATGGTGGCAATAGGAGGATTTTTCGCCGCCGGAGTGCCGCGGCTGCTCCTACGGGCCCTAATTAAGAAAGGGGTGAAGGACCTGACGTTAGCCTGCGGTTCCGGTCCGCTGCTCGGTGCGCGGGAGGAACTGGGCGAACTCGCCAAGAACAGGCAGATCAGGAAAGTAATCGATTCCTACGGACTCTTCCGCTCGGCGAGCAAAGGAGCACAGCATCCTTTCGAGCAGCAGATACGGGCTGGTGAGATTGAACTGGAAGTCTATCCCATGGGGACCCTCACCGAAAAATACCGAATGGCCGGCGCGGGAATTCCCGCCTGTTACATTCCCGTGGGTGCGGGCTCTATGGTGGAGGAAAGGACGATTACTAACTTTGAAGAGAACCGCACCGCCAGGCAGACGCGCGTGTTTGACGGGAAAACGTGCATACTCGAATTTGCCCTCAGACCCGATTTCGCTCTGATTCACGCGCATGTCGGCGATCCCGAAGGGAATCTCCGCTACAGAAAGACGGCACGGAACTTCAACCATGTCATGGCTGCCGCGGCCCGCACCACGATAGCTGAAGTCGAGCAGTTGGTGCCCGTCGGAGGACTCGATCCCGAAACAGTTCACACCCCGGGAATCTTCGTCCAGAGAGTCATCGAGGTCCCGAGAATTACGTTTGATATTACCAATCTTTGATGAATTCAAACGCGACCCGGAGGACGGCTTTGAAAAAATACGAAGGGCTTCCCCGAGAGATCATCGCTCTGAGGGTAAGCAGAGAAATAGAAGAGAATTCCTATGTCAATCTCGGTATCGGAATCCCTACCCTCGTCAGCAACTGGCTGGAAGGAAGAGACGTAATTCTGCAGTCGGAGATCGGCATGCTCAAGACCGGGACCCTGGCGGAAGGGGCTGACATCGATCAGGATCTCATCAACGCGAGCTGCCAGCCGGTGCTCGAAGTCGAGGGGAGCGTCTATTTCGACATGTGTGAGTCCTTCGCCATGATCAGAGGTGGCCACATCGATGTCACGGTAATGGGCGCGTTTCAGGTTAACGAGGCAGGCGATTTCGCCTCGTGGATGAATCCTGCCAGAGGATTGAACAGCGTCGGAAACATCGGTGGATCAATGGATCTGGCTGCGGGCGCCAGAAGGCTCCTGATTGCAATGGAGCACACAACCAATGACGGGCGCCCGAAGATCGTCCGAGAGTTGACCTATCCTGCAACAGCGAAGAAGAAAGTGAATAAGATCTTTACAGATCTGGCGGTCATCGAGGTCGTGCCGGAAGGATTGTTGTTGAAGGAAATATATCCCGGGTTGTCTGTGGAAGATCTGCAGTCGGTGACTGAGCCGAAACTTCTGGTGGCTCGCGATCTGAAGGAGATCGAGCTTTAGCAAGGAGCGCTTTATGGCAAATCAGGTGGGCAAGCGGTACAAATGTGCGAAATGCGGCGCTGAAGTCATTGTGACCCGTTCCGGCGAGGGGACGGTCAAGTGCTGCGGCCAGGCTATGGAACTGAAGAAGTAGGAATGCGTCATGAGTCAACTTGGAAAGAGATATAAATGCGAAGTCTGCGGAACTGAGGTCCTGTGTACCAAAGCCGGTGAAGGGAAGTTCGAGTGTTGCGGCAAGGAAATGAAGGTGCAGGAACCGAAACCGCTCCCGTCATCCGACTGAACAGAATCTGCACACTGTTCGGGATCCGATGCCCTGTTCTGCAGGGGGGAATGCTGTGGATTGCGGGGGCTGAACTGGCTGCAGCGGTATCCAATGCGGGGGCTCTCGGGATCATCAGTCCCTATGCAGGGATGGATGAGGGCGATGACCCACGGGAGAATCTGCGACTGCAGATACGTCGGGCGCGAAGCCTGACCTGCAGGCCTTTTGGAGTCAACATACCGCTTGATCTGCCGATGAGCGGGCTGCTGATTGATGTTGTCCTGCAGGAGAAGGTGAATATTGCCGTGACCGCCGCCGGGAGTCCGGAGCTTTTCACGGAACTGCTCCACTCGGCCGGGATTCGAGTCGTTCATGTCATAGGCTCTGTCCGCCTGGCGCAGCGGGCCGAAGCCTGCGGTGTCGATGCAGTAATCGCCTCAGGGATTGAGGCTGGAGGGCGCCTCGGCCGTGACGCCATCGCACTCTGTTCCCTGATACCCCAAGTGGTCAATGCGGTTAGGATTCCTGTGATTGCCGCGGGAGGGATCGCAGACGCCACCGGGATGGCAGCTGCGCTCAAGCTGGGCTGCGACGGTGTGCAGCTTGGCACGCGCTTTGCCGCTTCGGTCGAATCTCTGGCTCATTCGCGCTACAAAAGGGCTATAGTGGATGCGCACGACGGAGATACGGTCGTGACGCAGCAGTACGGCGTGCCGGCAAGGATACTCAGGAGCAGCCTCGATGCCGGCGCCGGTAGCCGGCTGGCACAGCTCGAGGGGGACGTGGTAAACGGAATCGCATATGCAGGTTCTTCCGCCGGATTGATCGGTGAGGTGCTGCCTGCCGCCGCCATCGTGGAAAACCTGGCAGAGTCGTTTGCAAGCCGGTTGTAGTTGTGGAGTGCGTTCATTGTTGAAAGGGAGGAGAGATGCGGAAAACAATTCTTCTTAGTTGTATTGGAATATTGATTCTGTTGCCGGCCGCGTTCGGCCAGCAGGCGGGCAAGCCTGCATGTGACCGCGCGTGCCTGGAGAAGTACCTGGACAGGTACCTTGATGCCATGCTGGCCAACGATCCCAGTCCGAGTCTTTTTGCCAGGGACTGCAGGTTCACGGAGAACGGCGTCCGCCTGCCGCTGGGCGGCGAGGGGTTGTGGGTGAACATGTCGGCAAAGGGAACATACAAGTTCTATGTGCCGGACATCGAGACTCAGCAGATTGCATTTCTGGGCACTGCGCGCGAGGGCAGCGGAAATGAGGGAGAAGGGACCCTTGTCGGGCTCGCCATCCGGTTGAAAATCGTCAACGGACTGATTACGGAGGCCGAGCAGCTGGTGGTTCGCCCGGAGAGCACCAGTTCGGCTACCGGAGGATTCACCTCGAACGTCGGAGCCGCGGTCGAAAAGATGGGGGAGCCACACCCGATCTACAGAGAAGTCATCCCCGAGGCGGAACGGCCCACGCGTGAGGAACTGATCAAGACTGCAGACTATTACTTCACAGGCATGCAGAAAAACGACGGCAAAGGGTATTATCCGTTTACCGACGACTGCCACCGCATCGAAAACGGAATGCCTGCGACGAACGTTCCATTAAAACCGGGAGAAACCAGACCTGATCCGAAGACGGCGAAAATGTACTCGGCGACGTGGGGTTGCAAGGAGCAGTTCGAGTCGGGACTGTTGAATTTTGTTACCCGGATCCGCGACCGCCGTTTTGTTGCCGTAGACCGTGAGCGGGGAATCGTGTTTGCGTTCGGATTCTTCGACCATCACAACATCAACTGGACCTGGCAGCTGGCAGAGCTTTTCAAAATCGAAAAGGGGAAGATCCGCCGGATCGAAGCTATTTTCCATCGGTCGGCCTATGGTCTGAACTCCGGCTGGAGTACCTATGAGCAGGGGATGTCGGACCAGATGCAGATCATCTATTGAGACGGCGTTGCTGTACCGGCTCTCAGCCCGGCGGGAAGCAGAACTCCCTGCCGAGCCAGGCGGTCCTGCAGGAGTGCATAATCGACCGCCCTCGGCTGAATACCCGATTTCACTGCCAGCGCAGC
>Ga0123335_1007209_pt1 | contig 12537 bp, 12 predicted proteins | sample BiotimSIPDNA_2_FD_89707 | JGI IMG/M metagenome (GOLD analysis project Ga0123335, IMG submission 89707) | Anaerobic biogas reactor microbial communites from Washington, USA - Biogas_R2 time_0 SIP DNA | ecosystem: Engineered > Bioreactor > Anaerobic > Unclassified | place: Washington, USA... | reverse complement strand
GTCCTGGCAGATGTAGACGGTTTCGACGCCGCGCAGCTTGGGGATCAGGCGCTCCCAATCGGCGGCCCGGATGCGGACGGTGACCGGCGATACGGTGGGCAGGCCCAGTTGCATCAGCGCCAGGCAATCGGTCACCCCCTCGGTGATGATCACCTTGCCGGGCCTGGCCAGCAGACAGTCCTCGTTGAACAGCAGCGCGTTGTTGATGAAATCGGCGACGTAAGGCCGCTGGTGCTCGTCGTGAACCGGCAGCTTCTTGTATTTCCCTTGCTCCCAGCCCGCGTCCGGGGTCCACGGCGTCTTGCGGCCGATCATGAACACTACCTGGCCACGGCTCCAGTAGGGAAAGACGATGCGGCGCTCGAAAAATGGCGTCAGGCCGTCCTGGCTGGTGGGACGGAAAGCGCCGGTCGCGGCGAGCTCCCGCTTGGAAAAACCGTCCTCACCCCCGGTCAGTTGGGCGACTGCGCCGGACGCATTGTCCGCATAGCCGATCAGGAGATCGTCGATGGTCTCCTCGCTCAGGGCGTATTTGGATTTCAGCCAGTCGAGGACCTCCGGCGACGCCTTGAGCCTGGCGTGGTAAAGCCTGGCCAGCGCGGTCAGCGCGTCCTTGACCCGCAGCTCAAAGGCGCGGTCGGCCTCTGTCTGGGCGAGGCGCTCCTGGCTGAGGCCATAGCGCGACAGCGGCGGCAAGCCCGCCTTCTTGGCGAGATAGTCCCGCGCCTGGCGGTGGCTGTCCGGCATCGGACCGGATTGCCCGGCGGTGACCGAGCCCGTCTGAATGAATTCCACGAGCTGCAGCACATCACCGCCGACTCCGCAGCCGAAGCAGTACCAGCCCTGCTTGTCGAGCATTACGTGAAGCGACAGGCGCGACTGGCTCTGATGATTGGGGCAGTCACACATCAGACGCTGAGCTGTTTCCCGGTTGACTCGCCCGGTCAGGAGTTCCCGGGCCACTTCACCGATATCCGTCTCGGTGACGAGCCGATAATACTCACTGACATTGCCCTCCGCATTCTTGCTCATTCGATCCCCGTAGTCGATGTTATGGCGGGCTCCGCTTGACAAGCGGCGTCCAGAAACAGGGCCAGGAAGGTCCGCCGGTCATCCTGTTTCCTCTTTTTCGCGCAGTGCGAGATGCCCCAGCGGTCGCCGACCAGGATCGTGGTCTGTCTGGCCCGGGTGACACCCGTGTAGAGAAGATTTCTGTGGTGCATGAAGGAGTGGGCCTTGTGGACCACCACCACGGAGCACGGAAACTCGGAGCCCTGGGCCTTGTGGATCGTCAGTGCATAGGCGAGTTGCAGGTCATGCTGGTTTGGAGAACCGGCATCTATTTTGATTGGAATCCCGTCGAATTCCACGGTCAGGGAGCCGTCGCGGCCGACGTCGAGGATGATCCCCATCGCGCCGTTCATGACGCCGATCTCGTAGTTGTTCCGGGTCTGGATGACCTTATCATACCGCAGGAATTTGGGACGGCGCCCCGGCAGGGTCGGCGGCGCTTCGACATTCCACAGCCGCCGTTGTACCAGACGCTGAAGCTCGCAGTTGAGGTCGCGCGTGCCCAGCGGTCCCTTGTGAGTCGGGGTCAGAAGCTGGACATCCGCCACGAGATCGAACCCGAGGCGTTCCACGAGTACATTCTCAAAAAGTTCCAGCACGAACCGTTGCGCGTCCCATTGGTCGGTGAACTGATCGACCACGTACCAGGCGCGTCGGCCTGAAGGCTCGGGTTCGCTTGTCTTACGGACCTCGCCGTTCAGAACGGCGATGCTGTTTTCCTTCAGGATGCCGGCCTGTCGTACCACCTTGTCGAGGAGCACCGTGGGAACCACTTGCGACTGAACCAAGTCCCGCAACAGATTGCCCGGTCCGACGGGAGGCAGTTGGTTGTGGTCTCCCACCAGCACCACGGCGGTCCGCGTAAGATCGATGCTCTGAAAGAGGTGCCAAGCCAGGGGCACATCCACCATCGAGACCTCGTCGACGATGATCACGTCGCCATCGATGGGATCATCCGGTCCCCGGGCGTAGTCCTTGCCGTTGAAACCGAGTAGACGGTGAATCGTGCCGGCCGGGTGGCCGACGACCTGTTCGAGACGTTTGGCGGCCTTGCCGGTGGGCGCAGCCAGCACAACGCGCAGTCCCCGTTCTTCGTAAATGGCGGTGACGGCGGACAGGGTGAAGGTCTTGCCGCTGCCCGCTCCGCCGGAGATGAGCGATATCGAATGACGAAGCTCGGCGACAGCGGCCTGCCGCTGACCCGAATTGAGCTGTGGCGCGATTTGCGCAACCATGTCGGACAGGCGGTCCTGGTCGGTGAAGTGGGGGTTTGGTGCTGTTCCGTTCCGGAAGATTTTTGCCAGGTCTTCCTCCATTGCATGAATCTCCGGTTTGGCGACGAGGAATCTTCCGTTCTGGGAAACGCAAACCAACGCCTTCTCGTCGATCAGACAGTCGAGTTCCTGCTCGATGCGGTCGCGGCTGTCGAGGACATCCATGACCAGCAGCACGTTGGCTTGATCGACCAGTTCCTCGAATTCGATCCAGCAATCGCCTTGATCCAGGGATTCGTTCACGCAGTGGAGAACACCGGCCCGGATACGCATAGTATCGTTTTTGGCGGTGCCCATCTTACGGGCAATCTTATCCACACGTTTGAAGCCGAAGCCGCGGACCTCGCGCACAATTATATAGGGATCCGCCTTGAGCAGTCCCAGCGCGTTGTTGCCGAACTTCTTGACCAGGCTCGTTACCTGGTGATGGGTGAGTCCGAAAGCGGCCAGCCAGGTGACTGCTTTGTTCGTCTCCCTGGTCTTGAGCCACACCTCTCGGAGCTTCTGCACGGCATCCGGCGACAGCCTTGCCGCATCAGCGATTCGTCCAGGATCGTCGGTGATGATCCGGTCGAAATCGTGACCAAAGCGTTCGGCGATAAGCCGGGCCTTCACCGGGCCGATGCCCTTCATTTCGGGGTGGTTGGCCAGGTAGTTGGTGAGACCGTCGGCATCCAGATCAAGGTCGTATTCCATGCCCTGAACCTCGAATTGCCGGCCGTATTTCTGGTGGGTCACCCAACAGCCTTTCAGGACAACCGGTTCATTCTCACGGGCGAAGAGCCGTCCAGCGAACGGCACTTCTTCACCGTCGACCGTCACGAGACGGCCTGCGGAAAACCGTGGGCCCGCATAGAAGACCGTCTCGACGCGGCCGCGGACGGTTACGGATTGGTTGTTTGATCTTGTCCGCATCGTCTCGATACCTTCCGGTGATACCTGTGTAGAAATTCCTCCACGAACCGGCAGGCGGCCTGTCGGTCGGAGCAGAAAAACACCGGGATGCCGAAGTCGACGACGATGGAAAGCAGTGCGCCCAGAACGGCGTTGGGATGCGCTCCGGAGCGGTAACGGCCGCCGAAAATGTCCCGGAGATCCGCTTCCACCACGACGCACGCGGCGTCGTACTGGGAAAGACGACGCAGTTCCTTGGTGAACCGTTTGCGGGAACGGATGACGGTGGAGACAAAATCCTCGAGAGTCTTTCTCTCCACCGCCACGGAATTCTCGTATTCTTGGAGGGAATAATCTCCGGCCTTAAGAGCCCGGCGCACGATTTCCGTACAGTCTGAATCGAAAACGTAGGGCTCCTGCTCCCGCGTGTCGACAACGACGGTGATCCGGTCCATGTTAGAATGGAGCCAAGGCGCTACGCGCCGCCGCGTCGTAATCGTCCACATCGTCTTCGAGAACGATGCGTCGGTTGATATAGACGTTCTCGTTTTCGCCTCGCGTGCGCTTGGTGATCTCGAGTTTGATGTTGATGAGTTTTTCCAGATTTGCCGGAAGCGCGGAAAGCTTGTCCAAGTCCAGCCCGCAGGTGTGCAGGTCCATCTTGAGCCATTTGATGTTCTCCCTGGTGGCCATGACGTTGTTGCGCCACAGGAGCCTGCCCCGGAACTTCGGGGCGAGGATGCGCAGCGTCCACTTGAGCATGGGGTTTCCCGATGTCTGAGCCCGGGTCAGTTCCACCCGCTCGACGTTCACCTGGTACTTGCCGTCCGGGATCGTCTCGAACTCGCGCTCTTCAACTTCAGCATGAGCGAAATCGTCATCGAATTGAGCGAGGTCGATGTCCTCGATGCCGCGGTGCTGATCGAATTGTCCATAGTCTTCGTTCTGCATTGTTTCTTCCTCCGTTTATGGGTTTTATTTACCGGTTGACGCAGGTTTCTCGTCCTGACCGTCCCCTAGCGCCGGAACCGACCGCGGGGCACTCGCCCTCGGCGCGGCCGCCGGCTTATTGAAAGCTTCCATGAAAGCCTGGAAATTGAGATCGATGGTTTCGGGCAGTCTGCCCGTGCGGTCGCCCGCCTCGTAATGTGGGCTGGGCTTGGTGCGCATGACCCGGCGGTAGACCGGTTTGCCGCTCTCGTCGCTCGTCACTTCCAAGTCGCAGAAGAGGATCAGGTCGACCATGCCCAGTACGATCTTTCGAGCTTTGTCGGGGAGCGTAGGGACGATGCGGATGTACTTGCCGGTCCTGGTCTCGATTTCTTTCTCCTGGGAGTGTGAGACCAGAAAAAGACCGTAAGGCAGGAAGGCCAACTTCGTCAGGACGCGATGGAACTCGTTGTTGATCAGCGCCCAGCCCTTGCCGTAACCGAGATCGGATTCGTGCTCGATCTTGAACTTCGCGCAGATATAATCGCTGCACATGCGGTAGGCGTTGTCGACCGTGTCGAGAATGACAGTCTTGAACGGGTGCTTGCCTTCGGCGATTTCGCCGCAGGCGGCAAGAAGCTCCTCCCATGTCCGGATGGGGACGTGGAAGACTTCCAACGAGTTGAGCCCGGGTTCAGTGGCGAGGAACAGAGCTTTTTCCGACCGCGAACACCAGGTCGATTTACCGATTTTGCTCGGGCCGTACACCAGCACCGTGAGATCGGCGAGATCTTGCTTCGGGGGACTTTTCTTCGTAGGCAACATGACGGTTCTCCTTTTTTATGGGGTCCTCAAAAAGCCGAAACCTCTTCGAACGAGGCCTCGTCCCGCAACTCTTCGTGCGGGGGGACTTTTTGGTACAAATTATCGATGATATTGGTGCTGCCGTCGGCGCGGCAGAGTGGAAAATAGGCGCAGGGCCTGCGGTAGTGGAAACAGAAGGCGGTGTTCTGATAGAAAACGCCGCGGCGGCGAGCGTCGAGGAAAGCCTGGGTCAGTTCCCAGAGTTCGGACTCCAGGGTCTCGAACCGATCGCGGGAAAGGTAGAGCATTTCCCGGTGGAACATGCCGGGTTCGGTGTACTTGTCCAACAGCCGACCTTGAAACTCGTCATCACTTTCCGGGAGTCGTCGCTTGGCGCCGCTTTTGCCGGTCTTGGACTTGGCGATCAAACCATCCCGTCTCGTCTCGAATTCCGCCTCGGTCTCACCGCGTCCCTGCTGAAGGCGGGCTTTGACAAGAATATTGTAGAGAACGCCCGAGATGTGAACGCCGAGGATCTGCTCCACATAGGCGGAGTAGAGGATGATCTGGAAATCGGTCCAGAGTCGTTCCAGGTAGTCGGCGTCCACCTGCGAGGCGGTCTTGTGTTCAAGCAGAAAATGCTGGTCGCCGATCCGGACGACACCGTCGACGCGGCCGGCCAACACGAAACTTCTGGACGACGCGCCGGTGGCGGGGTTGACGATGCCTCCCTCAAAGGTCTTCTCGAGGACAACGATTTCGAATTCTTCGACAGGATAACATGCGGCGTAGCCCATCATCATCGCGGAGGCCATGTGCCAGTTGCGTTTCGCATCTTCGTTCTGTGCGCGTTCGACGTATGTACGGTCGATGAAGTCGAGGACAGGCGCCAGTTCGCCACCGCCGTGCCAGATCTCCAGGCACTTGTGGATCACCGTGCCGAAGGCCAGATTGCGGTCCCGTTCCAAGGGAACGATCTCATGGATGTAGCGCCATTCGCACGCCTTGCGGCAGTTACGGAACAGGCTCCACATCGAATAGGTGGTTGTTGTCCTCGCTTCCATCACGCAGCCCCCGAAGTGTTGAGTTCAGGGCCCACGGATGGAACGCCGCCAACGCGTTCCACCTTGAAGGCCTCTTCGCCGAATTCCCGGGTGAGGAAACCGGTGAAGATGCGGGCGATGGCGCGGCCGACATCGGTCGCCGCGTCCACGACACAGGAACGTTTCTGGGTATCAAACCGAAAAGACGCGTCCAAGCGAACCAGCGAACGGCCATGAAGGCTCTCGGCGGCGATCACCGCAAGGAGAAGGGACTCTTCGACGTCCCTGATGGGGACTTTGGGATCGAAGTTGTATCGGTAAAGTTCTCTGTTCATGGTTATGCCTCCATTGCGTTCAGTACGTTTCGGTTAATACTTACCGGGAGTGGACCTGAACCGTCGGACGCTCAGAGGTAGTCCCTCAGGCCGGCGCCATCGAAGAGGGTGCGCAGCTTTTTGATGGATTCGTAGAGCGTCCCGCGGGGGATCCCGGTGTCGCGGGAGAGTTCGGTTATGGTGTTGACGTTGAGACGCCTGCATAGTTCACGCAGTTCCGGCGGGAGTTTTTCGATTGCCTGGCGGACATCGATGGATAGATCACGCAACTCGGCCGTTGAGCGTGAAAGTCCGCCAGTTAGGCGCAGATAATCCTCCTGGTCGATGGTTTCCATGCGCTCGACCGAGCCGCCTTCCTCGTCCTCGAGGCGTTCGTTAAGAGAGCAATTGCATAGGCGGTAATCCCGTAGTCCTGCCTTCCGCGCCTCGATGATGGTGGCGATCTTATGTTCCACCACGCGAGCGATGAAGGTATTGCGCTGAGCGCGGTCGGGGTTGTATTTGGGCAGGCGTTGGAGCAGGTCCAGGATCATTTCCTGCTCCAGGTCCTCGCGGTCGGAGTCGGTCAAACCAACACGTCCGACCAGTTGTTTTGCCTTGAATTTGATGATCTGAACGGCATACTCGTCAATTCCTTCACAATGTTTGATACCCATCTGAGCCTCCTCGGGGCCGAGGAGGAGCTCGTGCGGGTGTCAACCTGTGCCGGAATGAACGCTCTACAGAAAAAGAGCAGAGGGGTTGCGAGTACGCCGGTATCGGCGACACCCACAACGACCTCCGCTCTGCGGCCAGTCTGTTGTCTGGTGCTGGACCGTTTTCTATTGCCGGGTCTGAATCAGACCCGAACCTCGTCCGTTACGGTCATGCGGACGGGCAATCCGTTGTCGATCCTGAGCTCCTGGATCGAGAGAGAGCGCTCCCGATCAAAGACCTCAAATAGTTCCGCCACCTTCTTTTTCAAGGCAAAGCCATCGTTGCCGCGGGATTCGTTCGGCTTGTTGTCCTTGCCGAACAGGAAAAGCCGCAGCACGGTGGGCGGAGGATCGAAAACCGGCTCGCCGTTTTGGACGCGCAGTCCCTCGACCCTCCCGTAGTTGATCTCCTGCATCAGCTCGACCAGGCGTTTTCTGGCAGGAGTCAGAGCCGCCTTTGTCACGACATTGGGCATGTCACACCTCCGGTCTGGCCCTCTGGGCAAAGAAAAACCCCCGAGAGACTGGCCCGGCGAAAGGCTTTCTCGAGGGTTGCTTCAGCGCTCTGAGGGCGTTGTTGCCTAAATTAATTGGTCGCCGGACCAAGCCTTCAAAGGGAAGGCGTGACAACCGACGTCGCGGGCGCGACAGGAGGCGTCGCAGAAGAAAAAATCAGAATATTATGTGGTCCAGGTGGTGGGTTGATCGGGTTGGTAGGATAGGAACTCCCCGATCTTTAAGGAGTTTGTCAGATGCTGCCAAAGAGGCTCGTGTTCTTTCTTGATGGCTTTCAGTGCACGATGGATGGCGGCTGAGACAGACTGGCGAGCGCGTTCTCGGTCACTTGATGCTTCACGGTTCTCCCCGTGGAGACCGGTGGACCGAGTGATTTCCTTAATAAGCGCTTCACGCTCCTCATTGAGTCTATCTTTGCGGGCAAGGTCATGATTGGACTCGGCTTCCGCAAGGTCCTCGTCTATTTCTGTGATTCGTTCCCTGTACTCGCGGCGTGCTCGGTCGTCAATGACTTCGCCGGCGGAGCCGAGGACAATGGGGTTGTCCTTGCCTGTGCCAGCACCCCTCAGCGTTGCGGCGTGAATGTCTTGGCCACCGCTTTGAAGGAGTCGGCAGATGTAGGTCATACCTACGGAATCCCCGATGCTTTTCGGGACACCGTCATAGACAGCAAGCCAGGTCTTTCCCTGCTTCTGAAATACCCGCCGATCTTTCGGATGATCTTCGGACATTAGAAACTCAACAACACCCAGAATACCAATCCAATCAATCGAGAAACTCCTCAGGTCGAGGGCGTTATCCATGGCGGCAACGATGATCCCCGAAGCATCCAGTATCCGTCTCCCTTCGGGAGAGAGTGCAACGCCACGGGGCGTCAACATAGCTATTCTTTGGGATCGTGGTGATCGTTCCAGACGTTGACATCTGGATAGGAAATCTTTCTGGTCCGCGTTCATGATCGAAAAATAAACGTTCAGGCTGCCGATGCCTTCGACACTCTTCTGGCCCAGCGGAATCAAACCGTCGTGATTCTCAAGACCGCTTCCACTGATGCCATTATCGCGACGGATCGCCGCCGCAAGCTTTGGGAGGGAGACATCATACTGCCGGATGTCGTCTTCGGTAAGGGGTATCGGGTCGAAGTAGTTGTCTTCGTTTGCAACCCCAAACATACCCTTGGAAGTCTGCCGGACAATCAGGTCACCCCCAGGAGGCAGGTGTTTCGGACGTGGAATCTCCGTGGCCCTTGATGTTTCCCGCAGGATTCCCTCCGCACGAAGAGCCCTGAGTTCCTCATCCGAGAAGCGCTCAAATTCCCTATGGAAAAAGACGGGGCACTCGATCTGGTCGAGGCGCTGGAGTACAAAATGGAGAAGCGTCTCAGTCAATGACGATCCCCCAGTTTCTTAAATAGCGGAATACGTCTTCGGCATGCGTGGCCCGCTTGAACTTGATCTTGTTGGTGCCGGAGAGTTCGATGCGTTTCCCCCGCCGGTCGTCGGGGAACATGATCTTAAATACAGCCCGGCGGATCGTTCCTCCTGGCAGACGCTTGCGGAGATAGTTCTTTTCCAGCGTCTCCATCACGTTTTTCGAGCGAACAACGAAGGATGGGCCGTGCGTTTGTTGGATGTTGAAATGAAGCTCAGCGAGGAAGGCCGAGTGATCTTCGTCAACCGGCATATCGAAGTCATCTTCCGCTATCCTCGAGAGATTGAGCCGATCCGCCGATCCGGGCAAGTCGAAGAAATCTTCGTCCTTGAGGCAACACTCGGCAAACGCCTTACGAAGTGCGGCCTCCTCCTTCTCAAAACCGGCCTCGATTTCCACCTGGCCGGTCTCGTTGTTGTAGCTGATGAAATCCTGCTGCGCGGGACGCAGGATGGTCGGCGAGACTTTTAGACTTGTGCTTGTTCCTTTGAAGATCAGTTCCGCCTTGACGCGCTTCTCGTGGTAGACGATGAAGTTAGTATATGCGCCTTCCTGATAGTGCCGGACGAGAACACGGTCGCTGTTTTTATGATCCTTGAACACTTCAGAGAGTTTTGTTTGGAAGTCGCTGGAAGCTGCATCCGCATCAACGATGCCCGCTGCCGATTTCCCGCGGAATATTGTGAAGCGTTCCGCGCGCCAGAGATTATATCGATCATACGCAAGGGTGAAAGCGTCCTCGTTCTCGCTTCTGATTTTCAGGCTCATGCATTCGACCGGTAATTCTCCATTGCCGTCCGGTGCGTATCCGCATTCGTTACAGGCGGCCACGATGTCTTCATGGCCTCGCTCGGTACAGAGGTCAAAAGCCATGTAGAGGCTTTCGAGCAGATCGTCTTTGCCATCTCCATCGCCGTTGACAAGGAATTCCTTGAAGCTCGGAACGTCAAGAGATGCGACGTCAAGCCCGAGTCGGCCATCCCAAAGGCCGACGAAGTTGCGGAGGATGGCCTCTTGACCCTGGAATTTGTCCAGGAAGCGATCCGCGTTGAAGATTCGATGTTTGAGCTTCCCCATTCTCTCTTACCTCCCTTGTCTGTGCCGGACGGTTACGACCTTGCCAATTATGCGCATCCCGTCGTCGGGTCCCACGGGGATCGGTCGATGCTTCGGATTTTCCGGTCTTAGTTCAATCTTTTCGTCACGGATGAAAAACCGCTTCACCGTGGCCTCATCATTGAGCATCACGACCACGATGTCTCCGCTCTCAGCCACGGGCTGTTCGCGGACTACCACCAGATCGCGTTCTTTGATCCCTGCATTCACCATACTGTCGCCCACAATCTCGAGGGCGAAGTACCTACCTGAGCTTATAATGCTGCCTTCGACCATAATTTCACCGAGGATATTCTCCGCAGCGAAAATCGGTTGACCGGCGGAGATACGCCCAACAATAGGAATGGCTGTCATGACCGCAGGCGTGTCCTTCAACTCGCGGACGATCGAGATGCTTCTTGCCTTCCTTGCCTCGCGTTTCAGGTATCCTTTGCGAACGAGCTGGCTCACCTGGTCGTGAGCGCTCGCATGGGATATCCCAAGGATATCCGCCAGTTCCTTCATGGTCGGGGGAAATCCCCGATGGTTTATAAATCGGCGTATTTCCTCTAAAGTATTAAGCTGACTATCGCTTATTTCTTCAACAGGGCGTCGCCCTCTGCCTTTATGTTCCATTTCGATTACCTCGGACTTCCTGGGCGTTGAAAAACACACGAGTAAAATATCCAGCAGCACTTATGGAGTGCATTTTAATTTTCTATATCGCCCTGATAGTTGTCAGGTCAATATAGAATTGTACACAAGATCAAAAGATTGTTCAAGTATGCGAAAGGAAAGATTGATATGTGAAAAGGTCATCAAGAATGAGGCCGGAACTAGTGCACAGGACGCCTAATCGATGCGGCTTTTTTGTAGTTGGATCCACATTTTCCTCTGACGGTGCCAGTGGAGCACGGCGGCAACCGGCCGCAAATCTCTCTCATAGATTCGATCACGGCCTTTGGTTGTGTTGGGAAGACGGAGGATATCCTCCTGGATATCCGGGGCGAGATTGAGAAGATTCATGACCTGTGTCATCCGAGCACGGGTTACATAGCCGAGGCGGGCAAGATCTGCATAGTCCTGAACCTCGCCTCGACGAATCAGGTCTTGGAAGCGAATCGCTAAAGCGAGCAGTCTGGCTATACGGGGAACATTCCCCTTGTCGGCGACATCGCCTGATCCCTCAGGGCGTGTATTGCCGTTCTTCCGTTTGTTTCTCGGTTGGAAGGTAAAACTCGCTTCAAGGTGCTCTGCGCTATTGTTATAAGATTTCCTTGAGTCCATGTTCCTCCAGCATGCGGTCCTCGCCTCCCATGCACAATGCCTTGATACCCGGGGAGCGAAAGGTCACGGTGACTTTGCCGTCGCGCCCATCGTAGGAGACACGCTCGATAAGGATCTTGAGAATCTTTGCCTGCTCGCGTGGTGCGAGTGATTCCCATACGGGATCGAAAGAGTTGAGCGCTTTCTCCAGGTCTTCCTCATCCAGGGTCTTCCTCTGGATGGTGATAATTTCCTCCCGAATAACGGTCATCCTCTGTTCCAGAAAGCGTATCCGGTCCTGAAGGTCGGCCATTTGATCCGTGACCAGCCGGCTGTCGGTGCGTGAGACCGAATTGTCGCTTACAAGGGCATGGAGTCTGTCATCCAACCTTTTGAGCTCGCGCTCGTTCGCCCGGCGCTCGATTTCGAGTTCATGCAGCCGTTTTTCTTCCTGCGCCCTCGCGGCGGATAATGTCTTCGAAAAGACGGTAACATTTGAACCAAGCCCCCGGATGTAATTGACCACCGCAGTCTCGATCTCGTGGGCGTTCAGGGATTTTGTGGGACAAGCCGTCCAGCCCCGCTGCTGGGCGTTCAGACAGACATAGTAACGATAGCATTTACCGTTCCTCACGGTGTAGGAATGCACCATGGCGGCTCTGCACGGTGCACAATAGAGCAGTCCTCTCAGCAAAGCCCCATATTTATTGCGTACATCCTTGCCACCGGAGCGGCCATTGTGTCTCAGAGTGTCCTGAACCCGTTGCCAAAGATCAGGATCCACAATCCCCTCATGCTCTCCCTTGTAAATAGTTTCCTTGTAATTGACGTTGCCCGTGTAGACAACGTTGGTCAGCAATCGAAAGAGGCTGTTCTTCGTGAAAGGATTCCCGCCGCGGACATCCCCTCGCTTGGTGGTCCACTGCTTCTTTCCCCATTTGCGGTGTTCGAGTTCAAGCACAACAGGCATTAAGGCCCTGTGATCCATGTAGAGATCGAAAATAGCACGCACTCGGGCGGCCTCATCTTCATTGACGATCAGACGTCCCCCTTTGGGATCCAAGTCGTAGCCCAGAACCGGCGTGCCGCCGATCCATTTTCCTTTTTTGCGGGCGGCGGACATCTTGTCCCTGGTGCGCTCCGAGATAATCTCCCGTTCGAATTGGGCGAAGGAAAACAGGAT
>Ga0123335_1007208_pt1 | contig 12539 bp, 3 predicted proteins | sample BiotimSIPDNA_2_FD_89707 | JGI IMG/M metagenome (GOLD analysis project Ga0123335, IMG submission 89707) | Anaerobic biogas reactor microbial communites from Washington, USA - Biogas_R2 time_0 SIP DNA | ecosystem: Engineered > Bioreactor > Anaerobic > Unclassified | place: Washington, USA... | reverse complement strand
CCTGGCTTACCCAGAAAACCTTTGGTTACAGCGCCGATGAACGACGGCTGATCTTCGGCCTCAGCAACGCACAGGCAGCAGCCACTCTGGCCGCAGTGCTCGTCGGCTACAATGTCGTTCTGGGTCAGACACCAGAAGGCGAGCCGATTCGTCTTCTCGGTGAAAGCGTGCTCAATGGCACGATTCTGATGATTCTGGTTACCTGCACCATCGCTTCTTTTTCAGCCCAGAAGGGCGCCGAGAGCATTGCACTCGATGAAAATCTCGAAGAAAAATCGAGCCGTGCCACTACCGAAGAACGCATACTTATTCCCATAGGTTATCTTGAAAGCGCTGAAGAGCTGGTAAACTTGAGTGTTACCGTTAAATCAAAAAGCAATACAGCTGGTCTTTATGCCCTGACAGTCATCGATCATACCAGCAGTGATGAAATCGCAGAACGCGATGCCAACAAAATTCTCGATCTCGCCAAAAAGACCGCGGCGGCAACTGATACCAAACTCAAAAGACTTTTGCGCTACGACCTGAACATAGTTAACGCAATAACCGGCATAGTCAGGCAGCACAAGATCACTGATCTGATTCTGGGCCTGCATCATCAGAAGGATTTATCAGAATCTTTTCTCGGTAACGTTACCGAAGGCATTCTCGCACGTTGTAATACGACAACGATGATTTATCGGCCGGTACAGCCTCTTTCGACGATAAAACGCGATATCGTCATAGTACCTGAAAATGCTGAGCGCGAAATCGGATTTCCGTTCTGGATGACCAAAGTCTGGAACATCGGCCGCAATACCGGCTCCAGGCTGGTTTTTTACGCGCCGGCACGCACCATAGAATATCTCAAGGAAATACATCAGCGCTTTCCGATTGAAGCTGAATTTATCGAATTCTCAGAATGGGACGATTTTTTGATTCTGTCACGCGATTTCAAACCAGATGACAGCCTGATGATCATTCTCAGCCGCAAAGGTCATCTTTCTTACAACACCAACATGGCCAGAATTCCGCAATATCTCAACAAGTATTTCAACCGCAACAATTTCATACTGGTTTACCCGATGCAGCTCGGAATTTCATTCAATACTGAATTCGACCTTGGCAACCCGTCATTTCTCGAACCGATAATGGAAAACTTCGAGCGTCTCGATGAGCTCGGCAAAACAATTGTCAAACTGTTTCGAAAAATCGATCGCCGCAAATAATCGAGCAGTCAGGCAATACTTGACTTTGCCGGACAAAAGCAGGAAGATTTAGTAATAATGAACCGGCAGGAGATATAACCATGAAAATTACAGGAAAATTCGCCATGACCAAATTGCTGGCAATCGCAGTACTGGTATTTGTTCTGGTCGCAGTAATCGCCTCTGCACAGAACCAGAAGCCACCTCTTGAAAAAATCAACGTATTCGCCGTGGTATCGCAGAACATCGAAAGTGCTTTTACCGATGCAGCAAAAGCGCTGAAAGAAGAAGAAGGCCTCGAAGCATTTCCGACACTCGGCTACCAGATTCATTGTACGCTGTATATGACGCAGTATCCTGAGGGCACTAAAGACAAAGTTCTTGCCCTGATCGAAGAACTGGCCAGCAATACCCGTGAATTCGCGGTTAACAGCACCGGCCTCGAAATCACTTCTGGCAACTGGTATTTTATGAATATCGAACGCAACCGCAATCTTCAGACTTTATCTGATTCTGTCGTTGAGATGCTGGCTCCAATGCGCGCCAAATCTGATTTCGTGCCAGACTGGGCCAAGGAGTTTCCGACCAAAGTCGAGTATATATCAAAATACGGCAGCCCCAATGTCTACAGCGAATTTAACCCGCACCTGACCTTTCTCGCCAAAAGCGACGAAGAAAAACTGCAGAGATTCAATAAAAAGCATGCTGACAGCGATTTTGCCAAAATCATTGGCGGCAGCGTGGTTGCCATAGGCGCTGGAATCGCCGACCGCGACGGTCAGATCAAAGAACCCTGGAAAGTGTTTCCGCTCAAGAAAGCTGAATAATTCAGCCCATCCAGATTACAATTGTGAATTCATGGCGTTTTAACACGTTTGCCCGGTTCCATGCTCAAAGTGCTGTGCATTTTTCGGAAATTTAAGTTACAATTCTGTTTTACCGACATGACCGATCTGCTATGATCATGGCAATTCCTGACCGTCTAACGCAACGACAATGAAAACAGAAGCAACAACCGATTCACCGAAACAGAGTTTTCTGGACAAACTTCTGACGACTTTCAATCTTTTTCCGGAGTTCAATGAAACCGCTCTGGCCGAAAATCCGGCAGAGGTAATGAATGCATGGCGGGAAAGGGCTCTGATTATTGTCGTTTTTGCGTCCCTGATTGCCAACCTGCCAGTGGCTCTGGCCGCCGTAAAAGGTGAGTTCAAAATTATACCGCAGTGGGCAGCTGATATCGTCATTATAATATATCTTCCATGTATCGTTTTTTCGCTGGTCAGGAATATTTCTCTTTTTACGAGAATTCATATGCTTCTTGGCGCCAAAGCACTTATCGGTGCCGTTCAGCTGATCACCACCCAGCTGATCGGAGGGGGGCGTCTGACACTCGCTTTTCTGCCGGTAACCGCTCTAGTTCTCGGCGGCACAAGAGCTGCCGGAAACATACTGCTGCTGTGCATCCTGATCATCGGATCGATCACGTATGCGATAACTTCCGGTGCAATTGTACCGGCAGCGACGCATTACGAAAACATCACGACCGGATACTGGATATTTCAGTTCTTTGTCTGGCTTGGCGGAATTATTCCGCAGCTTTACCTCATGGGGCATTTTCTGGCACTTCAGGATAGAACCGTTGCGGCAGTAAGCGCGGCCCGTTGCAGAATTAACGCCGAATCGGAACGAAATCGCCGTCTTGAATACGAAATCAACAGAATCGGTGAAGCAGAAAGACAAAAACTGGGTGCGGAGCTCCATGACGGTTTGTGTCAGCACCTGGCTGCCACTCTTCTGCATTGCAGCACTCTTGAATATAGAATGAAGGATGCGACCTCCACGCATCTTGTGCCGGTACAAGGAATTCGCGAGGCGATAGAACGGTCTATCGGCATGGCGTATGAAGTAGCAAGAGGCTTATGTCCCGTGCGAATCGAACCTGACTCCATGATTCCCGCATTACAGGAACTTTGCCAGAAAACCAGGCAGAGAAGTGAGATAAGCTGCAAGCTTCAGGCAGACCGAAATATCAGAATACCGTCGCCGGAAGCCGGCCTGCATCTATACCATATTGCCGGCGAGTCAGTGATGAATGCCATCAAGCATTCAGACTGTTCGCGTGTTACCATCAAACTTGTCGGCAACAACAACGAAATCATTCTTGAAATCGCGGATAACGGCCGGGGAATGCCCCCGGAAAATGAACCCACCAGAGGGATGGGTTTGAATATCATGAGACATCGCGCCAGGCTGATAGGTGGAATTCTTGAAATAAAGAGCAACGAGACAGGTGGAACCAGCATAATATGCTGTTTGCCCACGTCAGAAAGTAAAGCATGAACGAGACAATCATGATCGTCGATGACCATCCGCTGGTTCGGGATGGGCTGCATCAGCTTCTTTCTGCGGCCGGTTTCAACGTTGTCGGGCAAGTGGAGGATGCAGACAGTTTATTGACGCATCCGGCTTTCGAAAAATGCGATCTTTTTATTGTCGATCTGTCACTTGGCGAGGCGAGCGGTCTCGAGCTGGCCGGCAGACTGTGCAGATTGGAGCGTTGTGTATTGGTTTATTCCATGCACGAAACTTCCAATATCATTCGTCAGGCGTTGGAGGCGGGAGTCATGGGTTACGTCAGCAAAAGAGAGACGCCGACCATTCTGCTTGCCGCCATAGAATGCGTTTTTTCCGGAAAAATATATCATAGCCCGCGGGTAATGGAAATTTTGTCAGACGCAGACCCGACGGAAGAGCTCAGCGATCAGCAGAAACAAATTTTCCAGCTGCTCGGCCGCGGCCTGGCGAATGCCGCGATTGCTCAGGAACTCGGCATCAGCGTGCGAACACTCGAATCATATTGCGTCAGGATAATGAACAAATTGAATGTCAATGGTATTAAACAGCTTAGACAACAGGCGATTCTCGCTTGCAAAAATGACATATTCGATGGTGGACAGGCCAAATAACGATTTTTTTTGTCTGACAGGCCGTTAAAAAAATGAGAGGGAAATCCCTCTTCTTTTTATTTTTACCTGCTGCCTATACTTCTCCATAAGTGTCAAAACTCTTGTTTTGCCATTGTACGTTGCTCGATAATCCGGTGCCGGGCGAAAAAACGATAATCATGTTTCTGCCGGAATGAAGCAAAGAGTCTGAATCGCAAGGAGAAACACAATGAGTCTGCTGAAAACCTGGAAAAGGCGCATTTTGCGAAGTTTTGTCAGAAAAAGTACCGACAAGGGTGTTTTCAACAAAACCTGGAAAAAAATAGCCACCGGCATCGCCGGCCTGGGTTTTTTGGCTACGGGCAATCTGGTCTGGGGGCAGCAGAGCATTATTGAGGCATTTGACGGTAACAGTACGCAGGTGAACCTGGATTATGACAATTATAACAATAAAAGATTTCACATCACCACGCAGAAGATTTCCGGAACGAACGCCTTCAATTCATTCAGCAACTTCAACCTTGTCACCAACGAAACCGCTAATTTTTACCTGCCGAATGGCACCACCAATCTAATAAATTTCGTCAAGTCGAAAATCGAAATAGACGGCACCATTAATGCCATAAAGAACAACAAAATCGGCGGTAATCTCTTTTTTCTAAGTTCTCAGGGCATGGTTCTCGGCAGTTCCGGCGTAGTTAACTGTGGTGCTCTCTATGCCATGACACCGACTACAGACTTCATGGACAAATTTGTCGGCGGCGCCGGCCTGGATATCGAAGACAAGGCTGCCGAAATTGCGCAGATTACTTCGCGACAATTCGTTAACCGCAACGACGTGTTGCTTGACGAAGGCGTTCCGTTGAATGCAGACGGCTCAATCGTGATTGCCGGCAGAATCAACGCCATTGACAACGTCGGCGTTTACGCCGGCAGTGTGACCCTCGAAGGCAGTGGCCGAATCGATACGGGTATCACCAATTTTTCCGCACTGGTAAACACCGACAATATCTGGAAACAGGATGCAAACGGCGATTTTAACGGCGAGCCAAAGCTTGATGTAAGTATTTCCGGGCTCGTCATGACAACCAACGACGATGGCAATGTTGAGCTGGTTGCGGTCGCCGATAATCTTGGCAAAACCTCTTCATCTTCGCTCGGGTCAGGCGGATTCACCTCTTTTACCAAATCCGAGGCAAAAGCCGAAGTTACCGTCAAAGGCACGGTAAATGCCAAACGCGACGCAAACTTTGAAGCAGTCGCCGTCAACGGCACTCTGAAAAGCATCAGAAACATATACGAATATGGCACCAACAGAGATCTTAAGACGTTCGTCGATACCGACGGAATTTCGTCAACCGAAGCAAAGGTCGAAGTCACTTCCACAGCGAGAATCAATGCCGACAAAGATGTTTCTCTGGCGGCCACTTCGCTCAATTTCTACAAGAAAAAGCTCACCCCCAAAGACATCGGTGTGCAGATTGCCGGCATGGTTACACCGATCAACGTCAATGCCGAAGTCGCCGTCATCGACAGCAAATCCAGCGTCAAGGTCAACAGTGGGGCGATAGTAACCGCGAAAAAGAACATAAACGTTTCGGCATCAAGCGAGACCGATGTGGTTGTCGGCGCCGGCACCTCCATCGCCAAGGCCCTCGACGCATCAAGCGGTGCCTGTGCCGGTGTCGTCTATGCCGACACCAACTGTGAAGCGAATGTCGAAATCAGCGGTACCCTCAATGCTGGCACCACCGGCGATACGACGGCCGGCGACATTATCCTCGACAGCAGCGCCGACAGCATTCTCGACGCCAGCGCCGCCGCCAAAACCGGCAACGACAAATCGCTGCTCGCCACCGGCATCGTTATCGCCGGTGTCAGCAATAAATCCGAGATCAAGATCAACTCAACCGCAACGGTCAATGCCAGACGCGATGTCATTGGCAGTGCTTACTCAGGCAGCGATGTCGCCACCGATGCGAGCGTCGAAGCCGCTGACGATACCGCAGTTGGCATGGCGGTCAATTTTACCGATTACAATTCTTCGGCCAGAGTCGATATGCAAAAGACCATCACCGCGCCGGGCAACATCGACTTTAACGCAACCAATCTGGTTACGCAGAATACCGTGGGCGCTTCGAGCGGCATCGGCTATTCAAAGTTTTCGGCGGCAGTGGCTAACCTGCAGAGCAGTCTGATTTCCAGCCTGTTCGGCATGAGCAAGCTCACCTCAAAATTTACCGGTCCGCTCGACAAACTTGGTGAACAGTTCAGCGCCGCCGGCGCCGTGGCCTTTACTCAGGGCAGCCATAACGCCACCCTGAACGTAGGCAGCAATATCAATCTTACCGCAGGCAAAGACCTGATTCTCAAATCCTCATCAGTGATCGAAGACATCGCTTTTTCGGCAGAAAGCGGTGCCAGCTCGGGCAGCGGTGAAGGAGTCAACCGAATTTCGGTCAGCGCCGGGCTGCTTTATAGCGATATTTCACAGAACTCAACCGTGCAGATCGCCGATGGAACAAACGCCGCACTGAAGGGCAAAACCGTCAGCATCAGCAGCGAGGCTAAAATTGAATATAACCGCTTCAACCGCATGATCGATGCGATCCTGGACGCAGTACTGCAACTCAAGCAGGAAACGCTCAACAGCAGTCAGCTTGCTCTTGTCAATGCGGTAGAAAACGCTTATAACACAATCAAGAACAGACTGTCGGGCCTCAACGCTGAAGGAATGAGCAAATCCGAAAACATCAGCAAGTTTCTTGATGCGATGCAGTCGATGCCCGAGATGATCACTGCTCTCAACGGTCTCATCGCCGGTGAAAACCGCGTTCTTTCTCTGGCCGCCAAAATAGTCACCTCCGCCGCCGACTTTTCCTCCTACAACAACTTTCTCAATACCTTTGTCGCTGCTACAGCCAGCGGTGAAGACAGCACCGAAAATCAGGATGTCGGTTTTTCCGGTTCCGCCGCTCTGACAAGCTTCAAGGCCGTAAGCGACGTGCTGATCGGGCGCAATGTGACCGTTCAGGCAGTTTCACCAGCCGTCGATGCCGCGATAAATATCGATTCGCTGGTAGACGTCGACATGATCAACAGTGCCGGCTATCTGATGCCGACTTCAGGCAACTCGGGCGCAAAATCCATCGGCGGCACCTATTTCAGGCAGGAATTCATCTCTTCAGCGCGGGTCATGCTGCCTGAAGGCGTTAAAATTGATGCCGGCGCCAGAAATGTTTCGATCTCGGCAACCAACGACGCCAAAACGATTACCGGCGCTTTCGCCACGTCGCAGGCCGGTGCCGGGCTACAGGGCATGGTTACCCACCTGACCGGCGACAACGACGCTCTGGTTTATATCGACAACGAAGCGAACGTTTCCGCGACGAAAGATCTCAAGCTCAACACTCTGAACAACACCAAAGTCATCAACCTGGCCGGTTCGGTGATGATTTCGAGTTCGGTCGGAGTCGGCATAGGCGTCGCCATCAACGATTTCGTCAAAAACAGCATTGTCTTTGTCGGCGATATCGACACCCTGTATCAGGATTACCTTGATGAAAAGAGCGGCACAAACAAATCGACCACCACCAACAGCACTCTGAACCTGACCAACACTAAAATCACCCTGAGCGGCAAAATGGCAGCCCAGGCAAAAAGCGTCGGCGGCTTCATTTCGGCCGGCGTTGCCGGCGGCATCACCAAAAACGACGACAGCGGTGAAGAGAGCCCTCTTGACAAGATAACGAGCAAGATCGACATGATCGAGGGCAAGGTTGCCGACAGCATCAACAAGGTTGCCAGCAAGTTCTCAGGAGTCACCGATAAAATTTCCGGGGCGACCTCGCAAACCGAATCTTCGGGTTCGCACACCAATCCCAGTGTCACGCTTTCAGTTGCCGGCAGCGCCGGGCTGAATTTTATCGAAAACAATACCAGAATCGATATCAGCGGCATAACCGTCGATCTGAACGGTATGGCAGGTTCGAATCTTGACGCGACTGCCGTTAACAATTCAGACGTCATGGCCTTCGCCGGCGCCGCCGGCATAATGTATCAGACCGCGACAAAAGACACATCAGGCACGAGCGTTGGCATTACCGGCGCGGTCGGTCTCAATTCAATCAAGAACAATACCGCCGCGACCTTAAAAGACAGTAGCATCAACAAAGCCGATAAATTGAAGGTCTATGCGCTTAACGGCGGCACCAATGTTGCCGGCGGGCTTGGACTTCAGGTTTCAAAAAATTCCGGCAACGCCAACGGGGCGTTTACTCTGGGCGGCTCCGTTTCTCTGAACATGATCGATAACAATGTCAAAGCCGAGCTCAAAAACACCGGCATCACCGGCCTCAGCTCTCTGAAAACCGACGTCAATGTCGCCGCTTATGAAAGCGACATGCAGATAACCGGAGGCGTTCAGATCACGGTCGGGCAGCAGAGAGGTGCGTTCGGTGCAGCAGTTAACGTGGCAGACATAACCAACAATGTTTCCGCTACGATTGATGGCGGCATTTTCAACCACGTAAACAATGTAAAAGTCTCGGCTCTTCAGGCACTGGCCCAGATCAACGGCGCCCTGACCGCCGGCGTTGTTTTAGGCACCAGCAATTCGACTGCAATCACCGGTGCCATGATTTACAACAGACTTGCAAACAATCTTACGGCGGCGATAAACGGCGCCAGCATTACGCCTTCCGGTGACGTGACGGTTATTGCCCAGGATTATCTGCTCGGCGAGACCACTACCGGTTTCAGTCAGGTTCTCAATCGAGCCGATTCAGGAGTCAGCTCTTTCATTGATACCGATGGCGGTGATTACTACGATGTCGATGCCTCCAACGATGTTGACGGCTCTTTGGCAACCCCTCTGAAAGATCAGATTAAAAAGGGCTCGTTGATCGTTTCGGGAGCGATGGCGATCAGCGTGGCAGATGTTGCTGTCGGTGCTGCCGTTGCGATCAACGATATAGACAACCGTTTTGCTGCCCGTATCGATAACAGCACGATCTCCAATTCCAGCAAAAAGGTCGAAACCAATGCCAAAGCCGACACCTTTCTGGTCGGCGCGGCCGGCGGGGTGGCTGCCAGCACCAAATACGGTGCCGGCGGCGGCTCGGTTGTCTGGAACGATGTAAATTCAGTCGCCGTAAGCGGTATCACCAATTCAACGCTGACTTCAAAATTTGTTAAGGCTCAGGCGGGCAATGACTCACGCATCATCGGTCTGACCGGGCAGGTCTCCGCCGGCAAAGGCGCCGCCGTCGGCCTCACTCTGGCTTACAACAAGGTTACCGGTGGTGCCGACGCCTTCAGTCTCGGCAATAAAATAACCGGTTCCGGTATTACCGGTGGTTCGCAGATGCTGGTCAACGCAGCCAATAACGGCGAAATACTCGGTCTTGCCGTATCGGTGCCGATCGGCAGTGATGCCGGCATCGGCGGCGCTCTGTCGATAAACGAGATTGCCAACGACAGTCTCGCCAGAATCGACAATAAGTATGAAAACAGCGCCGGCACGACCATAACTGTTGCCGGTTCGCATGCAAGCCAGTTTGAATCGCTGGATGTCAAAGCCGAAGACAACGCCGATATCAAATCCATGGCCGGCGGAGTTGCAATAGGCGGTACCGTCGCCGTTGGCGGTGCCGTTGCTTATAACGACATCGGGGGCACAACCGGAGCTTCTGTCAGGAATGTCACAATTGCGGCCAAAAATGTTCTGTTACTAGGCAAAAACACTGCCGACATCTGGACTCTCGCCGCCGGTTGCGGCGGGTCAGGCAATGTTGCCGTACAGGGGTCGGCGGTGACCGGGGAAATCTCGCGAACCGTTTCGTCCACCTTTGAGAACGTCAATGAAAATCTGCCTTCTTCAAGTATCGATGTGTTGAGTGAAAGCAGCGGCGAAATCAACAGCAGCGCTGCTGTGCTGGCAATCGGCGCCAATGCCGGCGTCGGGGCCGGAGTGTCTGTCAACCGCACTGCTGATACGGTCAGTTCGTCAGTCAATGGTGGCACTCTAAATGTAAAAGATCTCGAAGTGAGAGCCAAAGGCAGCCAGACGATCAGAACCGCCGGGGCCGCCGGGTCAGGCGGTGCCTATGCCGGCGTTTCGGGTTCAGTCTCGGTCAATATCATCAATAATGCGGTCAGCGCATTGATCAAGGGTAATGCCTCGGTTACCGCCAACGACAACATCGGAGTCGTGGCACAAAGTGACGAGACCCTGCTCAACTATGCCGGCATTGTCAGCGGTGGTCTGGTCGGCGTCGGCGCCGGCCTCAGCATCAATGACATTCAGGGCGGCAGTAATGCTTACATCGAAAACTCGACCGTCAAAGCACTGGGCAACAGCAACACCGGCGTCTCTCTCAACAACGGCATTTCTGACACCGCGATGAACAATGCCTTTATCGACGATACGACGGTGAATGCCCAATATACGCTCGAAAACAAGCGCACCGTTTCGGCAAAAACAGGCCTGGTCGTTGACAGTTCGGCGACTCACACCCTCAAATCCTTCGTGGTCAACGCTGCCGGCGGCGCCGCCGCCGGTGCCGGCACCGTCAATGTCAGCCGCATTACCGGCAGTACCGGCGCCAGAATTTCGAATACCCGAATACTCAATGGCGCCAACGCCGATGTCAGCGTCAATGCCGGTGATTACAGTAATCTTTCGGGCTTTGTCGGTTCGGCCGGTCTCGGCGGCACCGGCATCGGCCTCGCCGCTGATACCGGTATTGTCAAGCGCACCACCACGGCAAAACTCGACGGCATAATCTCAGATAGCACTTCGACTTCGGTTGCCCGCGACGTTTTGGTCAAGGCTGACGCCAAACTCGGCATTTCGGCCGTTGATGCCGGCCTTGCCGTCGGGGCAGGCGGCAACGCCATTGCCGGCACCCTTGCCACCAACATCATGCAGAGCAATACCGAAGCGATTGTCAACAATGCGAATCTCACAGTCAAGAGCCTGTCGGTCATGGCCGCGCACAAAGCCAAAACCAATATCGCCGCCGGAGCGGTCTCAGTGGGTGTCAACGGGCTTGGTGGCTCGCTGGGGGTAAACTCGGTGAAAGACACGGTCAAAGCCGAGATAACCGGCAGCACTATCACCATGCAGAGCAGCGGTGCGGGTAAATTTGAAATACAGGCGCTGAACGATGTGACTCTGAACACCATCGGAGCAGCGATCAGCGGCGGCCTGGCAGTTGCAGGCAGCGGCAACCTGGCGGTGAATCTGATCGAGAGTGATGTGCTCGCGCATGTTAAAAACACGACCATGGTCAACCGGGCAAGCGAGGTTACAGTCAAGGCCGATGACAAAATTACCGTAGATGCCAATCTTGGCACGGTAGCCGTCAGCGGCATAGCCGGCGCCGGCGCTTCGATATCTGTCAACACACTCGACGGCAGAAGCAGAACGGTAATAGACAGCAGCATTCTTTATGCCCGCAACAGCATGAATATCACCGCCGACACGACCCGCAACCTGACACAGCTGGTCGGCACGATTGCCGGCGGAGCCGGTGCATTTACCGGCAATATCGTTTATATTTCGGCGGGTAAACTGCTGACAACCGGCACCGGAGATGGGGAATCGAATGTCAGAGACACGGTGACGGCTGCCGGTAACAACAGTTTCGGCAATATCGGGAGCACCAACGGTGCTTTGACCGAGGCTGAAAAAGCCTCACTGAACGCCAAGCCAGGCGCATTATCCGCCTCAGCCGCCGCCAAATCTGAAACCTCGGTAAAGGTATTCAAAGGCGGCACAAATTTCCCGAGGCTCGACTGCAAACCTGCGGTCGGCACAGGTGTGGTCAACGTAAAAGCAAGAGAAACCACGAACATCGATGTAACCGGCGGCGGAGCCAGTGTCGGGGTATTGTCGGCCGGCGGTGCCGTCAGCTTTATCGACCTGCACCGCAACGTTGCCGCCGATGTCAGAAGCGCCTATTTCTATTCAGGCACCACCGGCCTGCTCGAAGCTCTCAGCACCGGCCACACCAATCTCGAGATGTATCAGGGCACCATCGGTATCATTGGCGCGGCAACCGCAGCTTATGGCCGAATCAGCACCAGCGGCACGGTTTACAGCTATCTTGCGTCAGGAATTCAGAGATGTGACGGAGATCTGACGGTGAATGCCATCGACGACGCTTCGGCAAACGCAGAGTCCTACGGTCTTACGGTCGGCGGCAAATATGCGGTGGGCGCGCTGGTGACACAGATCGACAACAACTCTGCCGTCAGTGTAAGTTTGACCAATAACAACCATTCTTCGAAAAATTTTACCGCCGAAGCCAAAAAAGCCAACGAGCTGACGGCCAAAACCGTCGGCGGCGCCGCCGGATTGTTTGCCGCCGGCACTGGTATTGCATCGACGGTCAACGAT
>Ga0123335_1007207_pt1 | contig 12540 bp, 16 predicted proteins | sample BiotimSIPDNA_2_FD_89707 | JGI IMG/M metagenome (GOLD analysis project Ga0123335, IMG submission 89707) | Anaerobic biogas reactor microbial communites from Washington, USA - Biogas_R2 time_0 SIP DNA | ecosystem: Engineered > Bioreactor > Anaerobic > Unclassified | place: Washington, USA... | reverse complement strand
TCAAGGAGGCAGCAAAGCGAGCCATGGAAAGAGCCAGGGAGCTAAACTTTTCGCTGCAATACTCAAAGCGGTTCGATGTTGTACCTCCTCCCCCGCCAACTCCGGTCGAAATCATCTGACCCGTTGACAATTGCGGAAACACGCCCTAAACTGCTGGTGGTTTCTGGTCGAAACGTGGCGAAGGAGGCGTGACTGGTGGAACTGAAAATTCATGATCCAGACGGTAGGAAGGATTTGCTGGCCACTCTAGATTTTGCCTACCGGGCGCATCGGGGGCAATTTCGGAAGGGAAGCGGACTTCCTTTCATTGTGCATCCGTTGGCTGTCCTGTCACAGATCTCCGAGTGGGGGATTACAAATCTTGTAATCTGGAAGGCCGCTATTTGTCACGACGTGCGGGAGGACTGCCCGAAGGTTACGTTCGATCACCTCTGTGGTGTCATCGGCGAGGAGGCTGCTCGGATTGTTGAGGAACTTTCCTTCTTTCCCGACCGGTCGTTGCCAATTGCGATACCCGAGCAAAAAGCTCAGTACATGAACACTTTCGGGGACAAAAGTGTCCCCGCTCTGGTGATCAAGTGGGCTGATCGCATTTGTAACACCTTCGATTTTCTCTCTGTCGATCCTGAATACGCCAAGGTTTACTGGCGCAAAGCCTCCAAGTTGTTTGAGGCAGTGATGGAGCGGGAGCAGCAGATCAACGAATACTTCAAAGATGAAGGTCTTGCGGGCCACATGCGGTACACGGCTACTACCCTGGGTGGGATGACCCAGTGATAGCACTGGTAGCGACACCACTTTTCGACCTCCGCCATATTGACACGGCTATCAAAGGTTGTTAAGGTGTGGTAGAACGTGTGGTTGCGTTGGGCGGGGAGCGATGGTGGATAGTGGATGCCTACGCAGTATTAGACTGTGCATCGCCCTCGGAAAGCCGATCAGCGAGAAAAGACGCTCTGCTGTCCTTGTCAGGCGTGGCCACACGTTCCTTATTTATCAAGGGAGGAACAATAGGCACACGTTGCAGGACGCATTCTGACAGCGTTGTTCTGATCCAGAAGGAAGACCACGATGGTTTCGAGACGCACTGTTCTGAAGGCTATTGCTGCCGCTCCGCTTGTTGCGGGCACCGATTTTCTCTCGCCTGAGCCTGTCATTCCCAAACCTCTCTGCACCTGTTTGCGAGTAGTGGATGGTTGCATCATGACCATCAACGTTTACTCTCCGGACGTGATCGTGGACCCCGTGACGGATCGGCACGTGTGCGTCCGAACACCCCACTGTTCAGCTTTCTATTCTGCCTGGGCTCCCTACGTGGAACTTCGTCATGATGCGTCTGGGAACCTGCTGTACGATGTGACAATCGCTAGTCGCAGCACCCCGTTGGACGAGTTGAGTCGGATCGTACAAATCGACCGATCATCACTATCCTAGTCTTTCACGAGCCTCAAAGGCCGACCTCACGAGGTCGGCCTTTTTTGTTGCCGCCATAGATAACTCTATGGTTGTCTCGCATGAATATCAGTTCGTCTATTTTGCTCCACAAAAAACAGGCACGAGTTCTTTGGCTCATGTACTTTGCACGGATTTTGGAGCAGAAGTTTATGGTGAGGGATCAGCGCAGGGCCGACACGATATGGTCTGGCCTAAACCATGGCGGCATTACACGACCTTTGTGAGTACAAGAAACCCATATACAAGGTTTCTGTCCATGTACAATTTTTTCGGGCATGGGCAGACGCTAGAGGAGTTCATACCAGCGAATCTTTGGCGAGGATCTGTTACGGAGATCATTGCAGATCGCCGAATTGATCATGTGCTTCATCTAGAGACTCTACCGAGTGATTTCCACAAGCTGCCGTTCGTTCATAAGCGTTGCCACATCCCACGATGGACGGTTTCGACCAAACGTCGAGTGATTCTTGCGATGTCGGCCATTTCCTATGTGAAACAACGATACGCAGATGATTTCAGCAATTTCGGATACGATCCGGAGGATTTGTCGTGCTTTGGACTAAAAATTTATCTCTGAAGATCGGCCTCACGATTCTGGTCGTCGGAATGTTTGTCGCCATTGTGGCGGTGCTTTATTCGTTTAGATACTCACATCCGTTGGCTGCCGAGGTTGTCTGGGAAACTTACCTTCAACAACCGGATGGAATTACTTGTGGCCCCACCAGTGCCACGATGTTATTGCTTCACTTGGGACACACAGCAAGTATCGATGCAGTAAAAGCAGAAACAAAAACAGAATGGATTCGGTGGGAAGGGAAGCCCATAGGCATGACTTCTCCGGAGTTCATTCCCAAAGCTTTGGATCGTTTTGGTGTTTCGGCTTTTATGGTGCAGGGTACTTTGTCGCAGCTTAAACACTATGTTGGTCAAGGCCAGCCGTGCATCGTGCTCTTGCGGAGCGGAACATACACATGGCACTACGTCGTTGTAATCGGGTATGATGAGCAATCTATTGTAATTGCCGATCCAGGCTGTGGCTGTCGCCGTGTGTTGGCCCGAGAAGATTTTCTAGGATCGTGGTCCTTCATAACAGACATGCGAGGAGAGAAAGCTTCCGTCCAATGCAAAATTTGCAACGGCACCGGGCAGTGGGCAGAAGGTTTCGGGCCGCTGTCACGTTGCGAAATCTGTGGGGGCACCGGCGAGGTCACCGGAGTTTTGAATGGATTGTTGAAAACTGCTGAAGTATATCCCTATACTATGGTTGTGCCACGGATACAAAAGTCGGATTTTTGAGCGGAAGAATGGATCGTTCGTGGATAGATATTCACGGAGGATCTATGAAAATCGCAGAAGCAGAACGGTTGTATATAGAAGGACATTCGATCAAGGAAGCAGCTAAACTTAGTGGCGTAGCTCGCACGACTCTTCAACGACATCTTCAGAAACTAGGAGTGACCAGGAGGTACACTCCTCGCACCAAGCGAATTGAAGATTTGGCTGGTCAACAATTTGGCAAATTGAGAGTTATTGAGCCGTCAATAGAAGATGAAGGTCGGGTGAAATGGTTGTGCGTCTGCAAATGTGGCAACACTCAGAAAGTTCGCACGTCGCATCTGAAGACCGGCAAGATTGATAGGTGCGGTAGCTGCGCTGTGACTGGTGAAAGAAGTTTTGCTTGGAAGGGATGCGGCAAGTTAAGTGGAACATACTGGAAACGGCTCAAAGCAAATGCCAAGCGAAGAGCTAGTGGTCCAGTGAAGTTTGAAATTGATATTACTTACGCTTGGGAATTGTATGAAAAACAGAATGGCTGCTGTGCGCTAACTGGGTTGCCCATTCCAATGCCGACTAGGGTGGAAGACGGTTTTGTTGCTTCTTTAGACAGAATCGACTCTTCAAAGGGTTATATACAAGGAAATGTTCAGTGGGTACACAAACATGTGAACACCATGAAATGGGATTTTGACCAGGATTACTTTTTCGAATTGTGTCGATTGATCTCTGAGCGGAGGGAGGCAAAATGCTCTGGTTGTTAGGCTGGGTGATATACGGTTTGGTTGTTGGTTCAATAGTAAAACTTCTGCACCCTGGTGAAGACCCAATCGGATTTTTGCCAACAATAGGAATCGGTATTGCTGGCTCCTTTGTCGGCGGCGGCTTGCAATGGATTTTGCGTATGGGCGGCCCCTTTAGTCCTGCTGGGTTGTTGTGGGGAATCATAGGCGGCGTGATCTTCTGTTGGGTCTATCGGACCTACCGGCTCAATCGCTTTTTCAAGGCTCAGGGTCGCAGACCGGAGTAAACTCTTGATGGCAAGTCATTCTCCTTGTAAAATACTGGAAAGGAGAATGGTATGGAACGTCGCAAATATCCACGCAGCATGAATCTTCCCTGGTCGGGGTCGAACTCTAGTGACGACGTGTGGTGGAAGGACACAACCCACTTCAATAGCGTCGAGGTGGTGGTGACAGAAAAGATGGATGGCGAAAACACGACCATCTACCCAGACGGTTATGTTCATGCTCGTTCTGTGGACTCGAAACATCATCCATCTCGCTCCTGGATCAAATCCCTTGCTGCTGGCATTTGTCACCACCTGCCTCGGGGGTGGCGTATCTGCGGTGAAAACGTATTTGCTTGGCATTCGATCTTCTACACTGAATTGCCTAGTTACTTTCTTGTTTTCGGGATCTATGACGAGGAGGATGTCTGCCTTTCCTGGAGCATGACAGAGGATTTCTGCCAGGAAATCGGCCTAGAGACTGTGCCTTGTCTCTGGCGGGGGATTTGGAACGAGAACCTAGTGCGGGATTTGTGGGATGGCAGAGGTTGCTTTCCAACTTTTGCATCCAAAATAGATCCAGCCGAGAGGGTGCCAAAGTTCCCAGAGGACTTCGAGCCCTGCGAAGCCGAAGGGTACGTGGTGAGGGCAGCGGGACCGTTCTATTACGACGAGTTCAGTACAAAAGTTGCAAAATATGTCCGTCCTCATCATGTGACCACGGACCAAAACTGGATGACCCGAGAAATGGTTCGAAATCTTTTGAAACAGGATTGAGATGTGTGGCCTACAAGACCTTGAATCTGACCCTGGAACAAAAAACAGATATTCTCCGTCGTGCTAAGGAGGTCTGCGACTACTGGTGGGTGGACATCCTCGACTGCTCCAAGAGTTGGCGCAGGCAGAAAATCGACATGAGTTTCGAGGAGATCATGTTGAAGTATGACGGGTCGCACCTCTCGATAATCCATCGGGATCTGCCGCCCGAAAACCACTTGGAGATCGGTTTTCGGATTGGCGAGCCTCTAGGGCCTGACTATTTTCTCTGGATCATTCTTGATCCCAAATATATTCCCGAGTTTACGGCTGGGCTGGAAGAATATCCGTAGCTTTGGCTTTACAACCGGTTTCTCTGACCGTAGAATGATGGGCCGAAAGACGTGCCCTACCGAGGTGCCGGTGAGGAGAGCTTCAATCTGTTGGGGTTGGAGCGTTCGATCCTCGAATGAGGCCGGTTGAAAGGGAGGGGGGATCAAAACCGCTGAACCGGTGTAGGCGGGAGTAGAGGTAGGCAGGGGCGTCTTTCGGCTCAAGTTTTCCGCCACCCCGGCCGAACATCAAGCCAACTGACTTACTGGGAAATACTGGGAGAATACGATGGCGACAAAGCTAGACAAGAACACGCTGCCCGCTGGGCACACCAGGGAGGATTTTGAGGGTTTCGGGCCGGTGGTGGTTCGGGACACGGAATGGAACGATGCCCGCCTGTGCGATCTCGGCTGCTTCAAACAGCCAATTTGAGACGACGAAGTTTTCGTTTCGCCGCTTCAAGCGAACGGCCTGTTGTTTCGCAGAATGCAGAAAGAGAGAGCGATTGGAGGAGGTTTATTTCCGATACAGACCAGATGCTTGAACTAACTTTTTCTTCAGTAGTAACGTGCTTGCGTGGTAATAACATCATTTTGTTGTCGAAGAAAATGTAATGAGACAGTTTTGCTCCCTGTCGGCCTTTGAAGTGGATTTGGTAACATGATTTTCCTTTGATGGGGTAAACGTTGCACCGATCCACGATTCTGTTGGAGACGAGGTATGTTTGGAGGGACTGGGAAAATGACTCGCTAGCGATCATGTGGTAGATGCGAGATGAACCGTTCCCATAGACACAACCATCTCCGTAGAAGTAGCCTCGAAGGAAATATGCCATTTCCTGACCAGCTAGGATGGGTAGATTATAGGTGGATGTTTTCCGTGGGACGATGTTGAACGGGGCAAGGTCGTTGCAAATGCGGTTGCTCGGAAAGTAGAGATGACACGAGTGGATGCTATCAATGGGGGAGATGTGGCGGGTCGATTTTGCTAGCTCTTGGTTGATTATCTCCAAAGTGCCTTTATCTCTTTCGGAGAGGTTGAATACAAGTCGTTTTTGACCGTGGGCCGGGACAGTTACTCGGCGGCGATGAAACCGACAAGTACGTAACGTTCAGGAAATCGAGAGAGATTTTCTGTCGAGAAGTAGTCGTGAACGATACTTTTTATTTTCCATCTGGCACTATGTTCTACTTTCATGTAGTTATATAGTGTGTAGCGGAAGAAACTTGGAGGAAAAAAATGGCGACAAAACTTGCAAAAAACACTTTGCCGGTCGGTCACACAAGAGATGACTTCGAGGGATTTGGTCCTGTTGTAACGAAAGACACCGAATGGGGTAATGGGCATCTCTGCGACCTCGGCTGTTTTAAGCAGGATGAAGGAACGGACAGCAACAAATACTATCATTTGTGTGTTTGTCGATCGAAGAAGAACGGCAAGTGGTACGCTTATTACGAGTGGGGTCGAACTCGTCCTGACGGCCGTCCCAACTCCCCAGCGTTTCAGTTTTTCGCTTGCATGTCCGAGGCGGATGCCAAGGCCACCTGCGAAAAGCAGTTCCAAGCGAAAAACACCAAGCGGGGCACCTGGGAAGCGGTAGCCGGAAAACAGCGGTTTGTTCCCAGGCAGAAGAAGAACGGCACCACCGAAGATCTTTACGTGGTTCGCCCGTTGGCGACACGTCTTGTCGGTCTGCCCTGTTGCGAAAACATCGCCAACGAAGATGCCAAGGGATCGGCGGCCGTCCAAGCACAGAAGAACGGCAACGGCAAGAACGGCAAGAAGGCCGCTCCCAAAAAATCAACTCGCAAAATCGACCGTGAAACGGAAAAACTATTCCGTGATTTGATCGGTGGTGCTGTTACCTACTCAAAGTCGTTTCTCGGCTCCCAGGGTCCGGTCACGCTTCCATCTCAGCACGCCCTTGATGAGGGGCGTGACTTTCTGAGTGATGCCATGAAAAGACTGGCGGTAGTGGGAGACGACCTGACCGCCCAAATCGCAGATCGAGATCTGCAAAATCTCACGAAGTTGTTGCATGGACGCATCCCCAAGGATTTGCGGGGAGCAACGCCTGCTCAATACATTTTGTCCAAAGACAATGTGCTTCAATGGCAGCGAGATATCGACGTGCTGGAGACGGCGTTGCAAGCGGCCGAACAGCACATCGAGGAAGAGGAATCCGATGTCATGCAGGGCATCCCCGCCGAAGTGCATTACATTCCACCATCTGACAGTCTCTTTCAACATCTCGTGGGCGAATGGAACGGTCGCAAACATGCCGGTTGGTGGCCAAACGCCACTCGCTACATGAGTGGCACTGGTCGATCCGAGTTAAGGATACATGGTCTGTGGGCCGTGGAGCGGCACGGCGACCGGGCGATCATGCGGGCCGCTCAGGAGAAGACCTTGGGCGAAATGCCGAAGACTTGGAACAATGAGCGCCCGCTCTTCCAGGACAAGGCCCGGCCCGACCTTAACACCGCCGAGAGAAAACTGTTCTGGAATTCCAACACAGCCCTCATGTTTCACGGAACTCGCTCCGTCAATGTGCCGGGCATCGTGCGGGAAAACCTGCGGTTTCCGAAGGAACTTACGGGCGTTGTGATTACCGGAGCCATGTTCGGCCCCGGCAGCTACTTCGCCGATGACTGGAGCAAATCGGCTGGCTACTGTTCGCATCCCCGGTCGATCTGGGGTGGCGGCGGTAACGTCCGTGGTCGCAAATCATTCATGTTTGCCTTCGACGTGATCTGTGGTCATCCTCACGTTGCGCCGGGACCAAGAGGTTACACCTCGCCTCCTGCGGGACATCACTGCGTTTTCGGCAAGGCGGGTGTCAGTCATGTCGTCAACAACGAATGGATTCTGTATCAGAAAGGCCGCATCGAAATGCGGTATCTCGCTGAGGTTGAGTGGTAGTTTTAAGAAAGGTCATTCCTATGGACGGGAAGAAAGCCAAATCACCTGCCGGTGCCAAACTGTGGTCTACAATCTATGTCAAAGGTATTTCGCCAAAAGACGTAGAGTGTGCCAGCGACACAATCGGGATCACGCTGTCACCAACAGAAGCGGTTGAACTTGCAGCAATGCTTGTGTCAATGGCGTATGATCGAGAGGCCCAAGGTGACATTCATGTCACAGGCAAGAAGATCGACAACAGTCTCACCGTGATTCGGAGAATTGAGGGGCGATACCCGCCTCTGGGCCGTCGAGCCAAGAGAAATTAAAACAAGCGGGTCTCCGGTCAAGTAAGAGGTGGGCGGTCCAACGCTCTGCTTGACCGGAGCTTTTGAGTCTAATGGAGCCGACCGACATGGAACCTAGCAATGAGGATGTGGCCCGTGTCTATCAAACGGTGCTGAGTTGCTTCAGGCATCCGAGCGGGCATCCTGGAAGGGACGCTTACACGGAGCGTTCGCTGTTCCAATTTCATCAGGAGTTGGAGAAGCGAGGTCTGTCCAAAGATCCCACCGACGACACTCACCCTGATCCCTTCGCTGGCTACAGTGATATTCAGATCAGCGGCAAGCGGCTGCGAGCGATTTTGCCTGATGAGGGGATGGTGGCAATTCTAGACTTTGCCTATCAGGTTCGCACTAACAAAGCTAACTCGATCAGGTTGGCGATGTCTTGCGACCGTTCTTCCCGAATGTCGAAGACCCGTCAATACTGGGTCGTAGCATTGTGGAAGGCATCGAGCGATTTCATGAGGAAACAAGGTGATCCCCGAATTGGCTGGTGTGCCCTTTTGCTTTTGGACTTGCCCTGATTGTCCGGGTAGCCAAATTGAGTGGAAGGGCACACTGGCGACTTGCCAAACCTGCGGAAGAACGAACCAGGGCGCAGCGATGAGAGACGGTACATTCACATTCTACACGCTACAACACCGCACCACCCATCAATCACCGTGGGCCAAGCCCAATGAGCCGCTTGAACCAGTAGAAGACAAGGAGTGGTCGTTTAGTAGTTGGGATGTGTTTGGCGGCACAGCCGAACCTTGGCATGGTTCTGGCAACGATTATCGCCCCAAGTACAAAAAAGCCCATGACGAAACCCACAGTGTGTGGGCAAACACGGGGCGGCATGGCTGGTGGTCTCTCAAGTACGCTGTTAAGGGATTGAGGCGTGTGCGAGCGGCTGACGCAAAAGGAAAATTCGATTCTCGGGATGGATACCGGCACCACCTTCAAGCTGTCCGGCATGAGTTCCGACTGGTCAAGGTCACTGTCAGTAAGAAGACTGAGGTGCTCACGCCAGAGGAAGTAATGGACGCTCTGGTTCCAGCAGAAGAGTGAGAAGATGCTTTCTGTACTCCAACTTTCTGAACGTCGATATGCCTTGGTGGAAATCAGCACGGGTGGCAGGTGCAACCTGAAAATCTATTCAAAGGGCCGGACTGGCGACTTTGAGGAAATGATCGAAGTCCCCAAGTCCAAGCTGTTGACAAAGAAGCTGGACCACGAAACTGCTATGCTCCTCTTTTGCCTGTTGTCTAGGCGGGTGGAGCTTTCCGAAGAGGAATGGGACTATATCCTTCCCAATGTTGCGGATGAGGTTGCCCGGTATTACCAGCCCCGGTGGTGACTTTACAATCCAAAAATTGGAACGTAGAATAGTTCAGCTTTGAGGGCGGCTTGTCGATAATCAGGGAAACGCTTGACACAAGGGAGATCGAGTATGTGTAACGCCACGCAGGATCAGATGCAGATGTTGGAAAAGACGGTTCGCCAGTTCCTCGAACAGGGCCGCCTTTTCACGGGCTACGATGTGACCATCGAGACTCGGGAGCGAGAGGGCGTTCAGATGCGGCACCGGGACGTGCGTGGTGCCGTTCATGAGATCGAGTGCCTTCAAGACGCCCTCGACTACGGTTGGGACGATCCCAGCGGTCAGCCGGTGCAATGGGCGAAAACCCAAGTTTCGATGCCCGGTGGACAGTGGGCGTTCGTTTACCACCCGGCCAACGTCGATCCGAACACCTATCAGCCTCGGCAAACGACCAATCAGGCAACCTCACCGCCATCAGCCCCACCCTCAACAGCGCCCACCGGCCCAGCCATCGCCCCGGCCACGGTCGCTGACTCGGGCGGGGACAATGGGGACGGCACTTTCAGCCCCGACTACCGCAATCGGCTCTTCGTTCCGACGAAGTTCCTGCGGGACGCTGGGCTGAACCCAGGCGACGAGTGCTACGTGGTCTCCGATTCGCAGAACAAGCTGATCTTGCTTGCCGGTGATTCCACCAACTTCAACGGCGGCACGGTTCGGGTGACGACGCAGCGGGTGGAACGGAACGGTGATCTGCGGTTGTCTTCGACCACCCTGAAGTCGGCCGAACTCGACGCTGACAAGTTTGTGATCGAAAACACCGATCAGGACGGTACGGCGGTCGTCAAGATCGCTGCCTCGAACTGACGAATTGGCCGCCTCCGCTTAGTGCTTAAGGCCCCGCAAGGGGCCTTAACATTGCGCTCTTTCCCTCTTGAATGATTTCCGAGATTGTCTTACAATCTGTGATAACTGAAATCATTCCCCAAAGGAGCCAAGGATGGCCAGCGAGCGAGAGATCGAGCGGCACATTGAAGCTGAGGTCAATCGGCGACTATCTTCGCAAAATCGTCGGCACTTCGAAGAAGTGTCCGAGCTACGTCGCATCATCAAGGACTGTCAGACGCAGATGGTTTCCCAACATGAAACCATCAAACGCTTAACTACGGAGCCACTGACATTCGGTAAACTCGTCCGTGTTCACAGCTATCCTGATGCTCGCTGTTTCAAAGTGAATGACGAGATAACTGTGACCGACGAGTCTTCTCCATACGCTCGTGCCGGTGGCCGCATAGTCAGTAACGACCCTGTTATTGACGAGCACGGGTACGCTACCGTTCAACTCTTGGACGGCACGGAGGAGCGATTTTCTATTGGGTTGGAAGGAAAAGACCCTGCTCAGATTCGCCTTTCGACAAAGCCCGATGGTACGAATGCGGTAGTCAATATCGACGGCAAACTCTGGGAAGTCCACGGGGTGCCTGATCTTAATGTGGCTGTCGGCGATACTGTGAAAGTACACCCAGAGACCAAGGCCATAGTTTCGGGTGCTGTTCCGCTGGAACACGGTCCCATCTGCCGAGTCTCAGCAGTTACGAGCGATGGGGTCGAGGTGCTAAACAAGGGCGACGTGGCGTTTGTCTATAACCCTCGTGCCTTCGAGCTAGAAGAGGGCGACCGGGTTGTGTGCGACAAAGAACTGTTTTGCATCATCAAGAAGCTGGAACGGGATGCCCGAGATCGATACAAGGTTTCGGCTGATCTAAATGTTACATGGAACGACGTGGGCGGTCTGGAACAGGCTAAGCAAGAACTGCGGGACGCTTTGGAGCTACCTTTTGAACAACCTGATTTGTTCGCCTACTACGGTGTTGATCCTCTCCGGGGCATCCTTTTGTACGGTCCTCCCGGCTGTGGGAAAACTTTGCTCGCCAGAGTATGTGTGTCAGCTTTGGCCAACATCCACGGGAAAGAGATCGTGGAGTCGGCGTATATCTTTGTCAAAGGCCCGGAAATCCTAGACAAGTGGGTTGGCAATACCGAGGCTGAAATTCGGGAATTGTTTGAGCGGGGCCGTCGCCACTATCGCAAGTACGGCTACAAAGGGATTCTTGCCATTGACGAAGCTGATGCCATTTTGCCGCAGCGAGGCACTCGTCGAAGCAGTGACGTGGCTGACACGATTGTGCCCATGTTTCTGGGCGAGATGGATGGGATCGATGACAATCAAACGAAGGAAAACCCGATTGTTATCCTCATGACGAATCGTGCTGACATACTTGACCCAGCCGTAACTCGCCCTGGGCGAATTTCCAAACACATCAAAGTCTCTCGGCCTGATGAAATGAGTGCTTTGGATATTCTGGAAATTCATTCCAAGGGTATGCCGTTCCGGGCGGAAGATAAAGCAGGTGTGCTCGCCATCGCTGTCTCAGATTTGTTCAGCAAGTCGAGACTTTTGTACCGGGTCAACAATGAGCACGACTTCACTTTAGCTCATGCTGTGAACGGAGCCATGTTGGCAAGTCTGGCTGAAACCGCCAAGATGAATGCATTACACCGGGATTTGGCAAGCGGTTCTAGGACGGGAGTCGCTGTTGAAGATTTCCGGGAAGCAGTCAAGAAGATTTACCGGCAACAGCGTGGTGTCAATCACAGCTACGATCTACAAGATTTTGCCGAGGGGCTAGGGATTCAACCTCAAAACATGAATGTGGATCGTTGCTTTGGGGCTGCCTAATGCAACTTTTGTAATATCCAAGGAAGGAACAAAATGGGCGAACTGACTTCGAAGTTTACACGTGAGGACATCGAGACTCTGATCGAGGCCCTTGGCGATTGGGAAATGATCGGCAATCAGGAATTTCACTTCCTGCAAATGATTGAGGAGGCCCCTTTGCCTCCGGAGGACAACGAGGCATACGAGATCGTCGTGCGGGTCAAGGATCACTATCGCCAGAAGAAACGCCAAATTCTTCAGCACCGGGCACTCCGACAGGAACAGGCCGTCTTCATCAAAGCTAAGCTGATGTTGGTGCGGCGAGACATGCAGATCAGCGATCTCTTCGAAATGCCGGTGAATGCAGTCGAGCAAAAGAACGCTAGCACCGCCGAAGAACCGGCTGGTGTATTGTCCGCTCCACCCCCTGGCGAGGAGCAGG
>Ga0123335_1007202_pt1 | contig 12545 bp, 13 predicted proteins | sample BiotimSIPDNA_2_FD_89707 | JGI IMG/M metagenome (GOLD analysis project Ga0123335, IMG submission 89707) | Anaerobic biogas reactor microbial communites from Washington, USA - Biogas_R2 time_0 SIP DNA | ecosystem: Engineered > Bioreactor > Anaerobic > Unclassified | place: Washington, USA... | reverse complement strand
CTTACAATTTCTCATGACGGAAAACCGGTGAAGCAAATAGAGTATAAGCGTTAAAGCGAAAAAGAATACCAGTCTACGATGTGGTGGCACATTTTTTTGTCTACGATGTGCTGGCACTTAACATGTAGGCATTGAATTACTTTTTGCCGAAACGAATATTAAGAAAATATTTTTATTACATAACATACTCAGCCCATTTTCCTGCGATTATATCAAAATACTCATCTTCTACAATAGAATTTATCGCTTTTAATAACCAAATATGAACTCGATGATAAATTACTGAAATATTTGGGTTTTTTCCTAAAAATGTATAGTGACCTAAATCATATGCGCTCATTCCACCAACATCATATAATGGCAAAATTTTTTTTAAGGTTTTAATGCCTTCTTGCCAATAATACAAAATTTCAGCAGAGGGATAATTTATTTCCTCACATAATTTAAGCCAATCGTATATTCCTAATAATGCAAACATATAACCATTTAGAGTGTAATTATTAGGAGAACTCAAATATTCTTCGAAATAAACGTAATTTTTTAAAGACGGATCTAGGTCAGATAAATCGGTTAAAACACCTCCATTTTCTTTAGGAGTAACTAAAAAACGAAACGTCATTTCGCATGCATTCAACCATTTTGTATCTTCTGTAAGATAAAAAGCTCTAGAAAAAGTACTTAGAACTTGTCCTTGAGCCATTGCAGAAACCCAACCCGGTTCATAAGTTTGGTTTGTTAGGTAATAAAGAAAAGGGAACCCATATGGAATTGCTCCGTTTTTCTCCTGAATTTGAAGAAGCTTGTTTGCAATTTTTAAAAAGTCATTAGCTGCTTTTTTATCCCCTGACAGTATGTAAACTCCATAATATTTTAATGCAAATTGTGCAAGACCTACAGGATGATAGAAAAATAAATTTCCTCTTTTCCACATCGGAATACCAGAAGAGTCAAATCTAAGATTGTCGGTTTCTTTTGGATTATAACTATTATTTCTATAATATGCATAAAGTCCTTTAGGATTATGCTTAATTTTATCTAAATCTACTAAGGTTAAACCATCTTCTTTCCATTTCATAAGAGCTTTTAATATTATTTTTTTATATGAAACATCTTGTTTTTGGATAGGCCAATTCTCTCTAACATTTTCTCCTGAAGCTATTTTTTCCATAAAAATTATGAAACTTAAGAAAAAAGCAAAAAGAAATAACGTAAATTTTTTCATGAAATACTCCTCCTTTGAAAAAATAGTATTTTACACTTTTGTGTTAAAGAGGTTTTTTAGAAAATTAGATATCCCTGAGATACTTGAGATGCCAACAAAATAACACCTCAAAGAAACCTTAAAATAGGCGCACTAATGCTAAAACCTAAGAGTCTGTTCAGTCAATTGCTTTCTGAGGTTTTCACAGCAGTGAACTTTAACAAACTGGTCACCAAATGGGTCGCTGAGCGAAAAACCAAAGAATTCAAATTGAAGACACAACTCATCTCCGTGCTCTTCTGTTATTTGGCGGGAAAGGATTATTTCCAGGAGATCGTCAACGGCATCAGCTGCTTTATCGGAAAGCTCTTTCACCGAGGTATCTCTTTCAACTAGATATCAAGGAGCCTCCCAGAAGATCCACTTTCTCCTATGCAATAAACAGACAACCAAAGAGGCGATTATCGAGTTTGTGTCGATCGCTTAGTTTTTTAATCAACAATTATCTTCCTGCAGGGTTGTTCGAGGAACTTTGCTGGAAGCTGTCAGATCATTTCCACTCCAAAGGCTCAATGGGATGCCGTAAGAGTAAGTTCGAGTTCCAGAACAAAATGTTGTCCTTCAACTCAACGATGATAAGCTCCTGCCTGTCTCTCTTTCCTTGGTCGGAATTCCGTAGGGGCAAAGGAGTTGTATAATGCTGGATCACGATGACTACATTCCCTCCTTCGTTTCTATCACGGATGCGAATACCCACGACAGCCGAGTATCAAAAGAGCTTGTCCTCAAACCTGGCTCCATCGTAGCCCTAGACAGAGAATATGTGGACTTCAGCCAGTTTCAGTCGTGGACGGACAATGAGTTTTCTTAGTCACCAGGATGAAAGACAACTGCTTCTATGCAGTGGACGAAGTCCGGATGCTACCCCAAAATAGTTATGTCCTTTCCGACTAAATCGTTCTCCTGACGGGAGCGGGCATCAAGGAGAAGCATCCGCGATAACTTCGCAGAATAGTTCTGAGAGATCCGGAAAAACAGGAGCCCATTATTCTTCTCAACAATCACCTCCGGTTAACAGCGAGCACCATAGGAGAGATATACAGGTAAAGTTGGGAGATCGGCTCTTTTACAAGACACTGAAACAGGACCTGAATGTCAAAATCTTCATAGGGTAGAGTGAGAACTCCCTTCGTATCCAGATTTGGACAGCCCTGATATTTCTGCTGGTGATCAAGTGGCTGCATCATCTCTCGAAAGAAGGGTGGTCCTTTTAAAACATGGCGACCATGCTTCGGCTGAACATCTTTATCTATTGTGTTTTAGGGGCCTGGCTCGATGAACCGTATGAAACACCGTCCATTGTGCCGGAGGAGGAACAGTTGAAATTTGCCCTGTAGGAAGTTGGAAAGCCGATTTAATTTTCGAGGTTCAGGAAAACAGGAAACCTGTTTTCAAATCTGTCTAAAACAGTTCCTCAAAACCCTGGAAATTCAGGGTGCTATTTCAGATTTCGATTTGATTTGGATAGCAGTGAAAGTACTTATTTTTCTTCCTTATTCAGATGAAAGATAGTCAACTGAAAAATTGCAAACTTCGCATTTTCCGCCATTAAAAATTTTTTTCCCGCAATCGCACACATATCCCCGCACCCGTGCCGGATTGCCGTATACCAGGGCATGGTCCGGCACATCCTTTGTCACGACGCTTCCCGCGCCTATCATCGCGTATGCCCCCACAGTGATGCCTGCCACAATTGTGGAATTCGCGCCAATGGAAGCATGGTGCCGTACCACGGTCTCCGCAAATTTTTCCGGCCTTACTTTAGACCTGGGAAAGAGATCGTTGGTGAAAGTGACATTCGGCCCCACGAAGACGTTGTCCTCGAGCCTTACCCCGTCCCATACCTGGACGCCGGACTTTACCGTGACATTGTTCCCCAGGACGACGTCGTTTTCAATGAAAACAAGGGCATTTATGTTGCAGTTTTTCCCTATTCTGGCCCCTGGAAGGACCACGACAAACTGCCAGATCGTGGTTCCTTCGCCGATCTGATCTGACTGAACATCAGCGAGAGGGTTTATCCTGATTTTTTCTTTTTCCAAGTGAAAAACCTCCGATGTCGGCCGCAGAAAGGTATACTATCTGCCGTAGCCGTTGAGCGTCTCAACCACCCGGCAGAGATCCTTTTCTGCAAGCCCGTTGTAAAAGGGCAGGCTCAGGACAGTCTCCGCGAGGTGCTCGGCCCCCGGATAGATTCCTTTTTTGTACCCAAGCGGCTCCATCGCCTTCGACAGGTGAGGGGGTATGGGGTAGTGGATCTGGGTCTGTATGCCCTGTTCCGAGAGGAAATCCTGCAGCTTTTTTCTCGTGTCGCACTCCACGACGAACTGGTGCCATACGTGGCGCACACCCTCCCGTACCCTGGGAAGGCGGATTGCTGGGTTCCGTATGCCAGAGAGGTACTGGCGGGCCAGGGCTTCGCGCTCCAAAATGATTTCCTCCAGGTACTGAAGCCTGACCCTGAGAAGGGCGGCTTGTATTTCGTCAAGCCGGGAATTGACTCCTTCAACCTCATTCTCGTATTTTACCCTGCTTCCGTAGTTTCTGAGCATTCTCAGCTTTTCTGCGAGCACCGGGTCGTTTGTTGCAACGGCGCCGGCATCGCCGAAGGCGCCGAGATTTTTTGTGGGGTAGAACGAAAAGCATGACAGGATGCCGAACGACCCCGTCATTTTTCCGCTGTATGACGCTCCCTGGGACTGGGCGCAGTCCTCAACGATATGAATGTTTCTGTTTTCTGCCAGTTCGCACAGGGGACCCATATCGCAGGGTTGACCGTAAAGATGCACGGGAAGGATTGCCCTTGTTCTCGGCGTAATTGCCTTTTCGGCTTGGTCCGGATCCAGGCTGTGGAACTCGTCCGGTTCGGCGAAAACTGGGACAGCCCCGTTCGCCGTTATTGCCAGGACGGTTGCGATAAAGGTGTTTGCCTGGACGATAACCTCGTCACCCGGACCGATGCCGAGAGCCTTCAGCGAAAGTATGAGGGCATCGAGGCCGGAATTGACGCCAATGCAGAATTCCACCCCGAGGAACGAAGCGAATTCTTTCTCGAAGGCCTCCAGCTCATTCCCCATGATGTACCACCCCGAACGGAGCACCCTCAGGGCGGCGCTGTTATACTCGCCACTGTGCCTTTCATAAAGAGGCTGAAGAGTCCCGAAGGGAATCACGGGAAACGATTCTCCTGTTTTTTTCATTCCGACACGTCCTTTTTATTATCCGGGCGGGGCAGGGTACGGGCATATTCCCGGAATTCTTCGTAGTCGCGGATATAATCAGACTCCCTGTAAACCTCTGAGGCGAAGACGAGCAACAGGCTTTCAGGAAGAAGCCATTCCATGGTCCGCCACAGTGCCGGGCCGACGTACAGCCCTTTTTCCGGCGAATCGAGGTCAACGCTTTCCCTGTGCCCAAGGCCGTCGTCGAGGCAGACCCGAATCGCACCGTGAGGGCAGACGATGACCTGCCTGAGGCTTTTGTGGGCGTGATGTCCCCTGATTGCCCCAACGACAACGTCCCTCGTGAAATAGATCCTGTTGATTTCAAAGCCGAACTTCGGGCCCTCGAAAACGAAGATCCTGGCATCTGCATTTGATATACTCTGGAGTTTCAGCAAATTATTCATGGTCAGCATATCCCTTCATAAATTTTCGTGTTTTTCTACCTGGAAGAGAGCAGGGAGAGAAGATAGGCGCCGTACTCGTTTTTCAGTCGAACGCCGATGGAATGCAGCCGGGCGTCGTCGATGTACCCTCTCCTCCATGCGATTTCCTCGGGACACGAGATCATCATTCCCTGCCTGTTCTGTATGGTGGCCACAAATTTGGCCGCCTCGAGAAGACTGTCGTAGGTCCCCGTATCGAGCCAGGCGAACCCCCTGCCGAAGAGTTCCACGTTCAGGGTGCCCTCGTCGAGATAAGTACGGTTGAGATCGGTGATCTCAAGTTCACCCCGGGCAGAGGGGCTGAGGCTCTTCGCCCTCTCCGCAACGGTGCTGTCGTAAAAATATAGCCCAACGACTGCGAAGTGGGAACGGGGATTTTGCGGTTTTTCCTCGAGGGAAAGCACCCTTCCACCGCTGTCGAATTCCACGACCCCGTACCTTTGGGGGTCTTTCACAGGATATCCGAAAACGGTGGCTCCTTTATCAAGGGCGACCGCCCGTTTCAGGATGTCCGTGAGCCCCTGCCCGTAAAACATGTTGTCTCCGAGGATGAGGGCGCACGGTTCTCCCCTGATGAAGCTTTCCCCGATCAGGAACGCTTGGGCCAGGCCTCCCGGGTTCGGCTGGATCTCGTATGAAATGGAAATACCCCATTGTGACCCGTCTCCGAGAAGGCGCATGAAATTGTCCTGGTCCCCGGGAGTGGTGATGACAAGAATTTCCCTTATGCCAGCCAGCATAAGCACCGAGAGGGGATAGTAGATCATGGGCTTGTCGTACACGGGAAGCAGCTGCTTGCTCGTGGACATGGTGATGGGATACAGCCTGCTGCCGGCTCCTCCTGCGAGTATGATTCCCTTTGTGATCATGAATCGAGCCCTCCTGTCACACCAAGGCGCTCCATCTGGTATTTTCCCGAAAGAACGTTTTCAACCCAGTCCTGGTGGTCCAGGTACCATTGTACAGTGATCCTCATGCCTTCTTCGAAAGTGCGGCGGGGTTTCCACCCGAGCTCGCGCCGGATCTTTGCCGCGTCTATTGCATAGCGGCGGTCATGCCCCGGGCGGTCAGGGACGAAGGTTATCAATTCGCTGAAGCTTCTTCCGTTTATCCCTGGCTGGATCTCGTCCAGGATCCCGCAGAGAAGGGTGACGATCTGGAGGTTTGTACGTTCGCTGCTTCCGCCGATGGCGTATGTTTCCCCCGTTTTCCCCTTCCGGAGGACCGCCAGCAGGGCGGAGCAGTGATCCCCCACATAGAGCCAGTCCCGTATGTTGCCGCCGTCGCCGTACACGGGCAGCTTCTTCCCCCTGATGGCGTTGTTGATCATGAGGGGGATGAGTTTTTCCGGGAACTGGAAGGGGCCGTAATTGTTGGAACAGTTGGTTACGACCGTCGGAAGCCCGTAGGTGTGATAATAGGCCCTGGCAAGATGGTCGGATGAGGCCTTCGATGCAGAATAGGGGGAGCGGGGGTCATAGGGCGTATTTTCGCTGAAGTGCCCCTCGGGCCCGAGGGATCCGAACACTTCGTCCGTCGAAACGTGAAGAAAACGGAAGCGCTCCCGTTTTTCTTCCGGGAGGCCCCGCCAGTACTGCCGTGCCGCCTCCAGCAGCCGGAATGTCCCCATGACGTTTGTCTGAATGAACACCTCGGGACCGTCGATGGAGCGGTCCACGTGGCTTTCCGCCGCAAGATGAAGGATGCAGTCGGGAGCAAATTCGCCGAGAAGCCTCTCCAGCAGCACATGGTCGCAGATATCCCCCTGCACAAAACGGTATGCCCCACATTCCCTGATATCCGAAAGGGAGGACGGGTTTCCCGCGTAGGTCAGTTTGTCGAGGTTCAGGACGTCGTGCCCCTCCTCGATGGCCATCCTGACAAGGTTTGAGCCTATAAACCCCGCGCCTCCCGTTATGAGCAGCTTCATGAAATCATCTCCCCGCAATGTCCATTCTATCCCTTACCGGATAGAATATCAGAATAAAGGCCGATCAGCTTGCGGCTTTCGCTTTCCCAGCTGTAGAGCGCCCTGACCGCCCTGAGGCCGTTTGCTCCCATCCTGCCCCGTTCAGCCTCGTCCCGGAGAAGAGTGTCCATGGCTTCAGATATGGCCATGTGGTCCAGGGGATCCACCAGGATTCCGCATTCATTCTTCGCGACGACTTCACGGAACCCCGGGAAGTCGGAACATATGACGGGAATTCCGGAAGCCATGTATTCAAAGAGCTTGTTCGGGCTTGAGTTGTACATGTTGGGAAGAGGGTGGAAGAGCAGCAGTCCTCCAATCGCTTTTTTAGTCAGGGGGATAAGTTTTTTTCTTTCGACCCACTCGATATAACGGACTCTCGACCATGCGGGGTGCTGCTGCGCGGTCTCGAAGGCGGATGGTGAGAAAATCCCGGCGACAAGCAGAGAATAATCCTCCGGCAAAAGCAGCAGGGCATCCAGAATTTCATTCAGACCTCTTACTTCTGTCAGGGTCCCGATATGAATAAAGTACTTTTCAGCCGGTTCCACAGTATCATCTGTGTAGTCTGAAAGGATGGGGAAATTATGCAGAACAATGTTTTTTTTGAATCCCAGTCTCGGCAGCTGTGATTCAATGACAAAAATGACCGCCTTGAAAAAACGCACAGAGAAACGTTCAAAACGGGAGAAAACAAATGCGGTGATGCGCCGCAGGATCATCGGTATCCAGGGTTTTCCGAGAATATCTTCGGGGACATCTTCGTGGGCGTCATACACAAGGGTATAGCCAAGCACGGACATTACGAGCCCGAAGAGGATCAGCTCCGGGTCATGAAAATGGATGATATCCGGTTTTATCCCGCGGACCAGTTTTATGAGCCGGAAAAAAGGCTTGACGAACCTCCCCAGGCGCGACCGTGACCTGATGTTGAGGTCGATGATCCTGATCCCTTCCGCGGTGCTGTCCCCGAACCCGTCATTCACCACGAGGGAGATGTTTCCGAATTCCCGGGCGAGGGAGCGCAGCTCCTTCTGAAAGATGCGTATGTCATTTCTCTTGTGGACTGTAGTCACATGAACGATTCCAGGCAATTCTCGACCTCACTGGGATTGAATTTTTTTACCGCGATTGTTCTTTTTCTTCAGCTTGAAAAGCGAGTGCACGATGTTCAGGGGAAGAGTCCCCAGCAGAAGGAAAAGGCAGTAGTTTGCACCTGCCCTGACCAGGTTCGGAATGGTCAGCTTTTCCCTGTTGGGAAAAATGATCTCCCTGTACATGGTTGCTATGTCTCTCATAACCTGCCTGAAGACCGGGCTTGCCGTGTTCTGAAAGACCGATTTCCCGTGGTGGAGATACACTACGAGGGGTTCTTCGATCCTTTCGAACTTTGCTTCCTTCAACGTGCCCAGGACCCACATCGGCCAGTCCTCCTCGAACTTGACCGGGTATTTTTCAAGTTCAATGGCAACCCAGAAGCGCCGGGAGAAAAAAGAGCCGGGGGCCGGGAGCACATCGTTCACGGCCAGGGCGTTGAACTGTTCCCGGGGAGACAGGTCGAAAAAATCGGCCCGTTTCGATGCCTCCATCCGTGAGCCCGTAATCTCAACCTGTCCGTTCTCCAGTTCCCTTGCGCAGAGAAGGGGAGAGAATGCCACGTCAGGGGAGTGTGCCGCCATGTACCCGAAAAGTGTTTCGAAAGCCTCCCCGCAGAACCAGTCGTCCCCTGCGATCAGTTTTATATATTTGCCGCTCGAAGCGTTTATGCCGCTGGTGACATTGCGGACGGTTCCCCCGTTGACCTCGTTTCGGACGAATACAACATTCGCGAAAGACCTGGAGTTTTCCCGGATCCACCCGGAAACGGTCTCCTGTGTCCCGTCCGTTGAGCAGTCATCTGCGATGACAACTTCAAGCCGGTTTGCTTCCGGCTGCAGCAGGCTGTCGAGGCAGCGCAGGATCTTGTTCTTCTGATTGTATGTTATAACGATGACCGAAATATCTGCACCCAACGGATATGCCCTCCAGACGCTGATGGCTGAATGCTTCACCAGGGCGATGCTTACCTGCCCAGCCTTTTGATCATGTACAGCAGGTCGCCCTCTTCCTTGTAATATCCAAACCCCTGTTTTTCATAGAAATGAATGGCCCGCGGATTGTCTTTTTTCACGGCAAGCCAGTACGCTGAAACGGAGGGATCCAGGCTTTCCTCGAAGAAATCCACCAGTTCCCTGGCGGTGCCGGAACCTCTCATCTGCGGAGAGACTGCAATCGAAAGAATGCATATCCCTGAATCCGCCTGCGCTGAATCCTCCCCCTGTTTTTTTCCCTTGTCCCTGAATCCGGAAAGCCCCATGGAGAATAGCCGGGAAAAAGCCTCAAGCCAGATCCGAGGTGAAAGAAGTGTCCCTAGAAGGAGGAGGGGGATGTTTTCGGAGATAAACCGCTTTTTGTGCCCGGCGAGATCCCGGATGTCTCCGCCGAGCAGGAATCCGTGGATATGGCCGTTTTCCCGGAAGACGAGAAAAGGCGCGTCCAGGAAGTACGAATAAAACCTCTTGATGACGAAAACCGGGTAGTTGCCCAGAAAGTGATCGGCGAAACATTCCTTGTGCAGTTCGGCTATTTCCCGCAGCAGATTCCGTGAAACCCTGCATATCTTCTCGTTCACGGCGTCCCGCTCCTTTTCGGCATCAATGATGCAAGGGTTCCGAAGATCAGCCTGAGGTCCAGCGCAAGAGACGCCTCTTCTACGTACCGGCACGCGAGGTCGATTTTTGCGGGCATGATCTCCCTGATGTACGTTTCTTCCGGGTCCGCCGCCTTTTTCAGGATCTCTCCCTCGTCCTTGTAGCGAAGGGAGGCAATGTCCGTAATTCCGGGCCTGACGGAAAAAATCAGGTCCTTTTTGTCCTCCGGGTACAGTTCAACGTACCCGGGAACCTCGGGCCTTGGCCCTACCAGGCTCATCTCGCCCCTGATCACGTTGAACAGCTGCGGAAGCTCGTCGATCTTGTATTTCCTCAGGAAACGGCCGCTAGCCGTGACCCTGTTGTCGTTCGCAGGCGTAATTTGGAGCCCTTTTTCTGCCGGGGAGTGGTCCATGGTCCGGAACTTGAAGATACGGAAAAGGGTTCCATCCCTTCCGACCCGCTCCTGCCGGAAAAAAACGGGACCCTGCGAGTCCCTTTTGATCCAGACCGCGACAAAGGCGAAAAGCGGGGAAAGGGCCATCACCCCCAGGCACGAGGCGCAGATGTCGAGCCCTCTCTTGGCTATGCAGTAAGCAGTTTTCTTACGGCGCATATCACCCGCTCCACGTCGCTGTCGGTCATTTTCGTGTAAATGGGCAGGCTGACCGTCCTTTTGTACTCGGAGGTTGCCACAGGGAACTGCTCCGGCCTGAGGCCGTACGTATCCCTCCAGTAGGGGTGCAGGTGAAGGGGGATGAAATGGACGCTGCACCCGATGCCCTCGTCCGCCATGGCTTTTATGAAATCGTCCCGGCCCATGGACGTCCTGTTTTCGTCGAGCCTAAGGACAAACAGATGCCACGCGTGGTCCTCGGGGCTCCCGCCGTCTTTGGGAAGAACCACGGGAAGGTCTTTGAGCGCTTCCATGTACCGGAGAGCAATGGACCGCCTCTTTCTTTTGAATTCATGGGCTTTTTTGAGCTGGTGAATGCCGATTGAAGCCGCCACGTCTGTCATGTTGTACTTGAAGCCCGGGGCCACGATCTCGTAATACCAGGCCGGTTTGTCGGATGTATACCGGTCGAAGGCATCCCTGTCGATCCCGTGCAGCCGCATGACCCTGCACCTGGCGGCGAGGTCTTTGTCTGCCGTGACCACCATGCCCCCCTCGCCCGTGGTGATGGTCTTGGTGGCATAGAAGCTGAAAACAGCGATGTCCGCGGGAAGGGTACCGATCATTTTTCCCCTGTAGTATGAAGGAAAGGAGTGGGCTGCATCTTCGACTATGGGGATGCCGTATTTTTCCCTGATTGCCAGCAGCGGGTCCATATCGCAGGGAAGTCCCCCCACATGAACGGGGATTATGGCCTTTGTCCTTGGAGTGATGGCTTTTTCCACAAGGGACGGATCCATGTTCAGCGTTTCGGGAATTATGTCCGTGAAAACGGGATCGGCTCCCAGGTACCGTATGATCTCGGCTGACGAGGTGAAGGTGTAGGTCGTCGTGATGACCTCGTCGCCGCTTCCGACACCCAGGGCTTCGAGGGCGAGGTGCAGGCCTGCCGTGGCGGAGTTGACGGCCAGGGCCTCGCGGTCTCCGCCGAGGAATTCGGAGAAATCCTTCTCGAACCTTCGTGTCTTGGGGCCGGTGGTCAGCCAGCCGGACCTCAGCGAATGAACCACCTCGTTTATTTCGTCCTCGCCTATATCGGGCAGGGCAAAAGGAAGAAAATCATTTCCCATTTTGCAATCTCCTTTTTTCTTTTGGGTTGATCCCAGTATACTGTTTTATTCCCCGAATCCGCAACTCGGAATAATTTTCGACAGCAGCAAGCGGATTTCTCTTTCGTCTTCCTTTTCCGCCGCCCTCTGGAGGCTTTCGAGCAGCGCCTGGAAATTGTCGGGCGCGTAGCTGTTCTTCGCGATAAAGATCTTTTTGAACTTCGATGCCTCCGTGCCTTCTTCGGAGGTGAGCAGTTCCTCGAAGAGCTTCTCCCCCGGGCGGATTCCGGTGAAGACGATGTCGATATCCGTGCCGGGTTCGAAGCCCGAGAGACGTATAAGGTCGGTGGCAAGGTCGATGATCTTCACGGGCTTTCCCATGTCGAGCACGAAGACGGAGCCGTTCCGCTTCATGCCCCCCGCCTGGAGGACGAGCTGTGCCGCCTCGGGGATGGTCATGAAGTACCGGGTCATCTCGGGGTGAGTGACGGTGACGGGGCCGCCCCTGCGGATCTGCTCCTTGAAGGTGGGGATGACGCTGCCCCGGCTGCCCAGGACGTTGCCGAAGCGCACGGAGACGAATGCCGTTCCCGGTTTCGCTCTTTCCGAGGCCCCGGAGACCACCATCTCGGCCACCCGCTTCGAGGCCCCCATGACGGATGTGGGGTTCACGGCCTTGTCGGTGGAGATGTTCACGAAGACCTCCACAGTGTGCTCAAGGGCCAGTTCGGCGAGGTTTTTCGTGCCGAAGACGTTGTTGAGGATGGCCTCCTCGGGGTTATCCTCCATGAGGGGAACGTGCTTGTGGGCGGCGGCGTGGAAGACCACCTGGGGCGAGTGGGTCTCGAAGACCCGCCTCAGCCGCTCCCGGTTGCGCACGTCGGCCACCACCACGGAAAGTGAGCGGAAATGGTGGGTGTTCCTCAGTTCCTGTTCGATCTGGAAGAGGCTGTTCTCCCCCCGGCCCAGGAGGATGATCTTCCGGGGCTCGAAGGGCAGGATCTGCCGGACGATCTCGCTGCCGATGGACCCCCCCGCGCCTGTGACAAGGACCGCACGGTCGGTGATGTACCCCGCGATCTCGTCCAGGTCGAGCCGGACGGGTTCGCGGTTCAGGATGTCCTCGACTTCCACGTCGCGGATGCTGGAGATGGAGACCTTGCCGGAGAGGACCTCCCATATGGCGGGGATGATCCGCGCAGGGACGTCTGCCTCCCGTGCCGCTTCGAGGAT
>Ga0123335_1007201_pt1 | contig 12546 bp, 9 predicted proteins | sample BiotimSIPDNA_2_FD_89707 | JGI IMG/M metagenome (GOLD analysis project Ga0123335, IMG submission 89707) | Anaerobic biogas reactor microbial communites from Washington, USA - Biogas_R2 time_0 SIP DNA | ecosystem: Engineered > Bioreactor > Anaerobic > Unclassified | place: Washington, USA... | reverse complement strand
CGGTTTCCAATCCGATCACTCCAAACGGGGCGTAATCGAACTCCATGTCCTTGTCGTCCTCGTTGTGCGGAGCATGATCACATGCGATGCAATCGATGACCCCGGAACACAAGCCCTCAATCAATCTTCTTCTGTCCTCTTCGGTCCGGAGAGGAGGGTTCATTTTGAAGCGGCTCTCATAGCCAGCAACACAAGCGTCGGTCAGAGACAAATGGTGAGGGGTCACCTCCGCAGTAACCCGAACTCCGCGGTTTTTCGCGCGTTGGATAATGTCCACCGCGGAACCGGAAGATATGTTCTGCAAGTGCACACGAGCGCCGGTCTTTTCCGACAAAATCACGTCCCTTGAGACCATCAAATCCTCGGCCTCATGTGGCCATCCGCGCAAGCCAAGCTTGAGAGACCACACCCCTTCGTTCATGACAGCCTTTTGGGTGAGCGATGTGTCCTGGCAGTGATCCAGAACAACCATGTCAAGCATGCGCGCGTATTCCAAGGCCCGGCGCATCAATTCGCTGTTCTGCACACAATGCCCGCCATCTGAAAGCGCAATCGCCCCGGCATTCTTCAGTGATCCGATTGGGGCAAGCTGCTCACCAAGCGACCCGAGCGTGATGCATCCGGTGGGAAACACTTCCACACAGGCATCGCGCTCGATAATGTCATGAATCAACCGCAGGTTGCCCGGGTTATCGCATGGCGGACGGGTATTTGGCATGCATACCACGCGGGTGAATCCGCCTTTCGCGGCGGCGCGGGTTCCCGAGCGGATTGTCTCTTTGTGAGTGTCACCAGGCTCACGCAAGTGAACCTGAAGATCCGTGAGCGATGGGGCCAAACACAGCCCTCCCGCGTCGATACATGTAGCGGATTCCCTGAATCCAGCTCCCGGTTCCTCAACGTAAACCCCATCCTCGACATAAACATCGCGGGTTTCGTCCACACGGTTCACCGGGTCGATGACCCGGCATCCTTTGATCCAGAGCTTCGCATTTGTTCCCGATTGTGTCATGGTAGAAAATCTCCCCTCAGTGTCGTCTCGTTTCATCCACATTACCCGCCTCAGGTCTACAGGGAAAGCTCTCCCGAAACCGGCTCACTTGCCGCCATGCACAGATACAGCACGGCCATCCTCACCGCTATTCCGTTGGTCACCTGATTGAGGATCACCGAACGGTCGGAGTCGGCAAGGTCCGAATCAATCTCAACCCCGCGGTTAATGGGCCCGGGGTGCATGATGATCGCACCGGGCTTCAACCATGCCGAACGACTTTTGTTGAGCCCATACATGCTGGTGTATTCTCCGAGCGATGGGAAATGCCCCGCTGACTGGCGTTCCATCTGAATGCGCAACAACATCACCGCATCCGCATCCGTCACAGCTTCACGCAGGTTGTGGCAAACTTCCACGCCCATCTCCCGAAAGGCATCCGGAACCAAAGTAGTTGGCCCAGCCAGGCACACCGATGCTCCCAGCTTTGTCAGCGCCCAAATATTGGATCGGGCCACCCGGCTGAACATGATATCGCCGAGAATGGTGATCCGCTTGCCTTCCAGGCTCCCCAGGTGCTCCATCAGAGTGAAGGCATCCAGCAAGCCTTGCGTCGGATGCTCGTGAGCTCCATCGCCCGCATTGATGATGGGGATATCCACAATGCGCGAAAGATACAGTGGAGCACCGGCCGCCGAATGCCGCATGATGATCATGTCGGCCGAAAGTGCCTCAATATTGAGCGCGGTGTCCTTGAGCGTCTCCCCCTTTACCTGGCTGCTTGTTGCACCAAGAATGGTGATCACGTCCGCACTCAGGCGCTTGGCGGACACTTCAAACGCCACCCGGGTCCGCGTGCTCGGTTCGAGAAACAGGTTGACAATCGTCTTGCCACGCAGAGCCGGAAGCTTCTTGCGACTGCGATCAATGGTGCTTTTAAATGAGCGGGCCATCGATAGGATCAGCTCGATCTCCTGTCGACTCAGATCCTCCAGTCCAATCAGGTGCTTTCGTGTCCAGTTTACAGTCTCGGTTTCCATGGGAGTATTCCGGGGTTTGTCTGAAATTCTACCGGGCCTGAGCCGCAGAAAGTTTTCCGCTGATATCCAGCCGGTGTTTCTCCGGATCATCCGGATCGATGTGCAGCTTCAGGGTCTGGGTCAAATCGGTATCCAACGACAATCCGACAAAATCCGGACGAATCGGCAACACCCGATGCCCCCGGTCAACCACCGTCATCAAACGCACCACCCTTGGTCTGCCCAATTCGAAGAGCTCATCCAGAGCCGAACGCACGGTCCTGCCGGTAAAAAACACATCATCGATCAGGAACACTCCCATATCGTCGACGCTTTCCTCAAGAAAGGTGGGTTCGGCAACCTTTGAGATGGGTCTGTGCCCGATATCGTCACGGTGAAAGCTCACATTCAGTGTCCCGGATGGCAGCTCACGGCCGATCCGGCTCCGGATAACCTTTTGCAATCGATTCCGGACTGGAACTCCGCCATCGGCGATACCCACCATCATCCATGGATCGCCAGCCCGCATTTCTGCTATCATATAGTCCACCATCACATCGATGGCGTTTTCCAAATCGGCGGATTTGATCATATCTGCTCAACAAAAACTCTTGAAAGGAAGGCAACACCACACGGGCGCATGGCCTCCGGTTGTGTCATCCGGTTCCACTCCCCAGACTAAGTGATCCCTCTCGGAAAGACCACTCGATGGCTGATGGAAAAACATCGGATACAATGATTCCGACTGCAACAATAATCTGGCATGAATTGGGGTTGAACTGAAGTCCACAGCAAGCATACTTGCATACTCATATTCAATTTTCACCGGACCCTTTCCTTTCGTCCCGGAACAACAAGACCGCACAGCATGCAGACTCACGACTTTTACTTCGCCGGCGAACTTTTCGACGCCAAACACCTGCTGGGAAACGCCTGGCTCGCCAGCGAAATCCTGAAAAACTCCGATGGGCGCTTCATCCCCGTCATGCCACAGGAATTTGAATCCCAGGCCCAGCACCCGCATGAAATCCGCGATCAGGATATTCTCGCGCTCCTTGAGTGCGACCTCGCGATATTCCACTTCGACGGATCGGACATCGACTCGGGAACCCTATCCGAGTTCATGATCGCGAAGTTCGCGGATATCCCTTCGGTAATCCTGAGAAGCGACTTCCGCGCGAAGGGAGACCAAGTGGACTATCCATGGAATCTCATGGCAAGTTTCTATCCCAGGACCGAGATTGTGATGCTCGATGCCATCCGCACCTACAAATTCACCGGACCTAAGAAAACGACGACCGCGCCACACATCCTCACCGACCCAGCCCTCGCTCTTGACCGCGCATCCAAGCTGACCTCACTGATATCCCACAAGGTCATCCACGCATTCGAACGGCTGCTGAAGACCGAACCGTTACTCTCCGGAAATGATCAGGAATCCGTATTCAGGTGGATGGAAAACCTATTCGCCTTCAAACGCAGCAAGTCCGACGTCCGGACCATTATGAACCGCATCATCGAGCGCAAATCCAAGCTTCATCCAGGCCAAACGAACGCATGATGCGGGCATGACCGTAAATCCTATGCATCAACCCCCACCATTCTGGTCAGCATTCATCCGAGGCCTTCTTACAGTTGCGGCGGGTAAAGGATCACGGATTTCGACGATCCGGCTCCGCCCCGGCCTCATGAAACACGCCTTCGCATGCACTGCGATTGCATTGGGGATCTGTTTCCCGGTCAAGGCCCAGCTCGCTCCGCACAACCGGATGAGCCGCTTCTCAATCCCCACCTACAATGCGGATAGCTACAGGGAGTGGACGCTCAGCGGTGAAGAAGGAATCTACAAGGAAGACAACCGCTTTGAGGTGACCAACATGAAGCTATCCATCTTTTCTGGAGACGCCGAACAAAATCTGGATACAGTGATTCAGAGCAGCAGCGCGGTCTTCGACCTTGCAGGGAATCGCGCGACCAGCGATGCACCCATCCATATTTCATCGGCGAATTTTGAAATCCACGGAGAAGGCTGGTCCTGGGATGGCGCACAGGGACGGGTTGTCATCGAGAAATCCGTCACCATCCGGTTCTCCCAGAAACTTGATCTGGACTTGAACCACCTGCTCTGATTGCTTTCTGAATACACAATGATGGCACGATACTCGATCCCGGTTGTCCTTTGGCTTCTGACCAGTGTCTTCTTTCTGGCAGACCCTGTCTCAGCCACCGATCAACCCACCACAGGTGCAACCGGCGAACTCACCGCAACCGGAGACCGCATGGAGCTCACCAGCGGGGAAGTTCAACGCACGTTCATGCTCATTGGGAACGTGGTGGTCACCGATCGTGATCTGGAGGTGTCTTGCGATGAAGCCGAAGTCATCATTGAACGACCGGACGATGCCGATGATCCCCAAAGCCCGGACTCCGGAGATGAACGCAAAAACCCGGGGCAGATTTCCCATATCACAGCAAAGGGTAATGTCGTAATCCGCCAACGGGGAACGCGGGCCTTCGCCGGAAGAGCCGAGATCTTCCCTAAAGAACGCAAACTCGTTCTGGAGGATCAACCCCGCATAGAAGATGAGCGTGGTACCGTCACGGGTTTCCGCATCGTCTTTCTTCAGGGAGAACGGCGCATCCGTATCGAGAGTGAACCCGATGGAAAACGATCAAGGGTCACCCTCAAGGATATTGCGCAAGTGGGTGTCCTGTTTGGCGAAAATCCGACGGCCGCCACTGAATCCGAACCGGTGGAACAGCCGCAGGAAAGCGACGGGAAGTGATCATGCAGGCCGCTCCATCCATTCCGCCCGGGCCACTGCAGCAGGTTTCTGCGCCGAAGGCATCGGTCATCACCACCCGGGACATCACCAAAGACTACGGCAAACGTAGTGTCGTCAAAGGGGTGGATCTAAACATCCGTGCCGGTGAGGTTGTCGGGCTGCTTGGACCCAACGGTGCGGGGAAAACAACCGTGTTCTATACGATCATCGGCCTGATTCCGCCCACTGGAGGCAAGATCACACTGGATGACACCGATATCACACGCATGCCCATGTTCAAAAGGGCAAGACTCGGGATCGGATACCTGCCCCAGGAACCTTCTGTCTTTCAAAAGTTGTCCGTCCGGGACAATGTAATGGCAATACTGGAGACGCTCAATCTCTCGAGAAAAGAGCGTGAGGAACGGCTGCATTTTCATCTGTCTGACATCGGGCTTCTCCACCTTTCGGCGCAAAAAGCATACACACTTAGCGGTGGAGAGCGCCGGCGCCTCGAGATCACCCGATCCCTGGTGACCAACCCGCGGTTTCTACTCATGGATGAGCCCTTCAGCGGAGTGGATCCCATCAATGTGCAGGAAGTCCAGAAGATGATTGCCCACCTGAAGGAACGTGGCATCGGAGTCCTTATCACCGATCACAATGTAAGGGAAACGCTCAGTATCGTCGATCGTGCTTACCTTCTTTACGATGGCAAAGTGCTGGCCGAGGGCTCCAAGGATTTCCTCGTGAACGATGAAGCCTGCCGACGCCTCTATCTTGGAGAAAGCTTCCGCATGTAACCCCCGAAAATGCCACGATCTCAACCCCCGTCCTTTCCTACTTCTACTCCATGATACCCGAAGCCAAAGCCATTGTAATCGACAAAATCAGCGTCAAGGAGTTCCTCGAAAAAACCCACGAGAAACTCAACCTTGAGCTCATCGCCGGCCAGGAGGGACTCAACCGCATGATCGGGGAGAAGAGCCTGAACCGGCCAGCGCTGGCACTCACCAAATATTTCAAATCCTTCGCCAATAAGCGGGTCCAGGTCTTCGGAGCGGGCGAGATGTCCTATCTCAACGATCAGGATGAATCCGTCCAGTTGGACGTTCTCACTGAAATGGCAAAAAGGGATATCCCTTGTATGGTGATCTCCCGCAACCTCACTCCGTGCGATGCCATGATTCAGGTGGCGGATCGTTTTCATATACCCCTGTTGCGCACGACCATGAAGTCGAAGAACTTCGCGACGGACGCCACTGTGCTCCTCGATGAGTTTTTTGCTCCGCAGGTCATGGTGCATGGGACCCTGCTCGACATCAAAGGGATCGGAGTGTTGATCCGTGGAGACAGCGGCGTGGGAAAAAGCGAGTGTGCCCTCGCCCTTATTGAAAAAGGTTACAGTCTGGTGGCAGATGATACCACCTACATTTCACTCCTCCGGGATCAGGAACTGATCGGGACCAGTTCAGTGCTCAACCGCGGATACATGGAGTGCCGCGGTATCGGGATCATCAATATTGCGGACCTGTTCGGCATCCGCGCAGTGCGCACTAAAAAGGAAATCGATCTCGTGATCACCTTCGTGATCTGGGAACAAGGCATGGATGAAGAACGTACCGGATTGGAGGAAAGCTTCTATGAAATCCTCCGCAAGCCGATCCCCCACATGGAGATTCCGGTTCGTCCCGGCCGGGATATGGCCAGACTGGTCGAGGTGGCCGCGATGGTCTACGCGCTGAAGGCGATTGGGCACGATTCAGCGAAAGAATTCAATGAACGGCTTATTCAATACATGAGCCGGTCAACTCACGAATCCTGACTCGAAGGCACCCGGTCCTGGCTGGCCTGATAGACCCCTCGATAAGGATGAACCCGATGCTCAGGATTCGACCCGGCCGACCATCACTGATCCATGCTGCCATCTACGGATTGTGGATTGTATTTTGCATTTGGGTGACCGGATTCGCAAGCCGTTCGACCCGGGCGTGGATTCTTGAAATCGAAGTTTTCTCCGATTCCGAGGGAGTTTCGGTGCTTTATGCTGACACTGGCGGCGGATTCACCGCAGCCGTGAATGCCCAGTTCCCATTGATAGATGGAGTCCAGACGCTTCATTTTCCGCTTCCGCCCCGCCCCGTGAAATCGCTTCGCTGGGATCCGCTTGCATCTACAAGCTCCAACCCGGCGCACATCGCAATCTACAGTATCAGCCTTCGCGACCCGACCGGTAAGCGAACCCATATTGGACCCGAACACGGAATCACCCCGCTTTCCGGACTGGATCAAGTCCTGTCAGGAAAACACTCAGCCATCTTCCGTATCCCGCCCGGGACCAATGATCCGAACCTCCTGTTGAATCTACCTTCTTCGGCCATGACAAACGGAGTTCTTCCGCCTCCGCAATACTCCGTGCAGAATCAGCTGATCCTCCTGCTGATCGCGATTCTCTGCCCAGCTTTAATAGCGATCTTCCGACTACGCAAAACTGCTGCCTCGGCGCTGGCCCTCGCAGCATTGGTTGGATCCTTCGCTCCATCCACCACCGCGCAGGCACAAAACGGAGTTCCGGATTCGTGGCTTCAATCCGATGACCTCAAGTCTTGGTCAATCCGCTCAGAGGATGACATCTCCCCTCCGGAAAAACTCCCGCTCTTTGCGGTGAATCTAAACATAGCCGGAAATGACCCACTCTGGGTTTCCGATCCGTTCGAGTGCCCATCCCGGATTCAAATGTTTCTGGAATGCGGCAGATTGCCCTCTGGATTTGCCTTCCGGCTATCCCGGACTTCTACCGCTGATGAGTCCGGCTTCCTTGATCTGGTTCCTCGGCCCCAGACCAAGAGGGACTGGCGACTCCTGCATTGGGATATTCCGCGGGAATGGAGGGGGAAACAGGTTACCTTGTCCGTGCTAAGTGATCAATGGGCGGACAGCATCCGTTTCACCCCGCCGCTCAACTTGTATTCCATTCGGATCTCGGCCTCAGTCGGAAGCTCATCGTTTTTACTCTGGTTGGCTGGGATTCCACTCCATTTCATCCTGCTATGCATACCAGGCTGGGCGGTCGCCTTGGTTCTCATACGCAAACCTGCTCTGGCTCCCTGTTTTGCATTTCCGATCGCCTGGGTTTTCACCTTGGCGATTCAATACCCGATCTTGTGGGCATCCTTTCTTCACCCGGAAATTGGAGTGCTTCTATCATGGGCCATTCTGTGCACCGGCAGTTGGATACTCGTCCGCCACTCCGCCAAAGCATTGCGGGTTTGGAAACGCAACTCAGACTTTCGCGACCAGATCGCGCTCTTTGCCTTATCAGCATTCACGGTGGTCGCCGCCGGATGCCTGACAGGGGGTTGGGACGATTCTCTCGCAGTTGCGTCCAGTCGTTACCTCAAACAAATGCTTCCGGCCGATCAACTGCTTCCCATGCTGTTTGCAGACAGGCTCCACCTCGGAATGCCCCTCAAACCCTTTTTTCTCGAATGGCTGAGCAGTGACCGCCCACCTCTTCCGTCCGCACCCATCCTCTTCCAATACCCGTTCTTCACCGAAAAGAACACCCAATACCACATCCTATCCATACTACTGCAGGCATCCGTCATCCCATGCGCTCACTGTTTATTGAGGGCAATTGGGGCTGGACGCCTGCTCGCTTCAGGGATTTCCGCATCTCTCGCGATGTCCGGAACCTTTCTGCTACATTCGTTCTACGTATGGCCCAAGTCTCTCCCGGCAGGCCTGTTGATTATTGTCGCCGCTCTGCTCTTCGGACGGGACCCCGCCCGCAAGTCCTTGGCGTGCCGCAAGCCGGGATCCCTCATCGTCGGGCTGGCAACAGCCCTCGCCTTCCTGTCTCATGGCGGAAGCTTCTTCGCCGCGTTTCCGATGTTCGCGATTTGGGCTATGATTCGCCCGGTGAAGCACATTCCATACGGACTTCTCGCACTCGTCCCGTTCATCATATTGATGCTTCCATGGACACTCTATCAAAAACACTACGATCCTCCAGGCGATAGACTGCTCAAATGGCACCTTGCTGGTATTCCCGAACTCACATCCGAACCATTTTCGGATGCCGTGGTTCGCCGCTACAAGGATATGAGCTTCAAGGAGTGGATCGGCATCCGCAAAACCAACCTGCGTTTACTCTGGGGAGATTGGGCTCTCACATTCCACAACCTCCATCCGCTCCAGACGGTTATGGGATTCCCTCAAATCCGGCTCGGATCCTTTCTGCATCACTTCCAATCCCTTGGCATCTGGCTGCTGGGATATTTTGCGGCTCCGTGGGCAATTTTCATCTGCCTGCGCCGACGCCAAAGCGCCATACCGCTGCTTTTTCTGGTTTCGATCAGCGGATTACTGCTTTGGACATGCCTGATATTCCGGTCCGGACAGGCCATCATTCATCACGGGTCTCTTTTCTTCCAGTTCGTTGGGATGATACTCGGAGCATGGTGCATTCACATGGTATCATCCCGACTCCTTCGCATGTGCTTTGTCCTCAATGCGCTTCTGTGGTTTGTCATCTGGGTATGGCCCCATTGGTGGGTTGCCCACCTCCCGCATTCACGGTATGACACGCTCCGACCCGATACATTCGCACTGATCCTCCTAATCGGCACCCTGTCAGCGTGGCTGGCATTCCTATTGCGCCACAGTCATTACACAGGACGAAAATCCTGAGGATCTCAACGCAGTAATCCTGAACGATCGGTTACATTTTCTTATTATACACCTCATTCTACCCGGCACAATCTTTCTGATCAATGCTCCAAGTTCAAATCAACAACTCCAACTACATCCAGAATCCAAAAATGAATATGCGCTTGTCGATGCCCCTCTTTCTCGGCTATTCCTCCAAGGCGTGACCAAAGATCTGCCATCATCGTCCACCTTTCTTCCATGCCTTCTGCTCGGGGCGATGTCGATCCATGCTCAACCCGTGGAGATAACCACCAGCGACACCATGGAATATGACGAGCAGGCACGCACCCTCCTGATCAAAGGGGATGTCGACATACGGCAATCCCCTTTCCGGATTCTGTCGGATGAGGTGAGTATACGGCAGGATCAGGCCGATATTCTTGCGGACGGGCACGTGCGCATCCTTTACGACACAACTGCTGAAAACAGCCGGTTTGTCTTCCCCGAACTCCGCTCGGGAGCCGAACTTTTTTCGGACTCATTTCAACCGGATGCATCTTCCGAACGTGAGTTGCTGAGGGCCAATCGGGTGCGCTTTCTTCCCGAATCACGCGTTATCCTTCCCGAAGGACCTGCTGAGATCCAATTCGGGATTGCCCGGCTCATCGGAGAAAACCTCACGATTGACCTTGGCAACAACCGGATCAAAGCCCCGCGCTACCGCATGGGATTCGAGAATCTCTTCATCTCAGGCCACGATGTTGAGATGAAAGGTGAAGCCATCGAAGCGGGAAAGACCCGCTTCTTCTTTGGAGAACCTGAAGCTTTTTCGTTTCAAGGCAGTGCTGAAAGCATGGCGAAACAAGAAGATGATGTGGTCACGCTTCGGAAGGTCTGGCTTAAGGTCGGAAAAGTTCCGGTATTCTACCTGCCCTATCTCAGCTACAACATCCGGCACACCGTTTATAATATTGAAGCCGGAGCGGGATACAGTGGTGATCTGGGATACTTGCTTGAACTGCGGCCTTACTACTCACCCTGGACCTCCACCAGGTTCTTCACGGATGTAAACACCTACAGCCGCCGAGGAACACTGATCGGCCCGGGCTTGAGTATCGACATCAATGACAGGCTCGGACACTTCGTGCGGACGAGGATCGAATCCGGAGTCATCCGGGATTCGGGCGAACTGGGTGTGGACAGTCTCAATCGCCCGATCGACGAAAACAGGGGATTTTTGAATGCGTCGCACATCCACCGGTATCCCGATGGAATGGCATTCATGGCTCAGGTTCAGGCATGGAGCGATTCGGAGATTGTCCGGGATTTCGACACCGGAACGTTCCGGAAATACCAACAACCCGAGAACTTCGCATCCTTGCGTTTCCCGCTTGGCGACTGGGTGTTCAACGCCGTGACGCGATTCCGGATCGAGGACTTTGAATACGCCACTGAGCGCATTCCCGAGCTTTCAATCGACCTCCTTCCGGCCCCGCTTCCATGGGCCGGACTCTACCACGAACTCAACCTGTCCGCATCGCGACTGCGGGACAATAATCCGGACCGCACACATCCGGCTGAATATGACCGGTTCAAGGGCAACTACCGGATCGCCAGACCCTCGGCCATCACGCCATGGCTTGACTGGACCCCTCTCCTCACCGCCCAGATTTTGTCTGCAGAGAACCGCTCGGATCAGCCGGATGAGCCCACTTCATGGGAACGCCAGACGCTAGAGGCCGGCTTCGACTTCACCCTTCACGCATTCGCCGACTGGCAGATCAACAACCGGATTTGGGATGTGGACAGCATCCGGCATGTCGTCAAGCCAACCCTGCAATATCGCAACATCCTGATCGGGAACAACGAAGACGAATGGAATCCCGGCATCGAGACTCCGCTCACATCCACCGGCGTTCCTTTCCGCGACTTCTTCAGTATGCGGGCACTCGAAGGGATACGGGAACACCAGTTGATACGCGTCGGGGTAAGCAACTCTGTCTTCACCCGGTCTCATATCACCAAAAACCTCCGAACCATGCTCGATCTTGATCTGTATCATGACACGATCATACCCGGAGATTCCCATGCGCCAACAAGCCACCTCTTATCCTCCATCACCCGGCTGCGCCCCGCCTCCTGGCTAAGCTTTGACCTGGAGACCAGATGGGACAGCAAAAACCTCGACCTTCAGGATCTCTACGCCCGAAGCTCGCTGATCAACGGCGATTTCTGGAGACTCGATATCGGAGCCTTCTTCCTCGATGGTCTTCACGAACAGTATCAGGCATCGCTTGATACGAAGCTGACCGAAGGCACCCGCGTATTGGTCTCGGTATCCTACAACGCCCGAACCAGCCAATTCTACGAGCAGATGATCGGCTTCCAGTTTGCGGTCGCCAACCACTGGGACATCCTGCTCAGTGTCAGTCAACGCGACGGAGCGACCCGCAACAACGACCTGCGCTGGGACATCAAGATCGTAAACGGACGATTCTGAACGCATCCCATCGACCATTTCGAACAACGGATATCACCCGATGACACCCAAACTCGCATCTCTCTGGAACCCGACCGAGTTCCCGGTGAAGCTTCCGGTGTTTGAAGGCCCTCTGGATCTGCTCATCTTCCTGATCCGCAAAAACGAAATCGATATCTACGACATTCCTATGGAAGTCGTCACCCGCCAGTATATCGATTATCTCGAGACCATGGATCACCTTAACCTCGAGGTTGCCGGCGATTTCTTTGTGATGGCATCCACGCTCATGTACATCAAGAGCCGGATGCTTCTACCGCCAAAGGAACAACCTCCGGAAGAGGAAGAGGATGATCAAAATCTGGATCCCAGATGGGAACTCGTGCAGCAACTCCTCGAATACCGGCGATACAAGAGCTTGGCGGGAGACATCGAAGATCGCATTGAGAAACGCACCCGGATGGTGGACCGGATTGTCCACAGCGATGAAGAAGCTACAACGAACCCCCGACCGCTTCACCCAGTCGACCGACTCGATATCTGGAACACCATCAACATGGTCTACCTGCGGATCGCCGACAAACTGCGGGTGGGCGAAATCATGGATGAACCTGTCACCGTATCGGAACGCATGGAGTT
>Ga0123335_1007199_pt1 | contig 12548 bp, 13 predicted proteins | sample BiotimSIPDNA_2_FD_89707 | JGI IMG/M metagenome (GOLD analysis project Ga0123335, IMG submission 89707) | Anaerobic biogas reactor microbial communites from Washington, USA - Biogas_R2 time_0 SIP DNA | ecosystem: Engineered > Bioreactor > Anaerobic > Unclassified | place: Washington, USA... | reverse complement strand
TGGACGGATGCATATGCGGCATTGTATGTGCCGGATATTAAAAGGTTATTCCCGAATGTAGAAATTCAGGGTAAAGGACTTATTTCCACTGAGGCATTCGTATCCTTTCCTGTTACAGGGAACAATGGAGGGGTGTTGTCTGTAAACTCGCATTTTTTCGAATTTATTGAAATAGATGATAAGAACACCACAGGTGAATATGATAAGACCAGGCTTGCTCACGAGTTAGAGGCAGGAAAATGCTATTGTGTAGTGGTAACAACGGGAGGGGGATTATATCGTTACAGGCTTTTTGATATAATCAAGGTAACAGGCTATTATAATCAATGTCCCGTATTTACTTTTGAGGGAAAGGAAGACAATATTTGCGACTGCTGCGGTGAGAAACTGAACGGACATCATGTGGGAAGAGCTCTTAAAGCAATATTTGAAAAGTATAATATTATTCCCGGATTTTATATGCTTGCACCCGAAAAAGATGATAAAAGTAATACTATTTTCTACACACTGTTTATTGAAACAGAAAATGAGACTGTTATTGATGATTGCAATGTAATAGCGGCAGTTATAAGTGATCTGGAGAAAAGCCTCAGGGAGAACTTTCATTATAATTACTGCCGGGATTTGGGACAACTCGGAGTTGCAAGAATTTTTCGCATTAATGACAGCAGGAAGGCTGCAGCGATTTATACAGAGGCATGCCGTTCCTTTGGGCAAAGGGAAGGGAATATAAAACCGGTAGTTTTGCATAAGAAAACAGGATGGTCAAAGCTGTTTGGCGGATATTATGTTTAGCTTAAAGACGTTCATCAAATTATAACAGGAGGGGTCTTTTTTTGAGAATAGCTTTATTGGCACCGGCAGGTGCAATGCATCGTTACAACGGCAACTTTAAAAAGTCGCTTCATTACGCACCGTTGACACTTACTACCCTTGCAGCTTTAGTGCCGCAGGAGCTTATGGCTGAGGTTGCCATATATGATGAAACAGTAGGTATAATACCAAAAGACATAGAGGCTGACCTTATAGGTATTACTGCAATAACCGGCACATCAATGAGGGCGTATAAATGGGCGGATTATTACAGGTCAAAAGGGATTACAGTTGTTATGGGTGGGGTTCATCCTACACTCATGCCGCAGGAAGCAGCAGAACACGCAGACTGTGTTGTAACGGGCTTTGCCGAGCAGACATGGCCAAGGCTGCTGGAAGACTTTGTTGGGGGGAAGCTCCAGAAATTTTATTGCCAGGATGAAGACCTGGATATAAGTGGAAGGCCAATTCCCAGGCGTGAGCTTCTGAACAGGAAAAGATATATTACAATAAATTCTGTTGAGGCCATCAGGGGATGTAACCTTCCCTGCAGCTTTTGTGCATTTCCTGCGGCATTCGGGAGAAATCTCTACAAGAGGCCTGTAAGAGAGGTGATTGAAGAGATTGAAAAGCTCAACAGCAAGGAAGTCTTGTTTCCTGACGTTAATCTTGTTGCAGACAGGGAGTATGCAAAAGAACTCTTCAGAGAAATGATACCCCTGAAAAAGTGGTGGTTCGGACTAACAACCTCTGATGTAGCAAAAGACAGTGAGCTCTTTGACATAATAGTCAAGAGCGGCTGCAGAGGATTATTGATAGGTTTTGAATCGTTTACACAGGACTCCCAGAAATTTGTGAAAAAGGGCATAAACAAAGTAGGTGAATATGAGGAACTGATGAAAAAACTTCACCATGCAGGTATAGGAGTGAATGGCTGTTTGGCCTTTGGTGGAGATGAAGAGGATAGGAGTGTATTTGAGAGGACAGTGGAGGCAGTTGTCAAGCTTAAGATAGATTTGCCGAGATACTCAATACTAACTCCATTTCCAGGAACGCAGCTTTACAGGGAGTTTGATGAGCAGGATAGAATTATTGAAAACAACTGGGCGATGTATGACGTGGAACACTGTGTTTTCAAGCCTAAAAATATGACTGTAGAGGAACTGGAAGAAGGTATAGAATGGGCATGGAGGGAAACCTATACCTTTATGAATATTGCAAAAAGGCTGAGTACCTTCGGTACACCTCATATAGCCTCAGTACCTGCAAATGTTTTTGGGTACAGGGTTTATGCCGATAAATTCCGACAGTTTACCAGAGAGGTAATGATCGACAACTCGGATATATAAAGCTTCATAAGGAGGAAAAAAATTGAAAATTACTTTCGTACTGCCTGGAATAGGCAAGAAAAAAGGTGATGGATATATAAAAACCTGGAAAATGGAACCGCTAACAATAGCGACACTCAAGGCTTTAACTCCAGGTGATGTGGAAACTGAGTTTTACGATGACAGGCTTGAGTTGATTAATTATGATACCAGTACCGATCTTGTGGCAATAACTGCTGAGACTTATACTGCAGCAAGGGCATATATTATTGCCGGAGAGTTCAGAAAAAGAGGAATAAAGGTTGTGATCGGAGGCTATCATGCATCTCTTATGCCACAAGAGGTCTTGGAACATGCAGATTCGGTTATAACTGGAAATGCTGAAGCAGTATGGAATAAAGTCATAAGTGATTTTAAGAACGGCATACTTCAGAAAACATATAAAGGATGTCCGCAATTCTTAAGCTATCTGCCCGATAGAAGCATATATGCCGGGAAAAAATATCTTCCGCTTACACTTGTCGAAACGGGGCGTGGATGTCCTTTCAATTGTGAGTTCTGCTCGATTTCATCCTTCTACAAATCACATTATACAGAAAGACAGGTTGATGATATCGTTAAAGAAATCGAAGGGTCAAAAAACAGATATTTTTTTCTTGTAGATGATAATATCGTGGCACAGCCGGAATATGCCCAAAGTCTTTTCACAGCGATAACTCCGCTGAAAATAAAGTGGACCAGCCAGGGGACCCTCACTATGGGAAGAGACCCTAAGCTTCTGAAGCTTATGAAAAAGAGCGGTTGCGATACCATACTTATCGGGTTTGAATCACTCGATGAGAAAAACCTCAACCAGATGAAAAAGGATTGGAGCTTCAAACTCGGAGAACGGGATGAACTTATTAACCGCATACATGATGAGGGTATAAGTATTTATGCCACCTTTGTTTTCGGTTTTGACAATGATAATGAAGCTTCTTTTGACAGAGCACTGGAGTTCTCGCAAAAGCATAATTTTTTCTTTACTGCCTTTAATCACCTGCTTCCTTTCCCCGGGACGCAATTATATTTAAGACTTAAGGAGGAAGGCAGGCTGACAAGTGATAAGTGGTGGCTTGAGCCTGGCTATCACTACGGAGACATACCTTATATGCCTAAAAATATGACTCCTGAGCGTCTTTCAGAATTATGTGCCACAGCCAGAAGAGAGTTTTTCAAGTACCCGTCCATTATTAAAAGGGGAATAAAGCTTTTTTCCAGAAATAAAGATCCGCTGCTTTCCTTGATTTTCTGGACACAGAATATCAATCTTAAGCATGAGGTTGACGGGAAGCTCAGAATACCGGTTGGGAGTGGTCTTGATGAAATGCCGAAATGAAAGGTTTGTTTTTGAAGAAGCAAAACATGAAGACATGGCTCAAATACTTGAGATTCTGGAAGAAAGCGGGTTCAAGGGGAATATATCTCTTTTATATACCAGAAGGCCTGATGCATACATTTCTTTTATGTATGAAGGTCAGGAGGTAAGCCTCGCAGTATGCAGGGATACACAAAACAACAGAATTGCCGGGATAGGGGCTGTAGCATTAAGACAGGTGTATGTAAACGGTAAACCTGAGAAGGTTGGATATCTCTTTGCGTTAAGAGTAAGGGAGGAATACCGTAATGTATATAAACTGGTCAACAGGGGCTATGATTATTTCTCTTCCTGTCCGGCTGTCAAAAAAGCTTCATACTTTATAACAACTATCCTCGAAGAGAATGAGTATGCAATAAAACTTCTGGAAAAAAAGAGGCCTTTCATGCCACTTTATGAGTTTTATCAAAGGTATGAGGTATTTACAATGACCACAAGGTCAAAGTGGACAAAATACAAAAACACAAAAATGACACTAAAGCATGCCGAAACATCAGACATACCTATGCTTGTTGATTTTCTGAACAGAGAAGGGAGAAAAAGTCAAATGTTTCCTGTACTCGATGAAATCAACATCAAAAATACAATAGTTCCTGGGCTTTCGACAGAAAGCTTTTATATACTTTTAGATGGAAACGGTGAAATAACAGCCTGTGCTCTGGCATGGGACCAGAAAGATTACAAGCAGTATGTTGTAAAAGGTTACGGTGGAATACTTAAGGCCCTGTATCCTGTTTCGTTTTTATTCAACATATTCGGGTATCCAAGCTTACCTCCGGTGGATAGTATATTGAAGTTCTTTACCCTTTCCTTCTGGGCAGTCAGGGACAATTTACCTGAAATCTTCAGCATTCTCCTGGGTGCAATAGCAAAGCAAAAGAAGGAATATCCCTTTTTTATTGCCGGTATTTGTGAGGGACATCCTTTAAAACAGGTACTTGACAATATACCCCATATTTCCTACAGCAGCAGAATATACTTGGTCGATTGGGAAAGACTCGGCGGAAATGTTGATAGATTAGATAAAAACTTCTTACCTTATCTTGAATGCGGTATGCTTTAGGGCCATTTCCCGGAGCTTTTTTTGATTTTTTCTATTTGTAAAGAAAGAAGCATATACCAATAAAATGTGTCAGAGCACCCAGAAAAACAAGTATATGCCAGACCATATGATGGTACTTGAAGCCTTTGCGGGCGTACAGTGCTGCGCCTACCGAGTAAAAAACCCCTCCTGCCAGTATAAGCCAGAACAAAAAAGGATTTGCTCTGTTAATAAACAAAGGCATAAAAATAATAAGGGTCCATCCCATAACAAGATAGATTACAAGAGAGACTTTTGGCATGGAGTGGCGGACCAGCGACTTGTAGAGTATACCAAATATCACCATTATCCATTGAACAGACAATATTGCAATTGACTGCCAGCCACCAATTACGGAAATTGCAATTGGGGTATAGGTCCCTGCAATGGCTACATAAATGAATATATGGTCCAGTATTTTCATTACACTTTTATGCTTTGTATTGTGTTCCATTGAGTGGTAAATAGTTGACATGAGAAACATGAGAAAAATTGATATGCAGAATACTGATATTCCTACTACATCTTGTAATGTACCATTTTCATATGCAATAATAGTTACAAATGGAATTAAGAACAGCACAAGCAGCGATGCTGCTCCGTGAGTTATTGCATTGGCAAGTTCCTCTCCAAAGGTTAGTACTGTTATTCGTTTTGACAATTTATCAGACCTCCGTTTTATGCATTTTCTTTAATGCACATTCTTCTGTTAATTATACCCTAAAACTTAAGTTTGAAAAATAAAAATAAAGATTATTAATATTTTCATAATATATTTGTAAGATTATACCGAAAACATATCCGGATTCTAACTATTAACTTCCTTTATTTCGAATTATATTGATATTATCAATATAATTGTAGTAAACTAAAGAATATTTATGGAGGAATTTGAAAGTATGGATAGTTTGAAGCAGATATCAAAAGAGTTGGAGCTTCCCCGTTACAAGGAGCAGATAAATTACATACAGAACAAATACCTTGCGCCATATGCAGTAAGAGAGCCGAGGGAGAACAGTCGACGCTTCAGGGAACCGCAGTATAACCTTGAAACAAGGAGCGAATTTCAGAGGGACAGGGATCGGATAATACATTCAAAGGCCTTCAGACGCCTTTTGTATAAAACTCAGGTTTTTGTAAACCATGAAGGGGATCATTACAGGACGAGAATGACTCACAGCCTTGAGGTTTCACAGATCGCAAGAGGTATTGCAAGGTCTCTTGGAGTCAATGAAGATCTTACCGAGGCTATAGCACTTGGACATGATTTGGGGCATACCCCTTTCGGACACGCTGTTGAAAGGTTGCTGGCCAATCTTTTAAAAAACGAGTACGGTTTTTTTCATAACGAACAGAGTGTCAGAATTGTTGATTGTATTGAAGCTAAGCAGGGAATTAACCCGACATATGGACTTAACCTTACATGGGAGGTAAGAGAGGGTATTTTAAAGCATAATGACGACAGGACAAAAGGTATTTATATCTCTTTAGAGCCGGATAGACCTGCAAGTATAGAAGGCCAGATTGTAGGACTTGTTGATACTGTAGCTTATGTTTGTCATGACCTTGAGGATGGAATAAGCGCGGGTCTCGTTGGAGAAAAAATTGAATACGGGCTCTTAACTAAGAAGGCTCTCGACGAACTCTGGGAAATGTTTGATGCCAGGACTGAAAGCGGTATAAGCAGCATAATAAACAGGCTGGTAACTGATATTGTTGAAACCTCCTGGGGTGTATTGAGGGATAATAACATCGATTCTGTTGAAAAAGTGAGGGGTTTTAACAAAAAGATTATTACCCTTGGGAAATACAGGGAACCGTTCTCGAAGCTTAAGAAATTTGTTTTAAATTTTGTATACAGCAGCCCCATGACTACCATAATGGATGTGAAGGCTGACAAATTTATAAAAGAGATATATGATTCTTACTGGAAGAATCCAAAGCAGCTGCCACACAATGAGTACAAGAAATTTATTGATGCCTCCAGTGAAAATTCTGTTCAGGGAGATGAAAAAGGCGGGAGCGTCTATGTATATGACGGTTACAAAACAACGCCGGCAAGGGTTTTGTGCGACTATATTGCCTCAATGACAGACAGGTTCGCACTTGAAACCTATGATAAGCTTTTTGATCCTCATATTAAAATATAGCTCCTGAAATAACTGGTTAATCAAATTCATCCAGGGAAAGATAGAAGGAAGGCAGGAATTTGTCTATAAAATACTGTACTTCTGGAAGCCCCATGCTTACAATTGAGGTGTAAAGGGTTTCTTTTGCTTTTTTAAACTCGTCGTTACCTGACTTTTCTTCTTCTATGCATTTTACATACGCAGATATTTTGTCGGCAGCCTTCACTAAAAGCCACTCTTCGCTGTCATTATGGAAAAGTATCTCTCTGTACGTTTCTCTGAACTCTCCAGGAAGCATTGAAAGGATTTTTTCGTTTGCTTTGTCCTCAATACTCTTAAAGACTTCTCTCATTTCGGTATTGAAATACTTTATAGGTGTGGGAAGATCCCCTGTTATTGTCTCATTGGCATCATGATACAGTGAAAGGACTGCACTCCTGTCAGGGTTGACCTTTCCACCGTAATACCTGTTTTTAATGACTGCCAGAAGGTGAGCAATCATTGCGACCTGAAGGCTGTGCTCTGCAATGTTTTCCTTGTCAGTGTTCCTCATAAGACTCCATCGGTCTATATACTTAAGACGCGAAAGAAAAGCCATAAAACTGTGTTTTTCCTTGGAATTATCCGTTATGTTACTACTTTTTTGTTCCATACTTTCCACCTTTTTATCTTTAGCTGGGAATTTCCGGCCTGTACTATTTATGGCAGCAACTTTGGAGAATAGCATTTTTGAAACATTCAGGCTCTAATATATTCTCTATCCTTTCAGCTTCAATTATACTGTTTGCAGGTGCTGCAAAATCCATTGTCATACTATTCTCACCATTTAACAGGTACAGTGTACCCTTAACTATTTTAAAATCCTTATCTACGTAAGCGGTCAAACCCTTTTTAGAGTTTCCAGGTTTTTGTATTACGCCTGCAAAAACCATAATTGAACTTTCGTCCGCCTCTGAATTGTCACAAAAGTACTTTATGTAATACCGTTCACCAACGAACTCTATATAGCCCTTGAATTTTGTTGCTTTAAATATCCTTGTAAATTTTCCTTCTATGCGGAGCATCTCGCTGGTGCATTTGTCCAGACCGGGCGTATAAACAAAAGCTGGTATTTCAACTTTGACTTTCTTTAAAGAAAGTATACCATAAGACATATAAACACCTCTTAAGAGTAATAATAAAAATTCCGAAGGCTTGCTCCAAAGAAAATATAAGAGTTATAAAAGTCGAGTTACTTTAAGTGTAGCACAAGATTATCTGTAAAGGAATACTTTAACAAATTATTTTATCATTAAATAAATTAAATTTTCGTAATATCCTGCATTTAATAAATTGTTGATATTTTCCTGATGCTCCTTTACAATTAAGACATGGATAAGTCCAGATATTTTTTTAAAATGTTCCCCCGAACAGCCACATAAAAAGAGATCTGCTGTTCGAAATATTTCTTAATCGGAAGGGAGTATGATAATTCTTGGATATTCGGGAATTTTTTAGTTTTAAAGGAAGAGAAGTGAAATCCGAAGAGACATCTGAGATATCAATTATTTCCGTCTTAAAGGAAATAAAAGAGGGGAATAACCTGTCAAGAGACTATTTTATTTCAAGGTACAAGCCGTTTATATTGAGGGTTGTCTCAAATTCCTCCGGAAAAAGAATATATGAGGATGATGATGAGTTTGGTATAGGAATGGAAGCATTTAATGAGGCTATAAATTGTTTTGATCTGAAAAGGAAGACGAATTTTTTCGGATTCAGTGAGCTGGTTATTAGAAGACGGATAACCGATTATGTGAGGAGAAAGTCCAAAGACAGCAACGTATACCCTTTTTCATCAGTTGGAGACTACAATGAATTTGAAGCAAGGTATCTTATATCGGATTCTCATTTTAACTATGAAAGCATTGGAGCTAAGGAGGACTTAGTTGCTTTAAGGGAAAACCTTTTGGAATATGGGATTACTTTAAGGGAACTGGTTATAAAATCCCCCAAGCATAAGGATTCGAGAAGATTATGTATAGGTATAGCCAGGGTTTTAGCGCAGGATGAGGATTTATACAATAAGCTTGTAAAATATAAAAATATACCTAGAAATGAGCTTTTAAAGAAAGTAAATGTCCACAGGAGGACACTTGAGAACAACAGAAAATTTATTATAGCAGTTTGCTTGATATACAGGAGTAATTTGGAGATCTCCAAAAGTTTTTTTAATTCTATGGAAAATGGAGGGGGACATCTTGGATAATTTCGGTATAGTATATGAGGTTTTAAAAAATGATGTTATAGTCCTGACTCCTGAAGGTCAATTTATGACATTAAAGAAGAAAGATGGGGATATATCGGAAGGAATGTTAATTGAATTTGACTTCTCAGATATCTGTGATACCAGAAAAAGCTTTATTAATGGTGTTTTATTAATTTCAGGTATAGCAGCGATTATTGTTTTTGCATTTGTTTATTTTAAGCCGATTTACACAAACATTATAAATAGTACTTCGTTCTGTTATATTGATGTAGATATAAACCCGGGTATAGGGTTTGTTATTGATGATAAAGGCAATATATCCAGTACTACGAGGCTCACTGACGATGCAAAGAATTTGATGAAGCAGTTTAAGATTGAGGGTCAGCCTGTATGGGATACCATAGAACTTTTGTCTGAAAGATGTCTTACAAACGGCGTTATTAATAAAGAAGGACAAAACAATATACTAATATCAGTTTCCTTGAATAAAAATGTGGAGAAAGACAGCGATGAAGAAAAGCGGATGAATGAGATTCTGGTCCAAATCCATAATAAAATCAGGGAATTAGGTATTAACAACGATATTTCTATTAATCCGGTAATAGTAAAAGTTGATCCAGAAGAAAGAAAAGCAGCAAAAGAGAACAATATTTCAATGGGAAGATACCGTCTTTATCTTAAAGTACTGGAAAAAGATGCAGGTATTAAACTTGAGGAAATAAAAGACATCAGTATAGCTGACTTATTAAAAATACTTGAGGAGAATATGGTAGATACAGGTTCTGAAATAACGATTTCTGACCCTGACACAGCTTCTGAATCAAACAAAGGTTTGAAAATACAATACTATTGTCTCGACAAGCAGATTGATACTCAGGGAATAAACTATAGTTTTACAATTTTAAATACCGGAGACCATTCAGTTGATCTTAAGGATACCAAGGTGAGGTATTATTTCAAGGAAGAAGAAGATAAGCTATTAAGATTTGAAATATATTACTTTGGGGATGGTAAGACAGAGGATGTTCATGGGAAGTTTTTCGATATCCCTGATGGTCAGAAGGCAAACAAGTATCTGGAAATTACATTTTCTAAGGGGGCAGTGTCGCCTGGAGAGACTCTGCATGTTAGAGGTATTTTCTACAGGGATGATTGGAGCAGATTTAATCAGGGAGATGATTATTCATATAATCCTGTGGACGAAACATATGTTGACTGGGACAAGATCACAATATATGTGTCGGATAAACTTGTATGGGGAGTAGAACCTTAATATTTGAGCATTAGAAAGAACCATTATTCATTAAGCAAGAAAGTTGAGTTAATACTTGAATTTATTTATACTTTTCCTATATAATGGTTTTGTTATATGGTATATACATGTTTTTGCTTTATCCCGGATAAATATTACAAGGGGATTGCTGCAAAACATGTAGCTAAAGGGGGAGTATTTTCTGTTTTTGAGGGAAGGCCTTAAATATATTTTGATATATATTTTCCCAGTGTTTGTTATCATATGGAGCTCAATAAATCACAGGCCCTTTGTAGAAAGTTACTGGGTTATTTATTTGGCAGCGTTTACACTGCTGGTTTATTCGCATCTTAAGACCCGAAAAGCTTACAAACCGTCTGATCCTTCAATTTTATTAAGGCGGTTTTATTTTACGTATGTCATGTTCCTGGTAATATTTATTTTACCTGACCTTAATAAATACAGTGTTTTATTTAATAATGCCAGTTTTCTGGGATTATCTGAAAAAGCGACTGCGTCCTTAGTTTTGCTCGGAGGCTCACTTGTCGTATATATTCTGATAATATCTGATGCACATATCTCTGAGATAACCATAGGTAATGCAAAAGTCTCAATGCTAAAAGAAAAATATGAAGAAGAAATTATCAATCATATTGATATTACGAACGTACTTCTTGATAAAATATCTGCTGAAAATAAAATTATTCAAGGCCTTAGAAAACATAGTGCCGGTGTTCTGGGCAGACTTGACAAGGAAAAGGAAATTTTTATTTCACAGGAGTACCAGATACTATTGTCGGAATATTTCGGTTTACAAAAAGAGGATATTGGCGTTTCAGTTACAGATGAAAGTGATGCAGAAAAAATCATAAAGGATTTCGGACTGAGGAGCGGTGAATTCTCTGAAATGCTGTATAGGATGGGGCAGAACGAGATTTACAGTATAAATAAGAAGGATTTATACTATCTTTTTATTCCTTTTAGTTATAGATTTGAAGAATTCAGCGAAAAGGTATATGTTGTGCTTGAATCTGATAAACCGATAATTATTGAAGCTGAGACAAAAATAATTTCCAATATTCTTATGCAGTTTACTGATGAACTGTTGGATTTGGTTTTAATCTCAGAGATAATTGATGAAAAACATTAAACATGTTATAATTTAAAGAGGGAGTGATTATTTATGAAGAAAAAAATGTCATTGACTGATGTCAAGAATGTAGCGGTCAAAACAAATGAAGAATCAAGGCCTTCAGTTGCCAAGGATTCTCCCGATTCGAAAAAATATGACAGAGTTTTTCTCGCCCAGAGCAAATCCAAAAAGGTTTTGAGGATTTGTACAGAATAGGCTTTATTAATTATAGAAGATTATTTTAAAGGCAGGCATAAATTTAGCCTGTTTTTTTATTTTTCTGATTACATTAATAACTTAATGGAATAAATATATTATATAAAGATTACTATCATTTGAAAGCTATGTGGTGACTATGAGAAAACTACAGTTTGATATAAGGATAACAGCACTCAAATCAAAAGAAAACTATAAGGATTATGAAGAGGCTCGAATTCCAGAGAGTCAATTGAAGCATGACAGAATTTCCATAGCCAGAAGAAGATTTGAGGAGTTAAGAAATTATTTCAGTTAACTTTTAGATAATCTTCTGATAATAATTTAAAATGTAAAAACCTATTTATACTATTAATAACATAAGATTAATTTAATTCTGATAAATTAGTATTATCGAATATTAAACAGGAAATAATGATAATAAAGAGCAATAAAGATGTAAATTGATTTATTGTTGTATTTTGTCGGTTTTATAGACTTGAACAGGTATATGGAATGGTGGTATATTATTAAAGCTGTCGCTGATGACACGGACAAAACGGAAGGAAATGAATCTTTCGGTCCGGTGGCGAAAATTGTCAATGAAAAAGTGTTGACAAAGCTCGGACGACATGATAATATGAGATTCCGCCGTGATGAGGTGGCTGTACCAAACACTAATAAGATTTGGTACAAGGAAGTAATGGACTTTGAAAAGTGAACAGTGTAAGACAAGTAATAAAGGAACTCGTTAATTAATTGAGTAACTTGCGATTTAAAGAAATGGATTTTGGAGACAAAATCGTGAAAACGCGAGTAAGTAATCAGAGCCAAAAAGGCTTTCTATAAAAGTTTAACTTTTTTTAGAGAGTTTGATCCTGGCTCAGGACGAACGCTGGCGGCGTGCCTAACACATGCAAGTCGAGCGGAGATACATTGAAGATTTATCGGATATG
>Ga0123335_1007198_pt1 | contig 12549 bp, 10 predicted proteins | sample BiotimSIPDNA_2_FD_89707 | JGI IMG/M metagenome (GOLD analysis project Ga0123335, IMG submission 89707) | Anaerobic biogas reactor microbial communites from Washington, USA - Biogas_R2 time_0 SIP DNA | ecosystem: Engineered > Bioreactor > Anaerobic > Unclassified | place: Washington, USA... | reverse complement strand
CTGGATTATTCTGCTGAAATGCAGTTTGGGCCGCTTTTAGCGTATTCAACTCAAGACAGAACAAGACAGAAACTGAACAAGTACTATTCTCCAAATCACTAAACGCAATAAGAGAAAATCATAATGTCCTGAAGTCCAAGGACTAAAACTAAGCGAAGAAGTAAGAAGGCAAATAAGATAATAATGACGGCGAATACAAAAATTATGGTTAAACAAATATGACAAATAATATTAGTGGTCAACCAAATAAAATTTTTAATACATATAAATTTATATATTTTGGTGAAGTATATAACTACCCAGGTGTTTTTAATCCCCCATTTATAAAATCGGCTCTTAAGAAGCCACAACAACAATTTTATATTTTCGACTCCAAATTCAACAAAAACACTCAGCTTCCAAGAGAGCCATTCTGAGCAAATAAGAGCTTATCAGCTAGGATTAGAAGTAAAAATCGGAACTGTGTTTCTGATAGTTATTTTATTGAGATATTATGATCTCATTTATTTCGAAATTTACTATTTTGAAGATTATATTATCAATATTGTTAATTAAATTCAAACTAATAGAGAAAGTATTCCCGCAAAGAATCTCTTTAAATGAAGGCTATAGGCCAATATAAGAAAGATTCGAGTTTCTATTCTTCAAAACCCAACGTATGTGCTTTAGATAAATTGCTCTGTACAATCCGGAACGAACCATTGGGAAACTCACAATATGAGTAAGAGATAGTGATGAGCTCTTTTTTGAGATTGCACTTGTTTGTAATACTGGCTGTCATAACCGAAGGCACGCGCAGCCCTCAAGAAGTTCTGGCAGGTGACGAAACCCTTCCTCGTACCCTAGATTCAGACTGACGACGTTTTTTCTGCTGTATAATCTTAAGCAGATGGAATCTCATCTGAACTGCTAATTATCGCCGGTGGGAGTGTGATTCAGCGTGAAATTCAATATGAAAGAGATATATTTGATCTTGCTCAGACTTCTCTCGAAGGTAGCCCAGATAGAGTCTCACGCTCTCCAGGTAGCATACATAGCCAAGAAGATCGGCGAGGATATAGGCTTTAGTTCCAAAAGACTCAATACACTGGGCTTTCTGCACGATATCGGGCTTCTAAATCCCAACAAGGTTAACTGGATGCAGAGAACTCACGGTATAGAGAACGCAACCATGACCGATTGGATCGCCCTCGATAACGATCTCCACGAGAACCATTCGGTCGTCGGTGCCAGGATTTTGAGCCATATAAAAGGTCTTTCTTACTTCGCCGACGTGATCGAGAAGCATCACTACCAGGCCATGATCCTCGACCCGGAGAACGATCACGATGTGATGGCAGGTATTATTCACCTGGCCGATACAGTCAGCGTAGGTCTTCTTATGAATACGCCGGGCGCCGAATATGTCACTAGAATCAAAAACATAATAGCCAGTTCGGATGAGTTTCTCGAACCGGTCAGGGAGAGCTTCAACAGGCTCTCTTCCAGAAAAGGCTTCTGGTGGTCTTCGACCGATAGAGACACTCTCTTCGATGAATTCAGCTCCGACCTTGAAGAAAACCCGCTTAACAACGTCGATCTTCAAGCGGTTGGAGATGTTCTCATGTACATGGTCGATGTCAAGAGCAGTTTCACGATGAACCATACAGAAAGGATCTCGTACCTTTCCAGGCTTCTTGCCGAAAGGATCCATCTCGGTCAGGAGAGAGCACTGGAGGTTTTCTTTGCCGCGAAGATACACGACCTTGGAAAGATGGCGACACCTATCTCTATACTCGAAAAACCCGGGAAGCTTTCAGGTGAAGAGCTGTACATAATGCAGAAGCATGTCTTCGATTCCTTCCTCATCGTGGGCGGAAGAGAAGCCATCGAAAAACACAGGCTGCTGGAGTGGGGCGTGGATCACCATGAAAGACTCGACGGTAGTGGCTACCCCTGGGGTAAGAAGGGATATGAACTCGGTATAGAGTCGAGGATCATAATGATTGCAGATGTCTTCGTAGCGTTGACCGAGGACAGACCTTACAGAAAAGGTCTGTCTATAAAAGAGTCGCTGAACGTTATTGGCAGACAGGTTGAACAGGGTATGCTCGACGATTATGTTTTTGAAAAGCTCAAAGATCTGATCGACGAAGGGCTTGATTTCTCGAAAGTCGAGAGGACGAGAAATCCCTTCCTTCCCTGAAAGACTGTGAAAGGTGCCACGGAACTTTCAAAAGATAGAGGTAATGTCTGAAAAGAAAAGCCATATCCAGGTTTTCTACTTTAACCGGAACTCACATAATCTCCTCTGGTGAGATCGGCTTTGAACAGATACAAATACTATCAGCCTTTCCAAAGGTGTTTCCCAGACTATCCGTGGCGATAAATTCCATAAGATCGACGATATATAATAACAGAGAACAGTATCGATTTTGAACCCACAAAAGGCGGTATCTATCTGGCAAGTCAAAGGGAGGACTCAATGATGATAAAAGCTAGAGGTACGTTTGTACGTGCTTCAATTATTTTCTTTCTGATATTGACAACGGTAACACTAACAATAACCGGATGCTTTCTCAAACCGGTAACCTATACTCTTACGATGTTCGAGCCGACCGGACAGGGAGAGGTCGAGCCGACCGAGGGCGACCATCAGTACAATGAGGCATCGGTGGTTAACCTTACGGCTACCCCGGCCGTGGGCTGGGACTTCGACAGGTGGGAGGTTGATGGGGCTTTCTATTCGGATGAACCGGCGACCACCCTAACGATGAACGCCAATAAGGCAGTGAAGGCCTTCTTCAGCGAAGAGCCACCGGTGATCTACACTCTTACGATGCTGGAACCGGCCGGACAGGGGAGTGTAATTCCCACCGTCGGGACGCACCTGTACGATCAGGGAACGAATGTCAACCTACTGGCCATGCCCGAAAAAGGCTGGGATTTTGAAGGCTGGTTTATCGATGGCGAGTTCTATTCAGACAATCCCTCCACTTCTATAATAATAAACGCAGATATGACTGCCATGGCAGTTTTTGCAGAAGAGGTGGATAAGGTCGATCTTTACATGAGCCTGAACGGTCGGGGTACAGTCGACCCACCTGAAGGAGGACCATACGAGTATGATCTGGGTACGGTCGTGAACATTTCGGCCACTCCCGCATCCAACTGGAGGTTTGTTGAATGGGTTGTTGACGGTATGGATTATTCAACCGATAAAAACACCACCCTTTTGATGGATTCTGACAAAGATGTTCTGGCCGTCTTCCGGTGCAACTGTGGAAATGTTAAGTTCGAGCACATGGAAGAGAGGTAGGTCATTGGGTATCTTTTTCGGCAATAGAATAGAGGAGGTGGGAGAGTGCGCCGCAAATTCCTGATTATGATGGTTATATCGTCTTTTCTCTGTGCGGTGTCCACATTTGCCGCACCCGGAAAAGTCCTCACCGTCGGGGCAGACGGCAGCCAGTATGAGAAGATCCAGGAGGCGATAGATGCCGCCGGGGCTGGAGACACCGTCAAAATACTTCCGGGAATATACATAGAGAACATAACGATAAATAAAAACCTGACAATAGTGGGAACTTCGAAAGAAGAAGTGGTTATAAGGGCCGCGTCGATCGATAAACCTGCCGTTTTCTTTCGGGGAGTCTCCGACTTTTCGATGGAGAACCTCTGTGTTGAAACTGTTGGAGCGGCTATAAACATCTCTAGATCTTCGGGCCGGATCATCGATTCACACGTTGCCGGAGGCAGGTTCGGCATATCTTTCAGTGGAAGCGGAATGACACTCAAAATAATAGACTCATACATAACGGCTCTGGCCGGAGCTGAGAATGACGGACCCATCGGTACGGATCTGGTGGGTATATATGCCTACGGTGAAGCGTCGCTAGAGATCGAAAAGACGACCTTTGAAAGGACCGGAACCGGTGTAAGCCTCTCCAACGGAATGAATTTCTTGATTAAAAACAGCATCTTCAAAAGGAACACCATAGGTGTCTCACTAAACGGCACGGCCAGCGGTTCCTTGATTGAAAACAGGGTTTTCGAGAATGTCGAAAACGGGGTGCTCTTGAATATAACTTCTTCGGTGATCCTTACAGATAACATTTTTTACAGCAACTCGGGACACGGCCTGGATCTGTATCTGATAGAGTGCACGGAATGCGGTTGTGGAGGAACCGAATTCAACGGTACGGTCACGGGCTCTGGTAACCTTTTCGATTCGGAAGAGGAGATCTGCCCGATAGAGTACTGGGAGGACGGTTTCTTCGTCATCGACAGGGATTTGGCGGTGGATCGACAGTAACTTCTCGTATCTGACCTCGACCCTCCGCTCTTCACGGTGAATAGCTTTTAATGTTCTTCCAGAGGACGGGCTCTTCTAGGTACTTCTAGAACTGTCCGGTCAATTCCCTCAGAAAGGTTGGCAACGCGAAAGCCGCGGGGTGGATTTCGCTGTTGTAGTATCTCAAAGGAGCGTTGAAATCCAGGACTCTTTCTTCATCGAAGTCCTTAACAGGGTCGAAGGTTTTCGAACCGAGCGTGTAGGTCCACATGCCGGACGGGTAAGTGGTCATGAAACTGGTGTACATCCTGCATACGGGAAAAACCGAAGAGATCCTGTTGAAGGCTATGGCGACCCAGCCCTTGTCGTAGAAGGGATCCTCTGTTTCGGCACAGAAGACGCCATCCTTCCTAAGCGCGGCGTAGCAATTCACATAGAACTCTTTGGTAAAGAGGTGCCCGCCCTCGCCAGCTGTGGGATCGGTCGAATCTACGACAATAACATCGAAGCGGTCTTTGAACTTTCTGACGTAGTCGGCCCCGTTTTCATTTACTATGGTAGCTCTGGGATTATCCAGTTCGATCGACATTTCCTTCAGATATTTTCTTGAAGCCTCTATCACATAAGGATCCACTTCACACAGCACAGCCTCTTCGACCGAGTTGTGCTTCAGGACTTCTCTCAAGCTCCCACCGTCGCCTCCGCCTATTATCAAAACTCTTTTGGGATCGGGGTGGGTGAACAGAGGAACATGAACCAGCATTTCATGGTACATGAATTCATCGGCTTCGGTGAACATGGTTATCCCGTCGAGAACCAGGACCATCCCGAACTCGGGATGCTCGAAGATATCTATTCTCTGGTAAGGGCTCTGGTATGAGTAAACGAGTCGCTTCATTTTCATAAACAGACCGGCATTTCCACCGGTATAGTGTTCCATAAAGAGCATGTGGTTCAAGGTTCTCAGTTCACGGTCTTCCATTTTAATCTACACCTCCAGGTCGTATATAATAATTATTCAATTCCTCTCCAAGGATATAATACATCCACGCGGGCAAAATCATCTAATGTTATCAGACCCGAGCTTACGCTTTGCGCGAATGCGGAATACTCTTCAAATCTGGACAGCAAAGTAGATTCTATCACTTTGCAGGAAGGATAGTCAAATTTCCTGGCCTCCGATTTTCGCGCCGCTGCGACTTTTCCTGCCTTAGGCAGGAAGTCGGCTTTTTCTCCCGGTCAAAGGATGGTAAAATTGTAAACGAACGATTCTTTCTCGCAGGAGGATTCAGGTTATGTTCTTCAGAAAGGATTCGTGTATCGATCAATTCTTACGCCAGGAACCGCGATATCGGCCAAAATGACAGTTTCAATACAAGGGTTCTCACCCCTGCCCTACGGCAGTCGCGATGCAAAGTTTCGACAACGACGACCGAGGAGGTCGAGTATTTGAAGAGCAAAAGGTTCGATCTTTTTTTCATCCTCTTCCTGGCCGCAATGGTCTTTTTCGTTTACAGGCTTTACGGTTACCAGGTGAAGAGTAACGATAAATATGTTCAGCAAGTCGAGAACATAAGTCTTAGGTCCACTAGAACTCTATCCACCCGCGGCAGCGTATTGGATAGGTACTCTACACCGCTGGCCTGGGATGCACCTATTTACACCGTCAGGAAGAAGGTTGTTTTTCTGGCCGACGATCTGAAGCGTACGGTTATCGATGGCTTTGAAGACAGAGACAAAGCCGAATCCTTTCTCAAGAGGCTGGAGATGTACGGCAGCGTCGAAACCGATCTCCCGATCGCGCTTGCCGAACGTTTGAAAGAGTATCCCGAGCTCGAAGTGAGCGAGAGGATCATAAGGTATTACGCCGAAAACCCCGGATTGGCGCATGTATTGGGTTACCTGCGAGGAGACGGAGAAGCGGTCATGGGAGCCGAGAAGCAGTACAACGATCTGCTTACAGGAACTCCCGGAGAAAAAGTGATCAGGGTAGATAGCAGGGGAAACACCGTGGCGGTCGAGAGCGAAAGCTCCCCCCTTCCGGGAAATAACGTCGTGCTGACGATAGACGCCCAACTGAGCAGGTTCGCTTACGATAGACTGCTCGCCACAGGGAAGAACGGAGCCGCCGTAGTTATGAAGACCAACGGAGAGGTTCTGGCTCTGGTCTCGGTTCCCAGTTTCAACAACAACCTCTTCTCCAGAAGGATCTCTGATAGAGACTGGTTGAGGATGAACCTCGATCCATCAACACCACTGATAAACAGGGCGATCAGCCCCTTCTCACCCGGTTCAGTGATCAAGCCCTTTATAGCCATGGTGGCCCTGGCCGAAAGGTACGATCCTTCGATCGAAGTGAGCTGCGGGGGGAGTTTCCAGTACAAGAATACCAGCGGCGAAGTTCAGGGAATTTACAGAGACTGGTTCCTGTATGGCCACGGTGTAACGGGCCTGTCGAAGGCCATAACCGTCTCCTGCAACGTTTACTTCTACCAGCTCGGTCTCGAGCTCGAGATAGAGACTATGAACGTTTACGGCAAAAGATGGGGAATCTTCGAACCTACGGGTATAGATCTCCCGGGAGAGGGAACCGGGTTGCTCCCTTCTCCGGCCTGGAAAAAGGAAAAGACTGGTGAAGGCTGGTTTCCCGGTGATACTATCCTGACTTCTATCGGTCAGGGATATCTCAGCATCACTCCGCTCCAGCTGGCAAGGATGACGGCCGAGATAGCCACCAGGGGCGCCGAGGTTCTACCGTTCATCGGCCGGGAAAGATCGAGCGAGAGAGTTGTGATCGACCTGGATGACGAGAGCTGGGATCTCATGATCAACGCGATGAAGGATGTTATAAGCAAAGGCGGCGGCGCCGCCGAAAGTGGAACGGCATACACCGCCTTCAGGAACTTCCAGTGGCCCGCGGCCGGCAAGACAGGAACGGCCGAGCAGGGAGGTTCGCTGCCTACCCACTCCTGGTTCACAGGATTTACGCCCGTAGAAGAACCCGAGATAGTTGTTTCCGTTTTCGTTCAGGATGGCGGTTACGGTTCTGGACTGGCCTCCGAAGTATCGAGGGATATCATGGAGTTCTACTACGAAAACCGGAACCGATAGGTCAATCTCCGGTCGGAAAAGGCATTTCCATCTCCGATCCTTTCTCGTATCCAATCCTTCTTTCGTCCAGGAAGCCCGTAACTCTGGGCCAGTTTTCCTCGAGCACTACGATGACAGCAGAGACATCACCGGCGTAATCTACGCTCACAGTGGCGTAATCTTTCCCTTCACTCAAAAGGCGGGTGAAATCGTTCCACTGGCTATAACCGAGCCTGAATTTCAGTTCGAAACCCCTGCAATAATCGACTATTCCCGCCTTTTTAAGCGTTTCGAGAGCCGTGTTGCCATAAGCGTCTATCAAACCCCTTACTCCGAGCTTAACCCCGCCGAAGTAACGTGTCACGACAACGGTCACATCTGTCAATCCAAGGTGATCGATAGCCCCCAGTATCGGCATGCCGGCCGAACCGTGAGGCTCTCCGGCGTCGGAATAGTTGGCCACTTCCCTTCCGATGGCCGAGACCCTGTAAGCCCAGCAACTGTGGCTGGCATCGGGAAAGGCCACCGATATCTCCTTCACGAAGGCCCGGGCGTTTTCTTCGTCTCTTACCCGGGCGCAGTTACCTATGAATCTCGATCTTTTAATATTGACCTCGAACGTGGCCCTCTCTCTCAACGATCTGGTACAGCCCATTACTCCCCTCTCAAAAGCTTGTCTATGAACTCCATCGAAGGACCGAGGATGTATTTGCCATCGATAAGCGTACCCTCGTAAACTTCGAGCCTTTTCATGAATTCGTAGAACTCGGGATCCTGGTTATAGGCTTCGGCATATACAGTGAGAGCGGAGGCGTCTCCAGTACCGATAATTATGTCGGCTTCCTTCTGAGCTTCGGCAATTAGTATCTGTGCTTGCTTATCAGCCTCAGCCGTCAATTTTCTGGCTTCTCTGTCGCCTTCGGCCCTTATGAGCGAAGCCTCCTGTATTCTCTCCGATTTCATACGGTTGAAGACGGCGTTCCTGTTTTCATCGGGCAGGTCGGCCCTTTTCACCCTTACCGAGACTATCTCCAGGCCAAAGTCGGCCATATCCCTGGCGGAAAGCTTCGTTATCTCGTCCAGAACGTCCGTCCTCTGGCCCGAGATTATATCTTCGAAATCGAGTTTGCCGAAGGCGTTTCTGACGTTCGAATAGACGACGTCGTCTATTCTGGTGAGGGCTATCTGCTCCGACTTCATCGTCTCGATGAACTTCTGGGGATCTACTATCTTCCATAGCGCATAGGTATCCATGAGAATCGTCTTCTTGTCTCTTGAGTAGATCCTTTCGGCATCGACGTCGTATATCTGAAGCCTCTTGTCGAACTTTCTGACCGTGTCAACGAAGGGGGTCTTAAAGTACAGCCCCGGTTCGGTAATGGAGTTGCGGATCTCTCCAAACCTCAGCACAACGGCCTGTTCGGTTTCATCTATGGTGAAGAAGAAGCCCGGCAGCAAGACCAGGGCGAGAATCGCAACGACCGCGATCGGTATAATCCACTTGTACCTCATCATTTACCACTCCCTTCCAGATCAAGGAGTTTCAAAATCCCGCTGTCATCGAGGACTATGTATTTATCGTTGCCTTTGAGTATCTTGTTGAGTGTCTCAAGATACAACCTGGTCCGCGTCACTTCCGGCGCCTTCGAATACTCCTTCAGGATCGCCAGGAACTTCTCGGCCTCGCCTTCGGCCTTGAGTATCCTCTCCTGAGCGTAGCCCTCGGCGACTCTGGTGAGTTGGGCCGCTTCTCCCTCGGCTTTGGGGATGAGGTCGTTCCTGTATTTCTCGGCCTCATAGATCAGCTTTTCTTTATCCTGTTTGGCACTGTTAACATCGTCGAAGGCGGTTATCACCTGCTGTGGCGGGGCCACCTCCTGTAGAAAGACGTTCTTGACAATAATACCGGTCTTAAGATTGTCCAGTTCCGCCTGGACCCTGGCGGCCGTTTTCAAGGATATCGCATCCCTTTCGGTGGTGAGTATGGCGTCGATAGTGTTGGCCGCGACTTCTTCCCTGAGTACAGATTCAGTCGTGAACTTGACTATATCGCTATCACTGACGATGTTGAAGGCGTACTTCTCCGGCTCTCCTATGTAGTACTGTATCACCAGTTCCACCGAAACGATATTTCCGTCACCCGTAAGCATCAACGATTCGTTCGCCACAGACTGGTAAGTACCGGTCCTGACTGTTCTGAAACCTATCTCCTGTTTTCGAAGGTTAGAGGTATCCACCACCACGGCGCTCTCTATAGGGTAGGGCAGATGATAACCCAGTCCCGGCCCCACCGTACGGACATACTTGCCGAACCTCTTTATGAGCCCGACCTGATCGGGTCCCACCAGGAAGAAACCGCTCAGGAAGTAAATCGCAACCACCGCCAGTATTACCAGTACGCTTATCAATCCGGTCCAGCGGAAGTTTTTCCCTCTATTGTGTGTCACAGATCCGGAAAACCCGTCGTCCGGCTCTTCGATTCTCACATCGACCATTATTCAACCTCCCTCCACAATTCTATCTCGGTACTGAGAGTCACTCCGGTCGCTTCGAGCACAGATTCCTTTAGCTTTTCAATTAGTAGTACGACATCGGTGTAACTCGCCTTTCCCCTGTTGACTATGAAGCCGGCGTGCTTGCTAGAAACCTGCGCATCGCCGACCGAAAGCGTTTTCAAGCCCAGCTTCTCGATGGTCGAACCCACGAAGAAGTCCTGATAGGGTCTTACGAAAACGCTCCCAGCGCTCGGAAAATCCAGGGGCTGTTTTTCGAGACGCTTCCTCAATATCTCGCTCATCTTGCTCTCTATAGCTTCTCTTCGACCGCTAACAAGCGAGAATTCGACGTTCATTATTTTGTAGCCCCGTTCTTTGAAGAGACTGTGCCTGTATCCGAATCGGCATAAAGAACCCTCTATCGAATGTAAATCGTAGTTTTCATCTATGTACTCAACAGATTTCACCAGAGAACCTATCTCACCACCGAAAGCTCCGGCGTTCATGTAAACGGCGCCACCCACTGTACCGGGAAGACCAGTCAGAAACTCCAGACCGGTAAGGCCTTCCGAAAGGCAGAGCCAGATGAGAGTGTTTACCGGTACACCGGCCTGTGCCGTGACGGAGGTGCCGTCGATCCTGACGGCATTTAGGTGAGCGGTAGATAGAACTATTCCCCCGTAATGTTCCGGACAGACAACGTTCGAACCTCCACCTATGAGCCTGTGTGGTATCTTCTCGCTTTCCACCAGTTTCAGGATCTTTATCATGGAATCGACGGAATAGGGACTCACGAAAAACGGGACTCTTCCCCCTATCCTCATGGTGGTGTGCCAGCTCATAGGCTCTTCTAACCTGATATCGGCACCTTGCATGTACAGATCGCCGAAGTATTTTCTCAGATCTCTTTTTGCCATATATAGAGCCTTTCCATTATTTCCCTTCCGTTGTCGAGTTCTAGGAGAACATCTTTCAATTTGGCGTTTGAAGAGAGCAACATATGGAGACCTTCGAGCACGAAGGCCCTGGTGGATTTGTCGAATTTTGTGTCGTAATACATCCGGGCCAGCGTTTTCACCCCTTCCGGAGAAGCGGTCAGGCTGATAGCCATGATCAGCTGGTCTCTGGAACTTTCATCGTCGCTCTCCTGCAAAAGCAGCGAAAGGATACCGGCCACCTTCGAACCTTCGCCCAGCCGGGCGAGAGCTTCGTATATTACCGCCTGCGATCGCTCGTCATCGAAGCGTCTCAGTAGATCGTAAAGGTAAGGCACGGCCTTTTTGTCTCCCAGTTCCCCTGCCAGATCGGCCAGATAGAGGATAGAGATATCCTCGCCACCCTCTCTCAGTCTCTTCAACAATTCCGGAGAAGTCCTCCCACCCAGCTGGAGGAGTGCCTCGAAACAGATCTGCGCTGTTTCATCGTCTTCGCTCACCATAAGATCCAGGAGAAGCGGTACGGCTTCTTCTCCCTTTTCCTCAACTATTCTATCTATCAGTTCCTGCCTTTCCACTCTTCACCTCTCAAGCCACTCATTTCAACGAGCTCTCTCTCCCTTTTTTCTCCGGAGAGTTCCTCTATTGTAGATATTGTATCAAGTTCAGATTGTTCTTTCCTTACGGCGAAGTGCCTTTCTGCTCTCGAAGCTATCTGGGGAAGGTGTGTGATTACTATCGATTGCACTTTCGAAGAGATCTCCAGCAGCTTCTCGGCCACCACCTGGCCCAGACGCTGCCCCACTCCGGAATCGACTTCGTCGAAGACGATGGTTCTTATGTCAAGCTGATCTTTAAGTGTCGATTCGAGCGCCAGCAGACACCTGGAAAGCTCACCCCCGGAGGCCACCCTGCCGATCTCCATGAACTCCATACCGGGGTTCGTCTTGACCATGATAGAGACCCTGGAGGTACCGTAGTATTTAGGCTCCTCCTCCTGGAACAGTCGAAACTCGAGTTCGGCGCCCTTCATTTTCAAGTCCTCTAGATGAACGCGGATGTCCCGGGCCATCTCGATCGCCCTTTTCTCTCTTACGCCATCCAGAACTCTTCCGACCTCCCTCAGCTTCTGAAGGTAGATCGACTCCTCTTTTCGTAATTTCTCTTCAAGCTTTTGAAGCTCCTGGAGCGACTTGAGTTTGCTTTTGAACTCTTCGCAGCTTTGGAGTATATCGCTCACCGTCCGGCCGTACTTCCTTTTTAGCCCCTGAATCAGGGAGATGCGCGCTTCGATTGCTCTGAACTCTTCCTCGTCCATCTCGAGACCGTCGCTTTCTTCTCCAACGAGATTGTAGAGTCCCTCCAGTTCCTCCAGTGCCAGCTGAACATGTGACAGCCACCGGGAGTATCCGAAGCTCTCGACCTTCGTGACCAGCGACAGGATATCGTTCAGCGAATTGTAAACAGACTCGTCGCCATCCTTCAGACGATCCATGAGCTCCCGGAAGGTTTGAACCAGGAACTTCCCGTTTTTGTATTTCCTGTACCTTGTCTCGAGCAGGCCGTCCTCGTCAGGTTTCAGTTCAGCCTGCTCTATCTCGTTTATTTCGAAAACAAGGAAGTCCTTCTCTCTTTCGATCTGAGAAGGATCCATCACGAGCGAATCCAGCTCTCTCTTTATACTGGAATACCTGTCGTAAAACTCCCTGTACTCCTCCAGAGACTTCTCGCCCTGGAGGGCGTGATCGAGTATCTG
>Ga0123335_1007197_pt1 | contig 12550 bp, 12 predicted proteins | sample BiotimSIPDNA_2_FD_89707 | JGI IMG/M metagenome (GOLD analysis project Ga0123335, IMG submission 89707) | Anaerobic biogas reactor microbial communites from Washington, USA - Biogas_R2 time_0 SIP DNA | ecosystem: Engineered > Bioreactor > Anaerobic > Unclassified | place: Washington, USA... | reverse complement strand
CTCAAAATAAAAGGTCTTTTATCAAGTAATGTTATCCAGGTTGTTTTTTCTCCATCTGACAGGTTTGAAGAAGCAGACTTATTGAAAAAGACCATGCAGTTTTTGTATAGAGAAGGGGAGACGCTATATTTTATGGACCAGCAAACATATGAACAGATTGAGATAAATGTCGGAGATATGGGTGAAGAAATTGCCTTTTTGCAGGACGGGGAAAGCTACGAAGCGTTACTTTGGGATGAAAAACCAATTAATATTCTTGTCCCTCCAAAAGTAGATGTTGAGGTTATTGACTGCGATCCAGGAGTAAAAGGTAACTCAGCTGCCAATATGTATAAGTCAGCGGTAGTAACAGGTGGAATAAAAGTGAGGGTACCGTTATTTATTAAACAAGGTGAAAAAATTAGAGTTGATACTGTTAACAGAAAGTACGTCGAACGGGCGAAGTAGCTAGTAAATCCGGAAAAGCTGCCACAGGATAATAGTAGCTATAACTACCTGCGAAAAAGCTCCCCAAAAAGGTCCAGCTTGAGACTGATGATTGTGGCCAAAGGTAATGAACGTAAGTAGGTAGGGATTTCGGACTTTAAGAAAAAAGTAGGGGACAGTGATAAAGTCAGGTAGTACTGCCATTAAGGCTGCTAGATAGACTGTAAGAATAGCCCAGAAGTTGGGGACAAGGGCGGATGATATCCAAAAAAGAATAACAGCAGTCAGAAGCATATCCAGGGAAATGACTAGTAGAGAATTGAAAGAAACTTTGCCATCCTGCTTAACCTCTCGATAAATATGAGGATTCCAATGAGGATAGAAGTGGTCAAACAGGAAATGGCTCACGAGCGCTCCAGGAATGGCAATAGCCGGGCTGTAAAACGTGATTAAATATAATCCAACTAGAGCATGGGGAGTTGTAAGCATACTAGTTCTTATTATAGAGTAAACCGCTCTGTATTGTATGCGCTGTTGGTTAAGAGAGTCAAATCAGATATAATCGTTTTGTATCTAAATCAAAAACTATGTTTCCAGTAATTCTTTCAATTGGCCCAGTCACCGTTTCGAGTTTAGGTCTCTTTTTTGCTTTGGCTTTTATCTTTGGTGGATTTTCTGTTTGGCGTAAAGCGAAAGAGGAACACTATGAAGATGATGACATCTTTGATGCCATCTTCCTTGCTTTTTTTGGAGGAATTGTTGGCGCCCGCTTGCTGTATGTGCTACTCCATTTTTCTGACTTTGGTTTTAGCTTGGCCAAGTGGATAAATTTGGAGTATTCGAACGGGTTTACCTGGCTAGGTTTTCTTTTTGGGGTGATGTACGTTCTGCGATTAGTCGCCAAAAAGAAAAAATGGAGCTTTTATGAGTTTGCTGACATCTCTGTTTATGGAATAATTACTGCTCATCTACTTATTAGAATTGGGCAGTTTCTGGATGGTTCCTATGTCGGGAGCCAAACATCTCTTCCTATTGGATTAGTATTTCCCGGACTTGAAGGAAGACGTCACCCTTTGCCTTTATACGAAATAGCTATTTTACTTTTCATTTACTTTCTTATTAAGTGGCTTGATAAGCACTACAGGCTGTTTACCTGGTATCAGAATAGTAGAGGAGAGGCAAATCCAGGATTTTTATGGCTTACCTACCTTGCTTTTTTTTCTCTCTTTCAGTTCCTGTTTGATTATATGGCTGTGAGGGAGCCAGTATTTTGGATGTTTTCAAGCTACTAACTTCTTCTTTTCTTCTTCATTATTCTTATCTGGTTTAGTTTCTGGCTGCAAGCAGGTAATAAAATCACGTTGCCGTGGGCTAAAGCAAAGCATATCGAACCAATCTCTACTTCTCAAAAAGAGACTAAACCTAAGCAGCAGCCAGAACCTATCCGTCCACCAATGCAGGAACTTAAACCCCGAGTGAGACCCCGGCGATTTTCCCGTGCTCGTGCAGGTAGTGATGTCATAGGTAAGTAAGCATGACAAAATCACCTTTTCAAATTTTCTTTACTTTTCTTTCTGTAGTTTTAGTTGATCAAGTGTCTAAGCATATTGTTTTGCAAAATTTTCCTGATCATATCTTTGTAAATACAAAAGGTTCCTGGGGAATTCTTCCTTCTTGGGTAAGCTTAGTTGGCATTCTCGGATTAATTTTTTATATAGCAAAAGAGAAAAAAAGCGTTCCGATTCTTCTTTATCTAATTCTGGCTGCAGGCTTAAGTAATCTCCTAGATAGAGTAGTGTATGGAGGAGTGGTAGATTTTATTAGCATTGGCAGTTTCCCTGTTTTTAATCTGGCAGATGGTATCATAACAGCTGGGACAGCGCTGCTGCTGTTCCAAGAACTTAGTACAAAAAAGGATCTATGATAGAAATTCCCATTCTTTACGAGGACGAATCACTATTGGTTATTTGTAAGCCAGCCGGTGTAGTTATAAACCGAGCCGAAAGCGTGAAAGAGGAAACAGCTCAGGATTGGATGGAGGAAAAAATTAAGAATGAAAAATTAAAAATTAAAAAGTTAGGACAGAATTATTTATCCACAGAAGAACAAGAGTTTCTTAATCGTACGGGAATAGTACACCGCCTTGATAAAGAAACTTCAGGTGTAATGGTACTTTCCAAGACAGTCCAAGCTTTTCATTTTCTCAAGATGCAGTTTAAAGAACGCAAAACTGAAAAAAAGTACCGGGCACTAGTACATGGGAGTGTTGCCCCACTAAATGGTACGATAAACCTTCCTCTTAAACGGAATGTGTTAAACCGCCGCCGGTTTGCTGTTAACGTTGAAGGCAAGATGGCGCGGACAGAGTATCAGGTTGAAACCCGCTTCAAAGATCAAAAAGGGAATGAGTATTCGCTTTTAGATATCGGTTTAAAAACAGGTAGGACTCACCAAATTCGTGTTCATTTCTCTCACCTCGGCTACCCCTTGGTTTCAGATCCCATTTATCTGGGTAAGAGGTTATCTGAAGACACAACTTGGTGTCCGAGACTCTTTCTCCATTCCTACTTTCTCGCCTTTACTCATCCAGAAACGGAAAAGAGAGTAGAGTATAGCGCTACGCTACCTAAAGACCTTACTCAGGCTTTAGACTATTTATCAGAGGTGTAGTACAATCTTCCCATTAATTTCATTGTAATAACAAACTAATTATGAAGTTTTCATTTACCATTACCAGTAGTAAAGATAACGCTAGAGCAGGGGAGATGGTTACATCTCACGGTGTGATTAAAACGCCTGTTTTTATGCCAGTAGGGACGGTTGGGACAGTCAAAGCGCTATCTTCGGAAGATTTAGTAGAAGCAAATGCCCAGATAGTTTTAGGTAATACGTACCATTTGCACTTGCGGCCGGGAGAAAAGCTTATAGCCGAGCACGGAGGACTTCATAAGTTTATGAATTGGAATAAGTCGATTTTGACAGATAGCGGTGGATTTCAAGTTTTCAGTTTGGGTGCAGAAGCGGGAAAGCTGTCAACTATTGATGAAGAAGGGGTTTCTTTTAAGTCGCATATCGACGGTACAAGGCACCGTCTTACGCCGGAAAAGTCAATACAGATTCAGCGTGCTCTTGGAGCTGACATTATTATGGCCTTCGACGAATGCACCCCGATGAAGGAAAAGAAGTATGTGATTTCAGCAATGGAAAGAACGCATAGATGGTTAGAACGTAGTAAGGCTGAATGGGAAAAGAACAAAAATCAACAAGCGCTTTTTGGGATTATTCAGGGAGGGGACTATAAGCAGTTGCGGAAAGAAAGTGCCGAATTTGTAGACAGCCTTAACCTTCCTGGTATCTCTATTGGCGGGGTGTCTGTGGGTTACTATATGGACCAGACGGTTGAGCACATTACTTGGGTAAAAGAAGTTGTCAGTCAGAATAGACCGTTTTACGCAATGGGAGTAGGCAGAGATCCAAGTGATATAGTCAACGTTGTTTTGGCTGGAGCGGATATGTTTGATTGTGTTGCCCCAACCCGCTTGGCACGCAACGGCACACTCTACCATGGTCATCTGGAAGGAACTAATTTTAATCCAGCAGCTTCAGATAGAATCAGGTTTGTATCGGAGTTTAACAGTAAGGGTAGGTTGCAGATCGGCAATGCTAGGTTTAAGTATGACCAAGGAGTGATTATGGAAGGTTGTGACTGTGCCACTTGTCGCGCTGGGTATAGCCGAAGTTACTTGAATCACTTATTTAAATCTGATGAGCTTTTGTACTACCGCTTGGCTAGTATTCACAATGTGCGTTTTATGATTCGTCTAGCTGAGGAGCTTCGGGCTCGGTTGGTGGAGTAGGGGAAGATTGTTCTTCGTTTAGTAGTTCCTTAACTACCTGTTCAAATTCACTTCTATTACCGTTAACAACACCATTAATGAACTGAGAGTCGTGTGTTCGCAGTTGTTCCAGAACTGTTCTGGTAGTGTCTTCTAGTGATCTACTTCCGTGATAAAACTCTCCTAATGCAGTGCCTTCTGCTTTCCTCCCAATCTCGTCTCTAATTCGATTGAAAAGGCTATTTGTGCGCTGTCTGTGTTCAGAGGCTATCTCAGCTGAAGTAGTTCGTTGTACCTTTTGGTTATTACGGTTTCTTACTAAACTATCACAGGAGCTATTAAATAAACCTATAGCTTCTTATGCCAACGCAAAGGCTTTTATTGGATTTGGTTCCTGGGCAATTGTAACTAAGGCAGTTTCAAGTTGAGTACGAACTTGAGATCTGCTGCTTCCAAGCTCTATGGCGTTCTGCTTCAATGAAATAAGTTTGGAGCCAAGAACGCGGGTAATGTCTTCTGTGTATTCCTTAACCTGACGTGCTCCTGGATCGGAATGTCTGGCGGCTTCTGAGCTTGATTGGAGAGTACTAAGTTTTTTTCCTATTTCATCTAGACCTTCTACCTCTTTTCTTCTTACTTTGTTTGTACCTTCGGAGATATGATCAAAAATAGCTAAGCCTTTTCGAATTAACCCTGCTTCCCTTTCAGACACTGGTTTCTGCTCTGGTTTTGGAACTACTTCTGTATCGGATTGAGGTTGTGTTAGTTGTTCAGACATAATGGTTATTCTTCTGTCTCATTTAAAACCTGGAAAAGTATTTCCGGGGTTTGGATGGTATTATCCGGCGGGACCAATCGGAAACTCTCCCAGAAGTAACTTAAAACAGTCATAAAAAGAAGTGCGAGTCCCAAAATAAGCATAAGTAAAAACTTTTTATCTTTTCGACCTTTTTCACTTTTCTTCTTCATATGTTTCTATAATAACACGTTGAGGCGAGGCTGCGGAAGAGGCTTCATTGATACTCACGGCAGCTGGGGATGCTTCAAAATATTCAGGGAGAGTATTCTGAGGCTCTTCCGGTATTGGCTCCATAGGTGCCATATACGGCTCGGCTGAAAGAGTAGCCAGGGGAGCTTTATTTCCCAGATACGGATTTAAGATTTTTTCTTGCTTAATCTTTTCGATTTCTTCAGGCGGCAGCACTTTTCCTCCCATAGCAATTGGGATTACCATAACCTGCAAGTTAACCGATTCTTCCAAGCGAAACGCTAGGGCATTCGTAAGTACTTCCATATCCTGAGCAGTGAGCGTTGAGGGACTTAGAACTCTGGCCATTATCCTAAGTTCCTCCTTTTTACTTTCCACAGAAAATGATTCTAGATCTCCTTTTCCCAGAGCTTTCAACTGTCTTGTTAACTCATCTTTTATACTTATTTTCTGCCTTTCCTGCTCGGAGACTTTTATAAATGAAGAGCTTAGAATAACACTTAAAACCAGAATTAAGATAATGTTGATAAAGGCTCCCTGCTTCAGTACGCCTTCCTTTGTTTTGGCATACGGTTTAAAGCGGAACAGTAGAAGAATAATAGCGCCTGAAAAAATAATGGCTACGAGGTTGGTAATAAAAAGGAGTCCGGCTCCATAGGCAACACCTAAGTTTCTTGTGGCAAGTCCAATTCCAAGAGCAGAAAGGGGAGGCATAAGGGATACAGAAATTGCTACTCCCGGCAGTGAGGCTGAATCTTTTTTAATCATGGCATACATTGCCGCTGCTCCGGCGGCTAGGGCAATAAACATATCTAAAATGGCTGGTTGAGAACGGATAATGACCTCAGAAGGTATCTCAAAGATAGGGATGAACAGAGAAATAAAGGTAGCAATGACAACAGAAAGGATGGTGCTTTTTGTAATCGTTTCAAGCGTTTTAAAAATAAGGCGAATTCTGCCTGTGACAATCGCCATAGAAAGCAGAAGAATGGGAAGCATAAGAGGAGCAACCAGCATGGCTCCAATGACAATAGCTGGATTATTGAGAATAAGACCAAAGGTGGCAATGATGATTGCCAGAGTAGTAAGGATGTAGTAACGGCGGGAAGGAAGACCTACTTTCTCTAGATTTTCAAGAGATTGTTGTTTTTCTTCAGGTGATAGATTCTCCAGAAAAAGCATAGCCTTTCTACTATAAAGAAACAATCTTAAAAAATCCATCCAATCTTTATCTTCATTTTTTGTTATTATGACTATATGAATCTGCCTGCTGCCCGTACCCGAAGACAAGCTCCTTTTATTGCCTGGTTTGCCAAAGGGTATGATCAAAATAGTAAGCGGGCTCAATTTATTAAAATCGCTTTTCTTTTCCTAGGTGGTTTGTTCCTTGTTTTTATTTTAATAGAACTATGGCAGGGAATACGGTACTCTGTCTGGGATGGTAAAAGGCAGTTGACGTTTGTGTTTGAGCAGGAAAACCGATTAGGATATATCAAAATAAATAAAGAACTTGATGAGGTAAAAGTCCTTACTTTGTCCGATAATGTAATGGTTCCTTTAGCCTATGGATACCAGGAATACAAAGCCAACAAGGTAAAACTGCTGGCCAAGCAGGAAAAACTTCCCCTTGGTCCTTTTCTTAGTGTGAGCTTTACCCATTTTTTGGGCACTGTAACAGATGGATATGTGACTGAAGCTAAAGGAATAATTCCTAACCCCTCTTTGCTTCTTAGGCAGGCCTTAGCAAGAAAAGCCAAAACAAATTTTACTGATTGGGATTTGATCCGTTTACTTTTTTATCTGGCAAACATTCGCAGCGAACAGGTGGAATATATTGACCTAAGTGATACTTCTTCATTTCAATATACAGTTTTGCCGGACGGAAGCGAAGTATATCAACCAGACTTAAACAAACTCGACTCGTTTGTGCTGGTTGAGTTAGCTAACCCCCAGTTTCTCAATCAGACATATACCTGGGAAGTTTTTAATGGAACTCAGCATCCTGGTTTAGGTAACCAAGTCAAACGAATAGTAGCAAACTCCGGTTTTACGGTTGTAGGAGTGCGGCAGGCACTTTCTTTTTACGAAACCTCTTTTATTTCTTTAGGTAAAAGAGTAGAAAAAGCGGAGAGTGTTAAAGAGTTCGCTTGCTATCTCGACATTCCAACTAAAAAAGGAACAGAGTTAAATGATAGGGCCGACGTTGTGCTGGTAATAGGAGAAGACTACTGGAAGAGGTACTTACAGAGAGAAAATTAACGGCTTAGGTTGCCTTTTTCAGTACTGGTAGTAAAAGAATAGTAGTTTTTGTTAAGAGGACTTCTTTTTACTTCTTTGATGAAAATACACAACTTATTCTTTTCGATTGACTTAATAAAGGCGGCATACTTGTTGTTTCTCTTGCTAAGCCAAATAAGCCGGCGGGCAATATCATCGGGCAGGCGACCTACGTACTTTTTACTGTAATATAAACAAATACTTTGACTTCTAATGTGTAAATCAAGTTCTAGGCAGGGTTGTAAGCCAGAAAGAGTAGAGCGCTCTCCCAGTCTAACTAATGGGATAATCTTTGTTTTCCCAGGTTCTTCAATGAAGTTAAACGGCTTAGAAGGGGATTGGCTAATGCATTGTCCGTTTTTTGACAATAATTTCAACTTTAATAAGTTGCGTTTGGCAATAGGATTAAGGCGGTCAAGTTTCAAAACTTGCAGGTAAATATCTTTAGCTTTATCAAACTCTCCAAGATGGATATAGGCTTGGGCGAGGCGATTTAAGGCATCTATGTTTTGCGGTTCTTCAACGAGGATCTGTTCATTTACTTCAGCGGCTTCCTGCCACTGGTTGTTTAGAGCTTTTTGGATAGCGAGAGAGGACAGCGTCATTGTAGAACAAAATACTTAGTTTGGTTAATTTTGTCAAGAGTGATATGATACACATTAGAAATTTCAACATTTGAAAAGAAAAAATCAAAAGTTTTAAACGTAAAATCTACTGATTTACAAATATTTTTAATTTTAATTACTAATTTTGGATTACTAATATATGTCTGGACATTCAAAATGGTCAACCATCAAACACGATAAGGGTGTAGCTGATGCCAAGCGCGGCAAACTCTTCTCACGTTTAGCCAAAACAATTGCCATCGCTGTACGGGAAGGTAGTAGTGATGATCCGGAAAGCAATCCTAAGCTACGTCTTATGATAGATAAAGCCAAAGCGGCCAATATGCCGAAAGAAAACATTGAACGGGCAATTGATCGGGGAGCGGGGAGGGTAGAGGGCGCTTCTTATGAAGAAGTAACGTATGAAGGATTTGGCCCTCATAAGGTTGCCTTTATGGTGGATTGCGTAACGGATAACCGTAATCGAACTAATTCAGAAATCAAAACCTTGTTTGAGAAGAACGGAGGGGTTTTGGGTTCTATGGGTTCAACCGGTTACTTTTTTGACCGTAAGGGTCTTATTACTGTTGCAATTCCAGAAGGCAAAGACCTTGAAGAGTTTGAGCTCACCTTAATTGACTTAGGAGCTGAAGACTTCAAAGAACCGGGAAACGGCAGTTTGCAAGTTCTTGTTGGTGCCACTGATACACACGCTGTGGCTGAGGCAATGAAAAACAGCGGCGTTGAAGTTGTTGATACGGAAGTGGCGATGGTGCCGAACACGAACATAGAGCTAGGTGAAAAAGAGTACGAACAATTCACTAAGTTCCTGGATATTATCGATGATTTTGATGATGTCCAAGCTGTCTACCACAATGCCAAAAAAGCTTAAACGATTACTTTCTCTTTCTAAGCGGAAGAAGTTTGTTGTTATCTCGGTTCTGTTGTCTTTTGGGCTTTTGGGAGCGCAGGCAGTGTATGATATATACCGCTATGCGGCTATCGGAGGACTTTCTTTGATTACTGCTGGACTAACTCTCTGGAGTCTCAAAGATGACCTACATAAGATTGGTTGGTGGATGGTAGTAATTTTACCTTCACTATTTACTGCGTCTGTTAATCTTTTTTACTTCTTACTGCCGGAAAAACTGTTGGTACGTATAATTCTCTTCTTGGTTTTTGCGGTTGGTATGTATGCACTCCTACTTACTGAAAATATCTTTACGGTAGCTGCTATTCGTACAATTCAGCTTTTACGGGCGGCACAAGCCTTGGGTTTCGTCTTCTCTTTAGTAATTGCTTTTCTCCTTTTTGACAGCATTTTTTCTTTTAGATTAGATCCTTGGATAAATATGATTTTAGTTTTTATTGCTGCATTTCCCATTGTCCTTCAAGGAGTGTGGTCAAGTAAGCTTGAAGAAACGCTAACCAGAGAAGTGGTTTCCTACTCTCTAGCTTTATCCTGGGTTATTAGTCAGAGTGCTTTTTTTATCAGTATGTGGCCAGTGACAATCATTATTGCCTCTCTCTTTCTGGTTACCATTCTCTATGTTGGCTTAGGGATTATTCAACAGGCAATGGTTGGAAGACTATTTAAGCAAACGATTAGAGAATATCTGCAGGTAGGAATTGTGGTTCTGCTAATAGTTCTCTTCACTGCCAGTTGGGGCGGCCAGTAAATTTTACCGAGAATATATATCCTATAATATTAGAATAGCTAGATTTCAGGGTAGAGGAAACCAGTTATTTTAACTCCTTGCACAGTAATGCTACTTACATTGTATAGTATTCAGTTTAAGCTATAGCTTTTAGATAAAAATAGGAGAGAGGGGTAATAAAAAGTAGTGATATATAAGAGAGGAGTAGGGGAAGTGTGTCACCAGTCATTATCCCATAGTAATAATACTAGGACGTTTTCACGGAAATATTATAGGTTTTCACGAAAGAGGGAAGTGGTACAATTTTTAGCAGCCAACTTTAATCGGTGCTACCTTTGGGAAAATATTCGTCTGATCTAACAGAGGTAATGATATAGTTAGATACTGTATCAACTTCATTTTTACACCGCTCTTTGAATATCTCTAACTGTTTTTACATGTGGAAAACCATCCGAGGGTTTTCATTAGTCTTTATCAGTTAGAAGTATATCTATCAGAGTGGAAGTGAAAAGTAAATCTAGATTAAGAATTAGTGTTTATATACGAGGTACGTTTCCACTCTCTTGGTTTAGGTATCTCTCCAACTGCTAATAGGGTTAGAACTTATTATGTCGCACAATATAACTTAAGCGACATAAAACTAGTTTTAACGGAGGAGGGCAGATTTTGCTTGTTTTTTCAAATTATGCTTTTCGCTTTCCTATTATTCTTTTACAGACCTTTATAGTTTTAGAGAAAAATATGGCTTATTTCCTACCCGCGTTTATGTATAAATTTTTTACCTTTTGTATGAAAACCCGTAAAACCAAGCTTATAGTTACAAGATTGGTTTTTGGGAGTATTTTTGTCTGCAGGCAGACCTTACCCCTATCTTAAATGTATGCTTTGCTAATTTACGTGCGTTAAAATGGCTCTAGTGAAATGTAATTTTGACTGATAAAAATTAAGGATTGTCATATCAACCCAAAATTACTTCATTCCTTAGCAGAAGTCTTTTTTCTAAGTACTTTCTTGAGTTTTCGACCTTCTTTTTTACCACACTTACGTAACAAATAAAGAACAAATTTAGCTCTCCTTGTCTTTAAGAAAAGTAGGAATAGCTTTTCATTTTGATTTATTGGTAGGTTTTTGGAAATTGCTGCTTGTTGCAGGAATTGTTTATGTCGTACAATATTTATGATTGCTTAGGTATTGACAAGCTGTATTTGCTGTTTCAAATTTTCCAACCGCTACTCTTACTAACGGAAATTTGAAAAATATTGGATTAGAAACAAAAATTACAGCGTTAGTTACAGAGATGAAACTCAAGGTCTCCCCTATTCTCTCTCCTATTAAATAGATGACAAAAATATACCGAAATAGCAATCAAAAAAAATAACTACGCATATTGTCAGAAAAAAATAAGGAGTGCTAATGAAACCTGTCTCAACTATTACACATCTAATACAGCAGTTTCTCGAGTATCTGGAGCTAGAAAAAAACTGCTCTCCCTTGACGATTCGTAACTATCGTATTTATCTCAAGCGCTTCTCTCAGTGGTTAGAGGATACTAAAAAAGGTGATATAACAATAGAAAAAGTAGACCTAGCCATAATCCGTTCTTACCGTCTGTACCTTAGCCGCTATGTTGACGAAAACGGACTGCCTCTTAAAAGAACGACACAATCATACTATATTATTGCCCTACGTTCCTTTCTTAAGTGGTTGACAAAGCAAGACTACCATGTGCTGGCTCCTGAAAAGATTGAGCTACCAAAAGGAGAGTCAAGATCTCTTAAGTTTTTAACGAATGATCAGGTCTTACTGCTGCTTGCTCAACCAGCTATCTCCACTGAGATTGGCTTACGTGATAAGGCAATTTTAGAAGTTTTATTTTCAACTGGGCTTCGTGTTTCCGAGCTTGTTGGTCTGAACCGTGATCAGGTAAACCTTGAAACCAAAGAATTTGGGGTGATTGGAAAAGGTAGACGTCCACGGGTTGTCTTTCTTTCAGACCGTGCAGTTGAGTGGATTGGACGTTACATTGATCAACGTGAGGATAACTGGCGGCCGCTCTTTATCAGATATACAAAAGGTAAAGATGAGGAAAATGATGGGGAACAAATGCGCCTTACCCAACGCAGTGTTCAGCGGATTATTAAAAAGTATGTGAGGCGGGCACGGCTTCCGGTTGATGCTACTACCCACACTATGCGCCATTCCTTTGCTACTGATCTACTTATGAATGGGGCTGACCTTCGCAGTGTTCAGGAAATGCTGGGACACAAGAATATTGCGACCACCCAAATCTATACCCACGTAACTAACAAACAGCTGAAAAAAGTGCACGAGCAGTTTCACAGTAAAGACGAAGAGTAGAAAACTTCCAATTTTCTTCAAAAAGCAGGTAAATAACAGAGGTAAATGCAACCAGAAGCTTGCTAACGCATAGTATCTAGTGTGAGATACATAGTTATACTTTGAAGTAGTCTTCAAGTGAAGTCTGAAGTAAGATAAAAGTAAGTTTGCTATTTTTAAAACGTTTACGTTTTACGCTCGTTTGAAAAATATTATTTTACTAAAGCCGGAGCTGGTTTAGTGGCTATTACCTTTTGTTTATTTCGAAGTGTTAATCTCAGCGACTTAATCCGTTTATCAATTGCGAGGTAGCTAATCCATCCTAGCAATGTTGAACTTAAAACAAGAAAAGGTATGAGCAGCAATTTTTGGTTTTGAAAAAGGTTATAGTACTCAAAAACCCAGATTAGGAGAAAATGGTTT
>Ga0123335_1007189_pt1 | contig 12557 bp, 13 predicted proteins | sample BiotimSIPDNA_2_FD_89707 | JGI IMG/M metagenome (GOLD analysis project Ga0123335, IMG submission 89707) | Anaerobic biogas reactor microbial communites from Washington, USA - Biogas_R2 time_0 SIP DNA | ecosystem: Engineered > Bioreactor > Anaerobic > Unclassified | place: Washington, USA... | reverse complement strand
TGTAATATTACATCTGTGATGTCCACAACACACCTCCTGATTTGGAAAAACCACAGATTCTTTTGACATACGACTCAATGGATCTGAAATAAAACAGTATCCGTATAGTAACTCTTTTGCCTGACCCGAATCAGGGCGAGCTGCCATTTATCCCTTACTCATAAAGGTCTAAATGCACTTCATTTCTTCCCGGATGCATAAATCAGGTATGAAGAAAATGAAGCAGAATTAAAATGCAATTTGTCTTAATACCAGTCAGAGAAACAGTTTTATGCAATTCGTTTTTTTAAAGTACAGTCATTTAATAATAAGTGGAATAACCCGATGGAGCTTAAATCTCTTAAATACTTGCAGTTAAGCAGTGTAAAACAATTATTTTAATCTTTTTTACCTAACCTGGAGACGGATCGAGAGAAAAGATCATGGTAGCAACCAAAAAAGATATTCTTTCATTACTGGATTTTTCCCGGGAGGAAATCACCAGTGTTCTTGAAAGTGCATCCGATCTCAAAAAAAACCGTTTGAAATCGGACCCCAAAGCGTTCAAAGACCGCACCGGAGTCATGATTTTTGAAAAACCATCACTGAGAACCCGGATAACTTTTGAAACCGCCATAAATGAACTCGGCGGTCACCCAATAAACCTGTCCGGTGAAACAATCGGAATGGGTAAACGGGAGAGCGTCGAGGATGTAGCCAGAAACCTTGAACGGTGGGTTCACCTGATAATTGCCCGGACATTCAGCCACCGGACGGTTGAACTTCTTGCCCGTTCCAGCAGAATTCCTGTTATCAATGCTCTGACAGACAAATTTCATCCCTGTCAAGCACTGGCATTTGCACTTACATTATATGAAAATATCGGGGAATCCCGGAATGTAAAGGTTGTATTTGTCGGCGACAGCAACAACGTTTGCAATTCCATCATGGGCCTCTGTGCAAAAGTCGGATATGATTTCACAGTTGTATGCCCGCCCAGTTACGCTCCAAAAGATGACATTATGAAGCCATGTCTTGAAGCAGCGGCAGAAACCGGCTCCCGCATCGTGGTTACACATGATCTCCTGGGTGCGATTAAAGATGCGACAGCACTTTATACTGACGTATGGACCAGCATGGGCCAGGAGGGCGAGACTGAAAAAAGGAAACGTGATTTCACAGGTTACCAGCTAAATGAGAAAGTCCTTTCCCTGGCACCATCCGGGGTGCTTGTCTCTCACTGCCTTCCGGCTCACCGCGGTGAAGAAATAACAAGCGAAGTTCTTGACTCAGAACACTCCATAGCCTTTGATGAAGCTGAAAACAGACTTCATGTACAGAAGGCAATCATCTTACACCTATTCTCCTGAATTCGGGAGGCAGATTTTATGAGTGAAGACAGAGTCCCATTCGGGATCAAAGCCCTTGACAAAATGATTTCAGGAGGTCTCCTCAGGGGTTCTGCGAATCTCCTTGAAGGGGCCCCAGGCACAGGTAAGACGACCCTTGCCATGCAGTTCATATATAATGGTATCACCATGTATAACGAACCAGGCCTGATAATCACATTTGAGGAGTTCCCACAGCAGTATTACCACGATGCATTGCAGTTTGGCTGGGATTTCAAGAAGCTGGAAGAGGAAGGAAAGCTGAAAATCATCTTTTCTGATCCCCAGACCACAATTTCTGAATTCGATAAAATGGACGGGGTTTTTGTGTCCATGGTGGAGAAGATGGGTATCAGGAGAATGGCAATCGACAGCATGACTCATTTTGAATCCATAGTGGCAGATCCCTATGAACTTCGTGAGGTCGAGACCCGCCTTATTAATGCCATAAAGCGGGAAGGTGTCACAAGCATTCTCCTCAAAGAGAACGACAGCCTGCTGGGGCAGATGTCACAGATGACAAGCAAAATCCCGTTTATAGTTGACTCTTACACAGTGCTTCGATATGTGGAAATCGACAGCGCAATTGAAAAGGCCCTCTGCATTCTTAAAATGCGCGGCAGTGATCACCAGAAGGACATTCGCTGTTTCCGTATCACATCAAAGGGTATAGAAGTAGAATCAAAGTTCAGCGGCCGCGAGGGAATCATGAGCGGAATAACTCATTCTACGCCACAGGATGCATTTGTCAATGCATTCGGGAAACATTGATGAGCTCTTTTTCCGTAAGCATTGAAGCGTTGCTTCTGAGCGGCTATGTCCTATTCAGCAGTCTTCTGAACCTGATGGCATTGCTGATCTCGGCTTTTTACCATAAAAAATTCAATCAGGCCTCTCCCAAGGCCGGGTTTATTATAGCCATTACTCTGGCTATTCTGTTCATAGTGGTTTTGTTTATCGATGATAACAGTGTTCTGTTTCAGGTCGCATCTGTTTTTGCGCTCCTGGGAAGCGGAGTTGCGTCAGCACTCAGCATAACAGGCCTCTTCTTTACAATGAGGAAGATCCGAAAATAAAATGATCTATCAGCAGAGCCTGTTCTTTTTCGATCTCTCAGCAGTCATTCTTATGGCTGTGCTGGCCTATTTAAGCAAGCGCCTGGGCGAGGCGCTTAAAATCGGGCCTTACTACAAGATCCTCTACGCCACGGGAATGCTGATAGTATGCGCAATAATTCTTGACATGGTAAATGAAGCAGTTACACTTAACCTGCCGATTTCAGTAATTTCCATATCTATGCGCTTTGCAGCCGGTGCTGCGGCTTTTCTTGTTTGTCTGAAATATTGGAAATGGTTGTTTTCAGAGTTTTTCAGAAATTGAGGTACGGTGCCTATGCCCAAAAAAATACTGGTAATTGAAGATGACAAAGACATCGCAGATTTGGTAAAATTAGTACTGGAAACCACAGAGGACTTTAAGGTGGAAACAGTACTTGATCCGCTTAAAGCTTATCAGACTGTTAAATCTTATAATCCCGATGCGATTTTACTTGATCTTTCAATGCCTAAAATGGATGGGTGGGCCGTATTCAAAATGATAAGGAGCGATTCGTCTTTTTCCAGAGTACCCATTGCAATACTCACAGCAAAAAGCCAGCAGTTTGATGAGATGGTCGGACTTCATATCATGAACGCCGATGCCTATATTACTAAACCTTTCGGTAAACAAGAATTGATTGATAAAACTTATGAGCTCTTCAATAAAGGAAAAAAATAAGCGGATTCTGGTAGTTGACGATGAGGTAGATGTTCTGGATTTTCTGAAGATCTATCTTGAGTCGCTTGGATGGGAGGTTTGTACAGTCCCCACTACCGAAGCAGCATTCAAGGAGCTTGGCAACAGAGCATTTTTCCTTGTACTGACAGATATCGCCATGCCGGATATGGATGGTTATGAGTTTATCAGCAAAATTAAAGATAAAAAGTTTCCTTCGGAAATGGCACTGATGACAGGGTTTGGTTATAATCCCAAGCATACTCTTGTAAAAATTTACAAGACCATTCGTTACCCCTGCCTTTTCAAGCCGTTTAACCGGGCCAAGGTTGCAGAAGCCGTACAGAACGCCTGGAACTCCTATCACAAGGACCTGGACACATAATCCGCTTCAAACAGACCCGTGCGTAATATTTACATCAAAGAACCAGCGGCGGGCTTGTTAAATTTCAACAGCCACAAGCCTTATGCAAAATAGATATATAGTCATAAAAGGTGCCCGCGAGCACAACCTTAAAAATATCGACGTCTCAATCCCCAGGGACTCCCTCACTGTAATTACCGGACTTTCCGGCTCTGGGAAGTCTTCTCTTGCTTTTGACACACTTTATTCGGAGGGACAACGGAGATTTGTTGAGTCTCTATCCACCTACGCCCGTCAGTTTCTGGGGCTGATGGAAAAACCGGATGTCGATTCTATTGAAGGTCTCTCCCCCTCCATCTCAATTGAGCAGAAAACAACCGGGCACAATCCACGCTCCACCGTTGGGACTATTACCGAAATTCACGACTATCTCCGTCTGCTCTTCGCAAGGGCTGGAACCCCGACATGCTTCAAATGCGGGAAAGTAATCTCCCGCCAGACAATCCAGGAGATCACCGACAGAGTTATGGAACTTCCTGAGGGCACCAAATTTCAGATACTGGCTCCGGTTGTATCAGGAAGGAAGGGAGAATACAGGGAGCTGCTTGAGAAACTACAGAAAGACGGATACTTGCGTGTAAATGTAGACGGGATAATTTATACCCTGGATGAACAGATTCCTCTTGACAAAAACAAGAAGCATACAATAGAGGTTGTCATTGACCGTCTCATAAACACTCAATCAATTCGCTCCCGCCTTACAGATTCACTCGAAACGGCTCTAAAGCTCAGTACAAACGGAACGGTAAAAATTGACCGTGGTGACAGCGGTGAACTGGTCTTTTCTGAACTCCTCTCCTGTCCCGACTGCAGCGTCAGTTATGAAGAGATAACACCCAGGATGTTTTCATTCAACAACCCCTTTGGCGCCTGCGAAAGCTGCACGGGTCTGGGCTATCTTATGGAAATAGATCCGGAACTCTGTGTGCCGGATAAATCCCTGACTATAGGAGAAGGTGCTATCGTCCCCTGGAACGGTGCTTCTACTCAGGGCAGCTGGAATAACCAGATCCTCACATCTGTGTGCCGTCATTTTAAAATCCCATTGGATAAACCATTCTCCGCGATCTCAAAAAGACACCGTGACATACTCTTTTACGGTTCAGGCGAAGAGAAGATCACTATGGAGTGGGAGGCTGCGAGCAGGGAGAGAGAAGGCAAGGGCCAGTTCAAGAGAACCTTTGAGGGAGTAATACCAAATCTGCTGCGTCGCTACAGGGAAACCTCCTCGGAAGATATCCGCCGCTGGATCGTGGATTTCATGACACAGCGGCAGTGCCCGGTCTGTAAAGGCGCAAGACTTAAAAAGGAAAGCCTGTCGATCCTGGTCGGGAAAAAGAATATCGCCGAGATTTCTTCCATGTCAATTCAAAAGACTGCAGATTTTTTTGATTCCCTGACTCTTGGCAGCAAAGAAACAATAATTGCGGGTCAGATAATTAAAGAAATCAGACAGAGGATCGATTTTTTAAGGAACGTGGGTCTCTCATATCTTACCCTGAGCAGAGGCGCTTCGACCCTGTCGGGCGGAGAGGCACAGAGAATAAGACTTGCCACACAGATCGGTTCACGTTTGACAGGAGTAATTTACATCCTTGACGAACCGAGCATCGGACTTCATCCCTGCGACAACTCCCGTCTGCTCAAGACCCTGATTGCGCTTCGGGACCTCGGCAATACAGTCGTTGTAATCGAGCATGACAGAGAAACGATGCTTGCGGCCGACTACCTGATCGATATCGGACCCGGAGCCGGTGTTCATGGCGGGAAAATTGTTTCAGAAGGGACACCTGCACAGGTCTGCGCAGACAAGAACTCTTTAACAGGCGCATACCTGTCCGGCAAAAAAGATATACCGGTCCCGGCCACAAGGAGAAAAGGAAACGGCTCTGAACTGATCCTCAAAGGCGCCAGCGGAAACAATCTGAAAAATGTTGATGTCACAATCCCGCTTGGAATGCTGGTATGCGTTACCGGGGTTTCCGGATCCGGTAAAAGCACTCTTATTAACCAGACACTTTACCCCGCGCTGGCCAGACATATTTATCATTCCAAAACCCATCCACTTTCATATAACCGGATCACGGGACTTCAGAACATAGATAAAGTAATAAATATGGACCAGTCCCCTATCGGCAGAACCCCCAGGTCAAACCCGGCCACTTACACAAAGATTCTAGACCTGGTGCGCGAGCTCTTTGCCTCGCTTCCGGAAAGCAAGATACGGGGTTACAACGCCGGCAGGTTCAGCTTCAATGTAAAGGGCGGCAGATGTGAGTCGTGTGAAGGTGACGGGGTACTGAAAATAGAGATGCATTTTCTTCCCGATGTTTACATCCAGTGTGAAGCATGCAAGGGTAAACGGTACAACCGTGAAACACTGGAAATATTGTACAAAAACAAAAGTATCGCTGATGTTCTAAATATGACAGTTGATGAGGCGCTGTCGTTTTTTGACAAGATCAGCACGATTAAGCACAAGCTTTCCGTGCTGTCTCAGGTTGGGTTGGGCTATATCCATCTGGGGCAGTCTGCCAACACTCTTTCCGGGGGTGAGGCACAGCGGATCAAGCTGGCTTTAGAGCTCTCAAAGCGGGCAACAGGCAGGACTTTGTATATTCTTGATGAGCCTACGACCGGTCTTCATTTCCAGGACATCCTGATGTTGATGAGCGTAATAAAAGAGCTTGTTGACAAGGGTAATTCAGTTGTTATTATCGAGCACAATCTGGATGTGATCAAGTGTGCTGATTATGTGATAGATCTGGGGCCGGAGGGAGGAGACAAGGGCGGCACGATTGTAGCCTCAGGAACTCCGGAACAGATTTCCGCCCATCCCCAGTCAATTACCGGCTGTTTTCTTAAACCTTTACTGAAAAAGTAACACATCTAAGTTAACCGTTGTTTCGGCCCGCCTCTGAGTAATCCCACTATAAATGAGATCACAAAAAGGGCTATGAAAATATAGAACAGTATCTGGGCAATTGAACCGGCAGTAGAGGCAAGCCATCCAAAACCCAATACTGCGGCTACGATTGCCACGATGAGAAAGACTAAAGCCCATTTCAACATATTTTCCTCCAGGAAAATGGTTCAGATAGATTATTAAAACGCAAAAATCATTCCATAGATCCTTTAAATAAGCTATTTTGTGATAAGTTACTTATCTAAGGAGGTTTTTTTAATGGCTGGAAAGAATATCGTGCTGTTCGGCCCGCCCGGAGCGGGAAAAGGTACCCAGGCAGTGAAACTCAAGGATCTGCTTTCTATTCCTCATGTTTCAACAGGTGATATGTTCCGCTATCACATCAAGAATTCCACTCAGTTGGGACTTACCGCAAAGGAATATTCCAATAAAGGGCAGCTTGTTCCGGATGAGGTTACAATCGCCATGGTTAAGGACCGTCTCTCACAGCCTGACATGAAGAATGGTTTTCTTCTGGACGGTTTCCCCAGAAGTGTTCCTCAGGCGGAGGCTCTTGACAAAATACTTACAGAGCTCAACATGAAACTCGACCACGTTGTGAACATCTCGGTTTCTGATGATCAGATCCGTGCCCGCCTCGCAAAAAGGGCATCTATTGAAGGACGTGCGGATGATGCTGATCCGAAGGTGATCCAGAACAGGATCGACACCTACAAAAGCCAGAGCGAACCCTGCCTTGCCTATTACCGCCCAAAAGGCATAGTGCATGATATCGATGGAATAGGGGCTATCGATGAGGTCTTTGAAAGAATCAGCAGCCTATTCTGATTTTACTCAACAGGTTTTCATTTAAAAGAGGGTTCCTGGCAGGTGCCCTCTTTTTTTTTATCATAGTCGGGGTCGGTATTCAGCAGAAAAACCTTTTGACCAGCCCAGCTCGGGGTGACTTACAAACGATAGGGCGGCACCGGCCCTGCTCCACTCTGCAACCACCCCTATACCGATCATTACCGGATTAGCCGATACTGCCGCATGGATCCCCAGCCAGCCAAAAAGCCTGTACTCCTCTCCAAGTGTAAACCTGACCGGCTGTGCCCGTGACGGGATTACCACTACTGTCACTCCCTGTGCCCCGAAAAGGTTGCGTTTCGTGTGAATACTGCCCCGCAAAAGGAAAGGGGTATCGGAACCACTACGGCTCTCCTTCAGTACGATATGCTCTGCCTGAAACATAACCGCGGCGTACTTGAACGGTACCCAGATTGCGGCTCCCAGTTCTCCAAGAGTTCTGGCCGTCTCTTCTTTTCCCCGAACAAAGAACCTGTATCCTGTTGCCTCAAGACTGAAGCCCCTGTATCCCACTGATAAAAATCCTGTCTGACTGTAAAAAATACCAAACGCATTGAACTGAGAAACGGCTGCTTTAATTTTTATGATTTTTCCGGCGTAACCTGCTCCAGAAACCGCTCTGTAAATAAGCCTGTCTTCTAAATTGTCCATCCGATCGTAGTAGGAAACCGCCCCCACAGAGATTACAAGCCCGCTTCCGCTATGTAAAGCAGCAGCAGGAAACCATGGGGACCGTCCCCCCATTCCATCATCCCAGATAATGGTTCCCAAATTACCCATCAAATAGCCTGACGGGAACGGATCATCCATACCTGAAGCTGCGGTAACGCACACGATTAGTAGCAACGCTGTAATTATCGCCACAGGACACCTTTTTTTCTGATCATTACACTATTTCCAGATCTCTGAATAAGGGCTATGACAAAGAACGGCCCCACAGCCGCTTTCTGCCCGTTGTCAGTCTTTCCGTCCCATAGATATTTCCTGACAGCAGGACCTGAGAAGGTACGAACCATTCTTCCTTCAAAGCTGTAAATTGACAATGAAACAGTGCTTGAGGAAGGCACCTTCAAAGTGACTGCCAGCAGATCATCAGTTCCATCTCCATCGGGAGTAAAGGGTATCGGGCCGATCTCCATGGATGGATCCTGAGTGGTGCGCCAGAAAAGGGAACTATTGGGGAAACCAGGTGTTGCTCTCAATGAGAGATTCCAGGATTCCGATGACAATCCGTCATAATCGGGTCTGGCTCTCTCAAGAGACTGGTTTTCCCACTTTGTAAACCATGCGCTTTCGAAGCAGGCAATGTCACAAAAAAAACCGGATCTGCCTGTCAGAAGCAGAGTATCTCTGTAGTTATCAAGAGTGTGCCACACTGGAGGCTCAAGGACGTTCTTGAGTCCGGGATAACGGGCACATAACGCCTCAGCATCTTTAGTCACAACCAGAAATCCGCCCGGTTCCAGGAACCTGTCTGTTGCGCTCAGAATTGCCGTATCGGAGCTGTTCCCGAATTTCCATCCCGAAAGATTGACTGTCATGGATGAGGTATTTACCAGCTCGAACCACTCAGGCTCACCTGTCAATGTTCTGGGAGAAAGTTCATTTATCCTGACGACCCCGCCAGACATCCTTACCCCGGAAAGATCAATCAGCCATTCCGTATTGGCCATGGAAAAAACCAGATCAAAATTGCCAGCCGTAAACTCCGAAATCAGTGTTGAAGTAAGAGCTCCGGAAACAATTTTCCCGCTGTTTAAAATTTTCCTTACCCCTGAAGAATCACAGTACAGGCACCATCGCTGCGACTCTTTGCCGCCTCCGGGTTTTCTACATTTTATCGTGCAGGTTACCAGATCTTCAGACAACTCTTTTTCCCTTAACCTCCAGTCAATAACCCAGCCATTTCTCAGCAGTTCACACCTGCCCGGTGTAACTGAAGCGGCACAGTAATCATAAACGACTGTGTCAAAGAGGATAGAAACTGGTACAAGAGATACCCCTTCACGATTTACAGGAGAGGATAGAGAGATTTTTCCATCGGTGTTGAGCGGATAATCAGAAGCAAAGCAGATAATTGAATCGATCACGATTTTTGTCCCTTTATAAAGCATCACACCTTCATCAGAGGCCAGCCCGCCTGCACCAAGCTCTCTGTCACCGCACATGTAAAGAACCGATCCCTCTGCTATAGGTAATCTGCAGGACGGGTTGCGGGTTACTGCATCTCTGTAGTCAGGATCAAGTATAACAGCGGTCTGCCCGGGAAACAGAAAACGGGTAGAAACAATACAATCGGGGTGTCCTGAAACCGGCTCATCGACAGGCACTATTGAATCTGATTCGGTACCGTCTGTGATATAGAGACTGTCGATAAACAGAGTGTCATTTCCAGAGTTAATCAACTCGATAAATTCGTGACTTGCTCCGCCTCCGATTGCGGATTCCGCACCGGCAGGGTCCCTGTGAATCTCTGAAATGAATATATCAGCGGAAAAAACGTAAGCAGCCAGAAGAATGAGAATTCCCGGGAATTTCATTTTCACACCTGCGTTGTTCAGTTTATTTCAGGGAAACTTGGGATTAAAAAGAAAAAACAGAAAGATTCGGAGTTATAAACCAGAAAGCAATAATTAAAGTACAATAAAGTTGCAGGAAATAAAACTGTTTTTTTAACCTTAAGGCAAGCAAATAAGATAAAAATGCTCCCGTGGAGAGTCACTAACTCATCTCTGGGGTGATAAGGTAACACGCCAACATTCCGGCGATGATCGAAAGCCACCTCTACTCACTTCGTCATTCCGGCGAAGGCCGGAGACCATCTTCTCCCTGCTTTAGCCATTCCTGGATGCCGTTCTTCAACGGCATGAGGCATCGTGAAGGTTGTGCTACAAAGCTTACTTTCGTGTACAACGTCTCCTCTACAAACAAAAGGTAAGAGAAAAGGCAAAAAATCTGCCCCCGGGAGTGTCGGTATTATATTATTATACTCTGTGCAAAATCGGTTTTGAGAACAACCATTGACCGCTCCAGAAGCAAGGAGACCAGAATGTCGCTTTCAGAAGTGATTAAGACTGCTCTTGATCAAGTCCAGAGTATAGCAAGAACCGAAACAATAATAGGAGAACCGATCAAGGCCGGCGATGTTACTGTGATTCCGGTTTCCCGTGTTTCTGTCGGATTTGCGGCAGGCGGCGCAGGAAAGGACCAGAACTTTGCCACAGGTGCCGGAACCGGTGGAGGAATCAACATAATTCCTGTTGCTTTCATTACAATTATAGGTGACAAGGTGCAGATACTACCCATCGAACCCGGTGAACCCAGCTTGAACAAAATTCTGTCCCTGGCCCCTGATGTTATGAGTAAAATCTCAAAATATCTGAAGAAAAAGGACGAAATCAAACCGGAACAAGAGGATAAAAAGTAACCATTATCTCTGCTCACTGTTATTCACTGCAGAAAGAGCAGATTAGAACGGAACAGGAAGAATCGGGAGATTAAATGTTTGATAGAGAAGATCCGAAGAATATCTGGGTGTCACCGGAATCCATCGATGGAAGCGGAAGCTATGACAGGCCATACAGTTCTTTAAAAGAAGCGCTTGATCAGGTGCAACCCGGAAACACGATCATACTGAAAAACGGCAGTTACACAGGGGATGTTACAATACAGGTTTCAGGAAGTGCCAGGGCACCTATCCGGATTCTCCCCGATGATGGAGCAACAGTCGAGATTCACAATTCATGCTGGTTTTTTTACGATACATCCGACTTTGTAGTCTCTGGATTTACCTTCAGAAACGCCCCCTCCGGTGCAATATCGATTATAGGCGAATGCAAGAGAAACAGGTTTGATTCTCTGCAGTTTATCGATTGCGGCTCCCGAAAAGATGCCTCATGCACAATGTTTTTCGGAGGCTCAGGCGGTGAATTCAATGTAGTAGATAACTGCAGATTTCAACGCAGCGCAGATAATGAAAACAAACTGTCATCTCCTGAAAACGCCTCTATAGGGCTCATGATTTCGCAGGGAGACGGCGATGATTCCAAGCGGCTGAGAAACTGCATCTTCAGGCAAAACCATTTTATTAATTACGGTTACGGAATAATGGTCGGAAGCGGTGATTCCAATGATAGTCAATATGGACACGTTGTTGAGTACAATACTGTTGAGAACTGCATTTCGGAAGGGATAGTTGTCAAATGCGGAGACACACAGATAAGAGGCAACCTTGTCATGAACTGCCCCGGCAAGTCCATCACCGTGCTCGCGGGAACTGGAAGCATGATTGAAGACAACCGGATACTTGACTGTGGCAGCGGAATAGCCGTCAACGGCCAGGGGCACACAATCTCAAACAACTGCCTGATCCGCTGTGGGAGAGAGGCAGTCAGGGTTTGCGCGAAATCAAACGGAAACAGCTCTCCGGCAAGCAGTCTCTTTATTGAGAGCAACACATTCATTGAATGCGGTTCAGCCGCAACAGAGGCTAAACCCCGTGTAGCCGGGATCACCATAGAGCCTGGTACAACCTGCGCCGTCCGCCGGAACCTGGTTTACGGTGAAGGGGAAGTCTTCTACATTGTAAAGTCAATCTCTTACCGTGACAATCTGGAAAATATCGAGATCTCCACACCTGCCCAATATGTGATCCAGGACAATGCAGCTTCCGGGCAGTGTCGTGAAGCAGAAGGTTTTTCCACAATAGCGGTGGAATTCTCGACACCTGAGTCGGGCAATTACGAAAACCAGTCCGGTTATGGCGCAAGCGGCTGGATGATGCGTTCGGAGGGATTCGATCCCCACATGGATGACATAGCAGAGGAAGATGACTATCTGGACCCGGATTCATTTGAAGATGATGACGGAGAGCTTATCATTCCGGGAGAAACAAACCAGTCTGACCTTTTCAGCAGGTATTTTGAGATGGATGAGTCCCAGACCATTGCAGATGAAGGGTAATTTTTGGGGCCGGAGAAAATTTCACCACAGAGGCACAGAGATCACTGAGATTAAAAACAATAATGGTTGACAGATGATTTCTCCGTGTACTCCGTATCTCTGTGGTGAATATCCAGATGGACCAAAGAGAAAGAAGTACCACCACAGAGGCACAGAGATCACTGAGATTAAAACAATAATGGTTGATAGATGATTTCTCTGTGTACTCCGTGTCTCTGTGGTGAATATCCAGTTGGACCTGAGAGAAAGTACCACC
>Ga0123335_1007188_pt1 | contig 12559 bp, 12 predicted proteins | sample BiotimSIPDNA_2_FD_89707 | JGI IMG/M metagenome (GOLD analysis project Ga0123335, IMG submission 89707) | Anaerobic biogas reactor microbial communites from Washington, USA - Biogas_R2 time_0 SIP DNA | ecosystem: Engineered > Bioreactor > Anaerobic > Unclassified | place: Washington, USA... | reverse complement strand
GCCTTCTGAGATTCGGAGGGGCCTTTAACCGTTACCGGAAGCATGCCTTTCCCAATACAACCGAGTACATCCGCATATTCCTTTATTTCAAATAAAGGATCTAACAAATATTGTTTTTCATTTAAAATATCCATGTAGTACCAACCCGTTATAAATTAGTATTCAACTTTTATCTGTTATACCTGTTCATTGCCTGATCTATTCCCGATCTCAATATTTCTTCGACTGCGTCAGCAGCTTTCCCTATTATTTCCTCAATTTTTTTTCTGTCATCGCCTGAAAATCTGCTCAAAACAAAGTTTGAGAGCTCCCATCCTTCAGGGGGCTTGTCAATACCTATTCTTATCCTCGGGAACTCATCCGACTGAAGCTGGTAAATGACTGATCTCATTCCGTTATGAGTGCCAGAACTTCCTTTCGGTCTTATTTTAAGCTTTCCAAGCGGCAGATCTATGTCATCATATATTACTAAAATATTTTCGACGGAAACCTTGTACCAATCTACTATATCCCGGACACTTTCACCGCTTAGGTTCATAAATGTCTGCGGCTTGACCAGCATAACCCTTCGACCTCCTATGGAGCCTTCACCAGATAAATCTTTATGCTTGAGTTTGTTAACTGTTATACCATGCTTTCTGCCTAGAAGTTCTATCGTATCAAATCCAACGTTGTGTCTTGTACATTCATACTTCTGCCCAGGATTTCCCAACCCGACAACTATATATAAATCTTCCAAATCAAACACCTCTCACCTGCTATATTAATAGAAATAACATCAATTTCTATATGAATTAATAGATAAATTGCCTCCCTAAAAGACTTTAAGGAGGCATTTTGATTTTTGTTCCCTTATATAATTATTCCACCCTAATCCTGCTGTGTAAATAAAGTGCTTATCGATATATCTCCGTATATTCTTTCAATTGCTTCTGCAAATACACTGGCAACCGAAAGTGAAGTTATTTTCTTAATCCTTTTTTCCTCTGAAAGAGGAATAGTGTTCAACGTAACAAGTTCTTTCATTTCTGACTTGTCAATTCTTTCAATGGCAGGCCCTGACAAAACACCATGGGTACAGCATGCATATACTTCCTTTGCACCAATCTCGGACAAAGCATTTGCAGCATTAACAATTGTACCTCCCGTATCGATAATGTCATCTAAAAGTATTACTCTTTTATTGTTTACATCGCCAATTATGTTCATTATCTCGGACACATTTGCCTTCGGCCTTCTTTTGTCGATAATTGCCAGAGGAATATCAAGTTTCTCCGCAAACTTCCTTGACCTCGATACACTTCCTACATCAGGAGATACAACTACTACATCGCTTGTATCGTTGAACTTTTCCTTAAAGTAGTTAGCAAGTATTGAAACTCCCAAAAGGTGGTCAACGGGTATGTCAAAAAATCCCTGAAGCTGAGGAGCATGCAAATCCATGGTTAACACCCTGTCAGCTCCTGCTGTGGTTAGCAGGTTTGCAACAAGCTTTGCTGAAATCGGGTCTCTGGCCCTTGCCTTCCTATCCTGTCTTGCATAACCGAAATATGGCATAACAGCAGTTATTCTTCCGGCTGAAGCTCTTTTTAAAGCATCAATAATAATTAATAGCTCCATCATGTTGTCATTAACAGGCGAACATGTTGATTGAATAATAAACACGTCCGACCCCCTGACTACTTCGTTTATATTGATTGCACACTCGCCGTCACTAAACTTCCTCACATTGGCAAGCCCAATTGGTAAACCTATTTTCTCTGCAATCTCTTCTGCAAGTTCTCTGTTAGAGTTGCCTGCAAAAATTTTAATGTCCTTTCCATGCAAATTCATCTTACGTTCCCCTTCTTAAAAATTAAATTTTATATATAAACTTTTAAAAAAGTTGTTTTTAAGCCTATTTGCCTATACATTACTGCCAGGTCCCAAACACGCAAACGGGCCAACCTTTGAGCCCTTACTGATTGAACTTCCGGTAACAACTGAATTTTCAACTTCAACCATGTCCGCCAATCTGCTGTCTGTAATACGGCTGCCCGGGCCAATAACACAGTCTTCACCTATAGTGGTAATACCTTCAATTATGGTGGAGGGATATATAATCGTATCCATTCCTATTTGTACATCCTGGTCAATGTATGTTGTGGCAGGGTCTATTAGAGTTACACCGCTACGCATCAGCCTGTCCAGAATCCTTTCTCTTATTATTCGGGTTGCCTGAGACAGCTGCACCCTGTCGTTTATCCCAAGTATCTCATTTTCATCGCCGACCTTGACTGCTCCAACTCTCATCCCTTTTTTTATCAGTATTTCAAGAGTGTCTGTAAGATAGTATTCTCCCTGGCTGTTGTTATTATCAAGCTCCTTTAAAGCCTCTACAAGTGAAGGTATATTAAAGCAGTACATGCCGGAATTTATTTCCCTTATATTTCTTTCTTCAAGACTTGCGTCTTTATGCTCTACAATTTTTTGAACATTACCTGACCCGTCTCTTACTATTCTCCCATAACCCGAAGGATTGTCAAGGTCCGCAGTAATTACCGTAGCCGAATTACCATTTTCATTATGATGTTTTATAGTATTTTGAATTGTCTCCGAAGTGATAAGAGGAGTATCCCCACACAAAACAAGAACATTTCCATCCTTGTTTTTCAAAAACTCTTCCGCCTGCATAACAGCATGTCCTGTTCCTAACTGTTCCTTCTGAAGGGCATAAAAAACCTTGTCTTTCATATACTCTTTTACATCATCAGCCTTATGGCCTACGACGAGAACTGTATCCGCTACACCTGAACTCTTTACACACCTGTAAACCCAATCTACCAAAGGCACGCCACAAATTTCATGCAACACCTTTGCTTTTTTGGATTTCATTCTCTTTCCTTCACCCGCAGCTAGAATAACAGCCATAAAGTGCCCCATCTAATGCTTCCTCCTTTAAATCATTGTACAAATACCTTTGGAATTTGTATTAGTCTCTTTGCGGTGAAAAAGTTAATTTTTTAACCATATATATTTTCTCACTTTTCTGCTGAATTTTCAACCACTAAAAGATAAATCTCTATCAATTGTTGAAATTAATTTTTAACCAGTATTTATGCCCCATAAAGAACTTTATTTTTGTTGATTTATATGCATTTTGTATACAAGAAGAAAAATTGCACCTACCACATCTATATGTTATAATGTAGAAATTCCAGCAGGTAATTCATAAAATATCACCTGCGAAAAAAGTCAGGAAAAGGAGTTGTTGCAATTGTTGTCCAGTGTTGATATTAAAAATATTATTCCCCACAGATATCCTTTTTTACTTATTGATAAAATACTTGAAGTTGATCCGGGAAAGAGGGCAGTAGGAATAAAAAACGTCACAAATAATGAGCCGTTCTTTCAGGGACATTTTCCCGAATATCCCGTAATGCCGGGGGTATTGCTTGTGGAAGCAATGGCACAAACAGCCTGTGTAGCCGGATTGATGCTCGAAGAAAACAAAGGCAAACTAGGAATGTTTGCAGGAATAGAATCTATGAAATTCAAGCGTCAGGTCGTTCCTGGAGATACCCTGAAGCTTGAAGCAGAGTTTCTTGTATTTAAAATGGGTATGGGCAAGGTCAAGGTTCGTGCAACCGTTGAAGATCAAGTTGCCGCCGAAGGTGAAATCAAATTTGCAATAGTAGATCCCAATAAAAAATAGAGCCAGATGAGTCAAAGGGGACGGTTCTTCCTGACTCAAGTTTTGAGTCAGGAAGAACCGTCCCCTTTGACTCTTAAAAACATTTCACCTACTTTATAAACATCTCCTGCTCCCATAGTCAGTATCAAATCTCCGCTTGATGCATTTTCTCTGAGATATTCTACTATTGCATCAAAGTCAGATATATAAACGGCGTCCTTTCCTTTTTCTTTAATTCTGTCGGTCAGTGTACTTGAATGTATCTCACCTGTGTCAATCTCGCGTGCTGAATATATGTCCGAAATAATTATGCTGTCCGCTTCCGAAAAAGCCTCGGAAAACTCCTTCAATAATAATTTTGTTCTGGTATAGGTATGTGGCTGGAACACGCACCACACTTTTCGGTATGTACCATTCCTTGCCGCTTTGAGTGTTGCAATTATTTCTGAAGGATGGTGGGCATAATCATCAACAATCTTAATACCGTCTGATGCACCTTTGACTTCAAACCTCCTGTGAGTACCTGTAAAGCTCTTCAATCCAAGTTCAATATCCTTCATATCACATCCTAAAGTAACGCACGCAGCAATAGCCGCAAGAGAATTGCTTACATTATGAATACCCGGAACATTGAGTTTGATTTCCGAGACTTTCTTACCACAGTTTAACACATCAAAAGATGCAAAACCTGAATCGTCAAATACTATATTTTCCGCTGTCCACATTGCCCTTTTACATTCTATCCCATATGTAACTACTCTGCATTTTGCTGTTTCAATTATTGTTTCAACATTTTTATCATCTGCACATGCTACCAAACAACCATTATCAGGCACAAGCGCAACAAATTTTGCAAATGCCTCCTTTATATGGTTTATATCTCTGAAATAATCAAGATGGTCTGCCTCAATATTAAGCACAACAGCAAGATAAGGCTTGAACTTTAAAAAGCTCTCCACATATTCACATGCCTCTGTGATAAAATAATTATTACTTCCTATTCTGGTATTTCCACCTATTGCATCAAGCTCTCCTCCGATATGTATTGTCGGGTCGAGCCCTGCTTGAAGCATTATCAATGATATCATTGATGTAGTGGTTGTTTTGCCGTGTGTACCTGAAATCGCAATACTGAATGGATATTTCTTCATAATTTCACCAAGCAGGGTTGCTCTTTCGATTGTGCGAATACCACATCTTCTCGCTTCCAACAGCTCCGGATTGTTTTCCCTAACAGCCGCGGTATAGACTACCAGATTGGGATTACTTATGTTTTCTTCACTATGGCCTATGTATATATTAATTCCTTTTCTTCTCAGTTTTGACGTAATTCCCGATTCCTTGATATCCGAACCCGATATATTGTATCCAAGATTCAGCATAATTTCAGCCAAGCCACTCATACTTATTCCACCAATACCAATAAAGTGGACATCTTTGATCTGTGTAAAATCAAGCAGTCCTAATTGTTCCAAATTCAACACTCCTTACTGTAAAATACGATAAACATAATTAATTAACGAATAATAACCATACGCAATTTATTATATACATCGGTTCTTTTTCCTGGTAAAAGCTTATACAATTTCAAAACTAAATTTCAATTAATATTATATGAAATTTTTAGCATATATATAAGCATTTAAACAAACATTTATAACTTTCTTCATAAATTGATTCTGTCATAAATCACTTGGAGCAGAAACTGAACAATTTATGAAAAAAAGCTTAAAATATTCGTATTATTATAGTATAATATATTAAAATCAAAAAAGAAATATATAATATACGTTGACAATACCTGGCTTTTGCTGATTATTACCTGGAGGTATTTAATGGACAAATTTCATAGGAACGAAAGAATCGGAGTTATATTGAAAACCTTATGCGACTTGCCGGGAGAAGTATTCACACTCGGTTTTTTTTCGGATTTGTTTGGCTCTGCCAAGTCAACCATCAGCGAAGATGTGGACATTATACAGAATCTGCTTGATAAGTTGGATATGGGGATCATTGAAAGCATACCGGGGTCTTTGGGCGGGGTTCGATTCATACCCCGATACAAAAAACAAAAGATTAAAGGTATTCTTGACGGCCTGTGCAAGGAGCTGTCAAGTCCGCACAGAATATTACCAGGTGGATATATTTATATGCTTGACATAATCTATGATCCCCACAAGGCTTCAGATATAGGCAATATATTCGCAGGCTACTTTTTTAAAAAAGCAATAGATTATGTCGTTACGGTGGAAACAAAAGGTATACCCCTTGCCTTTTCTGTTGCCAGATCATTAAACGTTCCACTGTTAATTGCCAGGAGAAACAGTGAGGCAGCCGATGGTCCGTCGGTAAATATTAATTATGTTACCGGATCCTCCAAAAAGATACAGACTATGGTCCTTTCAACGAGAGCACTGAAAAGAAATTCAAGGCTTTTGTTTATTGACGATTTCATGAAAGGCGGAGGAACTGCCGGAGGTTTCGTCGAGCTTGCCAAAGAATTTGAATGTGAGGTAGCAGGCATCGGCATATTTATAGAAAGAAAGGCACCTGAAAGGAAACTAGTTGATAATTATATGTCACTTATTACGCTTAACAATACGGACGAAGTTGAAAAAAGCATTGATATAACACCAAGTAAGGATTGGGAAAATTGAGTTAAAATCAATAGAATCAAATAATTTTTTCTTTATTTTGGTATTATGAATAATAAATGAATTAAGAGAAATGCTAATAAAAACTGATTTTTATATCTGTTCCCTGATTTGACGGAACAGGTAGCTTTAGTTTATTTTTTATGGAAATAAAAAAATGAAAAATAAAGAAGGAAAATCATATTAAATGGCGAATATAATAAATATGCAGGATGAATACACATTTTTACGGAAGGTGGTTACATCTTATGGAAATTACCGATGTTCGTATAAGGAAAATTGATTCCGAGGGTAAGATGAAAGCTGTTGTTTCGGTAACTTTTGACAATGAATTTGTAATTCATGACATTAAGGTTATCGAAAGTCAGAATGGTCTCTTCATTGCTATGCCGAGCAGGAAGGCTCCTGATGGCGAATTCAGGGATATTGCCCATCCTATTAATGCAGAAACCAGAAGTAAAATCCAAAATGCCATTCTGGATAAGTACGAGTCTATTTCTGCAAATGCTGATAACTCAGAAGAAGCAGAAGAAGCGGAAGAAGAATAATAATAATTATTAATACACCCGTTAATAACCGCAAGAAGTCAATCTGTGCCTCAAATGTTGATAAATTTGAGGCTTTGTGAAGGATACCTATTAAGCACCCTTGTTTTCAGTTTGATTCTAGATTATATGGGTTTGTTTATGTGTATTTTTCTTGGTGTCTATTTTTTTAGCAGTTTGTAGAAATTTCTTAACTCCACCTTTATTGAGGTGGAGTTTCTTTTTAACCTCTTTCGTACGAAGTGAAAGAGCTTAGAAAGAGAGGGGCTCGATGTCCCGAAGCTTTTTATTTGTAAACCATAAGCTATAAAAATATGGTAACATAATATATTGTTATATTCTTTTATATTCAATAATCATGCAAGTGTTATAAGTCCCTTGCGTATAATGTATGGAGAACCGTTAATAATTTAGTAATAATACGGGAGTTCCATATGCAAAAGGGAATCTTGTTGGGAAAAGGTATGACAGCCGAAGTATATGAATGGGGCCAGGATAAAGTTTTGAAGCTCTACTATGAAGTATTCAGCAACGAATGGATTAATCATGAAGCAAAAGTCGGAAAAGCAGTTCATAAGGCAGGTATACCCTCACCAGCAGTTTTTGAAACAATAAGCGTTGGCAACCGAAAAGGAACAATATTTGAAAGGATCTTTGGAAAGCCTCTTTTGAAGCATTTAGAAGCAGAGCCCTGGAAGGCACACTATTTAACACAGCAATCGGCAGAACTGCAAATAAAAATCCACAAATACTCGTCTGAAAACCTGCCCTCTCAAAAGGACAATTTAACAAGTAAAATAAACCCTGCCTCAAGAATATTAGGCAGTAAAAAAGACATAATAATTGAATATCTAAAAAATCTTCCTGATGGTAACAGCGTTTGTCATGGCGATTTTCATTTCAATAATATTATAGTTTCAGACAAAGGATTAATACCTGTTGACTGGACAAATGCATACCTTGGAAATCCTTTTGGGGATGTTGCCAGAACCTGGCTGATACTTAATTCACCTTCAAGGTTTACAGAACTATTTAACATTATGTCTACGTCATACCATTATACCAAACAGCTGCCCTACTGGCAGTATTTAAATGAGTATATAAGGCTCTCAAATGCAAGCTTTGAGAGTATTGATGAATGGATACTTCCCATTGCAGCAGCAAAGCTCGCAGACAGAATACCCGGCGAAGAAAAGTGGCTAATGAACATCATCAATGCCAGACTGGAAAACATTTGATTTAAACGTCAAGGTTTACACAGCGTTGTTCGTTAAATTTTCCATAAACAATTAACATAATGATGAACCTGTAACAATTGGATATTCAACTCCATACTATAGTACTACAAGATATAATATTCGGGTTAAGCAGCAGCTCATTTCCTTTATGGGTTTTACAGCATTTAAAGACTTTGCCTTTGAAAATAATCCCTGACAGCATATTAACCCGAATATGACTAGTAGTGTATTCTCAAATTACCTACGAATAATGAAAATCCGAGAATCCCGGTGATTTAACGGGTTCGGAGGATTTTCATTTGGATAGAAATTTGAGAAACACTATACTCGCTACTTAGTTTATTGTTTTATGTATACTTATAATCTCAATCCATATGGTTTATGTTTGGTAAGAGGTAATATCGTCAATATCCACTATAAACCATAAATATCTAAACTCTTTTTTGGGAGTGTATGTTTATGAATGTAAAATATGAGTTTGGAAAGTTTAAAATGAAGATCTCCTATGATGGCAACGAGGAAGATTTATTTACAGGTAACACCCTGTTCGATAATGAATTATTCCGATGTTATCTGGAACTTCTCGGTAAGATGCACGAAGGTTATCCACCAAATATACTCGGCTATTATAATGGAGTAAACAAATTATTTGAGGACTATTTAAAAGCCAATAAAGTATATGCAGATAACAATAAAGCATCAATCATCAGCGATCCAAATATTATGCCTGCGAGTGGTCACGATATATACAATTACGTTTCACGTTACGGTCTGACCGATTGTCAGATTCAAGTAATTATGAAGCTTGATGGGCATTTAAACTATAATAAACTTACAAATGCCGTAAAATTATCTGTTGATGACCAGCCTGTTTTTGGCTGCCGGTTTATTGAAGATACGACTCCATACTGGAAGCCCTTCGAGAACCTTGACCAAGTCAACTTCTGCACTTATGAAGAAACCAGTAATGCGGATGAATCGGTTAACAGGTTTTTGAAACGACCATTGGATATGGATAATGACCCTATGGTAAAATTAAGGCTTATACGCTCAGAAGAATGTGATACTTTATGTTTTAAATTGAATCACTCCTGCTGTGACGGTGCCGGTATAAAGGAGTATATCAAGCTCCTTTCCGAGATTTATTCATCGATTGACTGCGAAAATGGTATTTTCATTCCATTGCCTAATAAGCGTGGCAGAAAGGAACAGGATGCATTATTCAAGAGTCTTGGTATAACAAACCCCGACTCAGAGTGGATTGAAGGCTCGGAAGTTTCAAGAGTAACATGGCCATTTACGTGGAATATTGCACAATCGGAGGCACGTCATTATGTAGTCTGCCGTCTTCCAAAAGGCCAGATCAAGGATATCAAGCAGTATTCAAGAGAAAAAGGAGCTACAATAAATGATATTATTCTGACTGCATATTACAGGGCTTTGTCAGAAATGAGCCAACCGCAATATAATGAGGCAATGGATATTTCGATAACAGTCGATTTAAGACGGTATCTTCCCAAACAAAAGACAGAAGCAATACGAAACTTTTCCGGTTCGGAAAATACAAGTATATATCTTTTACCTGATGAAACGTTTGAAGAAACCCTGTCAAAGGTAGTATCCGAGACGAATAGAATTAAGAATTCACAGCCAGGGCTGCAAAGTGCTCTAGGCCTTGAACGACTCGAAAAACTGGCTTTTCCTGAGGTACTTTCCTATTACAATTCGGTATCACAATGGGCTTGTCAATGCAATGACAAATGTGCACCGGTATTGTCGAATGTAGGTAATCTTTCAGAAGGCTTGTTAAAATTCGGAGAGGTCACTGCTGTTGATGCCTATATGGTTCCTCATACTGTACATGCGCCGGGCTTTCTTCTGCTGGCGAACACTTACAATGATACACTGACACTTTCAACAGCCTTTTATGATGGTACTATAGAACATGAAGATTCCATAAAGCTAATAAATAAAGTAAAAGACGAAATCCTTAAAAATTGTACCTGCTAATGCTATTCGATTTATGCTGGAAGAAGTTAATATATAGCATGAATTATCTGAATAACCTGGATTGGAATTTTACATACCAATTCAGGTTATTTAGATAAAAGCATAAGTCGCCATATTAATGTGCCAGGTAACCACCATCTACTATCATTGATGTGCCCGTTATAAATCCTGAAACATCGCTAAGTAGGAAAGCAGCTGCATATGCAACATCCTCGGGTTTACCAATCCCCATAATCTGTCTCTTTAAAAGCTCGCTTTCAATATCCGTTTTACCAACAAGCTCCTTTAGCCCGTCATAAATCTGGGTTTTTATCATACCAGGTGCAATAGCATTAATTCTTATTTTTTTTGGTGCAAGCTCAAGAGCAATTGATCTTATAGCACTTTCCAATGCTCCTTTACTCGCACAGTATGCAGTCAGCCCCTTTGCCCCTACCCTGCTGGATATTGACGATATTGCAACAATACTGCCCCCATTGTCGTTATATTTTCTTTTTGAAAAGTGTTTTACCAGCTCAAGAAAAGAATAAACATTGGTAGACATAATATTCTTTACATCCTCAATTTTCAAGTGCTGCAAAGGCATAGTCATTGATATCCCGGCCGAATGTACCAATCCGTTCAATCTAATGCCTTCGCTGCAAACCTTGTCTAGCATGCTTTCTATCTGGTACAGTTGGTTAAGGTCCAAAGGGTAGAAGATGTGGTTGCCAGGTTCAAGTGCATTATAGGTTTCGATCAGATTTTTTTCATTTCTCGCCACTAAAATAATGTTTGCACCAAGTTTACTAAGATAAATAGAAATCTCTTTTCCTATTCCTGCTGAAGCACCGGTTACCAGAATATATTTACCGGTTAAATCCATAGCATTAATCATTAATGGTCATCTCCCGTAAAATACTCACTTGTATATATCATAGGGAGGCAGGATGACTTGTCTATTTCAAGATAAATACCACCCCATGACAGTCCTACTCCAAAACCACAAAGGAACAGCCTGATACGATCGTTTGACTCATCGCCACCAAGGGCATCTACCAGTGTCACAGGAATGGATTCTCCACTTGTATTTCCATACCTGTCAATTGAAATGGGTACCTTTTCTATTGGTATCTTTAATTTCCTTACAAGCTGCTTCAAAATAAAAAGGTTAGCCTGGTGGAAAACGTACATATCTACATCATCTCTGTTAATATTATATTGCGACATAAAACTGTTTATAGTACGTGGTACATCAGTAATTGTAAAAGAGAAAACCTCCGAGCCATCCATTGCCAATTCACAGAATGCACCGGTAAGATTCCGGCCTCTGCTCCTTGCATGTCCCGCAGGGACCATTATAGCTTTATAACCGCTTCCCTTGGTCTTCAAAAAGTACTTTATTTCTTTTCCTTCCGATCTTTCCAGTGCAGTAGCTGAGCCTCCATCACCAAATATCATTGCTGTTGAACTATCGTTCTGATTGATTCCGAAATTGCTTGTATCTCCAACCAGCAAAAGTACCCTTTCAAGGTCCTGGGTTGAAATCATTGCGGCTGCCAGCCATATTCCGTATACGTAGGCCGAACAACCAAGATTAACATCAAACGCAATGCAATCCTCCTTAAGCCCGAGACGGTGCTGCAATACACACGCCGTTGCAGGCGTTGCATAGTCAGGTGTTTGCGTGATCATTATCAAAGCATCAATTGAAGACGGCTCCCAGTTCAATTTATCCATAAGCTTTTTTGCAGCAACATAGCACAAATCAGAGGCACATTGCTCATCATAAGCTACATGTCTGGTTTTAACCCCTGTCATATTTATAAATTTTGATACATTTTCCTCTCCAAACACGTCATTATAATCAGTATTTTTTACCAAGCGCTCAGGTACCGCACTTGCTATACCTTTAACCTCAACATTTTTAATTATCCCTGTCGCCAAAATATTCCACCTCATTCCATTCTGTCAATTATATCCTTTACAGTTTTAAAACCGTTGACCTCACGTGCTGTAATTTCCTTTCCAAAAAGACTGTCAAACATGGCAATTGTGGATATAACAGCTATTGAGTCCCATTCACTTATTTCATCCAATACAGTATCCGTATCCAATGAATCTTTTTCAAGGTCCAATAATTCTTCAAGAATATTAAGCTTTTCTTTTATATCCATATTCAGCTCTCCTTTTATCCATTTAATAATTCAATACCAGTGAACTCAAAGACTTTACATAATAAGATATGCAACTTTACGGAAATATGTGAAGTGCAATTTCCAAATACGTTTCATAAAACGAATTTGTTTCATAAGCATCAAATAGTAACATTTTTATGTTCTTTCAAGTAATATAATACTACAAAAGTATAACTGGATTGCTTTAGGAACCCTGAAATGATCAGATTTGTTATGCTTTTATAATTTGAGTCTTAAACTAATAACTCAATAATTTGAATAT
>Ga0123335_1007187_pt1 | contig 12570 bp, 6 predicted proteins | sample BiotimSIPDNA_2_FD_89707 | JGI IMG/M metagenome (GOLD analysis project Ga0123335, IMG submission 89707) | Anaerobic biogas reactor microbial communites from Washington, USA - Biogas_R2 time_0 SIP DNA | ecosystem: Engineered > Bioreactor > Anaerobic > Unclassified | place: Washington, USA... | reverse complement strand
TGAATACCGGTATTGTGAATATAGGTACAGGGACTAATAATGACAACGACATAGAATATGCTTCAGGCGGCGACCCCGAAATTATTGTAAGCGGCTCGGGTATACTTAATGTTAACGGACAGATCCGCCGCGGGCTTACCATGACAAGCGGATCTCTCAGATATAACCAGAGCGGAGGTACGGTGACTGTGAGTGGCAGGTCGCCAAACACAGCAAGGGCAAAATTTGAGGTCCTTAACCTGGGCAGTGAGTTTACTATGTCGGGTGGATTACTTAGAATTGTGAACGGTGGTGGAGGCACATTTGGCGATGTATTGATCAATCCCGACAGAACCAATGTAACGGGCGGTACCATTATTTTTGGGACCAGTGCATCAACTAACCATAATTTTGATCTCAATGCCAGCTCACCACTCTGGAATGTCACTGTTAATGATTCCACTGCCAATTTTGTTGATGTTCAGGTGAACCCGATAAATATCCGCAACGACCTTACCATCCGGGGAAATTCAGAATTCAGGGCCGGCGGTCTCAATGTCAATATCGGCGGCAGTCTTATTAATGGCAATATCAATTCCGCTATCGGTTTTGACATTGGCGGTTATCAGACAGGCTCTTCAAACCAGGTTACAACATTCGATGGTACGGGTGCCCAGGAAATAACAGGTATTGGTACAAATCTTACCAATTTTGCTAACCTGATATTTACCTCCGGTTCTGTTACGCTTAACAATGCAGATTTACAGGTAAATGGCGATATGTCGTTGCTCAATGGCACACTCAACGATGGCAGTAATTTCATAACTGTTTATGGCGACATTCATAATGAAGCAACGTTAGAAAGCCCTTCAGCAGCAGGAGGTGTTATCCTGAATGGTACTTCGCAGCAAACTATCTCCGGAAATGGTGCAGGAATATTCGGTAATGTTGAAATCAATAATTCAACAGGTATCGTTTTGACGGATAACAGCAGGGTCAATGGGATGTTAACATTTACCAATGGCAACCTTTATATAGATGACTACCTGCTTACATTAGGTCCTTCGTCAACTATCGCCGGCACTACCGATGTGACGAAAATGATCATGTTAAACGGTGTTATCAGCGATCAGGGCGTAAGAAAATTATTCAACTCCGGACCCACTGATTTCACATTTCCGATTGGCGTGTCAGGCAAATATACTCCCGTAAGGCATAATATTATACAGAACACTGCTGAGGGAACGATAACCATTGTACCGGTAGATGCAAAGCATCCTGCCACTTTCGAGAACAGCCCTGCTGTGGTTAACGAACTTCAGTACTACTGGAATGTAAGATCAACAGGATTTAGCGGTCTGGAAGTGGACCATGAATACCATTACAGTGATAAGGATGCCTTGCCTGATGAAACCGGTTATGAAGTTGGGCAATTTGATGAGAACACTTATCAATGGGTAGATCCAACAGGAGATGCCATATTCCCGGCGTCCGATTATTTTATACTCGACGGTGCCGGCTATATTCAGGGAGAATACACCTGCGGGGTGAACACCGGCCCTGATGCAAATTTTACCGACCTCGATATTTATTATTCCAGCAACCCTTCGGGCGGTAACTGGACTGATCCTGCTTCCTGGACGCTGAATAGTGATGGCTCAGGGGGGCCTGCCCCATCCTATCCACAGGGAAACCCTGCCGTGATACTTGCAGGGCACACCATCACCATCGATGCTGATGCCCAAAATGCCTACTCTGTTGAAATTTCTCAGGGTGCCACATTAGACGCAGGCAGTACACTATTGCATAACCTGGGGCATATCAGGGGTGGAGGTACCTTAAAAACTACCAGCACTAATTCAGGCAGCTTCATCCTCCCCGGAGGTGAATATGAAAATTTTATGAGTAATCCTTCAAGTACCATTGACTTTTACAACAACAGCGCTATCGCAGCAACATTACCATTAAAACCCGGTAATAATTACAAACCATTCCAGAATGTTATTTTCTCTGGTGACGGAATTAAGTACATGAGCGCCGAGCATATGAAGGTACTGGGAAATCTGACAATAGGTACAGGAGCAGGTGTTCTGAGCGATATACTGCACAACAGGAATATCACCATTTCAGGTAACTGGACCGACAGCACAGCTGCAGGTGGTTTCATACCCGGTTATGGCAGGGTGATATTCGCGGGAACCAATGCACAAACCATGAGGATTGTAAATAATGTTGCAGAACAGTTCTATAATCTGCAGATCAATAACACCAACCACTTAACGCTCGCAGGCAATGGCCGTGCTACAGTTTCCAGATATCTTTATCTTACTTCCGGAAATATCATTACCAATGATATAAACCTGCTTACACTTTCAAATACAAGTACATCTGCCGTAATTGAGGGCGGCACATCATCATTTGTCGACGGTCCGTTTGAAAAAAGGATTAATGCGGCATCATTTTTCAATTTCCCCATAGGCGATGGGACCAGGTACGGCAATGCTTATCTATCATCTGCTTCGGTTTCGGGCTATTACATAGCTGAGTATTTGGAAAGTAATCCTCTGTCTGAAGGTTGTGATCCCGGCAATGTGCTTGCTCCTGTTGACCTGGTCAGCGATTCGGAGTATTGGCGCATCAACGGTCCGGATGCTACGGCAAATGTAAGGATCAGGTGGGATGCCCTGAGCGGAATTATTCCCATCGACCCGTTGGGCAGGTCCAAACTCAGGATTGTTGAATGTAACGGTGGCATATGGGAATCCAGGGGAAATGTTATCACCGACAATGGTGTGAATTCAGGAACAATACAGACAAATCCTGCTACAAGCGTTGGAGATGCTGACCATTTCTTTACAATTGGTTCCGAAAGCCTTCCTACTGCTATTATTATCAGCGGGGATTCGAGTATCTGCGATAATGGTGAGGAAACATCTATTTCTGTTGCATTGACAGGGACCCCACCCTGGACATTAACTTATGAAATAAATGGCGTCAGCCAGCCCCCGATGACCCCGATATCAACCACGCCAACACCCATAATAGTTTCCAATGCAATACCTGCATTAGCTTCCGGAGGACCGGGTAATTATGTTTTCAATATTTCAGCAGTCAGCGATTCCACAGGGGCTAATGGAATACGTGATTTTACAACTTCAGTGACCATAACCCTGAATGAATCTCCCAACCCGGTTATTTCTGGTAATACTACAGTTGCAATAAATGAAAATAATGTTATTTACACGGTCCCCTATGCTGACGGCAGGACCTATTTGTGGGAATATTCCGGCACAACTGGTACCACACATAACGGTGTACTTACCAATGACACCCTGAATATGCATTGGGGATCTGAGGATGGAACAGGCTGGGTACGTGTTACCGAGACTGTTACAGCAGGAGGTTGTGAGTTGACAACCACAAATTATTTGGTGACCATCACAGATATCCCAAACCCGGTTATTACGGGTACTGATCGTGCCTGTATGAATGATACCATTACTTACCGCACGGCAAGGGTTGGAACGCATACTTATCTATGGTCTTTACCTTCAGGCGGTGGTTCCATTATCGGAGATGATGACCTCGATTCCGTAATGATAAGATGGACCACAGCAGACACGTTTAACATTGTTGTGGAGGAAACCGGTTCCGAAATGCAGGATGATACATTTTCCGTTATCATTAATCCATTGCCGCCCGATAATAATATTGTCGGTAATCCCTCTATTTGTGCCGGCAGTACAGCAAATATCATTGTACAGGCAGCACCCGGAGGGATTGACTATCAACTCTACAATTTCAGTACAGGTATTCCGGTTGGCACACCGGTAAGCAGCGGCACCGGCGGCAATGTAACTTTACCGGCTTCCCCGGTGGTTACTACGGAATACTATATTATTGCAACCACCGAAGAAGGCTGTGATATAGGGCTGGTGAATACTTCAACCGTTACTGTCGATGATCCTCCATCTGCAAACGCCGGAAGTGACGAACAAATCTGTTCAGGCAACACCTTTGACCTGGCTACAGGAACAACGCCTCCTTCTGCTTCTGATTACAGTTCTCTGGCATGGACCCGGTCGGGTACCGGTTCTTTCGACAATGCTTCAGCCCTTCAGCCGGTATATACACCCAGTGCAGCAGACAGGACCACCGGATTCGTATACCTGATTCTCACTGCTAACGGAAACGGAGCCTGTGCAGCAGATGTTGATACCATGCTCCTGGTAATTAACGCTATTCCTTCTATCACTTTAGGTGCTAATCCTTACGTATGCAGGGGCGATACATTGGCCGGCCTTACTTATTCTGCAACAAGCGGTGGTGCCAACCGTTACAGCATTGATTTCAGTATTGCTGCTGAAGGGCAGGGGTTTGTGGATGTTACAGATGCGGTATTGCCTGTGTCGCCAATTGCTGTTGTTGTTCCAGCTACTGCCATTGCAGACGACTATGATGGAACTTTGACTGTTACGAACAGCATTACCAATTGCATAAGTGGCACCTATAACATCTCTGTAACTGTTAATGAACTACCATCTCCCTCAATTACAGGAGATACAAACGTCTGTGAGACCTGTTCTGAAAATTATACAACAGGCGCATCCGGCAACACCATGTTGTGGACGGTTTCAGGTGGCAGTATAAATTCCGGACAGGGAACTGCCAGCATTCAGGTAACATGGGATGCATTGGATCCGGTAGGGACATTGAGTGCCCCCGCAACAGTGGAAATTACAGAAACAATTTCTGCTACCGGATGCCAATCAACAGTGATTAGAAATATAACAGTTCACAGGGTGCCAGTAACAGGTCCCCAACATCATATTGATAACGATATTTTTAACTAAAAAAATGAGGAATATTCATCACCAAAAAAACACTGATTATGTAAGATTTCATGCAGTACTTAAAGATTTTGTAACAACACTGCATATTCTACGGTATAAAGACTATAAAAGAAATTGAAGTTATTTAATTATTCATTCTAATAAACAGGGAATTATGAAAAGAGAATTTTTCTACAGATCTATTTTTGCAGTGGTAATGCTATTTACAACTGCAGGCTTATTTGCACAGACTCCGATTCCAGGTTGGGACAATGGTGCTGGCGGCGATAATTATGATAATACAGCGGCAACCTATGTAACCGTTGGTAAAACTATTCCTTTATATGCTCGGCCTGACCAGTATTTTCATCCTTCCTACGATCCGGAAACCGGTAATGGTATAACAACAGGTTTTACATGGAATTGGTCCGTTGACAATGGTAATGTTACCCTGGGAGGCGGTGCTGATAACTATATTGAAGTTACTGGTGTTACAGCTGGCACATCGATTGTATCAGTTTATGAAGAAGGGCCATATTGTTCAGATGCAACTGACGAGGATATAACGATTAATGTTGTTGCTGAACCTTCTGTTGCTTATTCAGCCGGTATAAATGCCACCTATGAAGATTGTCAGGGTGCAGCTACTTTCCCCGGAGCAATAAGTGTAGTGATAAGCGGTGGTTATAACGCATTCAGATTGGCATGGAACCTTGAAATTAAAACTTTAACTGCTTTAGGTGCCGATGATGATTTTTATGATACTGATAAGACTACTGTACTGGCACCTAATGGTCTTGCCGAAGAATACGATGAAGATGGCCCCCAAAGTGTTGCTGCAAGTCCACACACAATAACATCTGTATCAGGAGGTTTCACCACTATCAATAATCAGACCACTGTTTATACCTATACATTGCAGGGACTTAACGATCAGGCTTCCCGGTGGGGTGATTTTCTGGCCCTGGCTGCAGGATCTGGAGTTAACGGTGCAGCAGCAGGTGATTTTGTGTATTATGATACCGCCGACGATGTTGTTGAAATAACTGTTCATCCTACACCTGAAACTGGTCCGATATTCCATATCGATGCCGGTTGGGCTAACTAATAATAAGTTATATTGCTGATAGAATATTTGTATTATTGCTTCGAAAAATCACAGCTTGAAATATCAAATAGTCATATCATCAATTTCATTGATATTGCTGAATATATTTTCAGTTCACGGGCAGGTTCAACTGGAACCTGCCTGTGCTGAAAGTATACAGCGTTATGGGGTTACTGGGAGCCTGGGCTCCCGGTTTATATGGTCTTTTGATCATGATTATGGCCAGGTATTGGACGGTGAAGGAACAGATACCATTACAATCCAGTGGTACTATGGCAGGGGAAATGTTCAGCTTGAAGTGCAGGAAATTACAAATGCCGGATGTATGGGTATACCTTCTATTGCAACACTTGAGGTTGTTGCTCCCGAAGTGGACCTGGGCCCGGATTTTCCTGAAATTTGCGAAGGCGATTCACTGCTGTTAAGCCTGGATGTTCCTTATGATATACTCTGGATCGACAGTACTACTGCAGATGAACATTATTTTGATGAGTCCGGAATTATCTGGGTAAAAGTGACGGATAACCTGGGTTGTTTCAGATTCGACACCATCAACCTGCTCGTAAACCCATTGCCTGAAGTATATATCGGCGACAGCATACAGTTGTGTGACAGCCGTGATCCTTATATACTGGACCCCGGAGATTTTGCGCAGTATGACTGGAGAACCTATTCAGGACAGATTTCTTCATTAAATTCTTACATCGTTTCACCTGCTTCCACGGTTGCAGACACAATTTTCCTGACTGTTACAGATTATAATGGTTGCAATGCTTCTGATGAGCTGATCGTTTTCCCATGCGATCTGTCAAAAATGTTCGAAGAATTACCTAATACTATCACACCTGATGGTGACGGCATGAATGATGTATGGAATATTCCTTACATGGATCTGTTTGATCATGCCGAACTTGAGATATTCGACAGATGGGGAAGGTTGGTTTACCGCACCGCAAATGTTTATGAGGAACCCTGGGATGGCACATCGAGAGGAAGAGACCTCCCCATGGATTCATATTACTTCGTTTTGAAACTGAACGCATTTAATGCTGCACCTATAGTTGGAAATATTAATTTAATCCGTTAGCTGCAAATGAAAATAGTTTTCTTCAAGGTGCATACAAAACAAATTGCTAAAAAGAGACCCTTAGGGATGAGATTTTACAGGATCATATTTTTATTTTTTCTGTGTTTTATACTTTCAAAAGCTATAAAAGGCCAACAGTTTCCTATTTATGACCAGTACATGATGAACGGGTTCCTTCTCAACCCTGCCGTTGCCGGTCATGAAGGTTATACTGCCGTTAACCTTACCATAAGGGAGCAATGGCTGGGTCTGAAAGATGCCCCAAGCACATATGCCGTTACCGGACAAACCAGATTGCTGAAGAATAGTTACATTTCAAAATCAAAATCTATCAGGAAAAGAAGAAGGGTCATGTCACGCAGCGGAAGGGTCGGATTTGGTGCTTATGTCTTTAATGATGCCAATGGCGCCCTGGGAAGAACAGGATTATCGGGAACTTATGCTTATCATCTTACGCTTAAAAGATCGCAATTGTCAATGGGTTTTTCAGTTGGTGGTTTCCAATACAGGATCGACAGGTCCAAAATACGGCTTGAGAATGAGGATGATTACCTTATGAGGATTACAGACGACAAGGCATATATTACGGATGCCAATTTAGGCGTTTACTATTCCGACAGGTATATTTATGCCGGCATTTCCACACAAAACCTTTTTGAAAGTTTTTTCAGACTTGATAACAGGCAGGGTGCTGGCTATAAACTCGAACGGACTTATATTGCCATGTCAGGATACCGGTTTGATGTAATCGACTTCCTTTTTCTTGAACCTTCTTTCCTTTTTAAATTCAGCGAAAGTATTATTGCCCAGGTTGATATTAATCTCAAAGCCTACATAAAAGAGGACTATTGGCTGGGATTATCATACCGTTCAGGAGGAGCTTCAAACATCACAAAAGAGAGTATCAAGGGGAGGGGATCATCGCTGATCCTAATGGCAGGGGCCAGAGTTGACAAATACTATTTTGGTTACGCTTTCGATTATACATTCAACAGCATCAGTTCAAAGACCATCGGATCGCATGAGATTATGCTTGCCGTCAAATTCGGTGACAGCGCCCGCCGATACCGCTGGCTGAACAGGTACTAGGTGCCGGAGCGAAATAAAGGAAGTACTTTACAGAACCTCTGATAACGTCCAGACATACAGCAAACTGAAAACTGAATTAACGAATTAAATTACCCTCCACTTCCAATTCATTATTTTGTTGGCATAAAATTTATTTACTTTACCGCCCTGATAAATAATAAATCTTATGCCCAGTTTTACGAAAGAAGATGCCTTAAAATACCATGCATCGGGAAGACCCGGAAAAGTGCAGGTTATACCTACCAAACCCTATACTACGCAATATGATCTGTCCCTTGCATATTCCCCCGGAGTAGCAGAGCCCTGCCGGGAAATTGAAAAAAATCCGGAAGACGTTTACAGGTATACAGCTAAGGGGAACCTGGTTGCCGTCATTTCAAACGGAACAGCTGTACTCGGTCTTGGAGATATAGGTCCTCTTGCCGGCAAGCCTGTAATGGAGGGAAAAGGCCTGCTTTTCAAAGTATTTGCAGATGTGGATATATTCGATATAGAGATCAACCAGAAAAATGTTGAAGAACTGATAAAAACCATCAGGGATATCTCTCCTACCTTTGGCGGAATCAACCTTGAAGATATCAAAGCCCCTGAATGCTTTGAAGTAGAAGAGCGACTGATAAAGGAACTTGATATTCCAGTTTTTCATGACGACCAGCACGGCACAGCCATAATATCCGGAGCCGGACTTCTCAATGCCCTTGAACTCACCGGTAAAAAAATAGAAAAAGTTAAAGTGGTGATCAACGGTGCGGGTGCTGCTGCCATATCCTGCGCAAAACTATATATGAGTCTTGGGGTTAAAACTGAGAATATTCTGATGGTGGACAGCCGCGGCGTGATATCTTCAGACCGCACTGACCTGAACAAGTACAAACTGCAATTTGCGCAAAAAACATCGAAAAAGACATTAGCGGAAGCGCTGGAGGGTGCAGATGTATTTTTGGGCTTGTCGGTTGCGGGTGTGATGAGCAAAGATATGCTACGCAGTATGGCCAAAGATCCTATTGTTTTCGCCATGGCAAACCCTAATCCTGAAATTTCATACGAAGATGCAATGGAGACCAGGAAGGACCTGATTTTTGCTACAGGAAGGTCCGATTACCCGAACCAGATCAATAATGTACTTGGTTTTCCATTTATTTTCAGGGGTGCTCTCGATGTAAGGGCAAGAACCATCAATGAAGAGATGAAGCTGGCAGCTGCCCATGCACTGGCAGAGCTTGCAAAAGAAGATGTCCCGGAATCGGTGAACAACGCATATCAACTTACAAACCTTACTTTCGGCAAGGAATATATCATCCCGAAACCTCTTGATCCCAGACTGATAACAAGGGTATCCTGCGCAGTTGCGAAAGCAGCTATTAAAAGCGGGGTAGCCAGAACGACCATAACTGACTGGCCTGCCTATGAAATAGAACTGTTGAAAAGGATGGGCACCTACAACCAATTGGTTAGTACCATTCATATAAAAGCAAAGCAGGAAGTAAAAAAAATCGTTTTTGGTGATCCGTGCAACTATACTGTGCTGAAAGCCGCTCAGATTGTAAAAAATGAAAAAATTGCATTGCCCATCTTACTTGGAAATAAGGACGAAATATTTAAAGTTGCCGGCGACTGCTCTTTGAATTTAGAAGGAATCGAAATAATTAACCATCATTCAAAAGATGAAGAAAAAAGAAGAAGGAAATACGCCGAAACTTTACATGAAAATCGCATGCGTAAAGGTTTGACATTATCGGCTGCCATGGAGAATATGCACAATGAAACTTATTTCGGAATTTCGATGATAAAAAACGGGGATGCCGATGCTTATTTATCAGGGCCCACAGATCAATATTCAGAAGTTATCCGTCCTGCATTACAGATTGTGGGTTACAACAACAGCCTGAATCATATAGCAGGGATGTACATTGTTATGACAAAAAACGGCCCCTATTTCTTTGCAGATTCCACCGTTAATATTCAACCTTCAGGCCGGACACTGGCTGATACCACATTGCTGGTTGCAAACCATCTGAGGAATATTAATATAGAACCGGTTATTGCATTGGTATCATATTCAAACTTCGGATGGATAAGGAGCGGAAGCCCTCAACGTATGCAGGAAGCCGTAGAAATCCTTCACAGAGACTACCCCGGGTTGCTCGCCGATGGGGAAATGCAGGCTGACTATGCATTCAATCAGGAACTCCTGAAAAAACATTATCCGTTTTCAAAACTGGTGGGACATGCTGTAAACACCATCATATTCCCCAACCTCAGTTCAGGCAACATTGCCTATAAAATGATGAAAGAACTCGGAGGATCAGAGATCATTGGACCGGTAATGCTTGGATTAAGGAAACCTGTACATATATTGCAGATTAACAGTTCTGTAAGGGATATCGTTAATATGGCCGCCATTGCTGCAGTGGATGCCCAAACCTGTGCGGAGCATATCATAGAATTATAACAGAGCAATATAAGGGTTTAAGGTCAGGGTAGCGTAAGAAAAAATAAATTATCTTAGGATTCTCAATTCATAATATACATGAGAACCAGCCTGATAATTTTAACTATTATGGCCTTATTTTCCAGTCCGATGAAATCACAAAAAGTTATCGAACTGATGCCCGGCCCCATCGATGGATGGAGTCCCCGCACAGAAGATGTGATCTATACTCCTGAAACATTATTTGATTACATTAACGGTGGCGCTGAACTGTATCTGTCGTACGATATGAAGGAAGTTTCCAGCCGGATTATTGTCAACGGAAGTAATGAAATACGCATTGAAATATTCGATATGACGGAAGCCAGAAATGCGTTTGGCGTATTCACCCACACCCGGACAAAAGATGAACATGTCTTTGGTCAGGGATCACAGAAATTTACGGGTGCATTGATCTTCTGGAAAGGGCGTTTTTTTGTAACACTCACCGCTAATGATGAAAATGAGCTTATCAACAAGACTCTTGAAAGCATAGCAAAAGAAATTGACAAAAAAATAACAGAAACAGGCCATTTACCCGGCATAGTTCAACTTCTGCCTGAGGAGCAACTTGAACCAGACGGTTTTATATATTTTCACCACTATATATGGCTAAACTCTTATTATTTTATTGCGAGCGATAATATTTTGAACATAAGTCCTGATACTGATTGTATTCTGGCAAAATATGGAAACAAGGAAGAAAGGAGTTTTTTGCTACTTATAGAATATCATGACAGCCTAAGTGCTGCAGCCAATATTGAAACTTTCAGAAACGTATTTTTTGATAAAGGGAATATTAATGGTTTTCAGATTATGGAAGATGGAAAATGGGTAGCCGTATCAGGAAAAGATCAATATCTTATTGGGGTGTTTAGCGCCTCTGACAAAGAATACGCATCATTTCTTATAGCTGAAACTATAACCAACATAACAAAACCATAAAAACATGAAGAAAAAGACCATCACAAGGCGACAACTATTAAAAAACACAGCCCTTGCAGCCATCGGATCCTCATTATTTTTGGGGCCCACCCGTAAACTATTTGCCGGTCAGGAAGGTGAAAAGCTTACCCGGGTTATTTTGATCAGGGATAACGATCTCCTGTCGGGAGAGGATATCAATGCTGTTATACTGGAACAGATGATTGACAGGGCTGTTTGCGGGCTTACAGGAATTGATGAAGCTCCTGACGCATGGAAGAAAATATTGAGCCCGTCAGATGTACTGGGTATAAAAACCAATGTCTGGAACAATCTCCGCACGCCGGAAACTTTGGAACAGATATTGATTAAAAGGGCAATTTCAGTCGGAATATCAAACGATAACATCGCCGTTGATGACAGAGGTGTACTGAATAACCCGGTATTTCAAAGGTCTACGGCGCTCATCAATGTACGTCCCATGCGTACTCATGCATGGTCGGGTGTAGGAAGTCTTCTGAAAAATTACATCATGTTTTCTCCCAAACCATCCTCATATCACGATGATTCCTGTGCCGACCTGGCAAAATTATATGAATTGCCTGAGGTAAAAGGTAAAACCAGGCTGAACATCCTGGTTATGATAACCCCTTTATTCCATGGTGTTGGACCGCACCAGTTCAATAAAAAATACACCTGGGAATACAAAGGACTGATAGCAGGCTTCGACCCTGTAGCTGTTGATTCAGTAGGACTCAGGATCATCCAGGCTAAAAGGACAGAATATTTCGGCGAGGAAACTCCCCTGAACCCGCCGGCAAAACACATAATGCTTGCCGATACGCGCCACCATCTCGGAACAGCTGACCCGAACAAGATCGAATTAGTGAAAATGGGTTGGAAGGAAGGAATGTTGGTTTAGGACTGGGTACTGGGTACTGGGTACTGGGTGCTGGGTAGTCTATGCCTGAATAGAGTTGACTTTTTTTTGTTTGTATTTATATGTTTTATAATAATTATGATTAACTGTTGATAATGGGAAATAACTTGGAGAGTTATTCTCATTATCTACAGTTTTCTT
>Ga0123335_1007178_pt1 | contig 12580 bp, 8 predicted proteins | sample BiotimSIPDNA_2_FD_89707 | JGI IMG/M metagenome (GOLD analysis project Ga0123335, IMG submission 89707) | Anaerobic biogas reactor microbial communites from Washington, USA - Biogas_R2 time_0 SIP DNA | ecosystem: Engineered > Bioreactor > Anaerobic > Unclassified | place: Washington, USA... | reverse complement strand
CTCTCTGCGAAACAGCAGCATAGCATCAAGTCTGTCATGACTATCACAGATTATATCTGCACTCACTGTCACAAGCTCACCTTCACACCTCTTGACCGGATACCTGCCGCACTCAATAGATGGCTGTAGATTTTCTATCACCACCCGTTTTCGTCCATCGTTTTCCATGGTTCTCTCCATCTGGATAGGGCTTCTTTTGCTCCTAAGTGTTGCAATAGGTGTTCCAAAATTGAAAACCGGAAAAGTGGAACGAAGATTGCGATAATTTTCGTACATTAACCAGGAAAACGGGAGAGAGAATAAATGGGAAAACCCAGAGTGCTCTTTGTAGAACCGTTAGGGGCACAATCCAATATCTTCGCAAAGTTCATGACAATTCCGCTCCTTGGTCCTCTTCACCTTTCCACAATTGCAAAAAGAGACGGTTTTGATGTAAGCATCATCAATGAAAACCTCCTCCGGCGCAAAATTGATGACTCAGAACTTAAAAGGGCCGACATTTTGTGCCTGAGCTGCATAACCGCCACTGTAAACAGAGGCCATGAGATCGCAGGGCGGTATAAGCAGATCCGCCAGAATATTGGTGCTCCGGCAAAAACTATCATCGGTGGCATTCACGCATCGATGCTTCCTGAGGACCCCGGGCCCAATTTCGACCAGGTGGTCTGTGGTGAAGCCGAATCGATTATCCTGCCGCTTCTTGAGGGCGCGTTTAAAGAGAGAATTGTTAAAGGAACCAGGTTAAAAGACCTCGACTCCATACCAGTTCCCGATTTTACCCTCATTAAAAACCACAGCAAGATCAACATCCTGCCGGTGATGACCTCGCGGAGCTGCCCCTATCACTGCAACTTCTGCTCTGTAACCAGAATGTTTGGTAAAGAGTACCGCACCCAGAGTGTCCCCAGAGTAATGGAGGAACTCTTAAGCTACAAAAAAGGGATGAGCATATTCTTTGTGGATGACAATTTCGCGGCTATCCCCTCCCGCACTCACCAGCTCCTTGACCAGATGATTAAATCCGGTTTCCGCAGATACTGGACCGCACAGGTACGCACCGATGCCTCCAGGGATTTAGAGATGGTAAAGAAAATGAAAGCTACGGGGTGCCAGGTTGTGTATATAGGCCTGGAGTCAATAAATCCCGGGAGCCTTCAGAAAATGCAGAAAAAACAGAGTCTGGAAGACATAAAGAGATCGATCAGGGTTTTTCAATCCTGCGGAATACAGGTACATGGAATGTTCATGCTGGGAAATGATCCCGACTCTCATGAAATCTTCCAGTCCACATCGTCATTCAGCCTTAAAAACCATCTGGATTTTGTTCAGTACTCAGTTCTTACGCCGCTTCCCGGAACAGAACTCTACGATGAAATCTGCAGCCAGAAACGGCTGCTTCATAAAAACTGGAACCTCTTCGATGGCCTGCATGTTGTGTTCAAGCCAAAACAGATGTCTCCGGCACAGCTGCAAAGCGGAATGATCAGCTGCTTTAAATCGTTTTATTCCTATACACATGCAGTAAAGGACTTCCTCTTTTCCGGAACAAAAGCACTGAAATCTCTGCGCCTGGGGCAGATCGGTCCCACTTTTTATAAAACTGTCATTAAGCTGATCGGAAGATCGATATTGAACAGCTGGATTCACTACAACCGGGCCTACCTTACCTACCTCAATAATCTCAGAGAATAGGAGATGGCATAAGTTTTGAATTGATATGATTGTGCCCTTATTACCAGAACTCAAATCTATTGTATTCTGTATTGAAAAAGTGAGGCATAAATGGCTGAGACCAACAATGATTTGCATGAATTAATAATTGAATTTGTAAACAATAATTTTCTCATGGGCTCAGGCGCAATCAAATTCTCCTACGATGATTCTCTCATAGAAAAGGGAGTCATAGATTCTACCGGTATTCTTGAGATGGTAAATTTTATCCAGAAGAATTTCGGCATAAAAATCAACGATGAAGATCTGATTCCTGAAAATCTGGATTCCATAAACAGCATAGCATCCTTTATAACCAGGAAAAAAAGTAAAGAAAGGGATAACAATGCTCCGTTTGAAATCAGATAACGAAGGCAACATTGAGATCTCAAAAGAGAGCCTTGCAATAAATGAAGAAGCCGAAATTGAACGGATCTCAAGCTTCATCCGAGATATACTGGCAGTCAACTTAAAAAAACGCGGCGCCGTTATTGCCCTCTCAGGAGGTATCGACAGCAGTGTCACCGCAGCCCTGTGTGTCAAAGCCCTGGGGAAAGACAAGGTACTTGGGTTGCTCATGCCCGAACAGCACTCCTCCGCCAATACCTCAAGACTGGCAAAAGAGGTTTCATCATTCCTGAAGATCAAATACATCGAGCATGATATCACCTCCATACTCCAGGCAACTGGGTGCTACTTAAGACAGGATGAAGCGATCCAGTCCCTTATTCCTCAATATAAACCCGGTGACCAGTTCAAAATCGCACTGCCCGGCGCAGACAACCAGATGTTCCGGATTTTTTCCCTGATAGTCAAAGATTCAAACGGTGAAATTTACAAACAGAGAATGTCTCACGAATCATACCTTAGCCTTGTGGCAGCGACCAATTTCAAACAGCGTGTGCGCAAGATGATGGAGTACTACTATGCTGATAAATTCAACTACGCTGTTGCCGGAAGCCCCAACAGACTCGAATATGATCAAGGATTCTTTGTTAAATCCGGTGATGGTGCAGCGGACTTTAAACCAATAGCGCACCTTTACAAAACTCAGGTTTATGCCCTGGCAAAGGTTCTGGGTATCCCTGAAGAAATCCAGAAACGTCCTCCCACTACTGATACCTACCCGATGGAACAAACGCAGGAAGAGTTCTATTTCACACTGCCTTACAACAAAATGGACCTGTGCCTTTTCGCTAAAAACGCAGGATACCCTCCTGAGAGTGTCTGCAAATCCACAGAACTCACTCCCTCAGAAGCACTCTTTGTTTTTAACGATATCGACTCGAAGCGCAGATCCACCCGTTACCTGCATCAGAGGCCATTGCTTGTCACTGAATTAACCGAAATCAGCTGACTGGTATAACTCAGAGCCTGCTCCCTAATAAACTGTTTTATCTCCGGAATAAACGGGGGAGCAACACTTAAAGTTTCAATATCCGAATCAAGCACTTTTCTTAACGCACTCTTGTTTGATGCCAGCTCGCCGCAAAGTGAAACCGGCTTGTCCAATGACTCCCGGCAAATCAAGTCTATCAGCTTGAAGATCGCCGGGTGATCATCAACAAAGTAATTTCCCACGGTGGAATTTTCCCGCCCTGCTGCCATCGTATACTGTGTCAGGTCGTTTGTACCTATACTGTAAAAATCAACAAAGGGATGAAACTCCTCTGCACACAGTGCCGATGCCGGCGTTTCGATCATGGCACCTAAAGGAACATCCCTGTATTTTTTTGACATCTGAAGCAGTTCCTGGAACATCTCCCTTACAAGCTGCATCTCTTGTGCAAAAGTCACCATGGGTATGAGAATTTTTATATCAAAGCTTTCCGATAACCTCAACAGTGCATTAAACTGAGTGTAGAGAAGCTCCGGATATTCAAGAAGAAATCGGATTCCTCTGCGCCCCAGGAAGGAATCATCTATACCGGTACCGTTGAGATAAGTAAGTCTCTTGTCTCCCCCGATATCAAGCATTCGGACGGTAATTGGCTTTCCTGAAGCCGGTGCAAGTGCATTCTCCAACTCTTTTGTCAATTCTTCCATGGTCGGTGGATGTTTACGGGAGAGATAGATGTTCTCGATACGAAAAAGCCCTATCCCATCGGCACCATTTCTAACCGCCACCTCCACATCATCCCTGCAGCTTACATTTGCCATCACCATCACTCGTCTTCCATCCTGAAAAATCGCAGGTTTGCAGCATTCTTTTCTGGCCCTGATCGCATAACTGGACTTGCGGTGCAACTCTTTTGCAAAGGTTTTTCTTGATTCATCTGATGGATTCACCACCAGGTTACCGGTATCACCATTTACAAGAAGGACATCATTCTGGGAGACTGAATCGAGGATACCGGAGATTCTGCCGATCGAGGGAATCCCCAGTTCACGGGTAAGAAGAGCTGTATGCGAGGCAGTGCCACCATATTCGGTAACAATGCCTTTCGCGAATTTTCTGGACAGGAAAACAGTATCTGAAGGCAGAAGCCTCTTTGCCACGATGATACTGTTGTTTGGAAGGTTCTCGAGCATGTGCGCACTAATACCGGTAAGAGCCCTTATCATCCGACGATTCAAATCTATGATATCATCAGCACGATAACTGATCCGCTCATCCTGGATCTGCCTGAACCTCAGTTCCCATTTACGAAATACCCTTTTGACAATCTGCTCAGCGTTGACCAGGCAGCTCTTCAGCTCCCATTTAATTTCTCTTGCCAATTCAGGGTCCCTCAGCATTTCCACCTGGGCGAGGAAAATTCCTGCAATCTGTGCATTTAATTCCTTTTTTACCCGCTCTGCCGAAAGTGTCAATTCCTTTCTGACATTATCTATAGCCTGCTCAACTCTCTTATACTCCTCAGGGAGCTCTTCGGGTCTGATAGTGTAAAGCTCATGATCCCTCAGAAGAATATCTGTGTAGATAAAGGCCTTCCCGGCAGCCAGACCGGAAGATATACAGGTACCCTGAAAGATTTTTTCTAAAAGGTTCTTCTTGATAACCATTTTTAACCGCTTAAATTTAATGTACCTGTTTATTCATACCTAACTTATGCATCCGGGAAGGGCAAAGTGCGCTTAGACCTTGTAGCAGAAAGGCTTGAACAAATCGCAGGTGCACCACACTGGTGGTACATCAAGATTTGTGAAAGCCTTTACGCACAAGGGATAAGTGCAATTCGCCCTGATCCGGGTGCATAAGTTAGGTCATATACATGTGCAAAAATCTGTGCCATTATTTCCCTTAAAGCTTAACGGAGAAAAACTTCAGCAGATCTTTTAAAACAATCATTCCACACAACCCGCCTTCTCTATCCACTACCATTATCCTGCTCTGGCCGGTGCTGTTCATCATTGCTAAAAGCACTACCGTATCGGCATCATCTCTTATCGTGTTCCAGGGTGTACAGGGAACAGTTTTTTTGTAAACGGTGAGCCAAGTTCTCTCCTCAGATGACACAGTCATTATGTCCCTTGAGCTGATACACCCCACTAACCTGCCATCATCATCAACAACAGGAAACATCCTTAGATGCTTTTTGTATAGGTAATCATTTACAAACCTGTTCAGACTGATAGATCCTGGAACACCGAGAGGACAGCTTGTCATGAATTTACTGATCCGCTCTCCTTCCAGCACCTTTCGTACAGAATATTTCAGATAGGAAAGCCGTGACACTTTTTGAAGGAAAAGACCGATGACTATACACCACAGGCCTCCAACCGGTACACCGCTACTTAAGAGTACAACCCCCCCGGAGATTAATAGCAAACCAGAGGCCGCACTCAGGAGGGTGCTGATACGGGTAGATGTGGAGAGGTTACCGCTTATTTTCCAGAAAAGTACCCTGATTATTCTACCCCCATCAAGGGGATATACAGGCAGAAGATGAAATGTCGCTATGAATAAATTGCTTAATCTTAGAAAGTCAAAGATTCCAAGTATTTCAACAGGAGTCCCAATCTCTTTTCCCAAAATCAGAATCAAATGCCAAAAGAGTGCAAGTGCGAAACTGGCAACGGGTCCAGTGAGCGCAATGAAGATCTCCTGGGGGATTGAACTGTTATCATTTCCGGAATGGACAATTCCGCCAAGCTGATGAAGCGTTACGAAATGATGAGGCCTGGAAGTGAAGCGGCTGACATAGATATGGGAGAGCTCATGAAAGAGTATTGAGAGAAAGAAACCTACAGTCGCGACCAGTGCCGACCACCAGTAAATAGCTATTTGAAGTTTTTTATAGTAGTAGGGAAAAAACATCGTTGCCAGCGATATACAGAGCAGTAATGAAAATAATGTCCAGGAGCGGTCAATTCTTATCTCGGCTCCGAAGATCTTTAATTTAAACAAGCTCCCAACCCCCACGCCACTCACTCTGCCGGGCTTCCATCGCGCTCAAAAGATGCAACCACCGAAGCGTATTTCCGCAATTTTTTATTAACCAGATAATGCACTGTCCCTTCAGGGAATTTCCCGTCAGACTGCATCACACCCGGTTCCACATTGGTAAGAATTTTAAGTCCCTCATCGATTGTCTTTACAGGATATATATGGAATATTTTCTCGCTTACCGCTTTCACTACCTCATCGTTAAGCATAAGGTGGCGCATGTTTGAATGAGGTATGAGAACACCCTGGGTACCGGAGAATCCCTTTATCCTGCAGGTCCTGAAAAAGCCCTCCAGTTTCTGGTTGATTCCACCCACAGGTTGGATCCGCCCGCGCTGGTCAACAGAACCGGTAACCGCGAGGTCTTGACGAAGAGGTACTCCGGAGAGACTCGACAGAAGGCAGTAAAGCTCTGCACTCGAAGCGCTGTCACCCTCTATTTCTTCATAATGCTGCTCAAAGCAGATGCTTGCAGACATCGCCAGCGGCTTATCCTGAGCGTATGTATGGCCAAGGAACCCGCTTAATATAAGCACCCCCTTTGAGTGGATCCTTCCGCTCATCTCCGCCTCACGCTCTATATTTATAATGTTTCCCGGCCCGATGAATGTCTTTGCGGTAATTCTTGAGGGCTTCCCGAACAAATAATCTCCCATATCAATAACAGATACCCCGTTCACCTGACCTGCTATCGATCCTTCAGTATCGATGATTATGGTGTTTTCTTCTATGAGCTCCTGGATTTTCTCCTCAATGATATTGCAGCGATAACATTTCTGCTCTCCGGCAAGCTTTATATGAGTGTCCTCTATCTGTTTACAGCCCTTGATCGAGGCCCAGTAATTGGCCTCCCGAAGCACATCGGCAGTCTCCATCAGCTGTGCACTGAGTTTCTCTTTGTGTCCGGCGGCTCGTGAAGCATGATCGATGAGTTTCCCGACCGCCCCCGGAGTACAGGGCCTGAGCAACTCATCACGACAGATCCGCGCAATAAAAGATATGTACTGACGAATCATAGAACCCGACCTGTCTAACGATTCATCAAAATCGGCTTTCACCTTGAACAGCTTTACAAACTCCTCATCGTAAGCGTAAAGCATCTGGAATATATAAGGGTTTCCTATTACAACAACTTTCATCTCTACCGCAAGCGGCTGGGGTTTCAGCCCCTCAGTGGGCACAAACCCGTAGCGCTCCCCCATGTTCTCAATTTTTATCTCATTGAAGCGAAGAATCTTCTTTAATGTATCCCAGGCCAGCGGATCTCCTAAAATCTGCTCAGCCTCAAGCACCAGATACCCCCCGTTTGCCCTGTGGACGGCTCCCGGCCTTATCATCATATAATCGGTCGTAAATGCCCCCATCTGCATCCTGTACTCTATAAAACCATTCAGGTTATAGTAGGTGGGACTTTTCTCGACGATAACCGGCGCCCCTTTCATTTCTGAATTATCGACCAGAAGGTTTACAGCATACCTCTGTAGCAGAGTCTCCGGACCCTGCTCCATCATTTGTATAAGCGGCTCCGGACCATCCTCTTTTTTAAACACCTGAAGATTGGCCAGAATATCTTCCAGGAGCTCATTGAGGTAATCAGTAATATCCCCATAGACTCCAAACCTCTGTTTTATACTTTCCAGATAATACCCTATCGCCTCAAGAGCCACATTTCTGTCAAGATTTTTCAGTTCAGCATCGATCTGTTTCTGTCGCTGGTCCATTTTCTTTGACGCCTCATAAACCTTTTCTCCGACCTCCCGCTGTACCCTCTTTATGCTCTCACGCTCTTTCTGGGGAAGCTGTATGTATTCCTCCTCCGTAATAGGGTGTCCGTCATGACGAGGTACAACAGCCACACCATTGAGCATCTGTTTGAGCTCACTGTCTCTTGATTCAGCATAATGCTGAATCTGGTCATTTATCAGTTCCCGCTCGTCCTCAAGACACTCTATTACAACCCGTTTCTGCCGTTCGTAGTCCCCTGAGGAAAAAGCCTTCTCTATCTCCACCCCGAGGTCCCGCACAAAGGCTGCCATCTCCTGCTTGAATTTTCTTCCCTCTCCCGGTGGAAAGCATACTACCCGCGGCGATTCCGGATTATTAAAATTGTAAAGGTAACAGATATCTCCCGGTACAGGCTCTCCTGCTGCCACCCTGTAAAGGGCTTTCATTACAGTTGAGCTTTTCCCTGTTCCGGGTACTCCGCAGATAAAGAGGTTATAGCCGCGACTTTTAATGTGCAGTCCAAAATCTATTGCCTCTAATGCTCTTTTCTGTCCTATCGTTTCCTCTTCAATTGAGACATCAAGTGTGGATTTGAAGTCAAAGATGGAAGGATCACAGTTTTTTCGCAGATCCTCAGGCTTGAGCTCAACGAGCTCATCAGCTTCTGTTACCAGATCTTTCCGAGTCCTTAAAGCCGCTTTATTTACCTTTTTACACGTCTCTTTTTTCCAGAAAGCCTTCACAGCCGACCTCTTCTTAAAACTGGATGTTGTATCTTATGTAAATAATGCAATTTACATGCCACCGGACTCCATCGAACTCTCCCCCATCGCAGCTCCGGTTGCCCTTGTCATGTTTTTCAAAAGGTCAAACTCCGCCTTCACCCTTCGTTTTGCCCTCTCCCAGGCATTGTGTGAACGGTCTGAACGTGAATAATTGCGTATCAGTAAGCTGTAAATCTCTAAGGCCCTTCTAGAACACTCCTCCCGGGAAAAGCGAGCCGCGGCATTTCTGACAAATTTCTTCACCTCAAGCAGGCTCTGACGGCTCAACCCTTCCACCCACCCCAGTGCCTCACAGAACTCCTCCACATCCTTTCTCTCAAGAAGCCGTCCGCTTTTAAAATTCTGTACCACCTCACCTATCCCCGGCCCGTTAACAGCCACAACGGGTAAACCCGCTGCCATGGCCTCCATCACCACAAGCCCCTGAGTTTCAGTCTGTGATGCAAATGTAAAGACATCCATTGCATGGTAAGCATCCACAAGCTGTTTACCAACCAGTGTTCCTGTATAGAAAAACCGGGATTTAAACTTCTCCTCCTCAAACTCCCTTATCACACTCTGCTGCAAAGGGCCGGTGCCGGTAAGAAGGAAACAGGCGCGACTGTTTTTCTCCATGTATCTTTTGACAGCTGAAACCAGAAACTCAATATTTTTCTCCGGAGCAATCCTGCTTACCAATCCCAGCACAAAATTATCAGGCAAAATGCCAAGAGCCTCCCTGAAACCCCTGCGGTCACCCACGCTGAATCGCTCAACAGAAATCCCTGTCGGCACTACCGAAATAGAATTCTTGACCCCTCTTTTTCGCAGCTCCTCTGCAACACTAAGACTGGGGGCAAAAACATGATCACAGAGATTTGCATAACCTGTGGCCAGAGCCGTCACAAACCTCTTTAATGCCGGAGAATCACCGGGGACATAGTGAGTGTAGCGCTCATAAAATGTATGAAACGTATATATCAGAGGAACCTCAAACTGCCAAGCCACCCTGAGAGCTGAATCCCCGATCATAAATGGATGATGAGAATGGACTATGTCGGGACGGAAATCACGCAGCGCTACGGAGAGAACACCGGGTATAGGAAGCTGCACAGAGAAATCGGTACCGTTAAAATGCTGCAGAGCCGGAACTCTTATTACATCAGACTCATCTGCAGGCTCATTTTCAAACGCAGGGGCAACGATAATCACCCTGTGACCCATTCTGCGATACTCTTCAGTAAAGGTCTCAACAGACCTTTCAACACCGCCGATAAAAGGAAGGTAGGTGTTGGTCATCATCAGAATATTCATGTTCACCCGTCGTTTGATAATTCATACCAGTTTTTCCCTTTCTGCAAAGATTGCGGTTCACAGAAAGGAAATGCTATCACTATTTGGGGTTGTTCTCCTTTGTGCCAGTCGGCCTCCCAGCTCACTTTACATCCGCCTTTTCCGTCTTTTTCAATAGAAACAGACACAGGACCAAAGGAGGTCGGTGCAGGACCAAACCGCATTAGTCCACTGTCAAGGATCTCTTTTGTAATCCCGGAACAAAGCACAAGCTTTCCGTTCTCCTCTTCCTCCCTTAAAAAGCAATTCCTCAATATAAGAGTCCACTCTGCTGCCGCCCACACATGCTGTCCATCTCCCATACAGCCGGTCTTAAGCTTTGGATGAATCGCTTCGGGCCACTGACCAGTCGGCGATGCCAGGCTTGCAATGGCATTCATAAGCCTTGAAAACCGCAGATCATGCCCCCGCATAAACACCTGTGCAATGTGCAGTGAGAGGTAGGGGTTTATTCCTGAATGACTGATATCATGGTAGAAGGCATCATCCACCAGACAATTCTCAAAAAGGTAGCCTGCGGTCAGAAGGAGCCTCTTGTCGCTTTCACCCCACAGCCCCAGTGGATACCCCGCAGCCAGGGATCCTACCGCTCCACTGTCCGGACGCCTGAAAGGCGAGGCGGGCATGATCGGACGCCTTGAGGGACCCGCTACTTTCGCCAGACTTTCCTCAATTGACTTTAAAAAATCGATTGCCTGGTTATAATAATGAGCCGCATTGCCGGTTTCACCGGTTCTGGCAAGCATCCATGATGCCGCCTTAAGACCCGCAACCCCCCAGAAATCATCCCAGTAGTAGTAGTCATTTGGCCCCAGATGCTCAGCGCTGAAACCGGCAGGGAAAAGTCCGGCATAAAGCTGCCCACCCTCTTTGGGAAGTCTCTTTTTTATGATCCACTCGGCACCCTTTACAATTGCCTCTTTCCAGGCAAGAGGGGGTTTGGTTCCGCTCACCTGACAGTACCGTCCCATGGCCCAGAGCGCCTCTCCATTTGAATCCCACTCCCCCTCCTGGGAGAGGAAATAGCCGGAAGAGTTCTGACGATGAAAAAAACTGTTTATAATCCGCTCTGCTCTGGACTGAAGTCCACAGAGAAGAAGCGCGTTTACGATAAAGGCCGCATCCCTGAACCAGAATCTTTTATACGTATAGGGTCCGGCATAACATTCGTGCGGCGAGTGAAGGATAATGGTATGCAGTGCAGTATTGTACAGGTCCTCGAAGCGATCAAAGGGTATCTGGGCACGGCAACACCCCACAAGACCCTGTCTCCAGATCTCAGCTGTCTTTGTCGAAACCGGAAACACTGTTTTCTTTCTTTTATAGTCAAGCGGGACATGAATCATGACCTGTTTTTTCTGACCGGCAGCAATATTATACCCCGCCATCGCCGTGGCCATCCCTACCTCACAGTGAACGGAACGCTCCCTGGAGACCTCCGATGAGCCGATCCAGTGAAAGACATCACCCCGCTGATAATTAGAGAAACGGTACTTATCGGGCTTGCAGTTAAAGACTACCGGACTCTTTTTATTTACACGCCACCCGTCGTCTGCATGAAATATCGATATGTCATGAATAAAGCTTATACCCTCCGGGTTGTAAGGACGAAGTGCTATCACTAAGAGGCCGTTTTGGGGACACTCAGCAGTGTAGTCGATACGGCACGAGGGCGCCCCGTTAATGAGAACTGATTCCACCCGTGTCTCCAGAGAGATGTCCCCTTTTCTGCAGCGGGTGGTCACCACAGCCGAACCGCTGCTCTCTAATAGCTGCTCACCCTCTGTCTGCCTTGATGGAATAAGCCTCTGCCCGTCTGCACCAATAACCCATCCGTCAAGGGACCAGCTGTCAAAAAAAGGAGTCATAAGCCCCCTGGGGTCAACAAGCGGCAACTCCTCAAAACCGGGAATTCCTGTTGCGGTCCAGTTTCGATGGGTCAGGTTTATGTGGGTCATAGAAAAGGCACGGGGTATAAAAGAGGGATCTTGAGGGTCAAATTGCCTCTCAACCCAGTAGGGCCATACCCAGTCGAGGTTGTGCTGAATAACCTGACTGTTTATGAGTCCACGGGAATGAAGCACAGCCCCCGCACGCATGAGCTCCACAGGTGCCCACACCTCGGAGAGCTGAGAGAACCTGTTAAAGGCTGAAAGCAGAACGATAGGGTCAACAAACCCCTTTGCACGAGCAGCCCTCTTTACCATAAACTTCCAAGGGAACCACTTTAACCACATCGGTCAACCCTCCTTATGCTGTTCTGGAGCAACAGCAATGCCATGGATCGACGATTTGAGTTTAGGCACTTGCTGCGGGTGCTTCCATTTTAAGGGGGGGATTTCAGGTGCGGAAAGGTTTGGGAGACTAAGCGAATGTAAGGTCGGCTGGTATGGAATAAAGTCCGTGATCGAGTCTTTTTATTTCAAATCCTGCAAAGACGCGGGAGTATCTCCCTCACCCCAGAGATGAAATATAAACTTTGGAATTCAGTCACTAATTCATCTCTGGGGCTCCGGAGCAGGCCTTCCAAAGAGGGGTAATTCTATACTGGCGTCATCTTAAATCAACAAAGTCTGTTTTTCATCTGTAGGTTATCAGGTACGGGAACAAAAAAAGGCAATATAGGTTCTCGACTGCT
>Ga0123335_1007170_pt1 | contig 12587 bp, 9 predicted proteins | sample BiotimSIPDNA_2_FD_89707 | JGI IMG/M metagenome (GOLD analysis project Ga0123335, IMG submission 89707) | Anaerobic biogas reactor microbial communites from Washington, USA - Biogas_R2 time_0 SIP DNA | ecosystem: Engineered > Bioreactor > Anaerobic > Unclassified | place: Washington, USA... | reverse complement strand
TTCAATGATAACACATATCGGAGGGCTGGATAGTGTGGTGGATACAGTATTGAAGCTGCCGAATATTCCCGGCGGCAAGAAGCTGATATATACCAATATACAGATGGAATTGACGGCTATTGACAGCTTAAGGGAAAAGGAGAAAGACAATCCCTTATTTGGAAGACTTGCAGATATTGTCGACAAGACAAATGGACTATGGTCGGCAGAGGCTGAGAAATATTTGTTGGCAAATGCAAAAGAAATGTGAAATAGATAAATGACGAGAAACTGTAAGGAGGCTAAGAAGGAATATGGCTGCTCCAATTATTATGCCAAGGCAGGGACAATCGGTCGAGAGCTGTATTATTTCAAAATGGAACAAAAAGAAAGGTGACAGGGTAGAGCCGGGCGATATCCTTTTCTCTTATGAAACGGATAAAGCCAGCTTTGAGGAAGAAGCAAAGGTTGAGGGTATTCTACTGGACACATTCTTTGATGAGGGTGATGATGTCCCGGTTCTGGTCAATGTTTGCGTGATTGGAAACGAGGGAGAAAGCACCGTAGAGTTTAACCCAAACCTTGCTTCCGACGGGGGCGCAGCAGGCGGTCAAGCCAGGGAAGGCAATGAAGCTTCTGTAAAGGACGATGTGGAAGCCGCTGAACTAATGGCAAAGAGCAAACATGAGAATAGACAACATGACACAATGCAGACACAGAATGAATGTGTTGAGCCACAGATTGCTGCTGCAGTGGTAAATCAGCTTAAGGCGGGAGAAGACATAAAGATATCACCCAGGGCAAGAAATCTGGCAGAAAAAATCGGTATTGACTATAGATATGCGCTACCAACGGGACCTTACGGCAGGATCGTTGAAAAGGATATAACTACTTTGAAGGAGTCGGGCGCGGTATTTACGGCTGCGGCAAGAGTGGAGCAGTTAAAAGGTTCCGCAGTTGAGGCAATTATCGGTACCGGGCTTGGTGGAAGGATAACAACTGGTGATCTGGAGGGAAGTAAGACCGTAGGAGCTTCAACATTAGCAGACACGGCCTATAACGGTGCTTCTGGTGCCGGGGGAGCTACTGGCCAGCCTTCAACTGAAACTTTATATGAAGAGGTAAGGCTGCCGAATATCAGAAAGGTTATAGCAAAAACCATGTACCAGTCGTTATCCACTATGGCACAGCTTACTCTTAACAGCACCTTTGATGCCACAGATATACTTGAATTCAGAAAGAAGCATAAGGCGAATAAGGAAAGACTTGGGCTAGAAAACATCACTATAAATGATATCATCATCTATGCCGTTTCACGCACACTGGCAAATCACAAAAACCTCAACGCACATTTCCTGGACGACAGGATAAAGCTTTTTAAGAATGTAAACATGGGCGTGGCAGTGGATACCGACCGCGGGCTCATGGTTCCGACGCTCTTTAATGCGAATCTAAAATCCCTGAATGCGATTTCCGCCGAGGTTAAAGAACTGGTGAAGAAATGCCAGGCGGGAACCATTAATCCTGACATGCTCACAGGAGGCAGCTTTACAATTACAAATCTAGGCACACTTGATATAGAGAGCTTCACCCCCGTGATAAATCCACCACAGACGGGTATTCTGGGTGTGAACAATATCGTGCAAAGGGCGAGAGAAGTTGGAGAAGACATAGAATTTTATCCGGCCATGGGCTTGTCGCTAACCTTTGACCACAGGGCTATTGACGGTGCTCCGGCAGCACGTTTCCTCAAGGAGTTAAAGACAAATCTGGAGAGCTTCAGCACAATGCTGGCGAAATAGGGGAGGGGAATATGATGGTATTTGATTTAATTATTATCGGTGGCGGTCCGGCCGGTTATTTGGCCGCAGAGAGGGCAGGTCACGAGGGACTCAACACACTGCTGATAGAGAAAAGGTTCCTGGGCGGCGTTTGTCTTAACGAGGGATGCATTCCATCCAAGGCTCTGCTCTATTCTGCTAAGATTTATGACGGCGCTGTAAATGGAGAAAAATATGGAGTAACAGTTGAGAATGCCCTATTAAATCATGAAGTGGTCGTAAGAAGGAAGAATAAGGTGGTCAAGAAGCTTGTTGCGGGAATAAAGAGCAAGCTAAAAATGAACAATGTTACCTTGCTTGAAGGAGCTGCCGAAATTTTGGGCAAAAGCGATGAGGGCTTTGAGGTTAGGGCAGGCGAAAATAGTTATACAGGCCTGAGGCTTTTGATCGCAAGCGGCTCGGTTCCTGTGATACCAGCGATACCGGGTGTGAAGGAAGGAATTGAAAAGGGCTATGTGCTTACCAATCGTGAAATCCTTGATTTAAAGGAGGTACCGTCCTCCCTGGTAATAGTCGGCGGAGGGGTAATCGGCCTGGAGATGGCCTCGTACTTTAACTCTGCAGGCAGCAAGGTCACCGTTGTCGAGATGCTAGATCATATTGCCGGCTTCACCGACAGAGAAATCTCAGAGATATTGATGAAAAATTACCAGAAAAAGGGCATTGAATTCAAGCTTGGCGCTAAGGTTACTGAGGTCAGGGAAGATGCCGTGATTTATGAATCTGAGGGAAGGGCTTATTCTCTGCCTGCCGATAAGGTACTCATGAGCATAGGCAGAAGAGCTGCGTCACAAGGCCTTGGTCTTGAAAAGATTGGCGTGATAACAGAGCGGGGCAGTATTAAGACTGATGAGCGCTGCAGGACAAATGTGCCCGAGGTTTATGCCGCAGGCGATGTGAACGGAGTATCAATGCTGGCTCATACGGCCTATCGTGAAGCCGAGGTCTGCATTAACAATATTCTTGGCAGGAAGGACATCATGCGTTACAGCGCTATTCCATCCGTTATATATACGAACCCGGAGGTAGCATGCACAGGCGAAAATGAGGAATCTGCCAAGCAGAAGGGCATCGACTTCGAGGCATCTAAGCTTTCTATGATGTACAGCGGCAGATATGCTGCCGAGAATGAAGGCGGAGACGGTATATGTAAGGTGCTTATCGATAAGAAGCACAGAACTGTCATAGGAGTTCATATGATAGGCAATTATTCATCTGAGATCATTTACGGGGCGTGTCTTATGATTGAATCACAGATGCGCGTAAACGATATAAAAGAACTGGTTTTCCCCCATCCTACGGTTAGTGAGATTATACGCGAAGCCATATTCGAATTCTAAAGGGAGATGTAAACATCATGCCAAAAACACAATTTGTTGATCCGTCTGATATCAGAAAAAGTGGTTGGATTAAGTTTAATGATATCCCGGTCAATCAGTACAAGAAAAGCATCCAGGAGGAGAAGAAGAATTATGCAAGGGAGGATTTTCTGAGAATTTATCGGGATATGGCCATTATTCGCGAGTTTGAAACTATGCTCACGTCAATAAAGACAACCAACGAATACAATGGCATTACATATAATTACCCCGGTCCCGCGCATCTTTCACTGGGACAGGAGGCATCTTCCGTAGGGCAGGCTTATATTCTCGATAAGGACGATTTTATATTCGGATCCCACAGAAGCCATGGTGAGATTCTGGCGAAGGGTCTGTCTGCCATCCAAAAGCTCGATGACAAAGAGCTCTTGGAGATAATGGAGAGCTTTTTCGACGGAGCCATATTACGGGTTGTTGAAGGAAAACAAAAGGACAAAAATAATGTCAAGGAGCTAGCTATTGACTTTCTGATATACGGAACGGCTGCTGAGATATTTTCAAGAGAAACCGGCTTTCACAAAGGGCTGGGAGGCTCTATGCATGCATTTTTCACTCCTTTTGGTATTTATCCAAATAATGCAATAGTCGGCGGTTCTGCGGATATTTCCGTAGGTGCAGCGCTTTTTAAGAAGGTCAATCAGAAAAAGGGCATTGTAATAGCTAATATAGGCGACGGCTCTCTGGGCTGCGGCCCCGTTTGGGAAGCTCTTTGCATGGCTACCATGGATCAGTACAGGCAGCTTTGGGAAGGGGAATACAAAGGTGGTCTGCCGCTTATTATTAATGTATTCAACAATCAGTATGGCATGGGCGGTCAGACCCGCGGTGAAACAATGGGTTATGATATGCTGGCCAGAATCGGCGCAGGCATGAATCCGGAACAGATGCATGCCGAGAGGATAGACGGCTACAATCCGCTGGCTGTTATCGATGCTATGAAGCGCAAGAAAAAGATATTGGAGGATAAGGACGGTCCTGTGCTTCTTGACACGCTGACCTACAGATACTCCGGGCACTCGCCTTCTGACGCTTCCAGCTACAGATCAAAGGAAGAGATGGATGCATGGATGGCTCAGGATTCGCTGATTGGTTACAGGGAAGAGCTGAAAAAAGCGAAAATTGCTAAGGATGATGCCTTTGAGGAAATACTTGAAAATACCAGGGAGTTGATTACAAAGGCATGCTCACTTGCTACGGATGACAGTGTTTCACCGAGGATGAACCTTATAGCCAACCCCAATCAGATAGCCGATCTTATGTTTTCTAATGGGAGAGTTGAAAGGATGGACGACAGGGAGCCTGAGGTGCTGATGCCCATGGAAGAAAATCCAAGAGTACAGCAGATCAGCAGGAAAATTCGGTTTGGCATACAGGATGGTAAGCCTGTTTCAAAGAATAAGGTATTTAACTTAAGAGACGCTTTGTTTGAAGCCATTATTGATAAATTCTATGAAGACCCCACCTTGATCGCCTATGGCGAAGAAAACAGGGATTGGGGCGGCGCTTTCGCAGTATACAGAGGACTGACCGAGACCTTGCCCTACAACAGGCTGTTTAACTCGCCTATTTCCGAGGCAGCCATCGTGGGATCCGCTGTAGGCTATGCCATGTGCGGAGGCCGAGCTATTGTTGAATTGATGTACAGCGATTTCATAGGCAGAGCAGGGGACGAGATATTCAATCAGCTTCCCAAGTGGCAGTCCATGAGCGCCGGTATACTGAAGATGCCGGTTGTGCTAAGGATCTCAGTGGGCTCCAAATACGGCGCACAGCACTCACAGGACTGGACTTCGCTATGCGCCCACATACCGGGTTTAAAGGTTGTATTTCCTGCGAGCCCATATGACGCTAAAGGCTTGATGAATTCTGCCCTCATGGGAACAGATCCGGTGGTGTTCTTCGAGAGCCAGAGGATTTATGATATAGGTGAGATGTTCCATAAGGAAGGGGTGCCGGAGGGCTATTACGAAGTAGCCATCGGTGAACCGGATATCAAGAAAGAGGGAAAGGACATAACAATTCTTACAATTGGTGCGACATTGTACCGTGCTCTGGATGCTGCAAGGATACTTGAAGAGAAGCATGGAATATCCGCGGAGATTATCGATGCCAGATCAATCGTTCCTTTCAACTATGACAAGGTAATTGAATCCGTAAAGAAAACCGGTAAGATTGTGCTTTCCAGCGATGCTTGCGAGCGCGGCTCCCATTTGAAGGACATGGCCCAGACGATAAGCGAGCTTGCATTTGACTATTTGGATGCTCCGCCGGTAGTGGTTGGCTCGAAAAACTGGATTACCCCTGCCCATGAGCTGGAGGACTACTTCTTCCCGCAGCCTGAATGGATTATTGATGCTATCCATGAGAAGATCATGCATCTGAAGGGGCATGTTGCGAAGAACAACTTCACCGCAAGTGAGCAGATTAGGATAAATAAGCTGGGTGTGTAAGCGTAATTATGAAACAAGCATAGTCGGAATAAGCGGCTATGCTTGTTTACCCCTTGTCATTTGCTTGGTTAGTTTTATCACTTCAAATCGTCATAGATTTTCACCATTGGCGCGGATCGTGTCCCGGAACCAATAGGCTGAATCCTTAAGAATGCGCTCCTGTGTTTCGAAATCGCAGTACACCATACCAAAACGTTCAGTAAAGCCCTTAGCCCACTCGAAGTTGTCTGTTACGCACCAGTGGAAATAGCCCCGGATATCAACTCCGTCGTCAGCTGCCCGCCGCAGTTCCAGAAGATAGCGGTTCAAGAAGTCTATACGGTTGGGATCATGCACCTTGCCGTCAAGTGAGACAACATCGTGGCAGGATATGCCGTTCTCTGTAATATAGATAGGCTGCTTATAACGTTCAGCAAGGAACCTCGGACCCCAGTAGAGTGCTTTTGGCGTAATAGGCCATTTTGCGCCTGTGTAGGGATAGCCCTTCTTGCGGTCGACGAACTCAACACCGCCCTTGCCATCGGCACGGATAGCATGTCCATTGTAAATGTTTTGCCCAAGGAAATCCAGAGGCTGGCTGATAATCTTCATATCGTCCTGCTTTATTTGAGGCATGTACTGACCGAATAAATCGTAGAGCTTCTGTGGATACTTGCCCAGGAAAACCGGGTCATTCCACAGAGAAACGGACCAGAATGGGCGTTTAGCATCTATGTCAAGAAAAGCCCTGCGCGCCGCATCAATATCCTCGGGGGTCTCTGTATCCGGATAATGCGCACTGCAGGTAGGGGCCCAGCCGATTTTTGCGTCAGGAACAAGCGAACGATAGGCCTGAACGCCGAGTCCATGGGCCAACAGAACATTGTGAGCCATGAGTAGAGTATCCCATATAGGAAAATGGATACCCGGCGCATGAACTGTCTCGTCATAGCTGATACCAATAAAGCATTGTGGCTCATTGATTGTCATAACATACTTCATACGGTCACCCAGCCGTTTAGCTAATACCTCTGTATATTCTGCGAACCATTTGGGGCTGTCAGGGTTTATCCAGCCGCCTCGACGAAAGAGCGCATAGGGATAATCCCAGTGAAATAATGTGCCATAGGGTGTAATATTTGCTTCCAGAAGGCTATCAAGTAAGCGATCGTAAAAATCCAAGCCCTTTTCATTTATCGCACCGACGCCGTCGGGCAATATTCGTGGCCATGAAATAGAAAAGCGATAGGCCTTGTAGCCCATCTCCTGCATTAAATCAACATCCTTTTGATAGAGGTGGTAATGGTCGCAGGCTATATCGCCGGTGTTGCCGTCGAGTATGCGACCTTCTTGCTTGCAAAACATATCCCACACCGAAAGCCCTTTTCCATCTTCATATGCTGCACCTTCAATTTGATAAGAGGCGGATACTCCGCCCCAGGCAAAATCATTTCTAAATCCCATAGTTTTAGCCTCCTTTTAGAATAATAGGGTACCTTTTGGTACCCTGCTTTAAACCTAATTAACCTGAAGCTTTCTTTAATAGCTTTCCAGCAGCTCGATGATGCACTTTAGGTCATTTGTGGCATCCAAGTAAGTGTATTCGCCGCTTCCATCACCGTATTTGCCCCGCTGTAAGCACTTCATGCCGAAGTTTTCGCATGCAAGAATCTTGCTGTCAGTTCCCTTCACTTGAAAAGCAATATGGTGTATCCCTTCTCCATGCTCATCGAGGAAATCCTGCCAGGTGCTCTTAACGCCATTGGGCTGTATAAGCTCAATCTGGACGTTAGGTCCTGCATCGAAAAACGCCATATAGCAGTTGGCATCCGGTGCCGGCTCGCCCATGACGCTGGTGCCGGTTATTTCATATTTGCCCCCATCGAAATGCTGGGGCGGTTCAATGCCAAAAAATTCTGCAAACCTTTTCTTTGACTTTTCAATGTCTCTCACTATAAATCCTACCTGTGTTACTACATTTGTGTCTAAGATACCGGACATAAAAATTACCTCTCTCTTATTTTATAATGTACATAACTATATTTTATACTCACTAATTATGCTTATTCAAGACCTGTCCTGAGTTACCTAATTTAGCGGACTCACCATAGCTGCTGTATAATGAAATCCTTGCTACGAAGATCTTTAGATGTGTAAGGAATTTCTTTTCCCTCTCCACGATTTTTAGACCTGCCCTGAATTTATCATCGTTTGGTATGCAGTATACCAACTGGCATTTTACCTTATAAGGAATGCCGTCAAGTACGAGCTCTATGGAGAATATCTTATCGGTGGTGATCTCATAATCACATATAATGCCGATGCCGCCCATTGATATATCACTGATGACGAAGGAAATGGGGTGGGTCAAAGGGACGGGTTCACCATCAATGCGGTCAAATATTTCGTTGCACTCGATTTGCTGGAAGTATCTGACCCTAACATAGAATCGTCTATTGGCAAGCTGCTTTTCATCAAGCTTATTTATTATTGTATAATCATTTCCCCAAACATTCTCATCCAGCGGAATCTGCTCTGTTCCATGCTCAGTTGCGTCTGGTGCCCCTTGGGGAACTTCGACTCTATAAGAATCACGAACAAGTTCGTTCTTCTCCTTTTTCCTTTCATCGCCAATAATGATTTTTTTCATTACTACCTCACATCAGCTAAGTATATATCTATTTTATCATTTTATGTGCATAAAGTTAATAGACAATGGTACTTATAAAGCAGGGACTTTGGCCCTATAAAGGCTTTGCGGCTTTTTGTATTTTCGTGCTATAATTAAAAATGCATGGTCATAGAAAAATGTTAATAGTATATTCAGCCTGGACTGAGAAAAAGGAGCCTAAATGTATAACTATATTATTTTTGATGTGGATGGAACAATGATTGATACAGAAGGGGTAGTGCTGAAATCCTACCAGGAAATTGCTTTCGAGGAATTTGGCAGGAGACTGTCCGAGGATGAATTATCGGCACTGTATGGAGTCCCATCACGCCCCTCACTGGAGAGGCTGGGCATGAAGGATTTGGACAAGGCCTATAGACGGTATTTCGAGATTCTTAGCGGGTATTTTGCTCAGGGAGCTGAGCTTTTTGACGGGATAAGTGAGCTTCTCGAGGAGCTGGGTAAGCTCAACATACCCTGTGCGATTGTTACATCCAGAAACGGTGATGAAGTAGCCAAGGATATCACCCTGCAAAAATTGCTGCCCTATTTTGAAATTATCATTAGCGCAGATGATACTACTAAGCATAAACCGCACCCGGAGCCGATTCTAAAGGTAATTGAGCTATCCGGCAAGGATGCATCAAAGATGCTGTATGTGGGGGATACTCTATATGACTGCATGTGTGCGAATGGCGCCGGTGTAAGCTTTGCGCTTGCCTCCTGGGGTGCCAAGCAGCCTGAGGGCATTAAGGCGGATCACGTGCTCGGCAATCCCTCGGATCTATTGGCGCTTATCAGTAAATAAATGTGAGACTGCTTTCATACATACCCGCAATATATCGTGCTGCTTAACTCAAATCGTGTTACATCGCATTATGCCCTGGTTGACAGTTGATTAAAAGCACTTTACAATAATAAGTGATAATAAACAACAATAAACACAACTGATGAAGAATAAACGACAGCTTATAAGCGATAAAGGATGAAGGAGCTATCTACCGTGGGCACATACGTTATTGGTATTGATATTGGCACGCAGGGAACCAAGGCGGCCTTATTTAATGAAGAGATGGGGCTTGTTACCACTGCCTTTGAGGAGTCCAGGCTGATTAACCCAAAACCGGGTGTTGTTTGGCAGGAGCCTGATGATCTATATAGGTCCTGTGCAAATACAATTCGTGAGCTGCTGGAGAAATCCGGCACAAGGGCAAGGGAAATAGCGGCAATCGGAGTTGATGGGCAAATGGCCGGCATAATGGGTGTAGATGGGGATGGAGAGGCTTCAACATACTACGACTCCTGGCTTGATATGCGCTGTGGTAAATACGCAGAGCAAATGCAGGCGCGTGCCGGAAAACGCATTATTGAGCTAAGTGGAGGTCCTGCTACCTACGTGCATGGCCCCAAAATACTTTGGTGGAAGAATGAGAACCCCGAGGCCTATAAGAAAACCGCAAAATTCGTATTGCCCCAGGCCTATGTCGTTGGGAAGATGACTGGACTTTCCGGCGATGAGGCCTATTTTGATTACACACATTTACATTTTTCTTGCTTTGCTGATAATGCAAATAAGAAATGGTCCGACGAGCTGCTGGAAATGTTCGATGTAGAAAAGGACAAGATGGCTCGCATTGTCTCTCCCTTTGAGATTGTCGGGAAGGTGACGGGGGAATTCGCTGCCCTTTCGGGGCTTGTTGAGGGCATTCCCGTGGCTGCGGGCTGCGGGGACACTGCGGCGAGTACCTTTGGCTCAGGCATGTTCCGTAAGGAGCTTATATTGGATATCGCCGGTACGGCATCTGTCTTGTGCAGCGTTGTCGATAAGTTTGTTCCGGATACTGAGCATGGTACATTAACCATGATGCGGAGCCCTGTGGATGGACTCTTTGTACCTCTGGCCTATATTAACGGAGGCGGCATGTGCATACGCTGGTTCCTGGATACCTTAAGCGGGGAGCCTCCTGCGACATATATGCAGCTAGAGCGGGAGTCGGAGCCGATTGAGCCCGGCAGCGAAGGCTTGCTTTTCATACCGCATTTCTCTGGCCGGGTGTTGCCAAGCAACCCTAATTTGAAGGGCGCCTTTCTCGGGCTGGATTTCAAGCATACCCGGGGGCATATGTTCAGAGCAGTTATGGAAGCGGTCGCATATGAATATAAGTACTATTTGTCAATCCTTCGCGCCCTCTACCCAGAAAACTGTTTTTCACAGATGCTGTCGATAGGTGGCGGTGCCAAATCTCCACTCTTCAATCAAATAAAAGCCGATGTGCTCGGCCTTCCTGTTACCAACTTCGAAACGGGCGAGACTGCCCTCTTGGGCAGTGCGGTGATTGCAGCGGTGGGAGTGGGACTTCTTTCGGACTATCAGAAGCCGATTCAGCGTGTGATGAAAAGAGGCACTGAGTTTACAGTTGATTTACGAAAGCATGAGGCATATATTCCATGTGGGGAGGAATATCTTTCGGCTATTGAGCAATTGACTCCACTATATAATAATTTCATGGATAACATGAAGGACGGAGAAGACTAGAGCTATGTCAAAGCAAACAGGAGGAATGCTTGCACAGGTCAGACAGCAGGCAATCGCCGATTTGGTCAACCAACAGGGAAATATTACGGTCAATGATTTGTGCAGTAGATTTGAAGTATCGCCTGCCACGATTCGCAATGACCTGCGTGACCTGGAAGCTCGCGGTAGCTTGAAGAGGACCCACGGAGGGGCGATTGGCTGTAACAAGTCTGCATATGAGCTCAATAGCTATCAGAAGGTGGTTCAAAGCATAGATGAGAAACGTGCGATTGCAAAAGCCGCAATGGACTTCATCCATGAGGGCGATGCGATTGCGCTTGATTCCGGGACGACTACCTTCGAAATAGCGCAGCTGCTTATGGGTTTCAGGGATATCACAGTTGTAACCAACGATTTGCAGATTGCATCCTGGCTGGAGCGTAACACTACTGTGACGGTTATTCTGGTTGGAGGCACTGTACGCCGGCATTTCCGCTGTACAACGGGCCAACAGGCTATCGATATGCTTTCAATACTTCATGTCGACAAGGCCTTCATAGCTGCCAACGGGATGAGCATAGAAAAAGGATTGACAACTCCCAATGTGGACATGGCAGGAGTTAAGAAGAAAATGCTTGAGTCCGCGGATAAGGTGATACTGGTTGCCGATAGTAGCAAGATTGAGCGAAAGGCATTTGCCTCCTATGCGGCGATATCACAGGTGGATGTGCTGATTACGGATGAGCATGCGGACAATGGTTTCCTGGAAGCGCTAAGAGAGACCGGGACTACTGTAGTTAGCGTTGAAATTGACAAAAACCAATAACAAGCAACAGACAGTGATTCGTGAAATTGAAAATAATAATTATAACAATATGGATAACAATAAAGAAAACGATAGAGATAACAATAGGCGAAGGAGCGGTCTTATATGAGTAAAAAGGAACTGGGTATTTGCCTTATCGGCTGTGGACGTGCCGGCATGATACATGCGCATAATTTTATGAACAAGGTTCCGGGAGCTCGCATGGTTGCTGTCGTAGATGCGGCAGAGGAAGTGGCGAGGGCGGCGGCAGAGGAGCTCGGCGTTGATATATGGGCTACAGATTACAAAGATATTCTGGGTAAGGATAGCATAGATGCGGTTGTAGTCGTATCGCCCACGAATATGCACAGGGATACGGTCGTAGATTGTGCAAATGCGAAGAAGCACATATTCTGTGAGAAGCCCATGGCTATGAACACTCAAGAATGCGGTGAAATGATAGAGGCATGTGCTAGAAACGACGTGAAGCTGCAAATTGGCTTTATGCGCCGCCATGACATGAGCTACAAGGATGCAAAGAAGCTGCTGGATGAGGGCGCGATCGGAGACCTGGTTCAGATTCACTCCAGCACTCGGGGGCCCAGCAAGCCGCGCCCGTGGATGTACGATTTGAAGAAATCTAACGGTATTCTGGCTGAGGTCAATAGTCACGATATTGATGCAGTTCGTTGGTTTGCAGGCAGCGAGATAAAGGAGCTGTATGCCCTGGCAGGCAACTTCAGGAATCCTGAAGCGATTGACGAATACCCTGATTACTATGACAGCGTGCTAATGAACGGCAGCTTTGAAAATGGTGTGCATTTTTCTATAGACGGTGCTGCGTATGTGCAGTATGGATATGATTCTAAAATGGAGGTCATAGGGACAAAAGGCGTCTTACACATTGGCCGACCCAATGCAAATTTTGTAAGGTGTACGACTGTGGAAAATGGCACAACAACACCATT
>Ga0123335_1007169_pt1 | contig 12590 bp, 4 predicted proteins | sample BiotimSIPDNA_2_FD_89707 | JGI IMG/M metagenome (GOLD analysis project Ga0123335, IMG submission 89707) | Anaerobic biogas reactor microbial communites from Washington, USA - Biogas_R2 time_0 SIP DNA | ecosystem: Engineered > Bioreactor > Anaerobic > Unclassified | place: Washington, USA... | reverse complement strand
CCCCCCGACCACCCAAGGTGCCCCCCGACCACCCAAGGTGACCCTTGACCACCCAAGGTGCACCCCAGACCACCCAGGCGCCTCCGACCACCTAAGGTGCCCCCGACCACCTAAGGTGCCCCCGACCACCCAAGGTGACCTCCAGACCACCCCGGGTGCCCGACACCACCCCGGACCCATGGTGCCCAACCACCACCCCGGGTGCCCTCCAAACCACCCAGGGTGCCTTCTCCAACCCTCGTGAAGATTTTCTATTTATGGGCTATGGCAAAGTTGTCAAATGCCATGTACATTTTATAATTCGTGTTTATCCACTAAATCGGCAAAAAGACATGGCATGAGGTACGATTTCAAGGCATTGACGATTGAATTGCAAGCTGCTTTGGAGCAGGCAATTGAAAGCGGAGACGAGGCAGGCTGCCAATTGGCCATCTACTGGAATGGCCAATTGCAGGTGGATATCGCCGCAGGCGAAGGGATCGGAACACGATCGCTCTTCCCTATTTTTTCTTGCGGAAAATCCGTTATGGCGACAACGTTCCATCGGCTGGTTGAACGCAGCTTGGTCAGTTACGAAACACTTGTTGGCGACATTTGGCCCGAGTACGCATGTAACGGAAAAGAAAATACGTTGGTTTGGCATGTGCTGACTCACCGTGCTGGAATGGCGGCACTGCCGCAACTCGACTCAACGGAGCAAATGGTCGATTGGGACCTGATGTGCGCCAAGCTGGCGGCGGGCAAGCCGTCCTGGGAACCGGGAGGAAGGTTCCAGTACCATGGCATCACATTCGCATGGCTTGTCGGTGAACTCGTACGAAGGATCACAGGAAAACCGTTCAGGCAAGTTATGATTGACGAAGTGATCAAGCCTCTCGGGCTGGAGGATGAACTGATCTTCGGCACAGAGCGGGAATACGTACGCATCGATGCCTCGGCGGTTCCGCCACAAAAAAGATGGTGTGACGATTTCATCGGAAATGACGTCATTCGGCAAGGCTTCATCCCTTCCGCAAACGGACTTGCTACGGCACACGCACTCGCCAAATACTATGCCGCAATCATGGGGAAAATCGGCGGCATCCGCCTGCTGGGAGACAAGACGATTGCCGAAGCGACGCAATTGCGACGCGCCATTGACGACCCCGTATCTGACAACGAGTGGTCCAAGTTCGGCCTTGGCTACGTCTTGTGCGGACCGGCTCCCGATTACGGTCGCATCTTCGGCCAAGGCGGCGCCGCAGGAGCGGAAGGCTTCGCTGACAAGGCTACGGGCCTATGCGTCGGCTTCACACGAAACAAACTGCATCCTCTCGAACCCGACTACCCCGTACGGAACAGGATTTCCGAGATCTTGGGTTTGCCGAAACGAGTTTGGTAATTAATTGGAGGGCTTATTCATGCCAAGAATTATCGTACTATTCTTGTTGAGTTGCGTCTATTTGATTGGCGGCGGCTTGATTGGCCGCTGGGAGTTCGAGGAAGGAGCTGGTCGCAGGTCAGCCGACTTGAGCGGTCGTGGTCGACCTGCCCGATTGCTGGGCGCTTGTTGGGCTCAAGGCGAGTTTGGCGGCGCTGTGAAACTAGGATATCAGGGGATGAAAACCACCGTTGAGATTCCGTGCCTGAACGAATTGGACGGGACGAATGAGATGACGATGTCCCTTTGGGCGATGTTCGACGAGCATTCGGAAAGTTATCCATGCCTGCTCAGCGCCGGTTGGAGTCCCGGTGGAATAATGTTTTTCAAAAACGGCTCCTCTGCTTCCGTTCGTTTTGGAAAGCCCAAGGCGGCCCACTGGATCAAGGAAGACAAATGGACTGAGACCCAAGTCCATCTGGCGAGCAACCTCCCTCTCAAAAAGTGGGTTCATTTCGCCGTGACTTTCAAAAGACCAACGATAACAACCTACTTCAACGGCAAAAAAGTCGCCACAAACACAAACTGGGACTACGAGCTAGGCATCACCAAGCCACTGACCCTCGGCTCGGTTCACTTCTCGCGCTCCTCGCATAATGGCCTGATTGACGACATGAGAGTCTATGACTACGCATTGAGTGCTGAAGAAATCGCTAAGCTACATCAGGATTCCTTGAGAGAACAAGTCGAATACAAAATCAATGCCTCAGACGTAAAAGGAAAAACAATCCTGAAACTCGAAAACAAACACGCCGTGCTCGAACTTTGCGACGATGGAACAATCGGTGAACTGCAAGAAAAAGCAACCAAGCGAAACCTGGTCAAGCAAATCATCCCAATGGTCAAAATCGAGCTGCTCAACCAAACAAGCCAAGGATATATTTGGGAAAGCGACAACTTCACGCTCGAACCCAATGGATTGATTACATGCACATTTCCAACGGGGCACGTTCGCCTGAAAGTCACCGATTGCCAGGAATACTTCAGGATCGAACTTGCGGAAATCACGGTTCCTGACGTGCGGCACTGCTGGTTCGCACGAATCCAGCCCGCCTGCGATACCTACTTCGGCGCAATGGCTGGAATGCGTTCCGACGATCAATCCGCTGTTTGCCTGCGCAGCCTGGGCGTCCGCACAACTACTCAATTTCGCGATGGCGGCGCGTTGACAGGCGTGATATCCCATCCTCACCCGATGCTCGGCAGCGCCTTCGGGTTGGCCGCAGGGCCTCGTTCCGCGATTCAGAAAATGTTGCAGGCCATGGCCGATAGCGAACCCGTTCCAAGCTCCCACCATGGTGGTCCCTATGCTTCTGAATCGGAACTGGTTCGAAAATCCTACTTGTTCATGCATGGAAACTACATGAATACGGATTTTTGGATTGACAAGGCACGCCGCGGAGGCTTTGGGATCCTCCATTACCGAAGCCCGTGGTTTACGTCCTTGGGCACGTACGAACCGAACAGGACGTTTTTCCCACGCGGCTTGGAGGACATGGTCTGGTCTGCGGAGACGTATCGGAAGGCAGGGTTGAGCGTCAGCATCCACACCTTGACCGGTTGCCTGGAGGCGATCAACAGCAATCGAGTCGATCCCCTGCTCTATCCCAAGGCGCCAGACAGTTTGATCAGCTACGCGACATACACGTTGGCGAAGCCATTGGCTCCAGGCGACAAGGAAATTTTCATCAACGAGAAGCCGGATCACAGGCACAGATTGGTCCATACGTACCAGGGTGCAAGCAACTCATTGCAGATCGGCGGCGAAATCATCCGCTATTCTGAAATGTCAGGCGATGAAACTCCGTACAGATTCGGGAAATGCGAGCGTGGCGCCTTCAAGACAGAAGTCGGCACCGAGACACATCCCGTCGGAACCAAGGTTAAATTTCTCCGTCAGGTTTATTTGGCATTTTATCCCGAGCCTGACAGCGGGCTTGACGATACGATCGTTGCGAATATCGCCCGCATCCACAATGCGATCAAGGCGGACATGATTTACTTTGACGGCTCGGAGGGCATGGGTGAGCGCTACCCTGTTGACGTCATGCGCTGGAAAGGATTTTCGGCTTTGAAGAACGGCGGGATGAGCGAGGCCAGCACTCACGGTCACAACAGTTGGTGGTTCCACTCCAGGATCGGCGCCTGGGACGTCCCGTTCTGCGACTACAAGGCATTCGCGCAACTGCACGTCAAGCGCAATGCGTACATCAGGAAATCGGAGCTTCTGGAACCGCAAATGGGTTGGTGGTCGCTGAACTCCTCAAGCCCATTTGGGCGGGCCCAATTCCCCGACGACACCGAATACTTCGCAGCCAAGGCATACGGGGATGACGCCGCTATCTCACTCGGCATCTCAACGACCAGAAACCAGGCGAACAAACGCGCCTTCGAAATGCTCACCATACTCGGATGGTACTCAAACGTCAGGCTCGCAAGGTTCTTTGACCAGGAAACACAACAACGAGTCGCAACGCCCAACCAGGATTTCAAATTGAGATTGGAAGCTGACGGCAAATGGAAATTCCGCCCAGTCGAGATGAAGCAGCACCGCATCCTGGATGTGGCGTCCGCAAAGCCTTGGGAATTCAACAATCCCCACGGCAATCAACCTGTCGCATTCCGCCTGGAAGCCTTGTACTCAACGGAAAACAATCTGGACAAGTATCCCGTCATCGCGAATTTCGCGGAAGAGAGCCAGAGGAACAAGCTTGAAACGGCCGGAAACGTCGAACTTGAGCTGACGACGGTGAAGGATGATGTCCGTGGCGGGGATGCTGAAAATCTTCGTATCCAGGCGAAGAATTCGTCTCAAAACAGCCGTGGCGCATGGGCGCGGATTGGGAAAATCAATTCGTATCCCTATATTTCGACGGGCGGTTGCCGTGCCTGGGGATTGTGGGTAAAGGGCGACAATTCCGGTGCCGTACTGAATGTTCAGCTAAAGGTCGGAAGAGAGTTTGGCAGGTCTGTTGCTGAGCAGTACATCGACCTGGACTTTTCGGGTTGGCGCTTTGTCACCCTTCTGTTGCGCGAACAGAACGGCGAGCGCGCCTTGGAGTTGAAGTGGCCCTACGATGTTTTCTACAACGTATTCCATGCGCCTTTGAACACCAATCATATCGGCGAAGTCAATTTGTACTTGAACGAAATCCCCGGCAACGGCAAGGTTGACATCCAGGTCAGCTCGGTCCATTTGCTGGGATTGGTACGGACCAGGCTGGAAAACCCCGCCCTGACCGTCAATGGAAAGCAGATCCAGCTCCCGATCACCTTGGGCAGTGGCGAGTACGCCGAAGTCTATCCAGATGGATACGGCGCGCTCTTCGCCGAAAACTGCGACCTGATCAAGCGATTCAAAACAAATACGCCAGTAGGGATGCCGCAATTCGACAATGGCAAGAACACCCTGATGATCGGCTGCGACCAAATCCTTCCGGAAGGACTCATCGGACGGGTCAACGTGGTTCCCATGGTCACAGGCGAGGCGTTCGGAACGCAAAATCCCAATGCCGACTGGAACAACATGAAGCATGAATACGAAATCCCGCATATCGTGACCGGCGATTGCGGTGACGACGCTTGGACATTCAACGTCAGAGCTGAAAAGAGCGACGACGCCAAGCTGACCATTGAAATCGAACCGACTTTCACAAGCAGCTACACCCCGGCATACGACGGCGAGGATTCAATCCTGCTTGACAGCTGCGCAAAACCGGAAGACTACGCCCTGACCGAAAGCAACAAGTACTCGCAATTCGTATTCGACAGTACTCACCAGGGCACCTCAAACCCAGGAGTTACATTTAAAGTCGCGCATATGGAGTCACCAAAATCAGCCGATGGTGGTCTTCAATTCATCGCCACAAGCGAGCGCAACGACAATGGCGGCTGGGCAGCAGTAGGATACCACTACCCCGAACTGATGGACATCAGCAAATACTCGCACCTTGGATTCTGGCTCTACGGCGATGGAAAGGGTTCGCAATTCAAGGTGCAATTGCGAGACATCAACAAAAAACACCACGATATCTATGTCCACACGCCCTATGTCGGATGGAGATTCCATGCCTTCAACATCCAAAACGCCAAGCTCGATCTCACCAAGCTGGACTACATCCTCTACTACTACAACGGAATCCCGGGCAAAACGACTGTCGCCTGCGCCATTGACGGCGTACGTGCCTACAACCTGGGCAAGATGGCGCTGTGCGAAGGAGCGGAAGTCACCCTCAACGGAACGAAGCTGATCGCCAACATTCCGCTGAACAACGACGAGAGCATCCGCCTGAAAGACAACCTCTGGCAAGTTTACGATCTGAACAGCAAGGTTCTTAGGGAAGGCACCCTGCCCGCCCCGCTCCCACGCCCAAAAACTGGTTCGAACCACATCCAGGTTCGTCTGATCGGCACCCTCTCCCCATCTATCCGATACGTGGTCAACTGCATCAAGGAGTACTGACGGCACGTGTAGCTAGCCTAGTTTTCCAGGAAATGGATATTTTAAATATTCATTAAGTTGTGCTATCTTATAGGCTTGTTCGACAAGTTGCAGTACTTCCAGAGCGAAGCAATGACAAAATACGCCAGGACAATTCAGAACATCAAGAGCCAGACCCAACTCAACCCTAGCTGGTTGCTGGGCAATTTCTGCAACAATCTCGAAAACAGACGAAACTCGCCCGGCTCAACTAGAATACTGTTACCGATGCAGGAGGATTGCCATGAGGAAGCCTCCTAATCAAACCAGCAACATCCATGACAAAAATATCCAGGACGAAGCCTACTTGGAAAGGCTTTCAGACGAACAGCTATCCAGCCGCATTCGGCAACTGGCTCCTAAGCTGATCGTCAACCTGATGTCTTCAGATGCCCTTTTGAAGGTCGGCATTTCTCGATTTAACAAGTTGTCATCCTCGGCCCTATTTGCCTTGATTGACGTCTTGATGCTCCAAGGGCGATTCGAGCTGGCGGAACAACTTCTCCCCAAGAGGCCCAAAGACGCCATCGATACACGGCGTGCCTGGCTTATGTTCGTCCGGGGAGATACCGACGGGGCGCTGTATCTCTTCAATGAAACCCTGGAGGACATCAGACGAACGAACTACAATAGTGATTTCTACTACTCGAACATCACGGGAATCATCTTCATCCTGACACTGATCAAGAAAAACACGAGACGATCCCTGTCCAACGCCTTAAGCTACGCTAAACTTGGTCTCAAAAACCAAATTTGGAGCAACATCTATAATCAGCTGAAACCGTTCATCGAAGGACTGTGCTACGGCGAGGTGCCCAAGCCCCGACATCCTTCGAACATGACTCCGCTTGATACCTTTTTCACGCTCTTGATCGAATACTGGCAAAATCCATTTTCATTTATGGCGACCAAGCGGGACATGCTCAAGTCCGTCAAGGATCAAGCGAAGCTCGGCGGGTATGAACTGATTGCGGCGGAGTGCGAGGAATTGTCCCAGCGCTTGAACAAGGAATGGATTCCTGGCAAGCCCACTGGAGTTTCGTTCTGGAAGGATGGCAACTTAGTCAGCATCCTTGATTGTTTTCCCGTTCTTCCCACCTGGGCGATTGAACTCAAGCAGCTGGACCAAGCATTGAACCTTGAGGATGCCCCCAGGCAAGCCCGCCGTCTGGCATGGGTACTGGAAGTCATCGAGCCAAACGAAACCATAACGGTCAGGCTGGTTGAGCAGCAACTCACAAAAACCAAAAAGTGGTCAAAGGGGCGATGCATCAACTTTGAGAAGCTATTGCCGGAGGTCGAATCCACCCAATCGTGGCCTACGCACTACACCCCCTTGGACATCCAGGCGATCTCGCTGATGCGCGACTTGACTGTTTGGCAAGACGAAGGCGGCGAATCCTTGTATGCACAGTCATTTGACCTGTCCATACCCTTGATGCTCCTGAAAAACCACCCTCGCTTGTTGTGGAGTGACAAGGACGAGCTGATTCCGGCGAACATCGTCGAGTCGAGTCCATACGCCAAGCTCAGCTGCGTTGACCATCGCTTATCCATTGAAGTTGTTCCTGAGAACAAGGAATTAAAGCGCATTGTCGCCACCCGCGAGAATGACAGCCAGCTGATATTGCACAGTTTTTCTCAGCGTGCGCTAGACATTGCGAAGATTGCCAACGAGGGCCTGTCGCTTCCCTCCGAGGCTTCGCAAGAGATCCAGGACATCTGCCTGAAATTGGTCAACGAAATGCCAATTTTGTCTGATCAAGAGTTGCTTTTGGATGAGGTAGAGACGATTTATGCGATTCCAAAGCCCGTCGTCAAGCTCAGCAACGAGACCAACCTGGAGATCGAGATCCTGGTCAAGCCCTACGAGCAGCTTGACATCCTCGTGCCCATCGGGGAAGCCGGAGCCGTCAACCTGGTCGCAATGCACGATGATGTCCCCATCAAATTCGCTCGTGACCTTGCAGGCGAACGAACCTCGCTCGACAAGCTTCTGGCACTTTGCCCAGAACTCAATGCCAGAACGAAAACCGGTGCGACCAAGTGGTCCGTCGACGATCCAATTCAAAAACTTGATTTCGCGGTCAGGCTCAAGGACTTGCAGGAGCAGGCAGTCATATTCTGGAGATCTACGAAAAAAATGCGTGTGTCAAGGCGACTCGGCAGAGCGGACTTGAACGTCGCAGCCGTCAAGAAAAACGATTGGTTTTCGCTGGAAGGCAATGTGCTGGTTGACGAAGATCTCACCTTGAACTTCCAAAAGCTCCTGAAGTTGGCCTCACAGCAAAAGGGGACTTACATCGAGCTTGACGACGGGCAGATCATCGCGATTACCAACGAATTCCGCCGTCAGCTGGACGACATCAACTCGCTGGGCACGTTTCGCGACGATTCATTCGAGTTGAATCCCTTTGCGTTTCCCGCAGCCATGGCGTTCTTCGAGGCATCTCCCGAATCGTACGTTCTGACGGATGCCTGGATGAAACAATCCCAGCTCATTGACGAATCGATGCAATTGGCGCCGGAGTTGTCCGACAGGTTATCCCCTTCGATCAAGCTTCGCCAATATCAGCTTGAGGGTTACCAGTGGCTATGCCGCCTTGATTCCTGGGGCGCTGGCGCTTGTCTTGCTGACGACATGGGATTGGGCAAGACAATTCAGGCATTGGCATTCATTGCGGCCAAGTCTTCCGAGGGACCCGTATTGGTCGTCGCCCCGATGTCAGTCTGCAACAATTGGTTATCGGAGTGTGCCCAAGTGACTCCTCACTTGAACGTATTGGTCTTTGGCACGGGAAATCGCGAGGAGATGCTATCGTCCTTGAAGCCCAACGATCTTTTGATTACGACTTATGGCTTGTTGCAGAGCGAGATTGACTCTTTCCAGAAGGTGCACTGGCGAGTTGCTGTCTTGGACGAGGCCCAGCAGATCAAGAACTACCAGGCAAAGCGTTCCCAGGCGGCACTTAGCCTGAACGCCCAGTTCAAGTTGGTGACCACGGGGACGCCCTTGGAGAACAACTTGTCCGAGTTGTGGACGATTTTCGAGTTCATCACTCCTGGATTGCTGGGTGGCAGGCAGCATTTTCAGGACAAGTTTGCCTATCCTATCGAGAAGTTCAAGGATCAGGAAGCCGCCGAACGTCTCAATCAATTGATCAAGCCATTTTTGCTTCGTCGCAAGAAGGAGCAAGTTTTGAAGGAATTGCCCCCGAAGACTGAAGTCACGATCATGTTGGAGCAATCGGATTCCGAGCGTGCCTTCTACGAGGCGGTCAGGCGTCAACTGGTCGAGCAGTTTTTGCCCCAGATTCAGGCCGATCCAAAGCGTCTTGAGCAGGAGCGCATCCGCATTCTAGCCGCCATCACCAAGTTGATGCAAGCAGCATGCAATCCAAAGCTCCTGGATCCAACGGCCTCAGTGCCCAGCGCAAAACTTGAAGCCTTCAAGCAAATTGTACAGGGACTCGTCTCGGAAGGCCACAAAACACTCGTCTTCTCGCAATTCGTCAAGCATCTTGACATCATCCGGTCTGCCCTCGATACCATGGGGATTACCTATCAATACCTCGATGGTTCAACGCCGCGACAGGAGCGCATTGACGCTATCGAAGCATTCCAGGACGGACAATCCGACCTATTCCTGATCAGCCTCAAGGCAGGTGGGCTGGGACTCAATCTCACCAGGGCGGATTTCGTCATCATCCTAGATTCCTGGTGGAATCCAGCGGTGGAAGACCAAGCCTCGGACAGGGCGCATAGAATCGGCCAGACCAAACCCGTCACCATCTACAGGCTGATTTCCCAAGGCACAATCGAAAGCAAAATCATCGCCTTGCATCAGGACAAACGAGATCTGGCGGAACAGATCCTCGCCGGGGCAGATACGCCGACCACAATTTCCGCCGAAGAGCTCTTGAAGCTGATAACTGAAAACTAGGAGAACATCCATGAACTGGCCCGTGCTCAACACGTACACTCAAGACAGGCTTGCGAAAATCGCCCTTCCATTGGGAGGCATTGGCACCGGCACCATTTCCCTTGGCGGCAGGGGTGATTTCCGCGATTGCGAGATCATGAACACTCCTGCCAAGCACAACCGTGGCTGTGCCTTGTTCACCTGCGTCCAGGCACAGCCGGTCGATTCCCCCTCCTACACACGCCTTGCCGAAGGTCCACTGGAGTATTTCGAGTACGAAGGAGTCTATGGGAGCAGTGCCTTCAACCATGGGATGCCGCGCTTCCAATTCGCGGATTTCAAGGCTGCTTATCCCTTTGGGCAAGTCAGCTTGGGCGATGGTCCGAACGCACCGCTTTCATTGAAGATCAAGGCTTTCAATCCCTTGGTTCCCACCGATGCAGATGCATCGGGCTTCCCGGTCGCCGTCATCAGGTATGTGGCGAAGAACAGGACTTCCCAGCCACTGCCTGTATCGATTTGCGCAACACTCACAAACGTCACGGGACAGGACACCCCTTCGCAAGTCTGGACAAACGAATTCAAAAAGTCAACTTCCCTAGCAGGATTGGCGCTGTCTTCGGAAGGCGACGGCAATGCAGGCATCAATTCAGAAGGCGACATGGCACTGACGACTACGGATATTGATGCGGACATCACCTACCGTACCGCATGGGCAAACCTCTCCTGGGGAGATTCGACCCTGGATTTCTGGGACGACTTCTCACAAGATGGACGACTTGAGCAACGCACGAATCCAAACAAGTGGCCAAGAGCTTCGCTGTGCATCCGAAAAACTCTTCAGCCATACGAAGAAGAGACATTCACACTCATCCTGTCCTGGAGATTCCCAAACAGAAAATCCTGGACGCCGCCAAACAAGGAAAACCCAAACGCACCAGAAAACATCGTCGGAAACTACTATGCGACATGCTTCGAATCGGCTTGGGACGCAGCGGAAAAACTAGTGGAACGGCTCCCCGAACTGGAGGCGAAGACCATCGAGTTCGTTTCAGCCCTTGTCCAAACACCCTTGCCGACACCCGTGAAGGATGCCGCGCTCAACAATATCTCGACCCTGCGTACACAGACCTCATTCCGCACAGAAGACGGACGATTCTTCGGCTGGGAAGGCTGCGGGGACGGACATGGATCATGCCATGGTTCATGTACGCACGTATGGAACTATGAGCATACAACGGCATTCCTATTCGGAAAACTCGCGCAATCGATGAGAACGACAGAATTCCTGGAGGCGACTGACGACAAGGGATGCATGTCATTCCGAGTCAATCTCCCGATCGAAAACGCAAAGGATTACGGTAAAGCCGCTGCGGACGGGCAGTTCGGATGCATCATGAAAGCCTATCGTGAATGGAAGCTCTCCGGCGACAATCAATACCTGGAAATCCTTTGGCCGAAGATCAAGCTTGCGGTCGAATTCTTCTGGTTGCCAGGCGGTTGGGACGGCAATCAGGACGGCATCGTCGAAGGCTGCCAGCATAATACGATGGACGTTGAATACTACGGGCCAAATCCGCAAATGCAAGGCTGGTACCTAGGGGCACTGGCGGCGGCAGAACAAATGGCTATCCAGATGAATGAAGCCGAATTCGCCAAAAAATGCCGCGATTTCTTCCAGAAAGGCTCCGAATACATGGATCAAAAACTCTTCAATGGAGAGTACTACGAGCATATCATCCAGCCGCCACCCCATCCGGAAGCCATCATTCCCGAACTCAGGCATTCCATGGGGGCACAGGACTTAAGCAAGCCTGACCTGCAGCTGGGAGCGGGATGCCTGGTCGACCAACTCGTCGGGCAAGCCTTTGCAAGAGTTGTTGGATTGCCGACGCTTCACGATCCCGAATTGGTCAAGGCGACTTTGAAATCGATTCTCAAGTACAATCGTCGCTGTGGCGTTTTGGGTCATTTCAACCACTTGCGTTCGTTTGTCTGCGGTGACGAAACGGCATTGCTGATGGCCTCCTATCCCCGTGGCAATCGTCCAACGCGTCCATTCCCGTATTTCAACGAAGTGATGACGGGCTTCGAGTACACAGCAGCCTTGGGAATGATTGCCGAGGGCATGGAGGATGAAGGGATCCAGGTCATCAAGGACATCAGGGATCGCTACGACGGACGAAAGCGAAACCCATTCAACGAAGCCGAATGCGGAAATCACTACGCACGGGCAATGGCCGCCTGGGCAGCCATCCCGCTGCTTACGGGCTTCCAGTACGATGGCATCGCGAAAACCATGACATTCTCCAACCTCAAGCCAGGAAACTGGATCTGGGCAAGCGGGCATGCCTACGGGATCATTGAAATCTCAGACCAGGCTCCCAAGCTCAAGGTCCTGAATGGATCCGTTTCCGTCAACACGCTGTTTGTCAACGGCCACTCATACAACAATCCACTTGACTAAATGTACACGCCAATACTCAAACAATTCTCGCAACCCAACGCAGTTCAGATTGACGATTGGCGGGGCGGCCTGCTGATTCGTTCCACCAATTGGCTGGGCGACGCCCTGATGACGTTGCCTGCCATCTACCAGCTTCGCCGAGTCCTCCCCGCCGGCATCCCATTCTCAATCCTGTGTCCCGCCAATTTGAAGTCGATGTGGGAAGCTTGTCCCTTTGTTGACAACGTGGTGTCGATGGCTCAAAAGCGGATAGTATGTGCCGAAGTCGCTACTGTTCGCAGCCTTGATCCCGGCGTGACTT
>Ga0123335_1007168_pt1 | contig 12597 bp, 14 predicted proteins | sample BiotimSIPDNA_2_FD_89707 | JGI IMG/M metagenome (GOLD analysis project Ga0123335, IMG submission 89707) | Anaerobic biogas reactor microbial communites from Washington, USA - Biogas_R2 time_0 SIP DNA | ecosystem: Engineered > Bioreactor > Anaerobic > Unclassified | place: Washington, USA... | reverse complement strand
TCATTGTACACTCCATAAATTAACTTTTTTATTCAACTTAAATAAGGACTCAGAGATACCCGAGATCTGCATACTTGTCAAAGGAAATCAACCGATCCAAATGCCCTGCAGCATCATCTTACCAGGCCGACAAAAACGAGACCTCGTTCATTCCCCTTTAAAGGCTGTGGCCGAGAATCGTCATACCGAGCCGAGGGGGAGACGAAATGAGTCTGGGATGGTTCCGGCAGACGGGAAGAAGTGCGGCAGAGGAGGACCGATTTTCGCCGTAAACATTCATGTCGGGGGGGTTATTTCCATTCGGGTTAAGCGGGCCGGTGGAGGAAATTGAAACCGGGAAAAAACCGCCATGATCAGCCGCATCCTCCAGTGGGGAGGCTTGAAGTAAGCAGAAAGCCCTTCCTTCCCCCGTATTCAACGAAATCGATGCGGATAGGCCTGGCCTTATTGAGAAGGTCCCTGTTGATTGCAAAGACAATGTTCCGGACCGTGACCGTCAGATCCTTTTCCCCGGGCTCGTCAATAACCATCGCCAACCCGGGCCCCAGGGCATTCTGCCTCAGGATCCGGATGGTGGAGGACCCGGTCCGGTTTTCCAGAAACTGCCTGATCGCCGCGTCGGCTTTTTCCGTCACGTCCAGAATCATCATGTTGTTATGCCTCATGGAAATGGAGCGTTGCGATGCATGGCCTTCTCCAGGATAACGTTCTTTCGCGCCAATGCACTACTCCAGTATGGCACACAGTTCGTCGACGGCCTTGGCCAGCCCGACCGAAGCCGCTCTCGAAAGAACGGCATTTCCCACCGTGACTCTCAGAATTCCCCTGGCATCTAAAACAGGCTCGATATTCCTGTAGGTGAGGCCATGGCCGGCATTGGCCTTGATCCCGACATGCGCTGCAGCATTCGCCGCCTGGTAGATCCTGTTCAGTTCACTCTCCATGACCTTTTCGTCAAGGGCACGGCCATAGGCCCCGGTACAAAGTTCGACGGAGTCCGCCTCACAATCGCACACAAGCTGCACGGCCTCCGGATCGGGATCTACGAGAAGAGATACGGAGATGCCCTGATCCTTGAACAGGTTAACGGTCTCTTTGATTTTCTCTTGATGCGCACTGATCTTCAGCCCGCCTGGCTCTACCGCCTCCCCCCTGCCCTCAGGGACAATGGTCACAGAAGCCGGTTTTATCTTCTGCACGAGATTCGTGAGTTCGTCCGAAAGCGGAATCTCAAGGTTGAAGATTCCACGGATGGCTTCCTTGACGGCGAAGATCTCCCCCTCCCGGAGACCGAGGTCGCCTCTCCCAAGAGAAACCGAAATACCGTCACAGCCGGCCCTTTCGCAGATAAGCGCGCCCTGGACAGGATCGGATTCTTCCTCGCCCCGCGTTTCCCTCAATGTGGCGATCGAATCGATATTCACATAAAGCAACGTCCGCTTCCAATAAGCGACTCCTCCCATCGGCATGGTACAGACCCTCCTTTCTTTACAAAGCTTGAAAATGGGCAAGATGATAAAAGCCGCAGGTTGAACGTCCTTCGGCAATTGCCCAAAGAATTTTCCCGGCGGCGGCAACAGGATTCAACTAAAACGGGGGCCATTCCCCTCGGAGCAACGGAACAGTTATCAACCTAAATCATTCATCGTGTCAACTGTTTTTGTTTTTCAAAACGCAGGCATCCGGTGCATCCGCCGGTGGCTCCGGGGCGTGCCGCGACCGGAAGCGGGAGGTTCTCGAGGCAAAACGGGAGCGCCATGGCGCTGGATCGGCAGAAGCGGATACCTGGATCAACGGCTGTCCGGAGCCTCTGATGCCGGTCCGAAAGCGGAAAGGCAGGGCCGGTGAAGGGTCCTGCCTTTCTTTATGAAGCGGTCAGGGCGATTGGAAAAGCACGCCCATTCCCATTTGAGCCCCCTTCCGGCGGCCTTCAGGGCACCTTGAAGTTGAAGCTGTGGCACTGGCTGCGGGAGTCTTCGCTCCGGGCATGCTGGTGGTGGCAGAGGTTGCAGTCCGGCTTCCTCCCGGAATGTCCTGATCCCTGAGGGGTTAACCCCACGGCTTTTCTTTCGCCGCGTTCGTTCCGGCAATGCGCCCGAAGACGACGCAGTCGGTCATGGCCACACTGCCGAGGCGCACAGCCCCGTGAACCCCGCCGGTGACCTCTCCGGCGGCGTAAAGCCCCTTGATCGGCTCCATGCCAAAGCCCGTGACCTGTGCATTCTGGTCGATCACCAATCCGCCCATGGTGTGGTGGACGCGGGGCCATAGCCTGGCGACGTAGAAGGGCGGGGTCTCCGACGGTTTGGCTTCGGGGAAGATCATGCAGCCGAAGTCATCGTCCTTTTTCTTGTCGACGAAGGCGTTCCAGCGCTTGACTTCCGCCTGGAAGGCGTCAGCGGGGATGTTGTAACTTTTCGCGATTTCCTCGAGGGTGTCGAATTTCTTGATCGCACCGGCCTCCATGCCTTTCTTCAGGGCGATTGGGAATACCTGCTTGTTTACGGCATAGGAGTCACCGAAAATGATGACGGGATGCCCGATGAGGATGATCGCATCGGCCCGCTCCTTCCGGTTCCCCGTTTCCTTGAAGAAGCGCTTGCCAGTCCCGGGGTCGATCATGGGTCCATAGCCGACGAGCCTTTCGCAGAAGAGGGGGACGTGGCCGAATCCCTTCTCATCGGGACTGGTCCAGGGGCCGAGTTGGATCCAGTCCATCTGGACGTCCATGGCGCCTGCCATGCAGGCCGCCAGCAGAGCCTCGCCCGTGGCGCCGGGTTGGTTGGTGGAGTCAAAGCGGTCCGTAAGGCGGGGGTCATGCACCTGGCGCAGACGGACGTCCTGTGAGAAGCCGCCCGAGCACAGGACCACGGCCCTGCCGGCCTTGATAAAAGCTGTCTTTCCGGTTTTGTCATCGGGAAAGCGATACCCTTTGAGCACTTCCAGACCGACAATCCTTCCTTCCCTGTTCGACAGCAGCCGCACGAGCTTGGTGCGCATTTCGAACTTTACCCCGAGGGACCGGGCCTTGACCATCATCTTGTTGACCAGCTCGGACCCGGAGGCATTGGCGGTCTGCACGGACCGCTTCACCGAGTGGCCGCCGTGAAAGTTGAGCCTCGTGAAGCTGGCGCCCACATAGTTCTCGCACCACTCGAGGGTTGCGTTGGACTGGTCGGCGACCATCCTGGCCAGTTCGGGGTGATTCAGATAGGAACCGGCCTTCATCATGTCCTTGAGCATGAGCTCGGCGGAGTCCTGGATTCCCGCTTCCTTCTGCATTTTGTTTCCTGCGGCGGCAAAATCCCCGCCGTTGATGATCGAGTTGCCGCCATGAACCGGCATTTTTTCGATCACGATCACGTTTGCGCCGCCGTTGCGCGCCTCGATGGCGGCGGCAAGTCCGGCGAATCCGCTTCCCACCACGACCACGTCCGTGGTCTGATCCCATTTGGCGGGCAGTTCTCCTCCCGCGGCGGCGGCATCACGCCCCGGAATGGCAACGCTGCCCATAGCCATTCCGGCCACGGCAGCCGCTCCTCCCACCGTCTTCATAAAATCCCGCCGCGATACGCTTTGGGCTCGCTTTGACGCTTCGCTCATGGTCCACCTCCATAGGTTAAGGTTATTTGCAGCCGCGGCGGAAAGCTCCTTTGGTTGAGCGTGGAGTGCGGGCAGCCCACGCTGGCATAGCGGGGCTTGGCTTGCGGGTCTTTCCACAGCACCGGATCATTTTTCTTGGTGGTGACCAAGCCGGCCATGCCGGGGCAATGCTTACGCCGGCGCCCAGGGCCTTGACAAAATTCCTTCGACTTGGTTCCATATGTACCCACCTCAGGTTGTGTGCCGATCAAAAGCGGCTTGTTGTTCGATCGGCACAGTGCTGGAATGAATGCCTGCATATTCAGGCAAATCATCGGGGTACTCTGTCAAATGGCCGCTGTCCTTCCAGTGGTCACCCTGCTGTCGAATCGGACGGGCCCCGGCGCTGTCATGGTCATGATCATGCTTGCGTTTGATAAAGAACCTGATTTTTCCGATGGTAAAATATAGGAAATTCCTGATTATGTGTCAATAAAATTGAAGAGGATCTACCCGGTCGATGGTCCATCCCTGCTTCCGAGTTTCCCTCAGCCGTTCTTCTTCTCAGCCGGATCGTTCTCTTTTCGCCGCTTTTCCATCACAGCGAAATATTCTTCATAGTGTTTCAGAATCGCATGTTCGTACTCTCTGACGCTGTTGGGGGGAATGTAATTGACTTCCCCCAACTGGCTCACCAGGTACTGAGCGGTCTCCTTATCGGGAATTTTCCCCTCCTTGTAAGCATGTTGAAAAATAGCGTTCAAACCCGTCACATTGACCTTGGATCCATCGGGAAAGAATACGGCACGGTATTCCTGGGGTTCTCCCGGTCATCAAAAACAGGGACCTAAAGTGATTTGTGGTGACATGTCAAACCTCCTGATTAATTAATGGTTATTTTTCTGGTGGTTTTCTTGCGGCGGCACGTCTGCAAAAAGCTCTGCCGCAGCCAGGAGACCCGCCTGAATAATGAGTCTCTCCGGAATTTCCTCAAAGGTGTTGCCCCCGATGATCAGGGTTCGGCACTCCGAATCGGCACAGACCCCGCAGCAGGGGCTCTGCCCCACGGAAGCTCCGACCCACTCCTCCAGGGGTTTTTCTCCAACCCAGATGCGGTTGGATTGAAGAGGATCCCGGGAAAACATGGGAAAGTTGAGGGCTTCCATTTTCAAGATCACCTCAATGCCCAGTTCGGCCAGGGATTTTTTCAGCTTGCCGACCGCGCTTTGAACGGTTTCACCGGTGATGCCACAGCGAGGGCAAGTCCGATCCTCCCCGTCAACAAGCCTTTTCCAGCGGATCGTTATGGCTTTCATCATAACCTCAAACTATCATTATCATTCATTAGACGCGCAGAAAACGATCCCGGAAGAAGAGACCCGACACGACCGACCGGATAGCCATAAGTCATCCACAGCATTGCTTACGGACACGATAGAATTTCTGTTCAAGAAGCCATTCATTGATGAGTCCTGTTGCGCAACCAACGCCGGCATCGACAAAGAGAGCATGGACAGGGCAATTCCTGGCACAGGCGCCGCACTCCATGCATGCATTGAAGTTAATTATCCGAGCCTTTCTCCCTGCGAGTGAAAAGACCTGGTGCGGACAGACCTCCAGACACCTGCCACAACCAACGCATTTTTCCGTATCCAACGCCATTGTTGACACATTGCGCAAATAGCTGAAATTTTTCATAAGAACCCCAGATTCACAGCAATGTTCCCGCCAATACAGAGATGGCACTCAAGGCAAAAGCAATTCCCATAGCCGGCATTGCAGCCCGCATTTCCTTTTTGACCCCCGAGCGCGAAGTGTAGGGGGTGCATCCGGTGAAATTTAGTGCGTAAAAGGCGCTCACTGCCGGTAGGGCAAGAAAGGCAGCGACGGTCATCGGTCCGCTCCAGTCTCTCCCCCCGGCAAGAAGATAGAAGGCTGCCATCCATGCAAATCCTGTCAGAGCTCCCTTGAAGGAAAAACTCCTGCCGGGCAGCCAGGGAAGAAGCATCGGCACAATGGCAACACCGGAAACCACTGCGCCTAGATAGGCGTAGACCGTCACGAGGCCATTCTTAGGTGCCTGCAACAGTGCCGCTACGATAAACAGCGCTGCTGCCACAACAATGGTTGGCTTGAGGGCCTGCACCAATTCCACGGGGATAAGCACAGCTCGTTCCCGTAGGGTAAAAGTCTGCTCCCGCATTTCAGACGTTGTCATCATGCCGTTGTCCAGGTATGCCGGAATATCTTCAGCCCGGATGGCCGCGTACCGGATGCTGAAACCGGTTCGTCTTGTCACTTCGTAAGCCGCCACCCCCGGAGCCCCAAGGATCGGCAGAATGAGACGGCGGTGGGTGACCACCATTGCCAGATTGGACAAGTCGATGCGCCGCACCAGCTCTTCCGTGCTGAAGGTGCCTTTTCCCGCCGCACACCACACATTGATGCCATAGGTCTCAAGGACGAGAAGCCAGACATTTCGTCCTCCCAGGACGCTGCGGACGATGTCATAACTCATTTTGTAGTTGGCTGTTACCAGCACCGGATCATCCGCTGTCGGGGCGCCGATCGCATAAAGGCCCGGCGGCACCATATAGTTCATCCGACCGATACTCCACCGGGCCTTCCAACGGCCGAAATGGTCTGTAAAGGCAAGCGTCGTGGCAATCTGCGGAACCCGTCCCACTCCGGTCGTCAGCCATCTGATGAAACCGGGAACATTCTCATTTATTTCCCCACCGCCGGCAGAGGTTGGGGGACCTCAGCAGGGAGGTTTGTCGGAGTAAGCCCCTCCCGCTGAGCTTAAGCCTATCGGTGCCAGTTTCAACTGCATCTTATCGATTGTTTTCAGAGACATTTTGTCATTGAGTCCCACGGCCATGCCTATCTCCGGCGTCTGGCGCCCTTAAAAACGTTCCGAGGCTTTTCTTTCTGATGCCTCCGTAGTAAAAAAATCAATCTTCTCACCCTATAGTTGATTAGATCAACCATTTCCGGAGAAATGATTTCCCTCCGGTATACAGCAGGTTTCCCGCTGCGAACTTTCGCTAATTCCCTTCCGCTCTGAAGCCCGAACAAAGGCGCTGAGGCTGATGATGAGGATTTCCCGCATGTCCGGGTCTATGACCGCCAGAATCTCCTGCATTTTAGCCATCAGCAGATCCTCAATCCGGTTCAGAAGCGTTCGGCCTTCTTCCGTAAGAGTGACACAGCAGATCCGTCCGTCTTTCCTGTCCTGCTGACGATTCGCCAGCCCCTTGTCTTCCAGGCGTTTGGCGATGCGGGTTGCACCGCTCTTTGTAACCGCCGCACTTCTTGCGATATCCTGCATGGTGCAGCTATTCTGATGCAACGCAACCTGCAAGGCGCGAAACTCACCGTGGGAGATATTTTCGTTACAGCATCGGCCCTCAATGCTCTGCATCCCGAAGGCGTATGTTATATTTTCAATCAATCCGATTAGTTGTCTTGCTTCAGATTCGATCAATACCTTTCTCTCCGCAGTGAAGCATCCCAACATCAAGGTGCGTTTTACTGTCTGAAAGATTTTTTCTCAGAATTAGTTGCGTTTGTCAACTATAATTGAACTGCTGAAAGAAGCTGGATAGTTTTAACTTGACAAGGAAGAGTCAAGCCCAATATATTACTCAAAAAGAATATGGAGCGTTCCTTTATGAAAGAATTTCTGAAAGTGACCAAGGCCCTATCCGATCCCAATCGGGTTAAGGTGCTGAAGATGCTGCAGCACAAGGTCATGTGCGTCTGCGAGATCCAGGCCGCGTTGGGCATCGCCCAACCAACGGCCTCCAAACATCTGAAAATTCTTGAAGAAGCCGGGCTGGTTAATTCCCGGCGGGATGGGCAGTGGGTGAATTACTATCCCGCAGACGGGAAAAACAGCCCCTATGCCGCGACAATGCTGGGCAACCTGCTGCATTGGTTGGAGGATGACGAGGATGTACACCAGCTTATCGAGAAAATCCCCTGTATTCGCCGGGAAGAGATTCTTTGCCGGCGGTGAGGATGCCTGTAGGCAGGATGGAGCTATATTACCAAATCGAAATATGAATCCATATTATCCGATGCGATGATGGATCTCTCTGCAACCAGATTCGCGTCGAACCTATTCTGAAAATAAGGAAAAACTATGGCACACGCTGCGGCAAAACGACTTTCTTTTTTGGACCGGTTTTTAACCCTGTGGATTTTTCTGGCCATGTTCATGGGTGTGCTTGGAGGTTACCTCTACCCCGGCATCCGGGATGTCATCAATATCTTCCAGGTCGATACAACCAATATTCCCATTGCCATCGGCCTGATACTCATGATGTATCCGCTCCTTGCCAAGGTCAAATATGAAAAGCTGGGGCAGGTGTTTTCCAATTACAAAGTTCTGCTCCTTTCCCTGGTGCAGAACTGGATTATTGGACCGATCCTGATGTTCCTGCTGGCAATCACCTTTCTCTCCGGTTATCACAACTACATGGTGGGTCTGATTCTTATCGGCCTGGCCCGCTGCATCGCCATGGTCATCGTCTGGAATGATCTGGCCGACGGCGACCGGGAATACTGTGCGGGTCTGGTGGCCTTCAACTCGATCTTCCAGGTCCTCTTCTTTTCCTTTTACGCCTACATCTTCATTACAATTCTCCCTACCTGGATCGGCCTGAAAGGGACGATCGTCGGCATCTCCATCGGGCAGATCGCCCAGAGCGTTTTCATCTATCTGGGCATTCCCTTCATTGCCGGGATAACCTCCCGGTTCGTCGGACTGAGAATCAAGGGATCGGTCTGGTATGAAGAGAAGTTCATCCCTAGGATCAGCCCCATCACCCTGATTGCCCTGCTCTTTACCATTATCGTCATGTTTTCCCTGAAAGGGGAGTACATCGTTGAGCTGCCCATGGATGTGGCCCGGATCGCCCTTCCCCTCATGATTTACTTTGTGGCCATGTTCTTCGTTTCCTTCTACCTGTCGAAGAAAGTGGGGGCCACCTACGAAGAGTCCACAACCCTCAGCTTCACGGCCGCCTCGAACAACTTCGAACTGGCCATCGCCGTAGCCATTTCCGTTTTCGGAATCAATTCGGGAGAGGCCTTTGCCTGCGTCATCGGTCCACTGCTGGAGGTTCCCGTTCTCATTTTTCTGGTGAACGTGGCTCTCTGGTTCAAAAAGAAATACTTCCCCTACGCCAAGGAAACTCCCACGGGAATCTGTCATGTTTCCTGTAGCGACTAACCGCCTGGGAAAAGGAAGATTTGTATGAAAGAACGTTACAAGCTATTAATCATCGTACTGGTTTTTCTTGGGGCTTATTTCATCCCCTGGGGTCATCCCATCATTCGCCGGTCAGGTCTAGAGGCCTTTCTGATGCTCCAGGAATACGCTCAAGAGCATGTCCTGACCTGCCTGATTCCCGCCTTTTTCATTGCCGGGGCTATTGCCGTTTTTATTTCTCAGGCATCTGTGTTGAAATACTTCGGCTCCACAGCCAACAAGATCCTTTCCTACTCCGTGGCTTCGGTTTCCGGCACGGTACTGGCTGTCTGCTCCTGCACGGTGTTGCCGCTGTTTGCCGGAATCTACACCCGAGGCGCAGGCATCGGTCCCGCAACGGCCTTTCTTTATTCCGGACCGGCCATCAACGTCCTGGCGATTGCCCTCACGGCCAGAGTTCTCGGCTGGCAACTGGGCCTGGCAAGGGCGATCGGCGCGGTGTCCTTTGCCGTTCTCACCGGTCTGCTGATGTCCCTGATATTCCGAAGAGATGACGCCAACCGGATGGCGGGGAACGTCTATTTCCCGGATGAAGATGAAAAAACCCGCACCCTTACCCAGGATGCCCTGTACCTGCTCACCATGGTGCTGATCCTGGTCTTTGCCGCCTTTGCCCGCCCGGCACCCGGCGTGTCCGGAATATGGGCCTTCCTGTTTGCCGCCAAATGGTTCATCACGGCGTTTCTGCTGGTTGTGCTTGGCGTCATGCTGAAAGCCTGGTTTTCCACGGACGAGTTGACTCACTGGGTCGAGGCCACCTGGGGATTCATGAAACAGATTTTTCCCCTGCTGCTTGGAGGTGTTCTGGTAGCAGGTTTTCTACTGGGCCGTCCCGGTTATCCGGCATTGATTCCCGAGCACTATATCCAGACCCTGGTGGGCGGGAATTCCCTCTGGGCAAACCTTTTTGCCGCCATTGTGGGTGCTTTCATGTATTTTGCCACGCTGACGGAAGTGCCCATTCTCCAGGGGCTCATCGGTTCGGGCATGGGACCGGGCCCGGCTCTTTCCCTGCTGCTGGCAGGTCCGGCTCTTTCCCTGCCTAACATGATCGTCATTGTCGGTATCATGGGGATGAAGAAGACCTTTGTTTTCTGCTCAATCATAATCCTATTCTCCACTCTGGCTGGGATGGGTTATGGCTGGCTGGTTTCTCTATAAAATATCCTTTATCATCAGAAAGTTTAGTCAACTCTTTTAATGGAGGTAGATTGTTATGAAAATTAAAGTGTTAGGACCGGGATGTACGCGTTGCCAACAAACGGAACAGCTTGTCCGGGAAGCCGTCGCCGAGGCCGGCGTGGACGCGGAAATCGAAAAAGTAACCGACGTGATGAAAATCGCCTCATACGGCGTTTTCGGAACTCCGGCCGTTATCATCGACGATAAGGTAAAATCCGTGGGGAAAATCCCGAAAAAAGAAGAAATTCTGGCTTGGCTCAAGAAATGATCTCTCCAGGAGAAAGAGCGATGGATAAGAACCGAAAAAAGCGGATTCTTTTTGTGTGCACCCATAACTCCTCCCGGTCGCAGATGGCTGAAGGACTTCTCCGATCTCTGCGCGGGGGCCTCTACGATGCTTTCAGCGCCGGCACCGAACCAACGAGGGTCCATCCCGGGGCCATTGAGGCAATGGCGGAGATCGGCATCGACATCCGTGGTCACCGATCCAAGGGACTCTCTTCCTTCGGGGATGAGCCTTTCGACGAGGTGGTGACCGTTTGCGGTCATGCCCAGGAGACCTGCCCCGTCGTTCCGGGAACTCATTTAAAACGCCATCAGGGATTTGAAGATCCGGCTGCGGCAACAGGTTCTGAAGACGATGTCCTTGCCGCCTTCCGGCGGGTTCGGGACGAGATTCGGGTTTGGATTCTAAAAACCTATTGAAATCTGAATCCTTAAACCGGATATGCGAATTCCTGGCCTCGGCAAAGGGTATCTAAAGACCAGGAACATGGCTCTCATTGAAAAGAAAGGAGAAAACGATGTCAGGAGATAAAATCAGAATTTACGGAACGGATACGTGTCCCTTTACTCGCCAGGCCCGTGCAACCTATAAAGAAAAGGCCATTTTCATAAATGTGGCGGACGATCAGGATAAACTAGATGAAATGCTCGCTTATTCAGGCGGCAAGCGGATTATTCCCGTCATTGTGGATGGGGGAAAAGTGACGGTCGGCTTCTCGCCGGACGGAGGTTCCGGAGGCGGCTGAGCAATATAGCAATTCTCTCGGGGAGAGAAACACGAGTTTAATGCAAACCAAGCCATTGAAATTAAGCATTTACTATGTGAATATTAAAGCAAATATATCACTACAACGACATATAATATTTGACAACAAAAATTATATGAACAATAATCCTCCTGAAGGATCAATTATCCAGAAGGAGGACAGCATGATCTTTAACAATGTCAGTGAAACAGAGATTTTTAGCATACCGAAGTTCGCTGTAGAAAAGACTGACGTTGAAGGGTTTATGGATGAATTGAGGGGATTCCATAGCACCTTTCAGAGTTGCTTTACACGTAGCGAAACTCGCGAGAATTTCTTTCATTACATGGTTGGACAATTCAGCGAACTGGACAGGAAATCGATAGAGCCTATTGCATTGAGGGTCGAAGGTGGGACCGTCCGTTCCATGCAGCGGATGATCAGCGATGCCCAATGGGACGAAGTCCTGATCTTGAAGCGTTATCATCAATTGATCGGGGATGATATGGCGCATGACGATGGCATTTTGATTTTTGATGAGACATCGTTTGTCAAGAAGGGCAATGATTCCATCGGTGTTTCCCGTCAATACTGCGGCTCTCTGGGAAAAGTGGAAAACTGCCAGGTCGGAGTTTTTGCAGCCTATGCCTCTCCTCATGGCTATGCCCTTCTGGACAAGCGATTGTTCATTCCGGAGAAGTGGTTTTCCGAACCTTACAAAGACAGGCGGTCGAAGTGCCGATTGCCCGATAGCGAAACGGTTAAGACCAAGGTGGAACTGGCCATCGAGATGCTGGATCATGTCCAGAAGGAGGAACTTCTTCCCTTTCGATACGTGGTTGCCGATACGGCCTATGGTAGAAGCATCGAGTTTATCGAGGCCATTGAGAAACATCCGGGAAAGACTTACCTTCTTGCGGTACCCTGTGACACGCTTTGTTGGCTCACCTCTCCCGTTACCCGCAAGAAGGCCTACACTTACAAAGGAGAGCAGCGCTCTCGGACCGTTCTTTCTGAAACTGAAAAAGCCCCGGTGACGGTGGAAGCTTTTGCCCGGAATTTGAACAACTACTTCTGGTACAGGAGAATCGTTGCCGAGGGCGCGAAAGGGCCGATTGCTTACGAATTTATGAAGAGAAAGATCTTTCTGCACCGAAATGGCCTGCCCTGTAAATCCGTGTGGCTGATTGTCAAAAGAACCCTTGGTGCGGAGCCCGTTTATTCTTACTTCATCAGCAATGCTCCCAGAAGCACCCGCCTGCCGGTTTTTGTCTGGCTCAGCGGCGTTCGATGGGCGATCGAACAATGTTTTGAAGAAGCCAAGTCGGAATTGGGGCTTGATCAGTATGAGGTCAGGAAATTCTCCGGATGGCATCATCACATATTGACCTGTATGCTGGCTCACTTTTTTCTCTGGCACCTCAAGATCAGGTTGGGGAAAAAAAGCACCCTCTGTTACGCTATCGCAGCTTAGGATCTTATTGGAGGTCGTGCTTCCCCTCCGAAAATTTGATGTTGACAGCG
>Ga0123335_1007167_pt1 | contig 12598 bp, 10 predicted proteins | sample BiotimSIPDNA_2_FD_89707 | JGI IMG/M metagenome (GOLD analysis project Ga0123335, IMG submission 89707) | Anaerobic biogas reactor microbial communites from Washington, USA - Biogas_R2 time_0 SIP DNA | ecosystem: Engineered > Bioreactor > Anaerobic > Unclassified | place: Washington, USA... | reverse complement strand
GCACTGCCGCCAGCGGGATAGAACAAGACCGGCAAGAAGCTGTTCAGGTAGGCGATCAGGGGCTTCCACAAAGGGGTGCGCCCTGGCATTGAGCCAAAAATATAAGGCAGCATCAGGAATGAAACCGTCATGTCGACGCCAGCTTCTGCCAAACTGGCGCTGATCTGCTCGCGGCGGCTGCGGATATACACATGCTTTTCTGCCAGTTTGAGCTCCGGCCAGCGCTTGTCCATAGTCGCGAAATAGGAGTTGAAGATCACTGCTCGTTTGATGCCAGCGCGCTTCGCCAGCCTGATCCAACGTCTGGTGGCGATGACATTGCCTTCATAAAAAAACGGATAAGCAGGCGCCTTCGGAACGACTCGGTCATCCACACCAGCCGCGAAGATCAGACCATCGCAGCCAGCAATCAACCGCTCCAATTCCCCATCACTCATCTGACGATAATCCCCTAGGGAAACATCCACCTCTGCGGGCAGCAGCCCTTCTTGCGGAAGAGGCGGGAGAGCCATGGTGCTTACCTCGTGGCCATGCTCGCGTAAAACCCTGACTGTGTAATAGCCTAAAAAGCCTGTACCGCCTACGATGAACACTTTCATGGGCATTCCTTTTTGTTCACTTCATAGATTATAGCCCAAACAACCCGCCCAACGACCCCTGCAGAATTAGTTCGGGCTCGCCACTCAGCAGGTCAGCCTGAGCGTCATCGGCAGATGCTGGTCAAGATTATCTTCAACAAAACCGAGCGCTTCATAGAGCGGCTTTGCCGCGTCAGAAGCGTCCAATGTGATTGAATCCAGATGACGGCTTCGCGCGAAATCAATGATGTGTTCCATCACCGCCCGCGCATAGCCTCGATGACGATGTTCGGGCGGAGTATAAACATTGGAAATCCTCCCAAAATGCCCTGTCGGCAATTTGGGGTGAAAAAGGAACTCGAGGATGTAAAAATAAGCCACACAGACAATTTGCCCATCGACCTCAGCCAGAAAACAATAGAGATTATTCGCCATCATTTCCTTAAATTGTTCCGGCAGTCGCCTGCGGCCATTTGTTTTCACCGCTTCTTCCACTGGCTTGTTCCACAGCGCTTCCATAAAAGCTAATCGCGCTTCCACAAGCTGGGGAATGTCTTTTTGAGTCGCGAGTCTGATAGTCAATGGCATTTTTCCTCACCGAACAGCGAGATTTGTCAATTTACAGTCTGACCGTCCTCATCCAGCTTCAATGTCATCGGCAGGTGAATCTGCGCCGGGTCCGGAATAAACCCAGCGTCTTTATAAAGCTCCTTGGCCATGCTGGTCGCGTTTAGCGAAATCGCTCCGATCTGATGCGTTTTGGCGAATTCAATGATATGCCCCATCAGCAATCTCGCATGTCCTTCGCGCCGATGTTGAGGCGGCGTGTAAAAATTTAATAGCTTCCCCGCCCGCCCTTTTGGCAAATTGGGGTGATACAACTTCTGCTGCGTGGCGAGACATCCCATCGAGACAGGTTTATTTCCCACTTCGACAAGAAAGCAAAAAAGCGTCTCCCCCAGCGCGTGCTCAAATTGAGCGGGCAACAGCTGTCTCGCCTCTGCCTGCTGAGCTTCCGTCAGAGGCTCACCCCACAGCTCATTAAAGAATGCGATCCGTGATTCAACCAGAAATGGGATATCTTCTTTTGTAGCTAAGCGGATAGATGGTTTCATTCAGCGTCCTTTTTCTCGTTCAGTAACTTGTTGCGATAATAAACATCAGTGCGGCGTTCCCAGCCCCGTTTTTCCCAATAGGTGTTTCCATCAGTGTTGCCTGCTATGACCAGCATGCCTGCCTTATGAATGCCCTGAGCTTTCAACGCCTCCACAGCCGTGTTCAAAAGCGCCGTACCGATCCCTTCGCCTCGGCGTTTTTGGTCGACCGCCACGTGGTAAATGAACCCCCGCCGTCCGTCGTGACCAGCCAGAATCACGCCAATCACCTCGTCATCCTCTTCGCAGACAAAGCAGGTGGTCGGATTACGCTGCAAATAAGCTGCAATCCGCTGTTCAGAATCATCATAATCATTCAGCGCTATCCCTGAGGTGCGCGCCCAGAGCGCCACAACCGCTGGATAATCTTGAACTGTCATTTGCCTGATCATATCAGATTTATATCATCTCATAACGCGACAAAGCCGTATTAAGAATCATGTTTACCAATTCGGTATGGTGAATTCCCGCCGCTTCGGCTTCAATTACCAGATCTGAGATCACCGGCGACAAGCCTGGCAAAGGATTAATCTCGAGAATATATGGTTTTAAATTGTCGTTGATATCTAACCTGAAATCAACCCTCGCGCAATCCAGCGCGCCAGTCACTCTAAACACAGCGGCCGCCTGCCAGTTCAACATGTCCAACAGTTCTTCCGAGATTGGCGCCGGACAGAGATAGGTCAGATCAGCAGCCAAAGCGGTTTTCAGGCGATTGGCATACACCCCATCCGTCATCTTATAAGGGTTCAGGTCAACTTCCATTGGCGGCAGAAAGGTTAAACCAGCCGTATTGCGCGGCGCGTTTTCATCATCGGGCAGCCTGCGGGCAACCGGGCCAATCAGATTGCCTACCATCCCGAGCGTGATCTCACGCCCTTCAATAAAGGTTTCCACCAGCGCAGTCTGATGATAGCGCTTGATGATATATTCGATTTGTTTCCGCAGTTCATATTCATCATGTACGATGGATTCATAAGAAATACCCATGCCCGTCCCTTCTCGGGCAGGTTTAACGAATAGCGGAAAATGCAGATCCTCATCCAGGGGCTCATCAAAACGTTCGAAGCTCTGAAAGGCCGGCGTCCTCAATCCATGCCAGGCCAGAATACGCTTTGTCATTGGCTTGTCAAGCGTCAGCGCCAGGCAAAGCACTTTCGAACCGGTATAAGGAATACGCAGTTTTTCCAAAATCGCCGGAATCTGCGCTTCGCGGGAGTCGCCAAAATGGCTCTCAGCGATGTTGAAACAGATATCAGGCGCGTAGTCCCTCACGGTGTCAATGATCGTCTCGTCAGCTTCTAAAAACTCAGCTTCATGCCCGCCCTGACGAATAGCGTCTCGAATAGCCAACACAGTCGACTCGGAGTCCAGATCATCCCACTGGTCCTCCGACATGCCCTCAAAACAGGGCGCGTTTTTTTTGAGATTAGCAAGCACTGCCACACGAAAACGTTTCATTGTTTCCTTTTAGTTTTATCTGTAAGAAATAACCAGACTTCGATTATATTATTCTCACACTTAATGTAAAGGGGTTGCCAATTAAATCAGCGACCCCTTTCGTAAACATTTAGTTATCAGGCTGCTAACCAGTAAAGTCACTCGACAGTGATCATTTTGGCGTCTTCAGCAGCGGCCTGCGCAACGCCCCGGTCAATGTCTACTTTTCGCAGCAAGATCATGCCAACCACAAAGAAAATTACCAGGGAGATAATTGCCAACCGGCTGTTATCTGTGATCAGCTTGACGACTGCGAACAACAAGGGGCCGACCACTGTATTAAACTTTTCAGCCACACTAAAGAAGCCATAAAACTCAGCGGTCTTGCTCTTTGGCATCAGCTGACCCACCAACGAGCGGCTAAGCGCCTGGCTGCCGCCCTGTACGGTTGCCACGCCGAGCCCTAATACGATGAAGTGCCACTCTTTAGACATAAAGTAGCCCACAATCGCGATCAACGTATAAATAATCAGACTGAGCGTAATTGCGCGCTTGATGCCCAACTTCTGAGAAAGTTTTCCGAACAATATCGCGAATGGCGCGGCTACAAATTGAACCAATAGCAGTGTGCCGATCAAAGTCAGGTTGCCAAAGCCCAGATCTCCACCAAATATGACCGCCATGGTAATGATCGTGCCAATGCCATTCGAATAAATCAGAAAAGTCAGCAGGAACAGGAAAAGATCCTTGAACTTGCTGATATTTTTGAGCGCCTTAAAGAAGCGCTTGAAACCCACCGTCACGACATTCAGGTGCAGCTCGGCGCTTTCCACTTTACGAACTGGCTCTTTGACATATTTGAACAGCGGCAGCGAAAAAACTGCCCACCAGACAGCCACACTGGCCAGGCTCAACCGCATCATTAGCTGCGTTGCCGCGTCAGTGTCCATGTTCGGCAAGAGTTTCGGGCCAAAAAAGATCATCAGCACATTGATCAACAGCAGCAAGCCTCCGCCAATATAACCTACAGCATAGCCGCGCGAACTGACTTTGTCCATCTCGTCTTCACGCGCTACATGAGGCAGCAAACCGTCATAAAACACCAGCGAACCGGCAAAACCAACCGTGCCCAAAATATAGAGCACGCAGGCCAACAACCAGTCCGTAGGGGCTTTAACCAATAAAAGCAGCGCGGTGCTGACAACACCCAACCCCGCGAAGAACCCCAAAAAGAGCTTTTTAGAACCCTTGAAATCCGCGATCGCTCCAAGCACCGGGCTAATCAACGCCGCGATCAAGCTGCCAATCGCCACCACCGAGCCCCAGATAGCCACGCTGTTGCCCGGATCGATATAAGTACTGAAATAAGCCGGCAGGATTGAAGCCATAATCGTTGTCGCGAAGGCCGAATTCGCCCAATCGTACATCGTCCAGGCCCAGATAGCCTTCTTGTGTTTAGCTTCATTTTGTTCTTCGACCAATTTATCCTCACCCATTTCCATAAGATCTCCTCTCGATAAGCATCTGAATGAATAACAATGAAATTATAAAGCTTTGCGGCTCCTTTTATGCATATTTTCTAACCCCATAAATGCTGCCGTGCAACGTCAACTCCTAGCGCGCTGAATGTATGGTTAATCAGGCCTAATAGTGTCACTTCGTCCTCACATCTCAACAACTCTGAGAGTTCCAATCGCGTCAACTGATAAGGTTCAAGATAAGCCTTCAGATACTTCCTGAAGGCCTTTATCGCGCTCCCCCTGGGATAAGTGCGCGCCATTTCCGCATATTGATATCGAATCAGCGCGTAAACTTCGTTCGGCGTGACCTCATCGCGGTCTTTCCAGCCAAATATCCATGGGTTTTGTTTGGCGTAGCGCCCGATCATCACAGCGTCACAGCCGGTCTGGTCGAACATGCGCCGAGCGTCACCCACACTGGCAACGTCTCCGTTGCCAATCACCGGCACGGGCAGCGCCTTCTTTAATTCAGCGATTGGCTCCCAACGCGCCCTGCCGCTGTAACCCATTTTGCTCGTGCGGCCATGCAAAGTGATCACTCTGGCGCCATTTTCGACCGCGATTTCCGCAATTTCCCGATAATTTAAACAGCCGTTATCGATACCCAAACGCAGTTTGGCTGTGACCGGAACATTAACCGCCTTTCCGACCTCGATAAAAATTTGTTTGACCAGCTCCGGTGTACGCATCAAGCCAGCCCCCGCCCCGCGCGAGGTGACTCTTTGTGTACAACAACCAATATTGATGTCAAAGAAATCCGCTTTAAATTCCTCCATCAACCTTACGGCCGCGTTCGCCATCCGACAGGGGTCATTGTCCAATAGCTGAAAACCAAACGGCCGTTCTTGCTCTCGAAACAGCAGGCGGTTCTCCTGGAAATGCCTCATCACGGTGTAATCCAGCGTGTTGATAAACTCAGACACCGAATACGCTGAACCTAATTTTCGTGTAATCCAGCGAAAGGTTGGATCAGAGAGCCCATCCATTGGGGCAAGAATCAATCTGCCATAAACAGGAATGCTTCCCAGAAAAAAATCTGGCGCGGGCGCAGCCTGAGATTCCAACTTATTCCATTACTCTGAACAAAACAGTCGTCACCTGTTTGCTCTTCACCGCCAGCTTCACCCCGTCCTTGCCAAGCGGCAATTTTTTGATGAGACTTTCATCCAGGTTCACCAAAGCGGCTGATTTTGCCATCAGATTGGGCTTCACGCTGACTTCGATCGGCTGGTCAGACAAGTTCACGCCTCTGACAATCCACCCAGTCTCATCCTCAGCGACCTTAATCGAAGTCACCAGGAAGCAACTCGGTTCAACCACAACCATACTGTTCGGTGAGCTCAACGCGCCTTTCTTAGGCAGGCTGACCTGAGCGGTTAATGGGGTCTGATAGGCATGCGCCATCTGGGAGGCTTTCAACCAGTCGCCATCATGGGGGATAATCCGATAGTTGAACTGGTGCAGTCCCAACACCTGCGCCTCAGGCGTAGCCAGAGGCGGCCCAGCGTGACCCTGACGGTTCCATAAGTCATCTCTCGAAAGCCAGCCCACTGACCTTAGCAGAGTGAGCGCGATCACTGCTGACCCATCCTCCGCGCGCAATGCCGCGGCCTCTGGCAAGCCCAGATTAGCGATCATCAGGCCTTTCCCCGCCTTGCTTACATCTGCGAAAGTGCGTTGTGGCGCTTCGGGTCGGGGCAGTTCACGCCAACTATTATCCGCCTCGGGCAGATCAATCGCGCGTTCGACAACGTCGAAATGCCCGTCATAACGCGCTGATGACACAGTTAAACCACTTGGGAAGCGCACTTCCAGCCTGTGATCGAGAACCTGATTCTCAAAGCTGACTTCAACATCCACATACGCGGCTCCATCAGCCAATCTCAAGATCACATCCAAGGGACAATTCTCGGTCATTTCCGACCGATATGAACGGTCATCAGCCAAAGAGACCGGCAGCTCATAGTTGTACCTGATATAGATTGTCTGCTCCAACTGACCTGTGCTGACTTCTGCAAAATCCACCTCGGGCAGATGCTGGCGATCATTTTCGGGCGGCGTGTAGTTATACTCATCCCCCCTGTCGCCGGTATCCACAAACTGATTGAGCCGATGATAAACCTGCCCGCTACGAAGATCGGTGATTGAGAACGTGCCGTCCTGGGCGTCGACGCTTACGCTTAAGTATTGGTTGTGAATAACCAAAGCATCCTCAGGCTCATCAGGTTCAGCCGCCTGGGTTTCTACCACTTCATCTTCACAAACGGCGACATGATAGGTGGAAAAACCAAACGCCGGCACATCCTTGGCGATAAAGCTGATTTCTGCCGATTTGGCGTTAAAAACTTTCGCTCTCACCGGCGTTTCAGGAGGATTATTCAAGATCAGATCCATGACTTGACCAAGCGCGATATTGAGGTTGGCCTCATCTGCGGGCAACAAAGCGCTGAACTCCGCTTCGATCGTCGCCAACCCGTCTTCCTCGGTCAGGCGCGCGCTGATCAGGTGTTTGTCATTGCGTCCTTCGCTGGCCGCGCTCATCAATTGGTTTTGCAATTCCGAAATCGGGAACACATTCGACTCAACCACCTCGCGGTCAAGAACATCGAGCTCAACAGGCAGCCGTAGGCCGTCGCTATCCAGAATAGCGACCTTCCCATTCTCAGGCAGATCCACGTCGATACTGACCTTGCCAGTCTGAGAATATGGCGCGGCGTTGAAAACATTGACCGCCGCGTAAACACCGTGTTGGTCGCTCAGGCTGTTGATGCTGGCATTGATAGACCTGAGCGATTGACTGGTCAGCGCCTCACCGATTTGGTCAACCTGATCAAAACGTGAAACCATATCTGAGTGCGTCGCGTCAATCGAACATCCACAGATCGAGTCATGCGGATGGTTCGAAATCAGCAGCTTCCAGGCCTGGTGAATAATCGGCGCCGGGTCAGCGATGCGCTCGCCTGTCTGGAATTCAGTGATCGGGGTAAAGGCTTCATCCCCCCTCGCGTTTAACTCCGCCCACAGGCTGAAAGGCTCAGCCCACCTTTCCAGCAGGGTTTGCGAATACCAGTTGCGCTGTTTGATCCACATGCGGGCTGAAAGCACGGCCGGCAGCATATGCGCCTTACGCGGATCTCTTAGCTCACCTTCAATCGTCTGCAGGGTCAGTTTTTCGTCTTCAATTTCCTGCGTTACCGCAGCCAGATAACCAGGCAGGGTTGAATGCAGCGCCACTCGATTCTTTCGATTTGTTTTATTGTAGTAATCAATGGTTTCAGGCAAGTTCGGGCGCGGCTCGTAGTGGTCCGTCCCGCGCATCATCAAAAAGTGAGAAGCAGGCGCATAAGGCGCTAATTTCTCAGCCTCCTTGTTTAAATAATCCGCTGACTCGTCCAAATCATTCTTTGGCCAATCCGCCACATTGCCGTAACCGTTATAAAGGTGTGCTAATAATACCTCGCTGCCGTCAGGTGCCTGCCAGCGCAGCAGCGTCGGAGAGCCTTCCCGCACGCCCCTCCATAAGCAGGCCGTGTCGATATGAAAACCATTCAGGATCTGCGGCATCTGGCTGATATGTCCGAACGGGTCGGGAATGTATCCCACCATCATGCGATTGTCGAATAAGCCACAGATTTGACGGCCGATGAGCAGGTTGCGGATGGTAGCTTCAGGGGAAACCAGAAACTCATCCGGCAAGATATACCAGGGCCCAATCAATACACGCCCGTTCTGAATATATTCTCTCAGTTTCGGGAAGTTCGCCATGCGCATCTGCAGATAATCCTCCAGCACAATCGTCTGGCCGTCCAACATATAAAACTTATATTCAGGGTCCGTGTCGAGAATTGTCAGCAGGTTGTCAACCAAATGAACCAGCTGCAGGCGAAATTGCTGAAAAGTCTTATACCATTCTCGATCCCAATGCGTGTGTGAAATAACATGGAGGGTTTGCATGATTGCTCCTTGGCACGAAATTTTCCGTCTTTTATCTGGCAAATTAATTATGCCATAGATTGATTCGAAAACTTATGACCTGAAAGCTTGAGGAAGACAATCTTCTTCTAATGAAACGCCATTTACCTGCCCAAATGCTTCAGCGCCCACAAAACCGCTTCTCTGACCACGTGATCCTGATTTTCGCTTAAGACTTCTTCCAGAACTGGCACGTTTTCATCTTGTCCTGAGTTTCCCAGCGCGATCGCCACATTCCGCCGCCAGCCAGCATAACCCGCTCTCAGCACAGCGGTACCCGCGTACCGTTCTTTAAACTGCCCTTCTGTCAACCTCAAGCTTTCGATTAAATCAGGGAATGGGCCTATCACCTGAGAAGACATTGCCGGCGAAGGCAAACCCTCGACCGCCCGATTATACGGGCAGGCGGTCTGACAGGTGTCACATCCAAAAATTCGATCTCCCATCATTTCCCGAAAAGCCTCCGGGATGCTGCCACGGTGTTCAATCGTCAGATAACTCAGACATCTTCGCGCGTCAATCGACCGGTCCGCTCTGATCGCCCTGGTAGGGCAAGCCATCACACAGCGTCGGCAGTCCCGACATCCGTCTGGCATTGGCTTGCTGTCCGACTCAAAGCGCGCTGTCGTCAATACCTCGCCCAAAAACAGCCACGAGCCATATTTTGGATTGATGACCAGGCTGTTTCGTCCGACCCATCCCAAACCTGCCTGATGCCCAAAAGATTTTTCCAAAATCGGCGATGTATCAACCGCGACAAATGCCTCGCTCCGCGACAAGGAGGTCAGTTTTGCCGCCAGTTCAGCCAGTGCTTTTCTCATCAGGTCGTGATAATCAGGGTAAGCGGCATAAACCGCGATGCGCCCCTTTGGTCTTCTCTCCGCCTCAGCCCTGTTGGGTTTGATCGGCGCATAGGCCATCGCCAGCGAGATAACCGTCTGACAGTCTTCCAACAGGTGCGCGGGGTGTTCCCGTTTTAAAATCGCCTCTGGCCGCGCCATATAGCCCATCCCCGCGTGACACCCTTCCTCCAACCAGCGCAGGTAGCGATCATAGCGTATCGAACGATGAGCTTCTGAAAACCCGCATAAAACAAAGCCGAGGCTTGACGCTTCGGCTTTAATCTGCTCATTCAGGTTTTCAGTTTGGCTGGCCACAATCAGTTCTATTGGATATCGTACTCAAAATAGAATCCTGAAAAAGCCACATTGGCGCTGTTAAAAATGCCCCAATTCCCTCTCAACATGCCAGTTTTGGTTGGTGCGGTCAGGGTCACTATAATATCAATCTGAGCGCCAGGCGGAACAGAAACCGGCATGCGATAAGTGTCAGGACTGGCTTTGATGTCGCCATCAATATAGCGAATGCTGTAATCGGTTGTCCAGGTCGAAGTGCCGATGTTCATCAGCTTTACTGTCACTTTGAAGGTTTGTCCCTGAAGCTGCGTGGCCTTGTCAGCTGGGCTGCTCGAGACCCACGTGCCGCCGTCGGTACCGCTGATTGGTTGAGCGCTAAGGGTCACGGCGGTCACCTCCATGGAGGTCGGAGTAGGCATCGGAGTTGGTGGCTCAGGGGTATTGGTCGCAGTTGGCTGCACTGTTGGTGTATTGGTCGGTCGGGCAATCTCGGTTTTTGTCCGCTGCACAGCCACAGTTTCCGCGATCATCATATTGACCTTATCCATGTCAGGGGTCGGAACTTTTTGACTGCAAGCGCTGAGGGTCATCACCAAACCAATCAACCCAAACACTAATATAGCGTGGAATTTTTTCTTGTTCATACAATCTCCAAAGCCGGAACGAAGCATGTTTCTGTTGCTTTTTATTGTAGGTTAAGCTCTTGTTTTGTCAAGCGAAGCTAAATCACTTCAGTTTGGGCGCCATGATTAGAATCATATCCCCTCTGGGGTCGCCTAACGCGTCCACTTTCAACATCAGTCTCACTGACCTTCCAGCCAAGGCGCTCAAATCCACATTCACACGGTTAAAAGCCCCATCATTCACCTCATGCCACGAATCCAGCCATTGTTCGCTGCCTCCTTCAAGATAGCCAAACGACACCCTGGCATCACAGGCTGACTGCGCGCGATCACAACTGAGCACCGCGCTGAATTGCGCTGCGGATCCGATCGTCACCTCCGGATAAACGCCTTTGATATAGCCATCCTTCACATCCTGCACGCCCAGCCATAACCCGAGCTCATCATCTTCCACGCCGTTTTCAAGCATCGGCGTGCTGTCCGAAAACACGAACCCCGCGAGATCGCCCGCTTTCCCCGGACAGGGCAGGTTCCCCAAACCCGATGACCATTGCGCGCTGCAATAACCGACATCAAGGCTGCTGAATGGCTGGGGCGCGACCGGGGCTGCGGTGACCGCGGCGCCTGCCACTTCAACCTCCGCCCAAAAAGTAGCGTCAGGATTATTAAAGGCGAACAGCACCCCATTCGCATCTCTCAGTTTATACTCAGCCCGATAGGTGCCGGCTGTTGAAGGGGTCGTGAAATTCACGCGGATCGTCAGTGTTTGTCCCGGGTCAACTTTCTCAGTCGCAAGCGTCTGAGCGGCTGGCCCCGACATCGAATCCCCCTTCACAAATACCGCCGCGTAAGCCGAAGTCCACGCGCACGAGCCGACGTTTTTGAGCGTCCAGGTCTTTTCAAATTTCGTGTTAGCCGGATATTTAGTCCCATCAGGCACAGTCTCATCCACAAATTCAGCCCGATTACAGGGAGTTCCATCGTCTTTTTCCACCACTGAGGTCGCAGCTTCCGTCTGCGCTACACTATTCCCCACAGGAGTTGCCACAGGTGGCAGAGTTAACACCGGCGTGGGGTTGGGAGTATTCATGCTCGGCTGCGCCATCTGCGTCTGCATTACTTGCGTGGTCATCGCCACCACCGTTGCCGCCGCCGCGGTGCGAATCGCATCCAGCGGATCAGACGGGGTCGGTGCCTGGTGGGAATTACAGGCGCACAACAGCATGATTAAAACGACCGCGATCAATATCAATTTTGATTTCATCTTTCCTCCTGAGCTGGAGTTCCTTCTTAAGTTCAACGGCGCCCATCAAAAGGGGCAGATTAAAGGGTGCAAGAACGACTCCACCCCAACTTCTGTTGGGGTGGAACAGCGTCAATGCCAGATGAAACTTATCGGGCAAACATCGTCTTCAAAAAGCTGCCTATCTTGAATTTCTGACCGGTCAATAAAGTTTGAGCGCGGAAAAGCTTAGCCACCCCGTTTACTATCAGCCATGCCATAACAGCCAGCAAGACAATACAGATCAAGATCTGCGCCAGGGGCACCTTGCCAATCGACAAACGCGTCATCATCGCTATCGGCGAGGTAAATGGAACTAAACTCAATACCACCGAAATCGTCCCATTTGGTGCCTGGATTAGCTGGCCCATCGAGAGAAGCGCGAAAATTAAGGGAATGGTAATGATGAACACAGACTGGTTGGCTTCCTTCAGATTGGTCGAAATCGCTCCCAACCCTGCCATCAGGCTGCCATAGATAAAATAGCCAAGCAAAAAGATCGGGATCGCCCATGCCAGAGAGGACCAGGGAATCACGATGCCTCTCAGCACATCAAACGACTTCCCAGCCACGCGCATCAGCCCAATCGCTGAGCCCAGCCAGACCAAGACCTGCAGCAACCCCACCGACGACAGCCCGATAATCTTACCGACGAACAAAGAAAGCGGATCGGTTGATGAGATTAACACTTCCATCACCCGATTTTCTTTTTCCTTAGCGACCGAATTCAGCATCATGCTCGAACTGAAAATAATGATGAAATAGAAAAACATCGTTATTGCATATGGCACAAAAAAATTCGCCATATTGGAGGTGTCGCGCGTGTCAGCCGTTTCCGGATTGATTGGCGAGGCTTCGAACTGGATGGGATTGGTGTAGCGCAGGTATAGGTC
>Ga0123335_1007163_pt1 | contig 12600 bp, 10 predicted proteins | sample BiotimSIPDNA_2_FD_89707 | JGI IMG/M metagenome (GOLD analysis project Ga0123335, IMG submission 89707) | Anaerobic biogas reactor microbial communites from Washington, USA - Biogas_R2 time_0 SIP DNA | ecosystem: Engineered > Bioreactor > Anaerobic > Unclassified | place: Washington, USA... | reverse complement strand
TCACTTAACGGCTGACCTTCGCCTAAACGGCGAATCGCGCGCAGGAAACGCAGCGCTGTCAGCTGCCCGTCACCGGTAGTCGCATCCTTTAAAAGGATCACGTGACCGCTTTGCTCGCCGCCTAAACAAAAGCCTTCCTGCAACATATGCTCCAGGACATAGCGGTCACCGACGGCTGTGCGGACAAGGGTCATCCCAAAACGCTCCGTCATCAGCTGCAGACCGATATTGCTCATGACTGTCGCCACGATGGTTTTTTTCGAAAGTTCATTTCGGCGGTCAAGATCCATCGCCAATATCGCGAGCATGACATCGCCGTCACAGAGTTCGCCCTGGTCGTCAATCGCAATCAGGCGGTCCGCGTCACCGTCGAAGGCAAGCCCCATGTCGGCTTTTTCTTCGATGACATGATGCGCTAAGCGGTCGGCGTGCGTTGAACCGCAGTCAAGATTAATGTTAAATCCATCCGGTTCAACTCCAAAGGCGATGACTTCCGCGCCCAGGGCTTGAAAAAGCTTTGGCGCCGTATGGTAACTTGCACCGTTGGCACAGTCGATGACAAGGCGAAGCCCTGTAAGGTCGACGTCGGCAATCGACAACAGATGCTCAGTGTACATGTCTGCGCCTTCATCCAGGCGGATGAGCCTTCCGACCTTGTCGCCGACAGGCCGCATTTCAGGGGGATAGCCCTCTTTTACATGCGTCTCAATCTTGTCTTCGATTTCGTCGGGAAGCTTGAAGCCTGAAGAGGAAAACAACTTGATGCCGTTGTATTCAAATGAATTATGCGACGCCGAAATCATGGCGCCCGCGTCCGCCTGGAGCTCAAGCGTCAACCAGGCAACCCCCGGCGTCGCGATGACACCCGCGTAGACCACATCCGCGCCCGCCGCGTTAATTCCAGCGATGAGAGCAGAAGCGAGCATCCCGCAGGACACACGCGTATCGGCACCGACGACAAAGGTCGGCTTATGATGCGTTTCTTCCGTTAACACGCGAGCGGCCGCCATGCCGATCTCAAAAGCAAGATCGGGCGTCAAGTCGCGATTTGCGACACCCCTCACACCATCTGTTCCAAAAAGTCTTGACATTTAATAATCACTCAATCGTAAAAACGTTCACGGTCACCGTTCCCGGAATCAAAAGTTCTGTCTTGGTGTAGAGCAGCGTATTCGTATCGACTTGAACCTGAAGCTGCACAGGTCCCGTCCGGTTCACCGCGCTGACATCGATGAAGGCCGAAATTTTTCCCGGGTTGATCTCAGAGAGCACCTGAGACCTGCCTCTCAATGTGATCTGGACATTTGCGACAGGATAACCCTGAATGCCAAAGCCGCGATCGCGTGCCTGATCGACTCCGTAATGCGCAAGCGGCACCGAGTAGGTTTTGGTCGTCACGGGATTGACCGTCACCTGGACAAAAAGCCACATGAAGCTAGCCAAAAAGATGGCTACCACCGCGAGGGCGGCGCGCTGTTTTCTGGAAAGAAGCGACCTTGCGCGGTTGCGCGTGCCGTAATCACGTTTTTTCATTGCAACCGGCACTGTCTTGGTCAGCGCATCGTGGATATCGCTCTTCTCCTCACGCTCCGCCTCATCGCGGAAATCGTGAGAGGAGAGAATATCTTCGTCCGAGTCGTTGCCATTCACGATGCCCTTTCGCTTCATGAACAGCATTCTGATTTTATTTTTGAAAGAGCGGTCCTCTTCTGTGGCCGTCATGCCGAGCAGGCGGTGAAGCTGTGTCCTTAACGCGTCCGCATTCCCGAGTACCAGCAAAACACCGTTGACCGCGATGCTGATCACCCCGCGCTCCTCGGAGACGACAATGGCAATCGCGTCCCCCATCTCGCTGGCTCCGACGGCCGCGCGATGGCGAAGACCAAAATCTCTTCTCATATGGTAGTTGTCCGAAAGCGGCACATGGACGCGCGCGGCGGCCACCCTTCCGTCACGGATCAGGACGGCCCCGTCGTGCAAGGGCGAGCCCGTATAAAAGATTTGACGCAGCAAGGCAGAGGTCACATTCGCGTCAATCCCCACAGCGTTCTCCTGCTCTTGCAGTTCGCCTAGGCGTGTGTCACGTTCCAGGATGATTAAAGCCCCCGTCCTGGTCTCTGACATCCATTCACAGGCGTTCACAATCGCCTCGATCATCTGGTGGGCGCTCGGGCCCCCGGAGAGCGTCTCAAAGCTCATGTAGGACAGGCGGTTTCGGCCGACGGCCTCAAGCGTTCGCCTCAACTCCGGCTGGAATATCACGATGATGGCAATCGCCAAAATGGAGATCGTCCGATTCAACATGAAGCCGATCGTATTCAGCCCGATGGCGCTCGCGACAAGGGCAAAAACAATAATGAGAATAATGCCCCGCAAAAGCTGCCAGGCGCGCGAGTCACGCAGGAGCAACAATATGAAATACAAGATCAGCGCCGTGATCGCGATGTCAAATAGAGCGATCACAACGTCGAGCGGTCCGCCTAGGAACAGGAGGCCGTCTGACAGGCTGTAGCGTAACTCCCTGAAAAATTCACCGATTTTTGAAAATAAGCTCGCTGACAAGAACGCTCCTTTCGCTCCTTTAACTCTTAAAATCTTTTTTCCATATTAGCATAAGCTGAGGCCAACAGGCTCAAAATGAAGTTTGACAACGGCGCCTCCCGGCTGGTATTATTCCACATGTTGCGACGTGTCATTGCCGATTAGTGTAACGGTAGCACACCTGACTCTGACTCAGTTTGTCCGGGTTCAAATCCTGGATCGGCAGCCACAAAGTCTTCGAATCATCCGATTCGAAGGCTTTGTTTTTTTAAAAAAACCTATTCCGCCAAAAACGTATCCCGCCAACCGGCAAGAAACGCGGGGAACGCCATACTTTCTAATGCCTGCCGATGAACGGCAAAAACGTTTGAATCCCCCTTATCCTGAAACACAAAACCTGATTCGACCCCTTCAATCCGAAGCTCCCAAAAACTGAGCTCCCAGACACGATGCGAGAATACCACGCGCTTATCCGCCACATAGCGGAGCTCATGAAAAGGCAGCTTCGAGCACTCACTCATCTTTCGCATGGCTTCTTCTACTTTTTCACCATCATTTTTCTTGTATTTTCTGGGCAGCGAAATAAACTCATAGAGGCCGTGAAGCAAGGCTTCAGAACGCCGCCTGCAAAACACATGGGTCCCGTCGTGGACAAGCACATAACTCATCTGGGACACGGGGCTTTTTTCACGCTTTTGGCGGAGCGGATACTCCGCCACCACTCCTTGTTGGTAGGCCCGGCAGACATGTGACATGGGGCAGTCATGGCATAAGGGAGAAGATGAAAGGCAGATCGTCGCGCCAAGCTCAATTAAAGCCTCCGAGAAATCTCCCGGGCGTTCCGGGGGCATCAGGCCGCTCACGCGCTCCCTTGCCGCCGCCTGTGACTTTACATCCCCCATGGTATAGGCTTCGGCGTCAAGGCGGGCGACGACGCGCAGGACATTGCCGTCCACTGCGGGTTCAGGGAGGTCAAAGACAAAGCTCAAAAGCGCTCCTGCCGTATATTCACCAATACCGGGAAGTTTTAATAATGTTTTTCGGTCTTGCGGCAATGCTCCCGAAAAGTCAGAAACAAGCGTTTTAGCAAGCTTCAAAAGTTGGCGTGCTCGCCGATAATACCCGAGACCCTCCCAGTACTTTAAAACCTCCGGCTCCTCGGCCGAAGCGAGCGTAAGAAGATCGGGAAAGCGCTCCATGAAACGCGAATAGTAAGGAATCACCGTTGACACCTGCGTTTGCTGCAGCATAAATTCCGAGACGATGACCGCGTAAGGATCGCGGCGCGTATCCGAAGCCTGCTCACGCCAGGGAAGCTTGCGGGCGCATTGGTCAAACCAAGCGAGTAAAGCGTCAGACAACTCCCTCACAGACGCTTTTGCCCCATAAGGTATTCGGCGGCACTCTTACCCGCCCGGTATCCGGATGAAAAGGCCCATAACAGGTTGTAGCCGCCCGTGTCCCCATCAATGTCCAGGACTTCTCCTGATGAAAAAAGTTCCGACACTTTTTTTGACATCAGGGTGGACGCGTCAAATTCATCTGTTAACACGCCCCCTGAGGCCACCTGGGCGAAGGGAAAACCGCGTGTGTTTTGTACTTCCAAGGGCAGTGCTTTTAAAAGGGAGGCCATTTTCTTAAAAAAATTGTCATCCTTTTTACTTGGTTCTTCAATATGCAGGCTACGGAGGATCCCCTTGGCGATTTTTTCCGGCACAAGCCCTGTGAGCGCGACCCGGATATCGCGATCTAGATTTTTATCCCCTTTTAATAATACGAGCATCTCATCCTCAGTCATTTCGGGCACAAAGTCGAGGTAAATATGCCCCGCGGGACTCTCTTGGATACGCCCGACGATCCTGCCAAGCTCCATCGCAGCGATCCCCGACAAGCCATAGGAGGTGATGAGAAATTCACCTTTTGTCTTCGCGGTTTCGCCCCCATGTCCGACAAAGGTCGCCTTCCCCCGAAAACGGATGCCCGAGGCATATTTCATAAGCGGGTGAGGATTTAAGTTCAAAGGGACAAGAGAAGGCATGGGGAGCCTTAGTGTATGCCCCATCGATTGCAAGAGATCTAAGCCCGAAAGACTTCCGCCAAGGTCGGGGGCCGCGGCGCTGCCTGTGGCTACAATCACGGCTGACGCTGTGAAGCTTTCTTCTTTCGTCTTGATTTGAAAAAGATAACTTTCCTTTTCTATACTCACAACCTCCATGGGATAAAAAATCTTAACGTCATGGCGTTCTAATTGTTCTTGCAAAATAAGGGCGACCGAACTTGCCTGAAAGGAGCGCGGGTACACCCTCCCTTCACGATCTTCCATGGTGTGAAGACCCAGAGTAAAAAACCAAGAAAGGAGCTGTTTCGCGGTCATTTCGGCAATCACGGCGGATGCAAATGACGGATCCGTACCGTGGTAATGGCCCTCAATAGGCTGTGTGTTCACGAGGTTGCAGCGCCCGTTTCCTGAGGCCAGAACCTTTCTTAAGGGTTGCTTTTCTTTTTCAAGGATCGCGATACGCCCCAAAAAGCCGGCTTCTCGCGCCGCGATCGCCGCCGAGGCGCCCGAGGCGCCCAAGCCGATCACTAGAAGATCAAAATAATGCTCGTCATAGGGCATATCGCTCACCGTATCGTCAGAAGACGCGCTTCCTTTTCAAACATGATCCAGCAGTGATGGCTGTCAAGCGGCAGGATCTTTTTGACCTTAGCGTCTGTCGACTGCCGGGCTAAGATCTGTCCTGTTTGGGCGTCAATGAACCATAGTTCTTGGTTCTGAGCCGCGATCCAATGGGATCCTTCCCGCACAATGGCAAAGTCTTCGATGGCGTTTAATGCTTCAAATGACAAGAACATGGATTCATCGGGATCGGCCTTTGGCTGGAACAGCGTAAGAGACAATATCCCCTCCTGTTCCACAAGCATGACCAGACGCCCTCCCGATACTTGCCAACGGATTGGTTTCCCCGTGATTGTTTCACGGTCGATTGTTTTTGTTTCGGGATTAAATAAAAGAATCGTGTCTTCGTTCAACAAGCAAAGCGCGTCATTTCCTAACGGCGCGATGATCGGGAACAGTTCATCCTCGCCAAAGGCTTGATCAAAAATGAGCGTCCCTTCCAAATCGTAGCGCAGTATTTTCGTCACGGGATTCCCCGTCGAAAGATCAAGCAAGAGGAGGTCAAAGGCATTGTTATTCGGGACAAAAGATGCCCCTAATGGCCATTCAAGCGAATCAAAATTGATGACAAAAAGATAAGTCCCCCGTTCGACATCGAAAAGGCCGGCCATCATTTGTCCTTGCGCGGAGGCGCCAAAACAGAGCACAAGGCCCTCCTGATAATCGGCGCCGTACACGGTCTCGTGGATATCCGTTTCATGGCTGATGCCGTCCGCTGTGACAAGCATCAGGCCCCCGCCCTGCTCCGGTGTGACAAACAGGGTGTCCTGGCTCATAAAATGACGTGAGCTGTGGTAGGGAAAGGCCGCGTAAGACTGTTCTTTTCCCATCGTGTCAAAAACAGCCACGCCGTCGTCTTCCACCCGAATCAAGGTCGTGTCGATGACCGAAAAAGAGGAAAGAGGGGCACTGTTTAAAGAAACGGCGGGGCCGAGTTCAATCATGCCCCGGGTGGCTTCAACTTCGGGCGGATGGTTGGATAAGTAAATAAGAAGAAGGACGGCCATAAACAAGATCGTCCAACAAAAGGAGATGACGGCCACAGGTGAGTTGCTTGCGCCTCTTTTATTCTCTCTTTCCCCGTTCACCGGCCCTACGCCCCTCCTTTTTGTTATCTTGGTCCTCATCTTTTTCACATGATATCACGAACAAAAGGAGGCGCCGAGGCGCCTCCTTCATCAAAAACTAATGTCATCTAAGCCTAGTACATGCCCGGTTGCGGAGGCATCATGGGCTCAGGTTCGGGGATATTGGCGACCACCGCCTCGGTCGTCAACAGAATAGACGCGATCGACGCGGCGTTCTGGAGCGCTGAGCGCGTCACTTTCGCCGGGTCAACAATGCCGGCACCGACCATGTCAGTGTAGGCTTCACTCAAGACGTCAAAGCCTGTGCCCTTCTCCTTAGACTTCACGTGCTCACAGACAACGCTGCCGTCAAATCCGCTGTTCATCGCGATCTGGCGGACCGGTTCTTCAAGCGCGCGCAGGACAATCGACACACCGGTGCGCTCATCGCCTTCCAGTTCGTCAAGCAACACGGCGACATCGTCCAACACGTCGATGTAGGCTGTACCGCCGCCCGGGACGATACCTTCTTCAACCGCGGCGCGTGTCGCGGACAGAGCGTCCTCGATGCGAAGCTTTCTTTCTTTCATCTCGGTCTCAGTCGCGGCCCCGACCTTGATCACGGCAACGCCGCCCGACAGTTTGGCCAGGCGCTCTTGCAGTTTCTCACGATCGAAATCAGAGGTCGTCTCTTCAATCTGCGCGCGGATCGCCGCGACGCGGGCTTCGAGATCTTCCGGCTTGCCTGCGCCGTCCACGATGACGGTGTTATCTTTATCTATCTTCACCTGGCGTGCCTGTCCGAGATCAGACAGTTCCACATCCTTCAGCTCCATGCCGAGGTCAGATGAGATGACTTTTCCACCCGTCAACACCGCGATGTCCTGCAGCATTTCTTTTCTGCGGTCGCCAAAGCCCGGAGCCTTGACCGCCGCACAGTTAAAGGTACCGCGCAGTTTGTTCAGGATGAGTGTTGAAAGGGCTTCACCTTCCACGTCTTCCGCGATAATGAGGAGGCGTTTACCGTTTTGCACGATCTTCTCTAATAGCGGTAACAGATCCTGGATGTTCGAGATTTTTTTGTCGGTGATCAGGATATAGGGCTCATCATAGGAGACTTCCATCTTGGTCGGATCGGTGACCATGTAAGCTGAGATATAACCGCGGTCGAACTGCATGCCTTCCACGATCTCAAGTTCGGTGCCCATCGTCTGTGACTCTTCCACCGTGATAACGCCGTCGTTTGTGACCGACTCCATCGCGTTGGCGATTTCCGCGCCGATCTCATCGTCATTGGCTGAGATGGCCGCGACACGGGAGATGTCATTTTTGCCTTCAACGGCTTTGCTGTCACGGCCGATCGCCTCGACGGCTTTCACGACCGCCTTGTCGATCCCGCGCTTCAGGATGATGGGGTTGGCGCCCGCGGCGACGTTGCGAAGGCCTTCGCGAATGATCGCCTGAGCCAAAAGTGTTGCGGTGGTTGTGCCATCGCCTGCGACGTCATTGGTCTTAGTCGCCACTTCTTTGACAAGCTGCGCGCCCATATTTTCAAAACGGTCTTCCAGCTCAATGTCACGCGCGATGGTGACGCCGTCATTAGTGACAACGGGAGCGCCGTATGTTTTATCGAGGACTACGTTGCGACCTTTGGGCCCTAGGGTAATGCGGACCGTATCGGCCAGTTTATTGACGCCAATCTCCAGCGATTTTCTTGCGTCTTCTGAGTACTTCAATTCTTTAGCCATAGCTTATCTCTCCTTTTATTTAGTCGACAATGGCGAGGATATCGCTCTGTCGCAGAATCGTGTATTCAACATCGTCGATTTTGACTTCTGTCCCGGCATATTTGCTGATCAGGACATGGTCGCCCACTTCGACTTCCATGATGATATCTTTACCATCGACCACGCCACCGGGGCCCACGGCGATAATTTCAACGATTTGCGGTTTTTCTTTTGCGGATCCGGGAAGTACAATGCCGCCCTTGGTCGTCTCTTCCGCTTCCAGTCTTTTGATGACCACCCGGTCACCTAATGGTTTAATGTTCATAGATTTACCTCCACATATATTTTTTACGGAAGTTGGCACTCGTGCGTATCGAGTGCCAGCCAAGTAATAATATAAGCAGAACGGGAAATTTTGTCAACCGGAAATCGTCAGAATATCGTGTCCAAAAGTGAACGGAAGATGTCTTTCTCGGAAAGGTATAAAAGGATTTGCGAATTGTTCATAAAATCGCGCACGATTGGACTCGTGATACTAAATGAAGTCAACACCATCACCAGGAGCCAGAGGGTGAAAATGCCCCAGAGTAACCCGAGTACCAGACCCCCTGTTCTGTTCAGCCAACCCATGACAGGCACACTATTCAAAATGGGGGTCAACAGACGCGCCAAAAGCCCTAAACCAATGCGCACAATGAGGAATACACAGACCAAAACAAGCGCGCCCAAAACGAGTTGCCAAACGGAATTCACCGCCTGGTCGACCACGGGTTGTCCCGTAAGATCGGGTGACTGCAAGATCTTTCGCGTCCAATTTTCCGGCATGCCTAAGCTTTCTAATACGGGCGAAAGATTCGTGGATCCCGCGTCCACTCCCTGTTGAATATTTTGGGTCAAATCTTCCATAGAATGGCTGAAAAGTCCCAGATTGTAAAGCCAGCCCGTAAGCGGGCGTACCATAAGAAACGCAATGGCAATGGATATAAGAGAGCTGATAAAGCCCACAGCCGTCAATAAGAGGCCGCGGCGATGGCCGATATAGACAAATAAGGCGACGAGGATAACCGCCGACAGGTCAAATCTCATGCTTCTTCACACTTTCCGTCAAGTCCTAGTGGATTAATTGTCTCACAGTCAGGCCGCTTTGCCTAATCGCGGGCCTCATATGCTAAAATCAGCCTCGGAGGTCAAGATGCAGGAAAACCCATTCCCACTTCATAAATTGATTTTGCTCCATATCGCGGGGCAGACACCCGGCATCCGGCGCTCAGGGCTTTGTGACGCGGCGCTGTCGACCCTTTCCATGGACTATTTTGATGTCGCTCAGGCACTCGATGAACTCGCGGAAGTAAAGCTCATCCAGGTCGCGGCCCGCAAAGGCGAAGCCGTATTGGACGCCCACGACCGCGCCGTCGAACGTTGTGACCTGACCGCTAAAGGAGAAGAGGTGTTAAGCGCGCTTGAAAGTCAAATACCCGTTACCATCCGGCGTTATCTTGCAGATTACTTTGACAAAACAGCGCTCGACCGTCGCATCTTAGACACGGTCACAGCTACGGTCGAACCCACCGCAACGGGTCAATACCGTGTACTTTTGAAGCAACACAACGAACAGGACGAGGGTTTTTCACTCTCCTGTACCTTCCCCACTGAAAAAATGGCCAAAAAAGCAGCGGCTACCTGGCGGGAGAGTTCCGCCAAGGTGCTGCAAGCGATTGTCAAAACGCTGCTTGAATCCGAGGATTAATCCAATATTTCCTCGTCCGGTATCGCCTTCAGGCGCTCAGCTAAAGTTCTAGCATACTCCTCGATCGCTTTTTCATCTTCACCGGTGGGCAAGCCCTTGATCAGCAAGCTGTCCAGTCGCTCGGCCTTGTGACGCTCCAGGAGTCCCTCCATCTGCTTCACCATCTGGGAACCCCAGCCAAAGGAACCGATAAGCCCGATCATGCGCAGGGGCGGGTTGATGACCCCAATGAGCATGGCCATGGCGGCCATCAGGGGATGCGCGCCTCCGATGACGGTCGGAGAAGCAAGAATGAGCGCGCCCGCAAAAAGCGATTCGGTTAACACGTCGCCTGCCGGCACGCGAAAATCGTGTTTGTCGCTTCCGAGATCTAAAAGCTTGACATGGATCCCTAGGTCGACAAGCGCTTTTGCAAGCGTCTTCACCATGCGCTTCGTACTGCCGTGCATGGACACATAGGCAATGGCCACATCGCGCGTCGTCTTGTCAGAGCACATGCGCTCATACTCCGAAAGAATGGTGTCAGGCAAAAACCACACAGGTCCGTGCGCGGAACAGATCATTGCGGGATCGAGCTCACGTGTCTTTTCGACATAGCGGGCCACATGCGTCCTAAAGGGCATCATGATTTCCGCAAAATAGGTACGCGACTGTTCTACTTGAATTTTTTCGTCCGGCTTTTCCATGACATCGGGGACATAGTGGCTGCCGTAAAGGTCGGAACTAAATAAGAGATACTCATCCGCGAGCCAATACATCGTGTTATCGGGCCAGTGGGCAAAGGGCACCGGGATACATTCCAGGCTGACGCCTCCTAGTTCAAGGGTGTCACCCGCGTTCATAATTTTCATCTTGTCTTTTGGAAGGTGAAGGTGACTTTCCAAAAAGTCAGCGACCTTCTGGGTCGCGACAATCACCGCTTTCGGGTAACGCTGTAACAGCATGGGCGCGCCTCCCGAATGATCCTGCTCCGCGTGAAGGCAGACGATGTATTCAAGATGCTTCACTTCGAGCGCATCCAAATGCTCGAACAGCTGTTCGATCTTACTCCCCTCTACAGGGTCGATGAGCGCTGACTTTTCATCCCCGTCTACAAGGTAGCTGTTGTAGGTTGTGCCGTAGGGCGTGGGCATCAGGCAGTCAAAATAATGAAGTCCCGGGTCGTCGGCACCCACCAGGGTGACGCGATCCGTGATTTTTAACAGAGCCATCAAGAACCTCCTTATAAGGTCGGTATTATTTGAAAAAAGAAGCCGGTTTCCCGGCTTCTTTTACGCAATTTTTTCGTCCCAATCAGTCTTCGAGCGGGGAGAAATCTTCTTTTGGTACGCCGCAAAGCGGGCATACCCAATCCTCGGGCAGATCTTCAAAGGCAACGCCCGGCTCAATGCCACCGTCGGGATCGCCGATTTCAGGATCATACACGTAACCGCAGACATCACAGATATACTTTTTCATGGTATTCCTCACTTTCAACGCCGGGGAAAGACCCATACGGCAACGCCACCGGCCATCTATTTGAAATATTATACACGAACAGGGCAAAGATTTGTTTCTTATAGCGTGAATTCGAAGGATGAGCCGTCGAGGTAGACCTCATCGCCTTCTTCAACCCCCGCGTCAAGCAGGGCGTCCTGAATGCCGCTTTCAATGATGCGCTTTTGGAAATGACGAAATGACTCCGTGTCACTAAAGTTTGTCGACAGCATAAGCTCCCGGATAAAGGGGCCTTCTACGGCCACGATTCCCCCTGTCCGGACAAGCTGGAAATCGTATTTCTTTTCGAAGCGGTAAATTTTCTTCTCTTCAATTTCCTGCAACTCCGGTAAGGGCAGTGAGAAGACTTCAGACGCCAATGTCTGAATAAACGGGCGAACGCCCTCAGTCGTAGCGGCGGAGAGGGCGAACACGCGATAACCGTCCTCTTCGATCGTCTTTTGCAGCCTTTTGACTTCCTCTTCTTCGACCAGATCAATTTTGTTTAACACCACCCACACAGGGCGGCGGCCGAGAAGATTTTTATACTTCGCCAATTCTTCGTTAATCGCCCGGTAGCGCTTGAGGGGATCCACGCCGTCTAACGCGGAGGCGTCTATTACGTGGATGAGAATACGCGCGCGTTCCACATGCCTCAAAAATTCATGGCCCATGCCCGCGCCTTCTGCCGCGCCTTCAATGAGTCCCGGTACGTCCACTAAGACAAAGCGCGCGCCCTTGACGTCCACCACGCCTAGGACGGGCTCTAAGGTTGTAAAGGGGTAGGCGGCGACCTTTGGCTTGGCGGCTGACACGACGGACAGGAGGGTCGATTTTCCCGCGTTCGGGTATCCGATGAGCGCGGCGTCCGCCAAAAGGCGAAGTTCGAAATCTATCTTGAACTGCTCCCCTGTTTTCCCTGAAGTCGCAAAGCGCGGCGCCTGCCTGACGGCATTGGCAAAGGTCATGTTGCCGCGCCCTCCGGCGCCTCCCTTGGCGACGACGGCTTCGTCGCCGTCATTTTTCAAATCCGCGATCAGCTCACGCGTTTCTGAATGGAGCACCAAGGTGCCGGGCGGCACTTTCAAAAAGATGTCAGCCCCCGCTTTTCCCGCCATGCGCTTCTTTTTGCCGGACTCCCCGTCTTCCGCAAAATAATGATGCTTGAAACGGTAATCGGTCAAGGTATTGACGTTGCGATCCGCGCGCACAATGACATCGCCCCCGCGCCCGCCGTTTCCGCCGTCAGGTCCGCCGTTAGGGATGTATTTTTCGCGCCTGAAAGAAACGGCGCCATTACCGCCGTTTCCCGAACGTACTTCGATCGTCGCGTGGTCGTAAAACATAAGCGTTAAAGATTGA
>Ga0123335_1007161_pt1 | contig 12605 bp, 10 predicted proteins | sample BiotimSIPDNA_2_FD_89707 | JGI IMG/M metagenome (GOLD analysis project Ga0123335, IMG submission 89707) | Anaerobic biogas reactor microbial communites from Washington, USA - Biogas_R2 time_0 SIP DNA | ecosystem: Engineered > Bioreactor > Anaerobic > Unclassified | place: Washington, USA... | reverse complement strand
GGGTTGCTTCTTTGGTAGGAGCCGAAACGGAAGACAAATCCAAAACATGGGATGAGCGAAAACAGCATACTCTGGACCATCTAAAGAATCAGGCTTCCCGTGAAGTGAAGATAGTAACATTGGGTGATAAATTGAGCAATATGAGAGCCATTTATCGCGACTATAAATCGGCCGGAGATGAACTTTGGCAAAGATTTAATGTAAAGGATCCCAAAAAACACGGATGGTATTACAAGGGGATAGCGGATTCTTTATCAGAATTAAATGACTACCCGGAATATAAAGAGTATCTGGAACTGGTTCAAAAAGTCTTCGGCTGAATAACATTATAATTCGGCGATGAGATATAAGTTGTATAATGATAACCGGAACAGGAAACATAAATAACATCGGCAACAGGAGAACGGTATGAACAAAAAGCATCAGCTTCATATTCTCCCGGCGTTTACTGCGCTTATAATCACCGTCGCAATCATAGTATGCGGATGCGGGAGCGGCGGCAGTGCCGCCGACGAGGAAACGGCAGGTTCGGCAGATACCGCCGTTACGGAAGACATCGAGACGACGACCGCGGCGCTGAAAGACACGCTGCCGAAGGGGGATTTCGGCGGAGAGGATTTCAACATACTTCTGTGGGATTACTCGCAGATCGCCGCCGAAGAGGAGACCGGAGACGTAATAAACGATGCGGTGTACAGACGCAACCTGGAAGTTGAGGAGCTGTACAATGTCAACATGGTTTTTGATGTCAGAAAAGGCTCCAGCGAATCGGGACAGTCAGCCGTATGGCTGAACTCGCTCACCTCCGCCATACTCGCGGGAGACGACAGCATACACCTTGCCGGAGGCTACGGCTACCGGCTTGCAAGCCATTCGCTCTACGGCGGCTTCCACAATCTGAACGAGCTTTCCGCCATTGACTTCTCGGAACCCTGGTGGTCCGAAAGAATCATGGAATCCTCGATGTTCGGCAATCAGATATTCATGGCTGTCGGAAGCGCCGATCCCCAGTATTATGACTGCGTATACGCCATGTATTTCAACAAGCGGTTCGCCGAAATGTATAATATCGACGACCTGTACGGGCTTGTGCGCGGCGGGAAGTGGACGCTTGACAAACTGATCGAATATTCGGCGCTGGCATCGGCCGACCTCAACGGCGACAATGTGATGGACGACACAGACCGGTACGGCTATCTCACCGGCTGGAACATGGAGATAGACGCTTTTATCCCTGCCTGCGAGATAAAAATAACCGGCAAGGACAAGGACGGAATGCCGGAGCTGCTGGGGCTTTCGGAGCGATACGTGGATGCGCAGAAAAAGCTCTCTGATTTCACAAAGCAGTCGGGAAATGTCCTGTATAAAGACAGCTGGTCGCTGATAACCCCCTTCATGAACGGACAGGGGCTGTTCCTTGCCGAACGCATACAGGTATCCCATATCATGCGCGAGATGGAGGACGATTTCGGCATACTTCCCTATCCGAAGTGGAACGAACAGCAGGATTCCTACGGAACCTACCTCTGCATAGACAATACCACCGGATTCTCGATCCCCATCACTGCGGACGGCGATAAATCGGGCTGTATACTGAACGCGCTCTCGGCGCTGGGCTACGAAATAATGCGTCCCGAATACTACGAACGGGTGTTAAAGACCAAGGTCGCCCGGGACGAGGATTCGGCGGAGATGCTCGATATCATTTTCGGCAGCGTGACCGATGACTTCTCACACTTCTATTCCTTCTGTTTCGGGGACCAGGGCTCACCCTGGATGCTGATGCGTATGTCGCTCAGGAGAGACGCGGAGATCACCTCGATGTGGGCAAAGAACGAGACAATGTATCAGAGCAAAATGGAGGAACTAATCTCGATTCTCAAGTAAGAACCGGCGTTTTTAGCGGCTTCCCGGAGGCGGAAAAGCCACTGTGACGCACATTGTGCAACTCGACATATTATATAAAACATCGGAACGGCGTGATTGCCGTTCCGATGTTTTATTCTAATCAAAAGTAAATTCCCAGCCGACACCTATAAGGTTATTAAGATCAGCGCCCGGCGCCGCGGCGGCGGAGAGACGGCTCGGGGCGCCGCTGTCGGGACCGCTGAACATTGCGGCAAAACGGCGCCATTTCTCCGGGAACTCCGCGCCGGGCATCCCCTTGACAAAGGTCGGCGTCATTCCCAGTTTGTCAGCATACCAGCCCACCAGCGATTCGGTCGCGGGCAGCGTGGCGACAACCTCCGCCCCTCCGGCAAAGGCGTCGTCGATTAGCCGGCGTCCGATCTTCGCCGCGATCCCCTGTCCCCGATATTCCGGATATGTCGCCATCGCGTAAATGTACGAACATCTGCGGCCTTTGGCGACAACCCCGGGCAGGCAGTATCCCGCCGAGACGATTCCGCCGCCGTCAAGGGCGACGCAGGCTTCCCCCGGCTCGTATAAGGTTTCGAAGAAAGCGTCGATAAACTCATCGGTGTCGCCGAAAACGGTCTTCCACAGCTTTTTAAGCCCGGGTTCGTCTCCGGGCAAAGAGCGCCGCAGCGTGATGCGGTCACTGACGGTTTTCACGGCTATTTCTCCCTCGCCAGATATTTTTTCAGAAGAAATTCGGGGTAGTAATCCATTTTGGCCTTGCGAAGATTCTCATGACCCATATCATCCTCCCGGTTGAGGTAGACAATATCGGGATGGTCGCTCATTATCTGCCTTGCGAATTCGCGGCAGACCATGGGATAGGCGCCGGGATAGGAGTTTAAGGCTTTCTCGAAATGCACGTCATATGTGTCGTCCGAGGCGCGCTCGCCCACCGTGAACCCGACTATCCCGCCCTCGACGCGAAGCACGCCGCCTTCAAGGTCAAGAGCATCCCAGTTTTCAAATCCGGTGTTGATTGCATTGAATTCGTCTTTTACTCCGTCGGCTGACATGTCCATGTCGGAGAGCCATTTGTGATACAGTTCCAGACAGCCGGGTATCAGCTCGGGGGTCAGTCTGACGAAATCCCAGCTGTAGGTCTTTTCGAAGCGGTTGCAGAAATTCCGCTTGGAGTGGAGCTTTTTCCCCGAGAAGGTTGAGAGTTTTTCCGCAAGATAAATGTAGTCGAATGAGTTTCTTTTCTCATGGAATTCAAATCGCCCGGGAAATTCATTTTCAAGAAGCGCGCGCTGCTCGTCGGTGATCCCGCGTATGGAGAAATTACAGCCCTTTTGAACCGAATATTCCTTCATGAAGTCGATTGCCGGACGCAGAGCGCCGGAACCAACCGGAAAAACGAAATACGGGCATTCAAGTTTCGGACACCTTGCTTTTCTGATGTCGATTATCAGCCTGTCTTCAAAAACGGCGATGTGCTTCTGAAACCGGGAATCCCACATGATGAGATTCCCGAAATTGTAGTCTGAACTTCGGGAGTTCTCGGCGCGCAGGCGGGGTATTATTATATCTTTGTCGGAGATCGATATCGGATGGAATTCTGTCAATATTTTCACCATAGTTTGTTTTAATACGGATGTTTTTCTTTTGTTGCCTGTATTGCCTGTGCCTTTATCAGGCTTTGCGCATTATATCACAACGCGGACAGGCTGTCAAGAACCGCGGGCAATACGGGCATGCGGCATCCAGCGGCGGACTGTTTCACCCCAAACATATACGCGGTGGTATGCCCGGCGCAATTTTCTTTTTTGCGTATTGACAATCACCGTTTATTTATGCATAATGAGAAGTAAGATCCATTATCTTTTTTCGGAGGTATGCTTTTATGGAAAAACTCATGTTGTACCTGTCAATACTGATTTCATTGGTAGCGTTTGCCTTCGCCGGATGGCTGTTCTTATGGGTAAAGCGGCAGCCGTCCGACAATCCGATCATAGCAAAGAACGGCGGTCTTATCCGTCAGGGCGCAAGAACCTTCCTGCGGAAAGAATACACGGTCCTCGCCCGTTTCGCGCTTGTCGCAGCAGTTCTGATCCTGATTCTGCTCCCTTCTCCGATATGGAAAGGGAATATTATTAACAACGTGCTGATGGCGGTATCTTACCTTATGGGAACCGCGTTCTCGGCAATAGCCGGCTTGATAGGTATCGAGGTCGCCACCATAGCCAATGTAAAAGCGGCGGAAGCGGCTAAATCGGGCATCAAGCCGTCGTTCATGGCGGGCTTCCGCGGCGGCGCCGTCATGGGAATGGCGGTCGTCGGAGCCAGCCTGCTCGGCGTGACCATCGTCTACCTTCTGACGGGCGACGCCACCACCGTGCTCGGTTTCAGCTTCGGCGCAAGCTCCCTCGCCATGTTCGCCAAGGCGGGCGGCGGCATCTTCACCAAGACAGCCGACATAAGCGCCGACCTGGTCGGCAAGGTTGAACTCGGCATACCCGAGGACGACCCGCGCAACCCCGCCGTTATCGCCGATAACGTTGGCGACAACGTGGGCGACGTCGCCGGAATGGGCGCCGACCTCTTTGACTCCAACGTGGCGTCCATGGCGGCGGCGCTGGTGCTCGCCGGTTCGATTGACAAGGAGAAGTTCGGAACGAATATTTCCATGGTGTTCTGCTTCGCGGCTCTCGGTCTGCTGGCTTCGGTGATCGGCGTCATGACCGCGCGTATCGGCAAAAAGGGCAGCCCCACCAGGGCGCTCAACTCCAGTACTTATGTGACAACCGGCGTCTATATCGTTCTCACCGCCGCCGCGACGGCAATTTTCAAATTTAACTGGCGCATCTGGCTCGCCTGCATCGTCGGTCTTTTAGTCGGAGTCGTCATCGGCATAACCACCGACTATTTCACCGACGACAAGAAAAAGCCGGTCAAAATGGTCGCGAAAGCCAGCGGTATCGGTCCGGCGTTCACCATACTGTCGGGTATTTCCTACGGTCTGCTCAGTGTGCTCCCGGCTATGTTAGGCATCGGCGTCTCCGCCCTTGCCGCGTATAAGCTCTGCGAATCTATCGATCCCGCTCTCGCCCTTGAATACTCCATGTTCGGCATCTCGATGGCGGCGGTGGGCATGCTCTCGATAGTCGGCATGATAGTCAGCAACGACGCCTACGGACCAATAGTAGACAACGCCCGCGGACTTGCCGAGATGGGCAACCTGGGCGAGGATGTCATAGAAATAACCGACGAGCTGGACTCCGCTGGCAACACGGTCAAGGCGGTTACCAAGGGCTTCGCCATATCGGCAGCCGGTCTGACAGTCATTTCCCTTCTGGGAGCCTTCATGAGCGAAGTCAACATCGCCGCCGCGGAACTCGGAATCAAAGGCATCGAGAATTTCGACATAATGAACCCGCTGGTGTTCTTCGGGCTGCTCATCGGCGCGGCTATCCCCGCCGTCTTCTCGGCAATGCTGATTCTCGGCGTCGACCGCAACGCGCAGCGTCTTGTCGCCGAGATACACCGCCAGTTCCGTGAGATCGTCGGCCTTAAGGAGGGCAAAGAAGGCGTAGAGCCCGAGTATGACAAGTGTATCACCATTGCCACCACGGGCGCGATGAAGGAACTTATCCCCGCCGGACTCACCGCCATTATCGCCACCCTTGTGGTGGGCTTTGTGGGCGGCGTGCAGGCTATCGGCGGCTTCCTCTGCGGCAATATCATCAGCGGACTGCTGCTGGCGCTGTTCATGAGCAACTCCGGCGGACTCTGGGACAACTCAAAGAAATATGTCGAGGCGGGCAACGAGGGCGGCAAGGGCTCTCCGGCTCACAAAGCGGCGGTCGTGGGCGACACGGTGGGCGACCCCTTCAAGGACACCGCGGGACCGTCCATCAACACCCAGATAACCGTCGTATCTCTTGTAGCCTCCCTTATGTCAACCCTGTTCCTCACCCTCTCGCTGTTCGGTTGATTTAATATGGCCTGATTAACCGGGAGGGCTGTATCAAAACTCCGCGCAAACCGGTAAACCGCAAAAAACAGTAATAAATATCGCTGTTAAAACACCGTTTCGGGTGTTTTAACAGCGATATTTTATGTGCAATTGTATTATCAGGGAGTTTTGATACCGCCCCCATAAATAATTCCGCTATTTAAGAAACCGTGAAATCAATAAACGATTTAACGATTTTTAATATATTAACAAATGAGCATATTGTGCCTAAAAAGGGGTTTCACGTCTTTTTCGGCAGACCCGTTATTTTCGAAAAGGTTCGAGAAATTTGGAAAGGTTTGCAACCGCTTTAGCTTCATTTGCCGCCCAATCGGATGCGAAAGTGTTTTCTTTTGAAGCAGCTATCTTATTTATTATTGTGTTAAGACCGCTGATATTCGCGTAATCGTCCAAACTGTAATATTTTGTCGAAAATATCATATCAAGCATTGCTTTTGACTTCTCGTCTCTTGCCAGCTTCTCACTTATAAACAATTCATAAAACACCGGATTCAATGTGAAGTGCGACTCCCAGCCCATATTCTCAAGCACGGTGCCGACCAAATCGGTGTTTTCGACAGTCGCCGGAATTACAAGCTGTACACCTGTCCAGGACACGCTGTGGTAAAATTTTTCCTGCGACTCGTTGAACTTCGGGAGCGGTACGATTCCGTAATCGGCGTCATAAGAGCGCATACGCGTCAAATCGTCGAATGTGCCGCTGTGGAACAGCGCCAAATCCTGCGCGAAAAGCGCTTCCATGTGATAATACACATCGCCGTATGTTGAAGCCGTTATTATACCGTCACCTGCCATCGTTACGATATTCTTTTCGGTGGCAAGGCGTATCACGCTGTCGATTATGGAACGGACGAGGCTGTCGTTGACATTCAGGCTGAATTCGCCTTCGCTGTCTCTCAAAATCGAGCGCGCGCCGAATGAATCGCACATCCAGCTCATCATCGCCGATTCGGTGGTGAACCCCCAACGGTCGAACTCTCCCATCACGCCGTCGCCGTCAATATCCGCCGCGACATCACGGCACATATCCAAGAAGCGGTCAAGCGTCCAGCTCCCATCCTCAACCATCGAATATGGTGAATCAAAACCGAAATCTTCGAAAAGGTTACAGCTGTAAATCAAACAGACAGTGTGGAATTCATCGGTGGTTGTTATGTCCCCGACAAGTGAAAAAAGCTTGCCGTATATATCAAGCTCGCTCACCTGGTTCTGATCCCACCACGGGTTTGAGGTGTCAAGAGTGTCGATAGTATTTACATCAATCAAAATTCCGCTTCCGATGCTTGAATAAAAGTTATACGGATCGGCGAGTGCGACGTCGCAAAAATCATCCCCCGCGAGCACAGAATTTTTCAGCGCCGAATATGACTCCATGGCGACCGATTTAATTATTGTGTTCGTGCGTTCGGCGGCGTTGTTGTTGCGATTGTAAATAGCGTCGTTGACGAGATCTCCGTCAAGCTCCTCAACCACAACAAGCTTCTCGCGAATGCTGTGGCTGGGGTCGCCCTGTCCGACGCGGAACACATAACCGTTATAGTCGCCTTTCGGAGGTTTCGGAATCGCGGCCGCTTCCGTCGCGGTACCGCCGATCGGCACTTCATCGCTGTTTTCCGTCGCGGCATTGCTTCCCGCTTCAGACAGGTTCTCACCGCATGAAAAAGTGAACACGCATAATAAAACAAGTGCGAGGATCGTAACGCAGGATTTTATCGGATAATGTCGCATCTTCATAATCGCACCCCCATATGTATAATAATGGAAACGTGTTGTATGGTTTTATTGTACCATTCGAGTAAGGTAATGTCAATTGAATTATCAATAAATGCGCAGTCGGAAAATCCCTGAATCCGACAAACGCCGACAATTGGGCGCCGGGCTTTTAGCTTTTATACAGCACCTTCTGTTTTATTTTGATTTTGCCGATTGCCATTGCAGCGGAGATGAGCGTCGGCGGGGCTGTATTACAGGCAGGCTGACGGTTTGCTTTTTGCGGGGCGGATGTTGTCGGGTGCAGGCGCAGTTAATAAACATGAGCTGTATCGAACTCAATTCCGATACGCTCCGTTTGGTGACTGCCCCTGACCTTGTTTTTCCGGCGCGGGGCTGCTCCCTTTGACTCGGGGGGCACTCCCTCCGTCACGGCTTCGCCGTGCCACCTCCCTCGGAGAGGGAGGCTTGGGGATGGGAGGCGCGTTCCACAGGCGGCATCTCCTGACTGGGGAATTCTCAATATCGGAACAAAAACCGTGAGACAGCGCAAATCCGTCTCACGGTTTTTTATTCAGCTATAACTTCTCGCCCTCGCCCGTATCAGCGTATCACGCCCACGGCGCAGAGCTCGAAATTCGCGCCCTTCGCCCCCGGGCAGAACACGGGTTTCAGCACCGCCCTGTGTTTCCCGAAGGGCAGTCCCTTCACCGGCACGTCCTCGCGCACCCAGTCGGTGGCATTCACGCCCCACTCGGGCAGCGGCTTTGCCATATTCACCGACTCGCCGCCGTCGACCGACAGAGTATAGCCGGCGTGCCAGCTGTTCACCATGGTATGCACCACAAGACCCGTGCCCTCGAACTCGAATTCCAGCGATGAACTCATCGAGGTGGTGAACATAATATACCGCACCGAGGGGATCCGGCGCTCGCGCACCATCCGCCAGGCGCCCACCCGCTTGAAGCTGTCAAAGGGCAGCGCCTGAGCATCCTCCCAGCAGTCGGCGTGGAGCGGCTCGGGCAGGGCGAAGGGTTCGACGGCGCGGGGGCAATCCAACTCACAGCCTATCAGCTCGGTGACCGGCTCGGCGTAGAGCCGGCTCCCCGCGTGACCGGGATGCAGCCCGTCGGGAAGCCATTCCTCCCAGCGCACATATCCGCCCAGCATCAGATCAAACGCATAGCGCGACATATAAACCCGCGGCAGGTCGTAATGCTCGACCAGCTCCTCCCAGTCGGTCATGGACTGTGGCATTCTGCCGGCAAGCATGTCCTCATAGAAGCCCGAGCTGTATGTATAGGTGACTATGACGTCGCATCTGTCGTCTTTGAGCAGTTTTCGCAGGATGCCCTCCCGGCAGGCGCCCCAGGCGTCCGGGCCGTCGTTCACCGCCGTCTCCACCAGCACCAGGTCGCAGCCGCAGGCGTTTATGTCCTCCTCGATGCGGAATACCGCCGACAGCGAACCGGTGGCGCCCTTGGCGGCGTTCTCCACATTGACCGAAACCTCGGGATAGTTGAGCACAAACCAGTCTGCTGTCTTGTCGCTCCAGCGCGTGCCGTTTGCCGGCTCGGTTATCGAACCGCCCACGAAGCCTATGGTGATTTTGCCCCGCTTTATCGCCTCAACAGTGTGGCGCAGCGGTCTGCCGGGGCGTATGTATCGCTCGAGATTCTTTTTCATATTCGTCTGTCCTTGATTATGATTTAATTCGCCGATTATTTCGCCGCGCTCATCATTATTGTGTATACGTTTTTTATAAAGTCGGACTTGGGCAACTCGTCTGCGGAGGACAGTTCCAGACTTCGCCCCGAGTTGTCGTACAGTTTCAGCGTTTCGACGGGTATGTCGTCGATTATCGGTTCGCTCCGGGGCAGCTCGCCCCACTCCCAGACCCCGTTCTCGTCGGCAAGCGCTTTTATCATTTCAAGCTCTTTCCTGCCGCCCTTGACCTTTTTTGTCCTCACCTTGGCGGAATCGGTCTGCCGGCTTTCAACGGTTAGGGAACATTTCGTTTCGCCCCGTTCAAGCACCAGCGATGTATAGCCGCCCGCCGGGCCGCCCGAACTGTGATATTCCACCCGCATAAGGGCGTCTTCGGCAAGTACGGTTCCTTCGGCGTCCGCATCGGCGTTCTCGCCCGGTATGCCCATGGTTACAAAAAGGAAAACAAACATGCCCACGACGAAAATAATTATGTAAAGTATCAGTCTGCGAACAGTCATTTGATAACATCCGCCGTCAATCGTGCAGCAGCATGCCGAAGTAGGTCATGGTATTCTCGCCGTTGATATACTTCAGCCCCGCCAAGGCAGCCAGCTCGGACACAACAATGCCGTACCCCTCGACCGAGTGGAAGGCGGTGTCCGGGAAGGCACAGGGAGCGCCGTCGGGATAGCCGCATTTCGCGCAGCGCGTACAGCCGCCGTTTGCAAGTATGCGATAACGGGGCAGCTCCTTCAATCTGTCCTGCAGAACGTAGCAGAGGCGCCTGAAATCGGCGGAACCCGCGGTCATGCCCTCTATGTCGAAGGAGTCCTCAAGCAGATAGATCTTATTGAACACCACCGCGTACTTGTAGGAGTTGCAGCGCTGACGGCATTCCTCCACACTGCCCACCGCCGGCGGACATGCATAGTTGCTTCCGTATTTGCGGCAGCGGTTATCAACACAGATTTTTCTTATCTCATCGTAAAACTTGATATCGGCGGGCGATATCCTGCCGCATCCGGAAAAACCTACCTTACTGAACAGATCCGTCTCGGGAAACATTGAAGCCACAGCCACCTTTCAAAGTTGTTGTCAAAGTTGTTATATTATTTCGGGAGCGGCAGGTTCTGTCTTATAACCCGCTTTACCTTATGCCCCCTTGTCCGGCGCAAATGTGAGTTTTGCGCCCTTTTCACTTGTTCGGGCTCAGTATATCATTTACCGCATAGACCTGTCAAGGACGATTTCGGCAAATTTCAGCGCGAAACGGAGGAACTGCCTAATGCAACGGCATGGAATTGCCGTACACGATGTGTACGGCAATTCCGAAAAATATCAGATAATCAGTTAATCAGTTGCACTCGGCGGTCAGCGGTCCCGCCAGCTCTGACAGGAAGAAGAGCTTGCCTTTAAGCGTGGGGATGAAGGAGGAGGTAACCCAGGGCGACGGACCGTAGCGCAGGGTCATCCAGAAGCTCATACCCTGCCACTGCATGCCTCTGCCCAGAGTGCCGTCCGCTCCGCCTATGGCGTAGTCGGCCTGCAGGAAGATGCCCGGACCTATTGTGTTGGCGCGGCAGGGCACCAGCGTGGTGCGGCTCTTGAAGCTGGTCAGGGCGTTCTGCTCTATGGTCAGCGGATGCAGCATCGCGCCTATCCTGTGGGTCTGTGCCTTCCAGTCGTCCACATTTTTATAGTCGGCAGCGAAGGTCGGCTCCCAGAATGCTATGTGGCACATTCTGCCGATGCCGTAGACCAGCACCATCTTGGCGCCCTCCGCTTTCAGCGCGGCTATCTTACCCGCGTAGGTGGGCAGGTTCTCCTTAGTGGCGAAATTGCGCTGTCCCACCGGCACCGTCAGCTCGCCCAGTGGATTGTAGAGCGCCTGCTCCATGGCGTTCTGGAAGGCGCCCGGATTGTCCGCCGGCAGTGTGTTGCCGTCGCCGTCCGACCACTCGTCCATATTGAAGCACCAGAGGTGATCGCACTTCACATTCCACGCCTTGAGGAAGTAGACCGCCCATTTATACATGCCCATGGGACCCACCGGCAGTATGAAGATGAGCTTCTCGCCCCTGTCACGTGCGTTCTTTATCTGCAGGGCTATCTCGTGCCCCATGTAGGTGTCGAAGTTGTATATGCTGTCGCATATGACCGGCGTGAACTCCTTATGCCACCACGCCTGGCGCTCGCCCCAGGAATCCGGATCGTTGGAGCAGCATTTATCGATCTTCTGAAAGTCCCAGCCCGCCGGATAGAAGTTCTCCAGCGCCGACCCCTTGAGTGTGCTTATGAAATTCATATTGTCCTCCTTTTGCAGACAGATTTCTTGCCGTAAATCGGGATTTTCGCGGTAAAATCGCGTGTTCAGGCCTTTTTAGCGGAAAATAGCGTCAACCGGTGTTATATTCAACCGTGCTTGCAGCGGTTTAGGGCAGCATGCGCTTCGGCACCATTCTCGGCCAGACGTTGCATGCCGTGAACGCCTCGGCATACTGCACGCCGCACTGCAGGCCGCGGAAGCGGGCGCAGGTGCGCACAAACTCCGCGAAGTCGATATTGTCATGGTCGCGCATCCATTTTAGCTGCGACACATGGCACTCCAGCATCTCGATCTTTAACTCTATTGTGTCGGATATGTCCACATATTCGGTGGGCATGAAGCCCACTCCCGCCAGGGTGTCCATATAGTATATGGGCGTTATCGGGGCGGCCGGCAGTCCCTGATTGTAGTGGAGGCAGCTCGCCGCGAAGGATGCGTCGAACACCAGTCTGCTTACCGCCGTATGGTCGGGCATGTAGTCGTTTGGGCTGTGGGTGATTATCACGTCGGGCTGTTCCTGGCGCAGAACCTCAACCACCGCGTCACGCTGCTTGCGGTCGGATGAATAGACCACCAGATCGCCTATGTCCAGCGTCACTACCTTGATGCCCGCCAGCGCACCCGCCTTCTTCGCCTCGGCTATGCGCATCTCCCGCAGTTCCGGCGGCATGATCTCAACGTGTCCCATGTCGCCGTTGGTCACATGGCAGACGGTGACCTCATGTCCCAGCTTCTTGTATTTCGCCAGTGTGCCCGCGCATGCCACCTCTATATCGTCCGGATGGCAGCCGATTCCAAGTACTTTCATCTTATCTTCCCCCTGTTGTGTATTCCGGTGACCCGGTGTTATATTTAGTATATCACCGCCCCCGCCTGCCTGTCAAGCACTGTTTCGGGAAACTTCACCGATGGGGGATGCGCGGCTTTTTCGTGCATCCGGCTTGCCGGGTGCCTGAGCCGCGG